>Ga0208121_100020_pt1 | contig 162659 bp, 143 predicted proteins | sample LakWasMet62_LOW9_2_FD_183894 | JGI IMG/M metagenome (GOLD analysis project Ga0208121, IMG submission 183894) | Freshwater sediment methanotrophic microbial communities from Lake Washington under simulated oxygen tension - Sediment Metagenome... | ecosystem: Environmental > Aquatic > Freshwater... | reverse complement strand
ACAGCTTGCATGCGATTGATTATGAAGAAGTGATTTTGAATTTAAATGTAACGCTATTGCGTATACGCAATATTATCGGTCAAATGATGACGCAGAATTACTGTCCAATAAACAGAAAATAACTATTAATCTTGAATTTGTAATTTTGTATTTATTAAGCAAAAGGCCTGAATATGGCGATTAAAGAAGTTTTGCGCATGGGTGACCCGTTTCTGCTTTTAAAAGCTAAGCTTATAGATAAGTTTGATACGCCTGAACTGCATGCGCTGATTCAGAATATGGACGATACCATGAAGCATATGAACGGCGCTGGCATTGCTGCACCGCAGATTGGTGTCAGTCAGCGTGTGGTGATATTCGGGCAAAAAGATTCTGACGGTTCTATAAATCCACGTTATCCAGATGCTGATATGGTTCCATATACGGTGTTAATCAATCCAACACTCACTCCAGTTGGCACTGTTATGGAAGATGGCTGGGAAGGGTGTCTGTCAGTACCCGGTATGCGCGGCATAGTGCCACGCTACGAGCGTTTGCATTATGCAGGCTTTGATCAGTATGGAAATAAAATAGACAGACTGGTAAGTGGGTTTCATGCGCGCGTGGTACAGCACGAATGTGATCATCTGGATGGTATTTTGTACCCAATGCGCATTGGTAATTTAAAAGATTTTGGCTTTACTGATGTTTTTTTTCCAAATCAGGATTTCCAAGATGATTAATTTGTTGCTATAATGCGGCCTTCGCTACAAACGTAGCGATTCAGACTGGAAGAGTGGCAGAGCGGTTTAATGCTACAGTCTTGAAAACTGTCGTGGGTTCACGCCCACCGTGAGTTCGAATCTCACCTCTTCCGCCAGTCGCCTTTACCAATCACTACCAAAAACTCCCATCTAGTACCGAAGTCCGCGCAGAACAAGGGTCTTCGAGCTTCATCGGTACTTGTTAGCATTATTCAAAATCATCCAGTAGAATAACAAATGCACCAAGGCTTGGTGCATTTTAAATAGGCTTGGTGCATTTGTGAAACGTAATGCTTTATCCTCCAAAGAAGTAGCAGGCGCAAAGGTAGGTGAATACCTTGATGGTGCCGGTTTATGTCTTGTCGTAACTACTTCCAGTAAATCATGGGTTCAACGATATTCTAGTTCAGGTAAACGTAGCTCGGTGACGCTAGGAAAATACCCAGCTATGTCATTATCTGAAGCACGAGTGGCTGGCCAGAAGGTACGTGATACAGTGGCCAAAGGCATACCTGCTAAAGTTGCCCTTACTGAAACTGGCAGCGTGGCGTTTGCAGATGCTATTCAATTGTGGCTACCTACCTATAGTTCAAAAGTAGAAGAAAAAACTAAAGATGATGCGCTACGTCGATTAGAGTTACATGCGTCAGATATTATGTTTATGTCTATAACAATGATCAAACCACTTCATATTGTCAGGGCTATGGATAAGCTGGTGACTAAAGGCCAGTTTGAAACAATCACCAAGGTAACCGATAACATCAAGCAGGTGATGGAGCATGTCCGTATTATGGGGCTAATTGAATATAACCCTGCTATTGGCTTGAAAGCAGTATTCCCACAACACCAGGTGAAATCATTTGCGGCATTGCCAGCTAGTGAGTTGCCTCGTATATTTGCAGCGATGCATACGGGTACGATGACCAAGCAAACCAGAGATCTGATGGTGTTTCAGATATTATCGGGTCTGCGTTGTGCAGAAGTTGTTGCGGCCAAATGGTCTGGTATTGATGGTGATGTGATTACCATTGAAGCGAAATATATGAAAGGCAAGCTCTTTAAGAAAGAGGATCATGATGTATTTCTTTCACCAATTGCAAAAGAGATATTAGAGCGCCAGCCTAAGAAGTCAGAATTCATCTTTCCATTTCGTGGAGATCCGAGCCGCCACGCTAACTCTGAAACGATTACAAAGTGGCTGCGCGAAAATGGCTTTAAGGGTCAGTTAGTCGCGCATGGTTTCCGATCGATGTTTAGTACTTGGGCGAATAGCCAGAAACAACAGGATGGTGTGACCAGGCTTTATGCTAAAGAAATAATTGAGCTATGCATCTCACATAAGCAATCAAACGTTCAGACAATTTATGATCGCAATGAGTATGCTGCTGAGCGAAGACAGGTGATGCATGGTTGGAGCCAGTTCGTTAAATCCTGCTGGATTAATTCACTGGCTGATACTGGCATTTAAGCAGCTCTCTTAAGTTCGATATATTCTGCAAGATCTTCTGCATAAACATAGACATGCATGCCGTCACGCCATGAATGAAAGCCCAGAGTGCTGGCAGAGCGTTTATTCTTGAAAGTTTGGAAGGGCATTTTTAGCACCTCGCAAGCTTCTTTAGCAGTCAGCACCAGACCATACTTGTTGAGTAAGAATTCTAGCGTTTTCATTTCGCATCTCCATTCAGTAAACCTGATGAAAGTTGCCTATGCGTGATATTTTTATCTAAATTTATGTTTTGTTTATTCAATACATCGTTATTGATACTGTGCCAGCCATTAAGGAACCAAGTATTTAGAAGCGAAAACGCCCCTGGTGATAATCCAATAGACTTTATGTTGCTGAGTTGATTGCAGCCCTTAGTTGTGGGTGATAAATAAGTGTTTTCATTGCGCATAGAAATGCTCCTGCGGTAGTTTGCATTGAACACCCCTGGCAGTGGTGGTGTATGAATTTGGTCAGGTCTCTTCGGTAAGTTGGGCAACCTACCGGATGTTTCGATTTGCTGTTAATCGAAGACATCAAAGTGTAAATTTCAGTCTTCGCGCATCACTGAATTCGCGCGGCTTCCAGAGGCTACCATTCCTCTCTTGCTTATCGTCCCCAAGCGCTTACGTTTGGGATTTACCTGATTACTACCCTCTATAAAATCTAATGCTAAGTTTTTTACTATTAATGTATTTACGATTGGTGACTATAAGTTTGCCTTATCCTATACATATATTTAAACCTTCCTAATTTTTATATGCTCCTTGCCTTTTACGAAATCAATAATTTTCCGAGTTTATAGCCTGACTTTGAAAGCTTCACAATGTGCGGTTTAAAGTCATTTATATCTTTCACCATGATCCCATTTCCGCACTTCTGAAGCAGTATGTAATCCTTGGTAGGGGAGTTTCCATATTTTGTGCATATAGTAAAGCGTCGCTGAATTATTACCGTGCTACTGCGAATGTCGTAAACAGAATAATTGAGCGCTTCACCTCGATGTCTTCGATCTACATCAACGTATTCATTCTTCAGTTTTTTATTTTTAATTGCTAATAAAATAATTAATCTAGCTTTGTTATATTCGACACCACTTGTAATAGCCCCGAATTCGTTTCTTAAAGGTATCTGAAGCATATGACCTCCAATTAATTAGTCAGAATTTTGTATATGGATGTCATGTCGACAAATGCCAACCTATTATTGGGTTTTGGTCTGCCTTCAAAAAAATTAATTGTGCTTCTCAGGTCACACTGTTTGACTTTAAATAAATTAGAAATATGCTTTATCGATAAGCAATGTCTATATAAATCCCTATCAGTTCTAATGTTACCCCTCTCGTTAATGCAGCAACTGCATAATTCATGGCTAAACGGAATCCATACGTAACCGGCTCTATTTTTGCGTTTAACAAAATTACCAGCTGGGCTTGCCTTATCATAATTGCGTTTCTTCCAGGCATTTGAGGCTGCAAGTAGATTCACACCATTTGCACTAAGTTCCAACTGCTTTATTTCATTCTCATCAATATAATCACTCATAACTGCTCCTTGCTTAAAATATTTAAAATTTTCATTCTTATATACGTGTGCCAACATCCCAAGTAGTTGGTTTGTTAGGTGGAAATAGGCGTAACCCTTTTTTCGTTTGCTTTGGTTGTGGATTTGTTGGAAAATTTTTGCCATCGCCAATCTCTGCATTTTGACTACAGAGGTATAGAAGTAACGAAATAAGTGGTTCTATAGAATTTGTTAGAACATCTGCAACTATTGAAGGTGTCCTAACTTTTTTTACACTCTGGATTTGGAAGTCAGACTCTTCAATCATTTTTTCGATTGATTTTTTTAGAGACCATGGCCCTAAATGTAGTGGTATTGGATCGAGGTAATCTTCTCCATCCAGTAGCAAGCGCAACTCATTCCTGCCATCGTTTGCATCCCACTCCATGTGAGCGAAAAACCCAAGTAAAGGCCTTTCTAACACAGTCATTCCTGGCGTTTCAATATATACACACCACTCTGGCATTTTATGTAGTATTTCGTATGGAATGTCACCGTCTACAGGCGTGTCTGCAATTGCTGTGAATAAATTTGAATCGAATCTATAAATTCCTTGAGTGGTTCGCCATGCGCCGATTGCACCTAGTCGGCCAATGTCACCGACGAGCCTCAATGGAACGCGATTATCACCACCAGAAACAATTGCATACCAACCCCCTAATGGCAGAAAGCACCAATCCGGCCAGTTAGGTAGGTCATCACGATCAGAGCGGAAATCATCAGCTTGTTTCCATGCGTTTGGGTATAATTTACCGCCACTTATTACGTGAAATAGCGGTCTGCATATACTGTCTTTAGTGTGTTTTTTCATATATATATTCTTTTAATAAATTAATTAAATTTTTTTTAGTTAAGTAGTTTTGTGTAATTAGATGTTTGTTCATTTCCTCAATATTCGATTACATTTCGTTTCAAATCTTGGTAAATAATTAACGTGGAAGTGACATTAAAGCTTGGTTGCGCTTTTCTTGCCTGATTTCCCGGTCTAGCAAACGATCAATAAAAAACTTATTTATATCGTCAATAGTCCAACTACAATTTTTGCCATATTTGATAGGTTCTGGAAACTTTCCATTTCTTCGTAGCTTGTCTATTCCAGAACGTGAGTAACCTGTAATTTTGCAAATATCATCGTACCCAAGCTTTGTTGGTCTTAACACTAAGTCTTCAGTATTCATATAACCTCATTTCGTTTATACTACGTTTCAGTTGTGTGTGTGTTAAAAAAGCGATTTCTCTCGCCTTATTTGAAGCTAGTATGACAAACCTGAAATGAAATGTAAAGAAATATTTGAAATTAAATGTAAATGAAGCGAGGTGTGTGTATATGGATACAAATAAATCGGTGCCTGTAAGGCTTTCTGAGTTTGAGAGAGCCTTATTGAAATCACGTATAGAAATGGATGTCCGGACATCTGGTGCGATTGCAAGATCCGCTGGCATAAATGCTGGAGCCATGGTTGATGCTCTTGCAGGTAATCGGAGCATTAAGTCTGAATTGTTGCGTGCTTTGATGTACACAATTGGGATTGACGATAAATGGAACTTAAGACTAGATGTTCCTCATTTTTTAAAATTAAGTGCAGACCTGTCTCCAATATTTCCATTACTTGAAAGGTTAAAATCTCCAGCGCTATGGTGGGTTGTGCCGTTATTCAGTCCACGCAAGCTCGACATGGAGCATCAGGCCCTTAAAAGTTATTTTGTTATCCGATCTGCCGATGGGCACTTACTCATTATTGACCGTGACCCATGGCGTATTGGTAAGGGTAAGAAGGCTGTAGTTGCTCCTGGTGATGGATTGCCACTAACACCCTCATATATAAATAGTCTTAGTTGGGGAGGCGGCAGTGTAGAGGCATCTGAACTAAACCTTTTCCCAAAGGATAGAACACGTTTAGGTGACATATTTAACAAGGATGCTAGCGTGCCAGATAAGAATGATTTACTTCGAATGATTTTTAATGAAGAGTGTTCATCTGATGAGGTGAGTTGGAATGAAGTCATCAGTTTTTCTTCATCATCAGGCATTTCACCTTATGAAGTATTGATGTTGCTGAAAAATATTAAACGCAATACTGATCACACTGATAAAAAATGAAATATTTTGAATATCAGTATCAAAAACTCGCAATTTAAGTTTTTTGGCATTACGCCTTTTCCTATTGCCTCGACCCAATGAAGACTTAACTTAACGTCCAATTCAATTTGGCCCGGAACCCTAAGTGAATTTCATACTTCATCGGGTCGGTTCAATAAATAGCTGAGCCACTATAGTTTTTGATACACAATCTTCGGTTCAAACCTGATTAAGAACGAACGATTTCCCCACCAAGTGCCACAGTCAAATCAGCTATCAATGTGGCAAGCTCACCTGTCATAAGGGTAAAGTCTAGCTCAAATATCTCATCTGCGTTCTCGGCGATCTCGGTTGATTCCTTTTTGAGGATATCCAAGAATTCAATCCGCTTGATTTGCATTGAATCTGTAAGCACGAATGAAATCCGGTCATTCCAAGTCAAACCTAATCTGGTGACACGTTTACCGGCAGCAATATGCTTTAGAATCTCATCGCCTTCCAATTCGTGATTGGCATAACGAATAGTCGCTTTGCTTTCACCAGTAGCGCGCAATTCAAGTTCACGATCAATGGTAAAGCCTGTAGGTGCATTATTACCAGCCAACCAGTCCGTCATGGCCGCAACTGGTGAAATAACGGTGTGTAGGGGACTAAATGGCAAGGCGTCTAACGTTTTATTTATTAGCTCTAACAACTCTTCTGTTCTTGCAGAAGAGGCAGCGTCAATAATCAAAAAGCCGTTAATAGGGTCTAACCATGCATGAGTAGTACGTTGCAGCGCAAAAGCTCTTGGAAGCAATTCTTCAGTAATCGACTCCTTAAGCTTCTTCAACTCTTTACGACTAACCTTATAACCTTGTTGCGCTTCGATATCAGCAACGCGTTCTTTGGCAAATCGGTTAATGATGGTAGTCGGCAATAACTTTTGCTCTACACCTAACGCGAACAAAATCTGTTTATTTGCACTGAAGACTAGCTTGTCTGCATGGCAGGAAACCCAGCCACGTCGTTGCTTATCAAGTCCGCTACAAGGTAATAGTGGTTTCAACGCCAGCTTTTCATTCAGCTTGTCAGTAGTAATGCTATTGTCAGTTGCTATGCGAAATATGAAGATGTTTTTAAACCACATAGGAAGGGCGCTCAAAAAAAGAGCTGATTATACTAACCTTCTTCTTTGCATTGATGACCATTAAAAAAACATTTTTTCAGAACACTGCTTCTACCATGATACTAAAATTGCGGGAATAATTAGTTGCCTGCTTACAATACACTAAGCATCTTGTGTAAGCATTCATCTGCAATTGGCGAGAGAACGATTTCCACTATCATTTGCGCACGTGTTAAGTCAACGAAGAGTTTTTTTGCGCCCTGAAGCTATTACTGGAATTTCCACCTGTTTTCCAAGCTTAGATTGCTACACATCAGATTTGTTTGGCGATCAATGACATCTACCACACCAAAACCAAAGCGATGTCACTGCAAACTAAAGGTATATAGGAACGATTCCATAAGACCATCTTGCAGGAGTTTTACCAAGTCACATTCCGCAAGAAGCTTTATGCTGATATGGAACCTTGCAAAGAGATCTAGACGATTGGCTCAATTATTACAATAATGAAAGAACTCATAAGAGCAAAGTTTGCAATGGCAGAACGCTAATGGAAACTTTACTCAGTGGGAAATTGATTTGGGATGGAAGAAATCTAAACCAAATCTAATCTGACAGACACCCTAAAAAATCAGTAACTGTCAGATCAGGTCTGAGCTAGTACAACTAAGCAAAATTATTTACACCCTCTGTCACCTTTTTATCAGCCATTCCTTCGGCGTAACTAAGACAAGAATCAGCATTGGAACAGTCTACTATCACATGTGATATGCCACCAAGCGATCAACTTTACTTCCCAGATGCTAACCGATAAAGTTGCACAGCGCTGGTTAATCCCGCATTATTCCACCCCAAAGTTTCTTTTCAGATTTTTTAACTTCTTGCTTGTAAGAATCATTCACTTCTTACGTCTAATGGATACGGCACATATGCTGTTACCAAAATTACTCAAAAGGAGAAAAGTCATGCGTCAATTTGCGATTAAAAAATCTGCATCCTTACTATTATCTAGCGGCTTATTGTCTGCCTCTATAGGATTATCTGCAGTTGCATGGGCAGCACCTTGTAGCCCTTGTTCACCTCGCTCTCGCACTAATGTTCCGGCAAACCCCTGCGCAGCAAAGAATCCATGTGCTGCCAAAAATCCATGTGCTGCTAATCCGTGCGCGGCTAACCCATGTGCAGCAAGCGCTAAGATTGACCCTAAACTGGTTACGCGACCTGCTGGTTATAAGCCTTACAAAGGGAATACGGCGGACTTAGAAAAGTATGGTGAAGAGTTATTCAAGAATCCAAAACTCAGTACTAATGGGGCATCCTGTTTTACCTGTCACCAGGGTAATAATATGTATCAACCAACTTTTGCCAAATCTTACCCACACAAAGTGGCAATGACTGTTGATCGATCAAATCTTAAAAAAGTATATTTGGATGAGATGGTTCAGTTCTGCATGGTTGCTCCAATGGCTGCACAGCCATTGAAATGGGATTCTAAAGAGTTGGCTGCACTTACAGCCTATACAGCGAAGGTTCAGAAAACTTTCAAACCTAATCCATGCGCGGCTAATCCATGTGCAGCAAAGAACCCATGTAGCGCTAAAAACCCATGTGCGACAAAGAATCCGTGTGCATCTAAAAACCCGTGTGCCGCAAAAAATCCATGCGCAGTTAGATAATATTAATTGCACTGAAGGACGTAAATCGCATGTAATTTTGGTCTATAAGTGAGTGAAGAGGGTGATTCTTTCACTCACTTATTAATTTGCAGGTTGTCGACATGGATCTATTGTGATCATTTAATTAGCAATGTAATCACTGAAAAAACTTTTACAGGCCAACTTTTTTAATTACTAATAACCTTACGTCGACAAGTCCCTGGTGATATCCCCATACACTTTTTGAATGCTTTACCAAACGAAGCTTCAGATTGATAACCAACCTTTTCTGCGATAGCTAGCATGGACTGATTGCTGGATGTCAGCATCTGTTTCGCCTTTTGCATGCGTAACATGGTCAGATAATGAATTGGGGTCTGCTGTGTAAGTGCATTGAAGCGTTGTGCAAAAGCTGTTCTCGACATCCCTGCACGTTGTGCAAGCGAATCCAATGACCATGGATATTCCGGTTGCTGATGCATGGCATTCATGGCCAGCCCTAGTTTATCGTCTGCAATAGCCCCCAGTATTCCTGGCGGCGTTGTAGTCTGCTCGATATAAGCTCGTAAAATCTGCGTAAACAACACTTCTACCAATCGATCTATGACAGCCTCAGTACCGAGTCGCGCATGACGTATTTCATGGCTGATAAAGTTAATGGTGGTTTGTAGCCAGGAAAACTCCGTTGCATCGGTTCCTTTGAGATGAATTAGGAGAGGTAGCGCATCCAGTAACGGTGATGGTGTTTTGCGGTCAAATTCGAAATATCCACACAAGATATTAGCGGGGCTACCGCCATTTCCGAATACTACGGGACCATAGTTTTCTATGGACTGATTACCTATCAACTCGGCGGGCGGTATCGCTTTGCTTCCCGGTGCATCCAGCAACAAGTGTGCGTGACCATGCGGAAACACAACTAAATCTCCCGCATGCAAGCAAATTGGCTCTGCTTCGCCCGTAACCTTAATCCAGCACGTTCCTCTCGTTACCACATGAAACTCGGCAACCGGGGTTTGACCGATGTCCATTCCCCATGGCGCGGTTAACTCGCATCGAAAGTAAATACTCCCGCCGAGATGAAGAGATTTCATTATGTCTGTTAGTGCGTCCATAAAAGTAATTATGTATTTAAAGACATAAATTATGCACTAATCAGCATTTATCTTCCATAAGTAAGTCAATAATATTCAACACGTACCAATTTATTGCAAATACATTTGCAACTGAGCAAGAGGTCAATCATTTTAATCATACAAGGAGTAAAAAAATGCCATTAGTACAAATTAAAGGAGTTACAGGTTATTTGAATATAGAACAAAAGCAAGAACTCATAAAGCGCGTTACGGATGCCGTTGTTTCGATTGAAGGGGAAGGTTTGCGTAGTGTCACATGGGTACTTATCGAAGATGTGGCATCTGGCGCCTGGGGTGTTGGCGGCAATCCTGTCACAACCGAAGCACTGAAAGAAATGGCTGCGGCTAAAGCCAGTTAAATTTAATTATTACTCAATTTCTGAATTATGGAGAAAATCATGTCATCTAACTATAAGCTAACACTCGAACCCCGCACCATTAACGATGCAGCGCCTAGAGCTAAAGCTAGTCTTGAAGGAGCACAAAAGCAACTTGGTTTTATACCAAACATGTATGCATACATGGCCAATTCGCCAATCTTACTCGAAAGTTACCTTCATTCCTACGGTCTGTTCCGTCAAGAATCAGATTTCACGCCAGTGGAGCAGGAGGTGGTGTTCCTGACAATCAGTCGAGAAAATGGCTGCCATTACTGCGTAGCTGCACACAGTTTTGTCGGAGATATGATGTCAAAAGTGCCGACTGAGGTTACTGATGCAATCCGTGACGGACACGTAATTCCTGATCCCAAGCTGCAAGCATTGAGCGATTACACTAAAGTATTGCTCAATACACGTGGGCATCCTTGCCAAAATTCCACAACTGCTTTCCTGGCGGCTGGTTACAACGAAGTGCATATCTTAAACATTGTGCAGGCGATCAGCGTGAAAGTTCTGAGTAATTATGCAAACCATCTGTTTGATACGCCTCTTGATGAAGTTTTCAAAGGACGTGCAACACGAACACCTAACGCACTTAAGTCCTTATAGCGGCTTACTAATTCTTTCACCTGAGCCATGCATAATGGACACCAGTTACCGCGATAGAACATTAAGATAGCTGGTTTATCTGTGAGTTGTGCAGTCGTTACGGTCGAACCACTTGCGTTTCTGACAGTAAAATTAGGCAAAGTAGAGCCAATCCTAATTCTAGAGCTTGGTACACGCCCATAACTTGAATACCAGTAGGCATACAGTAAAAACCCACCCCATCCGACTAACGCCAATACTGGGGCAAGATAACCGGGCGTATAAAATTGACTTGTCCCCGGCTGATACCAAGCCCAAATAGTGAGGCCGGTACCGGTCGCGCCCAAGAAGTTAATCAATGGAAAGCGCGCGCTGGTACGGGCGATATTTTTGAACATCATCGCCACACTAATAAACATCATTAACGGTGCGGAAGTCAGCATCACGCCACCCCAGGCGACTGGGTCAGTACTACGATAAAGCATCCAGCCGGCATAGCCAGCGACGCCCATGATAGCCATCATATAATTGCTGATAAACATCGATTTTAGTAAATTCATAATTGTTCCATTATTTTTCCGAAAAAATTCTTTGTCTTGAAATATCCGTGTTACCGGCTCGTGTTTTCATGAAGTAATTCGTCTCTGCGGGTCTTGTCGAACGCGTTTTTTATTAAGAAACCAAACAGTTTCACAGGCCAACTTCGCGGGATGAGTCTGTTCTCCCACGCGTAAAACTTGTTAATGAGGCCGGGGACCACAGTCGCTTTTTTGCCAAGTGCACACAGTGCGATGCGCACAATCGCCTTGGGAGATGAAGTTGTAATAGGCATTTTGCCGAAATTGATCGGCATTTGGGCGGGCATGTCGGTATCGGTAAGTCCAGGCGAAAGCACAAGTACGTCAACGCCATGCGGTTTCATCTCAACATTCAGCGCTTCGCCAAGAGATAAGATGTAGGCCTTGGATGCGGCATAGTTGGCAACGATTGGAACGCCTTGATAGCCAAACACGCTGGAGACAAAGATCAGCGCGCCGCGTCGGCGGCGTACCATCGCTTCACCGAACAACCGCGCCATACGCATTGGCACATCAATGTTGAGCCGTTCCAATTGGATATGGCGGTCCGGACTGATCTTGGTGAAATGTCCAGTGGCTTCCATGCCAGCGCTCATGACCACAAGCCCGATCTCGATGCCTGAAAGGTCTTGAAAGAGCTTCTCTACCGCGGCTTCCCCCGCCAGATCGCAGCTTATGAATTTGGCTTCCACCGAGAATTCGCGCGTTAGTTCTTGAGCGAGTGTCGCCAAGATATCACCGCGCCGTGCAACGAGCACCAAATTCATACCATGAGATGCGAGTTGTCGAGCGAATTCCAGCCCAATACCAGAGCTGGCTCCTGACACTAATGCCCAATTACCATAACGTTTAAATTTGCTTTGTCGGTTCACTTTTTGCTCGCTTTCGTTGGCTTCGTTAAGCACAGTTTGTAGGCGCCGTTTCGCATGGTAGTTTTAATTATTGGCCAACACTTCTAGGCGTTGCGAAATACATAGTCGTCGCCTTCATGTTGTGTATTTTGTCTCGGTTTGGGATGTTCGCCACATAGTCTGGGTCATTCATAATTTTTCCCAATGCTTCTGTGTTAGGTAATTCCCAGAGATTAACAGCCACCACGTTGTCGGAGTTGTGTGCCCCCATTTTTTGTAAAACACGATATGATCGGTACATGCGCATTCCATAACGTGCAGTAACTGGTGCAATTGCTTTTTCGTAGGCATCGTGCGCCTTGAAATCGTAGCCTTGATTCATCACCAGTACGCCAACCAGCAACGCGTGGCTTGAAGGCAATGATGCGCCTTTGAACTCTTCTTTCACTATATACATAGGCGAATTAGCCATATTATGAATTGTGTCGCGATATTTAGTCTGCGCTTGATAATGGGGATCCCCCATGACTTCGCCAAGTGATTTATCTGTCCCAAGCGACCATATGCCTAAAGAGGAAGCCTTGCTTGGTCCCTTGCCACCAAGATATTTACTCACGGTATATACCGAATCCAGTGTCATGCCATGCTCTTTGGTAATTGGGCGCAGCTTCGCTTCATATGCATCGTGGTCATTAGCACCATACCCATCGCGCATCGGCAATAGTGCAATTAAATGTGCGGCAGGTTGTGCTACATATTGTTGAGTCTCTTGAGTCGTCGTGACCTTGTCGGATGAGGCTTTTTCGGGTGACTGTGCAGTAGTCGCACATCCAGCAATAAGCAGGGTGGTCGCGAGTGGTAGTGCAATAATTGTACGTTTGATGGTGTATTTGGTGTTGTTTTTCATTATGTGGCTATCTTTGTTTGTAGATGAGTTAAGTGGAAATATTGATTCGTGTAGATTCATCATTTGCTTCATAATTTAATACAAATTATTTGTTTTCAGGTTACGCGTAGCTTGCAAAAGTAGAATCAATCGGCGTGTTAAATAGATGGCTAGAATAATTTCCAGTACCTGTTCTTCTTGATAATCTGTTTGCAAAAATGCTTTAACTTCTTCAGCTAAGTGTTTTTGTGAAACGTTACATGGAGTTTGCAATAACAATAGTCATTGCCTTGAATCCTAGCTCTCGTAATGGAATGATTTCAGCGTATTCACTACTGTTGAATACTGTGTCTACAGCATTGGATGTTGGAAAATCCATCACAAGACATGCATGGTAGTTTAGTTCACCCAGTATGGCTCGCTCAACTTTTACACGACGAACAATTTCGCCACCAGCCTTTACTAATAGAGATATAGCACGTTGCATATATTCTTGTGCAGATGCCATATTGTCTGGATTAAATACGGCTGTGATAATGAGGGTGCTTTTTGTGGTCATAGTTAAGTTTCCATGGTTTACAGAATTTATGTTTGTCATCATATGTGTATCAATATGGCTTTGGAATGCAAATTTTTGGTGACATGTTGTGCAAAAATGTGACACCATGTTGCTTGACCTAGCCAAGCTTATTCATGATGATTCTCATCATTTAGTAAGTTTTTTATTTAGAATTGGTAAAACATGACAACATTGGACTGGGACGATATTAAGCATTTTCTAGCGCTAAGTCGCCACGGTTCAGTACGTGCGGCTTCAGATAAGCTCGGTATTAGCCATTCGACCGTTGCCAGACGCATTGAAGCTTTTGAAAAGAAATTGGGGGTACGTTTATTTGAGCGTTCTAACACGGGCTATGCCATCACGGGCGCGGGGGAGGAGGTGTTAGCAGTTGCCGAGCAGATGGAAAATAAAGTCAACGGACTTGAACGGCGTATTATTGGGCAAGACTCAAAATTGAGTGGTCATATTCGAGTGACGATGACAGATGTGATTTGTACGCATTTGTTAATGCCTCACTTAGCTGAATTCTCTAACCTGTATCCTGATATTTCTCTCGAAGTGATCATTACTTACGATACGCTTGATTTAGGTAAGCGCGAGGCTGATGTAGCGATACGCTGCACGCAGCAGCCCCCTGAGCAATTGGTTGGTAAAAAATTAGCAACTATTTCTTATGCAGCTTATGCTACAAAAGATTATTTAGCTCAACATGATTTGAATCAAAATGCGACAGCTCGCTGGATCAACTTTGACAATCGTAGCTCCCAGCCAGCGTGGGTTAAGCGGACAGCTTATCCACATATTCCAGTAAAAGATGTTTTTGTTAGCTTATTACTTCAACTAGAAGCGACTAAGGCTGGGATGGGCATCGGTATGATTCCATGTTTTATTGGTGACCCTGAACCAACGCTGCAGCGCTTACCATTAAGTTCACCACACTCTGGGCACGATCTTTGGTTGCTAACGCATACTGATATGCGCACTACGGCAAGATTGCGTGTATTTTCTGAGTTTATAACGAAAGCAGTTCTTAGCCATCGTGATTTGATTGAAGGGGCTGGTTCTAACTTTTAATGGGGCAGACGCCTATCAATTATCTAACACGGTGGCGCATGCAAAATGCCAAGAAATTATTAGGGATAAGCAATATTTCCATGCAGGCGGTTGCTGAGCAGTCTGGTTATCATTCAGAGGCTTCATTTAGTAAGGCATTCAAGAAATGCATGGAGGTTAGTCTAGGCGCATGCAGGCGGAATGAAAGCTTAGCAATTGACTTAAGCTTTCATTCCGCCCGTCTATTGAAAATACTATAAATAATTGGCACTTAAACTGGTTTAGCATTGCGCTATTAGCCAATTATTGGTTATCTACAAACCTAAATCACTTAAACCAGGATGATCATCAGGACGACGACCTTGTGGCCAATAAAATTTACGTTCTGATTCTGCAATGGCTAAATCATTGATGCTGGCAAAGCGCTTTTGCATTAGACCATTTTCATCAAACTCCCAGTTTTCATTACCATACGAACGAAACCAGTTGTCTGCCGCATCATGCCATTCATACGCAAAGCGAACAGCTATTCGGTTGCCTTCAAAAGCCCATAATTCTTTAATTAATCTGTATTCATTTTCGCGCACCCATTTACGACTTAGAAAAGATTCTATCTCTGCACGCCCACGAGGAAACTCCGAGCGGTTTCTCCAAACGCTATCAAGCGTGTAGGCAAGCGCAACGCGCTTGGGATCGCGGCTGTTCCAGCCATCTTCAGCCATGCGTACTTTTTGTGTGGCAGTTTCCCGCGTGAATGGAGGGAACGGTGGGCGGGCTTCAGTAGGTGCATTCATGCTAATTCTCCTTTATTGATAAGTGGTTTAGTAATTATTGAGGTAAAAATCATGCTACATCCCAGGCATACTGACGTATCTAGGTAATGCTTTGAATCTTGCTAACCAAGCAACTGTAGAGGAAAAACGCGATAGATCAACTTTTCCTTCATGGGCAAGGGCTATGTACGGATATAACGCAACGTCCGCAATCGTTGGAACATCTAACGCAATCCAATCGTGATTAGATAAATAATCCTCCATAATATTGAGTATTGTTTCAGTCACTGTTAGAGCATCTTCAACGTTAATTTGACGGCCAAATTTATGATGTAGTCTTAAAGCGTTGGGGCCTCGTGCAATCTCATTAGATACCGTGAAAAGCCAAGCACTAATTTTGGCTAAAGCCTCTGAGTCTTTCGGCCACCATTGTTCACCGCCATAGTGGTGCGCCAGGTATATCAAAATAGCCTGGCTATCTCGAATCACGATGTCCTTATCTTTAAGGATAGGCAATTGACCCAGTGGGTTCATTGCAAGAAATTCACTCGACTTTTGTTCGCGTACACTGCCATTTACGGCAATGATTGTATATTTCAGCTCTAGAAAGCTAAGCATTAGTCGTACTTTGTGACAGTTACCTGAGAGTGCAAATTCGTAGAGTTCGATCATGACACCTTCCTTAAGTTTGTGTTCTTATAAATCGAGCACTAATTTGGCTGAGTTTGCACGCGAAACGCAGATGCACATCATTTTTCCTTCTGTGCGCTCACGTTTGCTCAGTGCAGTATCAAAGTGCTCTGGAGTGCCTTCTAATACTTTGACGGCACAAACGCCGCAATTACCGACCTTGCAGTCGGATATAGCTTTTACTCCTGCTGTTTCTATTGCACTGAGTATGCTTTCATCTGGACTTACATGCACTGTTTTTCCAGTGCGATGTAGCTCAACTTCAATGCTTCGTTGATTATTGCTGACTGGGCTAGAAAAGCGCTCAAAGCGAATGCGAGATTCTGATATGCCAAGCTGAATAGCAGTTTCCAGAATGCCTTTAATCAAACGCTCTGGACCACAAACATAGAACACTGCATCATGCGTCACGTTAGCCATCATTTTTCTGAGGTTGAGACCTTGTTGCTCAGAGCTGTAAATATTTAGTTGTTCATCAAACTCATGCTGCAGATTTTCAACATAGGCCATTTCTTTTAAGGTGCGCCCAACATAATGAAACTGAAATGCGCGCTCCGCTTGTTTTAGTGTTTTTGCCATTGTCATAATAGGTGTAATGCCGATGCCACCAGCGATAAGTACAGCAGGGCGTTCATCTATATGTAAAGCAAAGTCATTGCGTGGTGAGCTACAATGCAAATGCATGCCAAGCTGATAATTTTCGTGGACAAAGCGTGAGCCGCCATTTCCTTCAGTTTCAAGCAGAACGGCAATTTCATAGTAGCTATTTTGATTCGGGTTAGCGCAAATAGAATAATGGCGGGTACTTGCTGTTCCATCTGCAAGTAGAACAGGCACACTTAAGTGAGAACCGGCACTAATCTTAGGTAAATCATCGCCAAACGGATGGCGTAATTCATAAGCGCGCACTCGGGGAGTTAGTTGACGCATACCAGTAATTACAAGCTCAAGTTCATCCTCACCTAGACTATTAATCTCTGCGCGTGTGACATGTGAGTTTTGAGCGCGTAATTGCTGATTTTCTTCCATCAACGGTAAAATAACCTCATTCATTTCCGCCTCTGTAAAGCGCGGCGTAATGTGTTGCGGACAGTTCCAGTCAATCGCTTCGACTCTAATTAGAATGCCACGCTCTATACGTGCACGATAGCTTGGCACTTCAAGGCGTGCAATTAACTCAGGTTCTTTATCTTCATGTATTACCCGTGCTGTGCCCCAAATTTTAAGTCGACGGCGATTAGGATAATCCATCAAAATAATATAAATACGGGTATTGGCATTGAGATTTCCAACACTAATGTATTGTCGGTTGCCTTTAAAATCTGCAAAACCTATGGTGCGTGAATCCAATACTTTTAGAAAACCCTTGGGTCCACCACGGTGTTGCACATAAGGCCAACCATTTTCAGAGATTGTGGCTTGATAAAAGCTATCACGCGCTGCTATAAACTCAATTTCAAATTCACCCAGTTCATTTCTTGGATCACCAGCTAACTCAAAGTTAAGGTTATTCTCACGACTTCCATAGCGTGTTTGGGCAGCTTTTACGCTCTCAGTAAAACTAATGGCGGCAAATGCATTTGGCATAATTAAACCCTTTTAGAAATGATTGCGGTTGTTTTTACTGTTTAAAGCATTTGTTGATTGTTAACTAAACTTGCATTTTTTAATGCAAGTTTAGTTGGTTAAGTTAAATTTTTTACGCGGCAATTTTTAAAGAGACTTTTGGAAAATCAATATCCAAATGACTTGCTTTGCCTATCATGTTGGTTAGCACATTCATGCCTACATGCGTGATAATTTCTACTATTTCAGCATCGCTGTAACCAGCTTCACGTGCTTCTAATAATTCTGCCGTGGTCACTTCACCCGTATGTTCAGCGATAGAACGTGCCAGTTTTACGGCGATTGCTGCTTTTGCATCCTGGCTTGACCCAGCGCGATTTGACAAAATTTCATCTCCAGTTAAGCCGGCTTTTTTACCAATAGCGGTATGTGCTGATAAGCAATATTCACAGAAGTTTTGTTGTGCTAATGCCAGTGCAATACGTTCGCGTGTTTGTGGGTCTAAACTGCCTTCGTTCGCAATGCCATGCAGACCTAAAAATGCTCGTAGTGCAGCAGGTGAATTAGCAAATACTTTAAGAAAGTTAGGCACCATGCCAAGTTGTGCTTGAATAGCATCTAACAATGCTTTTTGCTCTGCGTTTGCAGTTTCGGTTGTAATTGTAGTAATACGGCTCATGATTAAATTCCTTTTCAAGTTTAGTTGAGTAAATATTCGCAAGATCATTTGTTGCTGTCTAATGATGTTTGGCGAGTGAATGCATTCTTTCATATTCCATTTATTGAATTAATATGCAAAAATAACAATAAACTATTTCAAAAAGTGGAATAATAAAATATGCATATAGACCGTTTATATCTCATGAGTGTGTTTGTTGCGGTGGCTGAAGAAGCGGGTTTTGCAGGAGCAGCCAGGCGTTTAAACCTCTCTCCGCCAGCAGTGACTAGAGCGGTTGCCGCACTGGAAAAACATTTAGGTATTAAGTTATTTAACCGTACAACACGTTATGTACGTGTGACAGAAGCAGGACAGCGTTACTTGGAAGATGCAAAGCGAGTAATTGCAGCGGCTGATGAAGCAGACGAGTCTATAGTCGGATTAAATGCTGAGCCACGTGGGCATATTGTCGTGACAGCGTCTGTGCTTTTTGGTCGTTTATATGTGATGTCCGGAATTGTCGATTACATGAAACGTTATGCGGGAATGGAGGTTTCAGCATTATTTGTCGATCGTGTAGTGAATATGTTAGAAGAAGGGGTAGACGTTGCTATTCGTATTGGCGAATTACCAGATTCTAGTTACAGAGCAATTAGAGTAGGGGCTGTACGAAGAGTGATGTGCGCTTCTCCAAGTTATTTGGAGAAATATGGCATCCCCAAATCACCTGAAGAACTTACTCAGCATCAGATTATTCTCGCCAGAGGTCTCAACCCATTTCCTGAATTTAAGTTCGTAAAAAATGAAAATTCACTTACAGTAAAAGTTAAGCCCAGGTTAATGGTTAGCGATAACGATTCTGCTATTGAAGCTGCTGTCGGTGGTTTGGGCGTCACGCGCCTGCTTTCCTACCAAGTCGCCCCGCAACTATCTAATGGATCGTTAAAAATTATTCTAAGCGAGTTTGAGCCTAAATCTGTACCGGTACATATTGTGCATAATGAAGGTAGGTATACTTCTGCAAAGATTCGATCTTTTGTTGATTTAATGGCACAAAAATTACGAGCAGATAACTCTTTAAATTGATTTAATTTTTGGTTGCTGATATGCGTCTATTGAGTAGCATATTCTCGTCCTAGTATCGCTAGAGCAACCCCGCCCAGTATCATGATAGCTGACAGAAAAAGACGCAGTGATATGGCTTCCGACAATAAAAATATACCGCCAATTGCTGTAAGCACTGGTACCGTGAGCTGTAAAGTGGCGGCATGTGATACAGATAACCCACGCAAGGCAGCATACCAGATGGTGTAGCCAATACCTGAGGCAAGTGCACCTGATAAGATGGCGGCTAATGACCCTTCAGCTGAAATTTGAATGTGATTGAATGAAACTAGAAAAACTATCATGGCTAATGGTACAGCGCGCATAAAGTTTCCTGCCGTTGCTGCTAACGGAGTAGCCATTTTGCGTCCGCGTAATGAGTAAACACCCCAGGCAGCCCCAGCAATTGCCATGAATGCTGACTCCATTAATGGAGGAGCAGTGAGTCCTGGTAGTATTAAATAGACCAGTCCCAGAATAGCCAGCAGTAAACCGAACCATTCAACAAAGTACGGACGTTCACCTGAGACAATGGCGGCGAATAACATGGTTGCTTGCACTGCGCCGAAAAGGATTAACGCTCCAGTACCGGCACTAAGATTAAGATAAGCGAAAGAAAACCCGACTATATAAAGAAATAAAAAACAGGCAGAAAGCCAGTTACCACCTGATGATTTAGCCGTTCCGTTTCGAGTCAGGATAACAATCAGCCATAAGGTAATAGCGCCGGATAATATCCTGATGAGTGAGAAGCTTGCTGCATCAATAGATGGTTGAGCAAGTGCCAGTCTGCACAATAATGAGTTTGCGGCAAAAGCAACGAGTGCTAATGTGGTTAGCCAAATAGTGCGTATGCGGCTTTGTTCCGCTTTAGACATTCATGCTTTTAGTGCAATGAGACGATCAAGTTCGGCTAGCATATCTTCCACTTGAATGGGTTGATAGCTAGTGAGGTCCAGTGTACGGTCTTCAAATACATCCTGTCCTGGATGTCGCTTTGCCCAGTCCCAGACTATACGGTCACGGTGTAGCAACAGTGCTTCCATGTGAGGGCGGTAAAGTATGAACATTGCGCTAATCCAGCGGTTTACTGGCCATGAAGGAAAGGCATGATCAATCACGAAATGGTCAAGCATGCGAATCACTTGATCAGCCGGGTACCATGCTTCTGCAGTTACCCAGCGATTAACGGTGAAAAGGCCGGTTGGGTAGCCGTAGGCATCCATGGCGATTGCGATTAAATGCGAAAGTGCTTCATCGCCCTGAGGCCACGGATCAGTGGCTGGGTATTCGATTGGAGCCACATTGGCAGGCATACCGCGCGGACGAAGGAATGTGTGAAAGTGCCCATGTTCTCCTGCTTCGCTGCGGTGCGCGTGGTAATAGTATTGGGCGTGGCTGTCTGTGTCGTAAACATCGTCTGATGGATAGTGTTCAAGCTCGTAGAATGTCTGGCCCGCAGTGAGGCTATCGCGCAATACTTCTCCCACAAGATTGAGACCTGTTTTTTTTAATACACGGTAGCAGGTCAGGATTTCTTCGCCCGCCTGACGCATTAGAATTAACTGTTGTAATGGTAGGGCGCCAAGGTCTGGAATTGGAACTGCATCCGCTCTGAGTGGTGCGGCGGATGCAGATTCTTCTGGCGGAATTAGCGCCAAACCATTGCTATGCGGAGGTAAGGCCGCGGTCATTTAGTGACTTTTGGCAGCGCATGGATTCTTGGCTGCACAAGGATTTTTAGCTGTGCATGGACTTTTCGCAGCACAAGGATTTGCCTTACATGGATTTTTAGCTGCACAAGGATTTGCCTTACATGGATTTTTAGCTGCGCAAGGATTTTGGGCTGCACATGGATTACTTTGATGGTGTTTGTGTTTGCCTGCGCATGGGTTGGCGCCACAGGTTGCAGCAAGCGCGGTACCAGTGACAGCCATGACCATGGCACCACTAGATAGTAAGGCTTTTGCAAGGTTTGTGAATTTCATTTTTAGCTCCAGAAATAGTTTTAAGAATCAATCATGCATCACTGACATATTGATGTGATGTTGGGCATTAGACGATTCGTTTCACTAAATCTTACACAGTACGATTGATTTTATTTCTTTCTAGATAATTGTAAATAACTTTAATGGTTCTCGTCTAATAGGTTAAGCGTACGATTTGAATGTTTAAGTAATCTTGAATTATCTAAGCATGATGTCGAATGATTTAAAGCCAGCCGATATGTAAAGGAACAATAAAAATGAAAGCGAAGCTACCTGACATTATTCATTTTGGACGTGAAATTTGCAATGATTACACGCAAAGTAACAATCGTGAATGGTGGGTGGCAAACGGTCTCGGCGGCTATGCTGCCGGTACAATATCTCAAGGTCTAATGCGACGATATCATGGGCTGCTTATAGCGCCGACACAAGCGCCACTGGGTAGAAGTTTGGTTTTTGCTAAAGCTGATGCAACCTTGCATGACGGTGAAAAATCTTATCCTTTATTTAGTAATCACTGGGGAAGCGGGGCAGTAGAGCCGCGTGGTTATGTGCATATTGAATCTTTCCGTCTGGATGGCACCATGCCTATTTGGCGTTTTACGATAGATGACTTAATCATAGAGCAATGTATCTGGATGGAGCATGGTCAGAACACAACCTATATTGCCTGGAGGCTGGTCAATGAAATTGACCGTCCGATCACTATTACGGCTGATTTGCTGGTAAACCAGCGTGATCATCATGGTGAGTCCAATATGTGGGCGTTCAATCCAGTTATTGAAGGGGATGAAGCGCATTTATACTTGCGGCAGCATGGTCAGCCAACATTACACTTTAAGACGAAATGCGGCCAATTGCACAGTGATCATCAGTGGATTGAAGATTTTGCTTTATCACATGAAACTGAGCGTGGGCTAGCAGACCGTGATGCGCATCTTTGCGTGGCGCATCTGCATATGCAGATTTGGAATGAATGGAGCGGTTTAGTTGCTTCGCTTGAACCGGATGCCTCACCTTACATAACTGAATCTATGCGGCGTAGGCAGGCACATGATGTTGCACAGTTGACGCGCGCAGGGATGCTGGTTCCTGAGCTTTGTGAAACTCCTTGCTGGATCCGACAATTGTTGCTGGCGGCTGATAGCTTCCTGATTACCAGACCAGTAGAAGGTTTTTCTTATGGAGAGTCTGTTATTGCTGGTTATCCCTGGTTTGGGGATTGGGGGCGTGACACTATGATTGCCTTGCCTGGCTTAACTCTTAAAACCGGACGGTTTTCTTCTGCTAAAAATATTCTGATGACCTTTGCCCGTTTTATTGACAAAGGCATGCTGCCAAATAATTTTCCTGAGCATGGTGAAGCGCCACAATACAATACAGTGGATGCTGCGCTCTGGTATATAGAAGCATGGCGTTCCTATCTGTCTGTGAGCGGAGATATTGCAGGCTTGAAAGAAATTTACCCCGTGTTGGAGGATATTATTGATTGGCATGTGCGCGGTACGCGCTATGGCATAGGCGTCGATGCCAGTGACGGCCTGCTGCGTGCAGGTGAGCCAGGGGTGCAGCTGACATGGATGGATGCCAAAGTGGGAGATTTTGTAGTGACACCACGCCACGGCAAACCAGTTGAGGTAAACGCATTGTGGTTCAACGCGCTGGAGTGTATGGCAGCATTTAGCCTGCTTTTAAAAAAGAAAGATTCACCCTATGCGCATATGGCAACACAAGTACGTGCCAGTTTTACGCGGTTTATCAAATCAAGAGGCGGACTTTACGATGTGCTGGATGGCGAAGTAGGGGACGATGCCAGCATACGCCCTAATCAGATATTTGCAGTGAGTTTGCATTACTCACCTCTTGAACAAAAAACTCAGGCGCGTGTAGTGAAAGAAGTGACAAAACATCTGCTGACCCCATATGGTTTGCGTACTTTGTCACCCGAGCATCCCGATTATCATCCCCATTACGAAGGTGGCGTATGGGAGCGTGATTCGGCTTATCATCAGGGTACGGTTTGGGCTTGGCTTTTACCTCATTTTGCACTGGCTGAACAGCGTGTAACAGGAAATGCAGAATTGGCACTTTCACGTCTGGAAGCAATAAGAACTCATTTGTTAGATGCGGGCTTGGGTTCAGTATCCGAGATTTTTGATGGCGACTACCCACACACCCCACGCGGCGCCCCTTCGCAGGCATGGAGTGTGGCTTGTGTGATAGAGGCGTGGGTCAAGCTGGAACGTGTACGCAGGAGTGCTGCCCATGGAAAATCAACCAGGCAAACTTAGCAAAGTAGCGAAAGGTGACATCATGGGATCAGGTGTAAAGAACAAGAAATTACTTAATGCAGAGCAGAAACGATTGGAAGCTCAACATCGGGCTAAAAGTAATTGGAGGTTATGGGGGCCTTATCTTTCTGAACGCGCATGGGGTACGGTACGTGAGGATTACAGCGCTGACGGAACGGCCTGGGAGTATTTAGATCATGAACAGTCTCGCTCTCGAGCCTATCGCTGGAATGAAGACGGTTTGGGTGGTATATCGGATGAAGAGCAACGCCTTTGTTTTTCAATTGCCCTGTGGAATGGTGAAGATCCCATTCTGAAAGAACGCGCTTTTGGTTTAACAGGCAACCAAGGTAACCATGGGGAGGATGTAAAAGAAAACTACTTTTACGTGGGCGCATTACCTTCCCACGCATGGCTTCATTATCTCTATAAATATCCTCAGGCTGAATTCCCCTACCAGGAGCTTATTGAAGAAAATGCCAGACGCGGTCGGGATAAGCCTACTTACAAATTGTTGGATACCTGCGTTTTTGCTGATAATCGCTATTGGGATGTTGAAGTACAGTATGCGAAAGCAGAAACTGATAAATTGCACATTCAAATTGTGGTGACTAATCGTGGCGACAAAACAGCTGCACTTTGGCTGCTGCCACAGCTGTGGTTTCGCAATACTTGGTCATGGTCAGGCGAAGGTGTGGACAAACCTTTGATATCAGCAATTGCTGCACCTGACGATTCAGCTTGGGCTGTGAGTGCAGAACATATGGCATTAGGAAGTTATGTGCTTTACGGCAAGGAGGAAGCTGACCTGCTTTATACCGAGAACGAGAGCAATAACCAACAGCTTTGGGCAACGCCGAATGCTAGCCCTTATGTCAAAGATGCGTTTCATCGCTACCTTATTCACAACGAACATAAAGCGGTGAATCCGGAGCAGCAAGGGACAAAATTTGCAGCCGTGCATAAACTCACAGTAGCTGCTGGAAAATCTGAAAGCATCAATCTGGTATTGTCTGCAACGCCCCATATACGGCCATTTGCCAAACATAAACAGGTGCTGGCGCAACGGCAATCTGAATATATCCAGTTCTATCAGGAGTTGTTGCCTAATGCATCAGAAGAGGATTCACGCATTATGCGCCAGGCGTTTTCCGGCCTGATTTGGAATAAACAGTTTTATCATTACGATGTAAGAACCTGGCTGAAAGGCGACATGACAGCCCCGCCAGAATCTCGTAAAAATGGACGTAATGCACATTGGAAGCATTTGCAGGCGGCCGATGTGATTTCCATGCCGGATAAGTGGGAATACCCTTGGTTTGCTGCCTGGGATTTGGCATTTCACTGTGCGGCTTTTGCGCCGGTGGATGTCAATTTTGCCAAAAATCAGATTGAGTTATTGGTCTCTGAGCGCTATATGCACCCAAATGGACAGATTCCCGCTTATGAGTGGGCTTTGGGTGATACCAATCCACCTGTGCATGCAATGGGTACACTCAAGGTATTTCGTGCCGATAGAATACAAAGTGGCATGGGAGACATTGTTTTTTTAAAACGCGTGCTGCATAAATTACTGCTTAATTACGCATGGTGGATCAACCGCAAGGATGCAGAAGGGCAGAATGTATTCGGTGGTGGATTTCTAGGGTTGGATAATATTTCGGTGTATGACCGTTCGCAGCCATTGCCGGTTGGCTATATGTTAAAACAAGCTGATGCAACGGGTTGGATGGCAATGTTTGCACTCAATCTCACAGCCATGGCGCTTGAGATTGCCAGCGAAGATGCAAGTTACGAAGATATAGCGATTCAGTGTTATAGCCAGTTTCTCGCGATTGCCCAGACCATGGCTGGTGTCAGCGCTATTTCAACCTCACTATGGGATGAAGAAGACGGATTCTTCAAGGATCTGGTGGAATTGCCCGATGGCAGTATCAAGCGTATTGATGTGTTTTCCTGGGTGGGCATAATTCCATTGTTTGCTTGTGAGATTATTGATCCCAGCCTATTAAAAAACGCCCCCCGATTTGTTGCCGTGATGGAAAAGAACCAGGGTGGCATGCTTGATGGCCACACCTACTGTGCATGCCCTTCACACACCAATGACAGAGGCGAGCATATGCTGGCGGTAGTAAATATTGATATGTTGACGCGCATATTAACGCGGATATTTGATGAGAAGCAGTTTTTGTCTCGCTACGGCGTGCGTAGCGTGTCAAAGCTGCACGCAACACGTTCAGACTTGGGGCATATTCCGGGTATAGGCAGTGCGATGATCGAATATGTACCTGGTGAATCCAATACAGGCTTATTTGGCGGTAACTCCAACTGGCGCGGTCCGGTGTGGATGCCTACTAATTACATGTTGATTCAGGTGTTGGAAAAATACGCACGCTATTTGGGTGATGATTATACTTTTCCTGCATTCTGTTTAGGCGGGCAACCTATTACTTTGAGACAGGCGGCAGTGCTGCTGGCTGATCGTATTGTAGATGTAGTGCGCCGCGATAGTAATGGAGTCGTGCCGGCTTTTCCTATTGACCATCCGAAACAGTCCGACCCGCATTGGCAGGATTTACTGATGCTGCATGAGTATTATCATGCAGATACTGGATTAGGCTTGGGAGCCCAGCATCAATCCGGCTGGACAGCGCTGGTTGCTAATTTAATTTTCCGCCGTTATCGGGATGAGATTCCTGAATATTGGCGCAATAAAGTATAAGGTCAATAATTCGTTATCTATTAAAACATTATTTAATTGCAGCATTTATCTACATCTATTTGCTTTGATGGACATTTCACAGTTGCATACGAACAATACACACAGCAATCTCCTGGCTTAGGACGGAAAACACGCTTGCAATTTTCACATTCATAAAAAAATTGACACGAATCTGTAGGCATCGTTTCCAATTTCTTAAAACCACATTGGGGACATGTCAGTATTGATTCTAAAGTAAGTTTGAGCATTTTATCTGCTTAGCTTAGATGGATAACCTGCATTTGTTGTTGCTTGGATTAAAGCATTAGGAAAAGTAATATTGGGGTCATATTGAATTATTGCAATTCTAGTATTTATATCAACGCCAGCTGATTTCACCCCCTTTACTTTCATAAGCGCTTTTTTTACCGTGTATGGGCATAATGAACAGGTCATATTTTCGACATTTAAAGTAGTGGTTATAAAGGTTGTTGCAAATACAGTGGTCGTATCTTTTGAATTTAAGAACACTGTAAGTTCATTAGGTAAATTCGTTTTTGGAGTTAATCTAGTTTAGGGTTAAGATTCTTACAAATTTATCTTTAAGAATATAATTACAGTTATAGTGTTGGGGCTCACCACGAAACCCCTGACATGAGCTTTGCAATTGCGGACTTATTTTGGTTGTTTGATTGGTTCAGTTCTTCAATTACGCGCTGCTGATCTTCACGTGAGCGGTTTTGGCTGAGTTTGAACTTGCCTTGAATATCCGTGATTTCGATTTCGAAGCCTACAATCATGTCGAGAAGTTTTAAACTCCGCTCATCCGTAAGCTTTGGTTTCCACGGGTTTGGCATGTGGGATTCATGAAATTGGGTTAGCTGTTCAAGCAAGGTTTCGAGTTTGGACTTGTCTTCAATGAGTCGGGCTTTTCCACGTAGGTGAACCACTGCGTAATTCCATGTTGGGACGCCAGGCGATGAGTACCATGAGGGGGAAATATAAGCGTGAGGCCCTTGAAAGATAGCCAAAACCTCACTACCCGATAAAAAGTGTTGCCACTGCGGGTTTGTCCTAGCCATATGGCCAAGCAATTTACCATTCGAATCAGCCGAATGCTCATAGAAAAACGGCAGATGACTAACGAAAGGCGCACTACTATTTGGAACTGTAATCAGCGTCCCAAAAGGATTGTCTTTGATTAGCGCCGAAATGCGCTCTGGATTCGTTTCCTTGAAATATTCAGGAATGTACATGGCTGATAAGTCCTAACCTTAGTTATTGAGAATATAAGAAATAGAATGTGTAGATCATAATGGCAGCATAAATGGCTGGTCTTTTTTGATCTTAGCTGCGCAAGTGAATTTTAATCCATCAGTTTTGCTGGCATTTCTAAATATCAAATGTTTTTTTGTAATGTCATTTTCTGCCTCAATTTTAAGTGTATCTTTTTTAGGTATTGAACATCTTTTATTAGCAAATTTCATCATGCTGAGTTGTCTGCTGCCAGATACTAGCCTTTATAAATAGAAAAAATTGACGACTCCCAATGCGACATAATGATTCCAAATTTATCTCATTTTAGCCCATCCAACGTTTAAATATGATGCTTGCATTGACTCCGCCAAACCCAAATCCGTTAGACATCGCATATTCTATGTGCATCGGTCTTGCTGCTCCACTCACTATATCGACACCATGAGAAGCGGGATCAGGGTTTTGTAGATTGAGGGTTGCTGGAACGATTTGATCTCGAAGCGCCAACGTTGTGAATATCGCCTCTACACCACCAGCAGCCCCTTGTAGATGGCCAATTGCAGACTTGGTCGATGTGACCGCGACACGACCCTCTGTTCCGAATAGGGATTTAATTGCAGCTAGCTCGCCCAAATCTCCAACAGGAGTGGATGTCCCATGTGCATTGACATGTTGCACATCTTCTGGACTAATACCAGCCTGTTGCAATGCGATTTGCATTGCACGATAAGCTCCATCTCCATTTTCTGGGCCTGAAGTCATATGATAAGCGTCTGCACTGGTGCCATATCCAACCAATTCTGCAATTGGTTTAGCATTTCGTGCTAGCGCATGATCCAACGTCTCAATAACAAGCATACCAGCACCTTCCCCCATCACAAATCCGTCTCTAGCACTATCAAATGGACGGGATGCTGCTTGTGGAGTGTTGTTGAAGTTCGTTGATAGTGCACGCGCAGCGGCAAATCCTCCCAGACTGACTGGATTAATAAAAGCGTCAGCACCCCCGCAGACCGCTACATCTGCTTCTCCACAACGTATCATACGCGCTGCGTCCCCAATGGCCTGTATACCTGCTGCACAAGCGGTTACTGGCGCTCCGATGGGACCTTTGAACCCGTATCGGATTGAAACATGACCAGCCGCCATATTAACTAGAAATGAAGGGACGGTAAAAGGAGATAATCTATGCGGCCCTAAATTGTCTGTTGTGCGTACAGCTTGGGTGATGGTATGGAATCCACCAATACCGGAAGCAATAACAGTTGCCGTGCGTACCTGGGATGATTCGTCAGCGGGACTCCAATTAGCCTGCTTGACTGCTTCATTTGTGGCTGCCAACGCAAATACTATAAACCGATCCATTTTACGCTGATCTTTAGGTGAAGCTATGTTGTCTGGATTAAAACCAGCTTCATTGTCTTCTTCTATAGCGGGGACAACCCCACCCACCCTTGAAGGGATGTTGGCGACCATTTCTTCTGGCAGAGTGCACAAACCTGACTGACCTGCCAATAGGCGTGACCAAACGACTTCTACATTACAACCTAGCGGGCAGACTATGCCCATACCTGTTATAACGATACGGCGTGCGTTCATATTTCCTCCTTTAATTTAGTAAATCTATGGCTGGTCTTCTCTCTGATAATCTGAGCTAAGAGTAGCGTTTTTGGACTAGCCAATTTGTAAGCTTTAGATTATTTTGTATGAAGTATGAAAAAAAAGTCTAATATTCTGTTGACCACCGGGGCTATTAGCATAATTGCCAAAAATACAATCGGCCAAACATGAATAAATGCACTCAACCATTGAGAGACAAATTGGTGATTAAATTCAGTATGCGGTTTTGCGTGTGTATAAAGCACAAAGGCCATTGTAATGAGTGCCGTGTTTCCAGACATCACCAATGCAAACAATAATTTGTGTGTACGCGCTGAAATTTTAATTGCCATGATTGATACCTAGTTTTTATCCAGAACTATTTCAATAAGCTTTTGCAGGTTATCCACAAATGAAAGATGTCCAGTATTTGCTATGGTGATGAATTTTGTGCCTAACAGTTCAACTGTTCGTTCACGCTCATCTTGTTTTGACCAATCATACTTGGCATAGATAGGTTTTACTGGCACTTTGTATTTTTCTTCCAAAATGAACTAAAGTAATCGAATTGCCAGCAAAATCATTAACGGCACAACCGTTAACGTAATGCCCATGGCAACGCTGCCGCGGACAAATGGCGAAGCATGTTTAAGCGCAGCGGCAATGCGCGATGGCACATAAATAAAAGGCGTATGCAATAGTAAATCGCGTTGCGCACTAGTGCCTGAACTGCCTAACACCACCCACATTAATCCTATAAGCTTTAGCACTGGGTAAAGTACTGGGCTACGTTCTGGTTTGGCAATTCGTTTGCCTTGCAGAGCCTCTTTAATAGCTTGCTTGAGAGCATCGGCATCTGCTGCAAACAGTGTTCTGAAAACCACAGTGCCTTTATCATCAATCAAATAGGCGGAATTAGGACGTGTGGTAAGTTGATGATGTACTTCGCCATCGAGCGTATCCACTGCAATTTTCCACGGAATGTTTTGCTCAGCTTGTAAAGCACATGCCTGATATGTTTTATCTTGCATGGTTTGCGGTTGTGGGATTTGCTCTCCAGGGTGGGCTTCACGTACATATACATACACAAACTCCACTTCACTACCATATTCTGCATAAAGATTTTTAATGTCAGGAATGCTACTAATCGTGGCTGGGCAAGAGCGTGAGCCAAACACCAGCAAAAGTAATCGTGGGCTATTTGCGTACGGCCACTCAAATAATTGCGCATCAGTAGTGGAGAGCTTAATCTTACCTATTTGTCCATCAGGCTTAACGCCGCCGTTAAAAGCCATATCGGACAGTACCGTGCCTAAGGTAAACGAGTTATATCGATAGTTATTGTCATATTGCATGTTTTTAAATTACCCCACTTTTTTTAGAAGTAATCTAATAATAATGATATGCGATACCAATAGTACTGGAACAATCAAGGCGGGAATAAAATAGGTAGCCCCTAATTTGCCACTAGGCACTACATACAAGAGCCCACGTATCAATGCATTAATCAAATCAAGTAAACCTACAATACTAAAGACCCATACCAGTGGAATTGCTATTTTCCACTCAGCACGCAATGCAGCGATAGCTGCAAATGCAAGTCCAGCGGCCATTAAATCACCCAAGGCCGCAGGGTGCGCAAACTGTGGGTCTAACACTTGCGAAGTCACACCTACCAATAAAAATGTTAAGCCCAAATGCCTAATAGTGTGAGGAAATAATAGCAAAGTCAGCGCCTCTTTACGCGGCATGGCTGATAGTTTTGGCATAAGATACCACTTAGCCACAAGCCAAAACGACAGCAAGCTCATGCTCAAATTGAAAGGTAAAAAGAATTCCTGCATCGTGATTCTCCATAGGTTAATTTGAAAAATTCAATTAAAAATACTTGAATAATCATTCAAGTATAGAGAACTATAACTGTACTTGAATGATTATTCAAGTATAATTTGCTACATTGGCAAAATTTGGAAACATAAAATGGCAAGACCAGTAGAATTTGAACGTGACACCGTGCTGCGTGAAGCCATGCATGTATTTTGGCGAAAAGGCTATAACACAACGTCTATAAAAGATATTGTCGAAGCCACCGACATTCAACCTGGTAGCCTGTATTGGGCATTTGGTAGCAAGCAAAAGCTGTTCTTAGCCGCGCTAGATTGCTATCGTCAAGACATGGAAAACTTGAGTAAGCGCACTTTAAATGCCGATTTACCGCCACTACAACGTATTGAGCAATTTTTTCACGGCATTTTGGCGCATACAGCAAAAAACAGTTGCAACAATAGTTGCCTACTGATTAACACAATGCTAGAAGCAACTGATGACCTAGAAATCAGCCAAGTGATTAGTCAAACATTCACCCAACTTGAAGCTAGCTTTGCGCAAGTACTCAAACTCGCGCAACAACAAGGTGAAATTTCCACAGCCCCCCCCCCAGAAAGTTTAGCCAAATTACTCATTGTTGGAATGCTTGGGATGCGGGTGTACGGTAAAATAAACAGCGAAAATAATGGCTCAAAATATATAATTGAAAATTTAATGTCTGCGATTAGAAAGTCTTAAAATTTCACTTAGATTAAGCATCTGGGTGAGTGGCAAATTTAAACTGCACTCATTCGATTAAGTTGATATAAGTTACCTCCAGAGTGCTAAGACGCAAAGTACTAACAGTATTAATGTCAATCGGATTGCGAGTCACTTAGTCGCTGTGTTAATTTTATTTACTGGGTCAATAGAGTACGAGGCTATATTAGTCACTTCCCATCCACCACCCAAAGCCTTAAATGTGGCAACTGCCGATCGGGCTGATTCAGTTTGCGCTTGAGCTTTGGCATCAGAAGTTCTTAACAGATTTTCATCTGCGTGTAACACTTCAATCAAGCTAACTACACCCTTTTTGTAAGCAATAAAGGAAGAGTTACGTGATTGACTAAGGGAGTGCTCCCCTTTTAACAAAGCCTCTGCTTGCTGTTCACTTTTAACTAATGTAGAAATGGCATTCTCTACATCTTCGGTCGCCCGCAGTGTTGATTGTCTGTATGCCGCAATTGCTTCTGCTTCTTGGCCTTTTGCGTTATCAATTTGCGCATTAATACGTGCAAAATCAAATAAACGCCAACGCAAACCCACAACGCCAGCCGCTTGGTTGGCGGCACTGCTAAACAGATTTCCGCCCGAGATTGCTGTCGCGCTGCCAATCAGCAGACTCAACGCAACCTTTGGATAATATTCTGACATTGCTTGACCAATTTTGGCATTCGCTGCCACTAAGCGTCGTTTCGCGACAATCAGATCTGGTCTACGTTGCAGTAAATCAGCAGGGGATCCTATTGATGATACCTGAGGTGCTGCAGGAATCGGTTTGACCGCACTCAGTTCATATCTATATTTTCCAGGCGCTGCGCCCAACATGACATCTAGGGCATTCATCGCGACATCAAGCCCGGCTTCCAATGCTGGAATCGTCGCTTCCACCCGAGCAACTGCACCTTCCACTTGTTGCACTTGAAGCTTAGGAGCAAGTCCTCTTGAATAAAGCATGTTTACCTTTGAAAGGAGCTGTTGCTGGGTATCGAGCTGCTTTTTAGTAATATCCAAACGAGACTGCAAGCCACGAATGGTGATGTATAAATCCGCCGTTTGTGCTGCAACCGCAAGACGCGTTGCTATCGCTTCCGCTTTGGCAGCCTGATATTCAGCCAACGCAACGTTTTGCTTGCGCCGCAACCCACCAAATATATCTAGCTCCCAACTTGCACTCAGGTTTGCTTCGTAAAGATTGGCATCCCTATCATAACTAGGCACTGCATTAAGGAGTTGCCCTAATGGGGTTTCTAAGGATTGATGGTTTCTGATTGCTTGGGCGCTCATATTGCCTGATGGTAGTAGAGCCGCATGCGCCACACCAAGCCCAGATCGTGCCTGCGCAATACGCGCCTGAGCCCGTGCTATATCTAAATTTTGATCTATAGCTAACTTTACGAATTGAGTAAGCTGCGGATCACCGAACCCATCCCACCAAGTAGCAAGATTTGCATTGGATACAGCCATACGTTCCTCAAGTTGTACCTGACCTAGGTAATGATCAGGCAGCGGGGCATCTACTTTTTTATATTCAGGGCCAACAGCACAGCTAGCCAAAACACCGGCACTCAACAAAAGAGTAGTTAGTCGAAAGGAAAACATAGCAAACCTTGAACTTATTGAATAAAAGAAGTGACTATATTACAATACAGTCACTAATTGTCAATCCCTTAAAGTCAATGTATGCTATTAGCATGAATAAAAAACTACAATCCATTTTAAGAGGTCCTTCTGAGCACAATGTCCGCGATCAGATAGTTGAAGCTGCTGCTGAATATTTCAGTCGGTATGGATACGAAAAAACGACCGTTTCCGATCTTGCTAAAGAAATTGGATTTTCTAAAGCCTATATCTATAAATTCTTTGCAACAAAGCAGGCCATTGGAGAGGTAATTTGCTCCAACACATTGAGTGCAATTTTGCGGGATCTAGATGAAGGAATGGTGGACTCACCCACAGCCTCTGAACGGTTTAGGCGCATGTTTAAAGCCGTAGTGGTAGCAAGTGTACATCTTTTCTTCGAAGATCGAAAACTTTATGATATTGCAGCATCCGCTGCGAATGAACAATGGCAATCATGTGCTCACTATCAAGAGCAAATAAAAAAAATAATTTTGGGAATTATCCGTGAAGGTCGTGAAGCAGGTGAGTTTGAAAAAAAGACTCCTGTTGATGAAACCGTGAATGCTATCTATTTTGTTATGCAACCATATTGCAATCCACTGTTGCTACAACACAACCTTCACTTAGCTGAACAAGCGCCAACCATTCTCTCCAACTTAATTTTAAGAAGTTTAGCACCCTAAAACACCGTAGTGACTATTGACATATTTAGTCACTAGATAGAAAATTCGAGTTATTACTTTATAAGGGAGTAACTCTCATGCTTGACCGTAAACTTTTTTCAGCCAGTGTTATAGGACTATGCTCAATATCATTAGTGGCATGCAGTGAAAAAACAACCAACGACCCACGAACGCAAATTCCATTAGTTAAAACGGCAAAAGTTCAAGTTGCATCTGAATCATCACGTTCATTTACAGGAATCGTTGCTGCTAGAGTTCAAAGTGACTTGGCATTTCGCGTTTCAGGAAAAATACTGGAGCGATTTGTCGATGCTGGTCAAATTGTAAAACGTGGTCAACCTCTCCTACGCACAGACCCTATTGACCTGAAGTTAGCGGCACTGAGCCAACATGAGGTGGTAATGGCAGCAAAGGCTCGCGCAGACCAAGCAACTGAGGATGAAATAAGACACCGCGGCCTAGTAGAGGCCGGGGCAATTTCTGCTTCAACGTATGATCAAATCAAAGCTGCAGCCGACTCAGCAAATGCACAACTAAAAGCAGCCGAATCTCAAGCCGATGTCGCGAAAAATGCATCAAACTATGCGATTTTACTAGCAGATGCAGATGGAGTTGTAGTTGAAACATTAGCAGAACCAGGGCAGGTAGTTAATGCTGGCCAGGCCGTGGTTAGAGTTGCACACTCAGGGAAGCGTGAAGCTATCGTTCATTTGCCAGAAACCTTACGTCCAGCATTAGGTTCTGTAGCTCAGGCTAAACTTTATGGCAAGGAAAATCTAGCAGTACCTGCGAAACTTAGGCAGCTTTCTGAGTCAGCAGATGGACTTTCTCGAACATATGAAGCCAGATATACCTTGAGTGAGGGATTAGCCAACGCTCCGCTCGGTGCGACAGTCACAATTCAGATAAATGAAAGTGGTTCTCAAGATACCGATAGTAAAGAGATTCCTATTGGGGCGATATTTGACTCAGGTAAGGAGTCGGGGGTGTGGGTGGTTGAAGGGAGTCCTCTACAGGTAAATTGGCGCCCAGTTAAGATATTAAGTATCAGCAATGAAACCGCACACATAGAAAGTAATCTTAAGGTGAATGATCAAATTGTTGCACTCGGTGCTCATCTCCTTCATGGTGGTGAAAAAGTTAGAGTTGCATCTGGAATTGTGCTTCACTCAGATTTGAGCGGTGGAGAGGTAAAATGAGTGGCTTTAACCTTTCGGCGCTCGCCGTACGCGAACGCGCTATCACACTATTTCTGATTCTCTTAATCTCACTGGGCGGGGTCATGTCCTTCTTCAAGCTGGGGCGGGCGGAGGATCCTTCATTTACAATCAAGGTAATGACAATTATCACTGTCTGGCCTGGTGCGACTGTGCAAGAGATGCAGGATCAAGTTGCTGGAAAAATCGAAAAGCGCTTGCAAGAACTGCGCTGGTACGACCGCAGCGAGACCTACACCCGTCCGGGATTGGCTTTCACCACGTTGACCTTGCTGGACAGCACTCCTCCGTCGGTGGTGCGAGATGAGTTCTATCAAGCCCGTAAAAAGGTCGGCGACGAAGCCCGCAATCTGCCGTCTGGTGTCATCGGGCCATTTCTCAACGACGAGTATTCCGACGTGACCTTCGCATTGTACGCCCTCAAGGCCAAGGGCGTACCACAGCGCGAGCTCGTTCGCGACGCGGAAATACAGCGCCAGCGCCTGCTACACGTGCCTGGTGTGAAGAAGGTCAATATTGTTGGCGAGCAGTCTGAACGTATCTACGTCGAGTTCTCACACGAGCGCTTGGCAACCTTGGGCATCAGTCCGCAGGATGTGTTTGCAGCACTCAACAACCAGAATGTATTAACACCGGCTGGGTCGGTAGAAACCAAGGGGCCAGAGGTGTTCATTCGCCTGGATGGCGCCTTTGATGAGTTACAGAAAATCAGCAACACGCCCGTGGTGGCTCAAGGGCGCACATTAAAACTGTCGGACATAGCCACGGTGAAGCGTGGATATGAAGATCCAGCGACATTCTTGATTCGCAACGGCGGCGAACCTGCTTTGTTGTTGGGCGTTGTCATGCGCGACGGCTGGAACGGTCTAGACCTGGGCAAGGCGCTGGACAGCGAAGTCGGTGCGATCAATGCCGAGCAACCGCTGGGCATGAGTTTGGCCAAAGTGACCGACCAGGCCGTCAACATCAGCTCGGCGGTTGATGAGTTCATGATCAAGTTCTTCGCCGCAGTGCTGGTGGTCATGCTGGTGAGCTTCGTGAGCATGGGCTGGCGTGTCGGGGTTGTGGTTGCAGCCGCAGTGCCGCTGACGCTGGCCGTCGTCTTTGCGGTGATGCTCGCTACCGGCAAGAATTTCGACCGTATCACGCTGGGATCGTTGATCCTGGCGCTCGGTTTGCTGGTGGACGACGCCATCATCGCCATCGAAATGATGGTGGTGAAGATGGAAGAGGGCTACAGCCGCATCGCGGCATCGGCCTATGCCTGGAGCCATACTGCGGCACCCATGCTGTCGGGCACCTTGGTTACAGCCGTCGGCTTCATGCCCAATGGCTTCGCCCGGTCAACAGCCGGTGAGTACACCAGCAACATGTTCTGGATCGTGGGCATCGCGCTCATCGCGTCGTGGGTGGTCGCTGTGGTTTTCACTCCGTACCTCGGTGTCAAGCTGTTGCCCGACTTCAAGAAGGTTGAAGGCGGTCACGAGGCGATCTACGACACGCCACGCTACAACCGCTTTCGTCGACTGCTGGGGCGCGTCATTGCCCGGAAGTGGATCGTCGCCAGCACGGTGATCGCACTTTTCGTGGTGTCGGTGCTCGGCATGGCTGTGGTCAAGAAGCAGTTCTTCCCGATTTCTGACCGGCCTGAAGTGTTGGTCGAGGTGCAGATGCCCTACGGCACATCGATTACCCAGACCAGCGCCACTGCGGAGAAGGTGGAAGCCTGGCTGTCCAAGCAAGAGGAAGCCAAGATCGTCACGGCCTACGTCGGCCAAGGCGCTCCACGCTTCTATTTCTCGATGGGACCGGAGTTGCCTGATCCGTCGTTTGCGAAGATCGTGGTGCGGACGGACAACCAGGACGAGCGCGAGGCGTTGAAACACAGGCTGTGGCAGGCCATCGCCGACGGCCTGGCCCCGGAAGCACGCTTGCGTGTTACCCAACTGGTGTTCGGTCCGTATTCGCCCTTCCCCGTGGCCTATCGGGTCACTGGCCCCGATCCGGAGGTGTTGCGCAAGGTGGCGGACGAGGTGCAGCAGGTCATGGACGCTAGCCCATTGATGCGCACGGTCAACACGGATTGGGGGGTGCGTGTGCCTACGTTGCATTTCACCTTGCAGCAGGACCGGTTGCAAGCCGTTGGGCTGACGTCCAGTTCCGTGGCGCAACAACTGCAATTCCTGCTCAGCGGTATTCCTGTCACTGCTGTGCGTGAGGACATTCGCACGGTGCAGGTTGTTGCGCGTTCGGCAGGCAACAACCGGCTCGATCCGGCCAAGATCGGCGATTTCACATTGGCTGGAGCCCAAGGGCAGCGCATCCCGTTGTCGCAAGTGGGCAAAGTCGAGGTGCGAATGGAAGAGCCGATCATGCGTCGACGCGATCGCGTGCCGACAATTACTGTTCGGGGTGACATCGCTGAAGACTTACAGCCGCCCGACGTGTCGACAGTCATTACCAAGCAGCTACAACCCATCATGGAAAAGCTACCAAGTGGCTATCGGATTGTGGAGGCTGGCTCGATTGAAGAGTCAGGCAAGGCGGCGGTCGCTATGTTGCCGATATTTCCAATCATGCTGGCCATCACCCTGTTTATTATCATTCTGCAGGTACGTTCGATGGCAGGCATGGTGATGGTATTCCTGACCAGTCCGCTGGGACTAATCGGCGTGGTGCCAACGCTGATTTTGTTCCAGCAGCCCTTTGGTATCAATGCATTGGTTGGCTTAATCGCGCTGTCGGGCATCCTAATGCGCAACACGCTGATTTTGATGGGACAGATTCATGAAAACGAGAAAGCTGGGCTGGATCCATTCCTTGCCGTTGTCGAAGCCACAGTACAACGCGCACGGCCAGTTATCTTAACTGCCTTAGCGGCAATCCTAGCCTTTATTCCTCTCACGCATTCAGTCTTTTGGGGAACACTGGCTTATACACTGATTGGTGGCACCTTGGCGGGAACTATTTTGACGCTCGTGTTTTTGCCTGCTATGTATTCAATTTGGTTCAAGATCAGACCAGCCCTAGTGCAAAGTTGATCTACCTGGTTGTATCCAATATATTCAATGGTTGTATACCTCACATGAGAATTGCAAAGTAATAAATAAGATCAGCTAAGACATTCGAGCTAATGCCTTGACGATATTGTCGAGTGCTTTGGCAATCGTATGTCGAGGTGTGCCAATGTTCATGCGCATATAGCCGCTACCGGATTCACCAAATAACGTACCCGGACTTAATCCTACGCCGGTAATATGTACAAAGAAGTGTTTCAGTTCAGCATCGTTCATACCCAAAGCGCGACAATCCAGCCATAACAAATAAGTGCCTTCAGGTGCAATCAGGTGAATTTTTGGCAGGTTAGTAATTAAATAGTTGGCAACAAAATCAAGTGTTTCTTTTAGATACATGAGAAGGGCATCCAGCCATGCCTCACCATCGCGGTAAGCAGCTTCAAAAGCAACGATACTAAATGGATTGGCAGCATTGACGTGTGTTATATCAAATGCTTTATTAATGGCGCTACGTTTTGCTGCATCCGGGATAATCAATACCGATAGATTGAGGCCGGGTATATTGAAAGTTTTACTGGGGGCTAGGGCAGTGACAATATTGTTTTGATACTCTGACAAGGTCGCCAGCATGTGGTGTTTGAAATCTGGATAAATGAGATCAGCGTGAATTTCATCTGAAAATATGACTAACTCATATTTCTCAGCAATTTGCAGTAGCTGTTTTAGTTCATCTTTAGTCCATACCCGGCCAACAGGATTGTGCGGTGAACAGAGAAGCAATATGCGGGCATTTGCCGCGCATAGTTCCAAATGCTCAAAATCAATCGTGTAATGATTGTTTTCAAGCCGCAGCGGGTTTTGTATTAACGATCTACCGGTGTTTGTTATGGCAGAAAAGAAGGGGAAATACACTGGTGGTTGCACAATCACGGACTCATCTGGCTTTGTAAAAGCCATGATAGCGGCATGCAATGAAGGTACTACGCCGGGGCACATTACAATCCATTCACGTTTTATGTGCCATCCATGGCGATGCTTCAGCCAATTGATCAGCGAGTCATAAAGGCTATCAGGGTAAATGGTATAGCCGTAAATAGGGTGGGTGGCACGCTCAGCAAGTGCACGGGTAATTGCAGCAGGCGCTGCAAAATCCATATCTGCGACCCACATGGGGATAATATCAGTGCGGCCAAACACCTCCTGCTGCCCATCATATTTAAGGCTGGCGGTGAATTCACGTTTAACTTCACGATTAAAGTCAAAGTTTTCGCTCAAAGTGTTCCCCCGTCGTTATCATCAGTGATTATTAATGTATTTTGACACTGACGATGTTTTTTGTATTAATCCTTTTGTACCTGCCAAAGTGCATCCATGAAATAGTTTCTTTCATCAAAGAAATGCTGCTCAATATAAAACCCAGTATGGTTGGCTAAATAATTAATATCTGAGGGCGAGAATTTATAAGAGGATTCCAAATGCATGGCCTCAAATTTCTCAAAATAAAAGCATTTTTCCAATACTGAAATGTAAACTTCCTGATCGTCCAAAGCGACTATGTAACTTTCCATAGCCCCTAGTGCAGGATTGTAGAAACCGTAGTGTTGAAATTTTGAAACATCAAAATTCGCGCCAAGTTCCCGATTAAGTCGGTTTAAAAGATTTAGATTAAATGCTCTGGTCAAGCCGGTAGAGTCGTTATAGGCTTTATTCAGGATGCATGAATCTTTCTTTAAGTCGTAGCCAATCAAAACATGGTCGGAGGTGTTTAAAGACATCCATAGTTTTTTAAGAAAATCACGGCTTTGCTGCTTATTAAAATTACCGATGTTTGAGCCTAAAAAGAGTACCAGTTTTTTATTGCCGGATATATTTTTAAGATGAGTCAACCCGGTAAAATAATCCGACACGATACCGTGGATGGTGAAATTTTCACTGGCTGCCATGTTTTGTCCCAGTAAATGCATGGCTTTTTCAGAAATATCAATCGGATAAAAATTAACTTTGCAGCCTTTGTTTAGGAAGCCATCGATAATCAATTTGCTTTTGTGTCCATCGCCAGCACCCAATTCTATGATATCAATTTCTGATTCTCTGATTAATTGAGGAATAGCTGTACTAGCATACTGAAAGATGGAATACTCAGTTTTAGTTAAATAGTAATCTTCGTGCTGGGATATTTTTTGAAATAACTCACTGCCAATATCGTCGTAAAAGTATTTTGAAGATATAGATTTTGGATGAGTGCTGAGGCCGGTTAGCACATCAGCAGCAAGCTCTTCCCTATGTTGATTGGATTGATCTTTTTCAATTAGATTGGTTATTTTCAAGTGATATCTTTCGCTAGTCTGATGCCGGAAAACATCCAACGCTGCTGTGGTAGATAGAAGTTCCTGTAGCTATGACGGTAGTGATTGTCTGGCGTGACGACGCAGCCCCCCTTTAGTACAAACTGGTTACACATGAATTTCCCATTATATTCATTTAGTAATCCGTCAAAAGCCTTGAATCTAGGATAAGGCGAATACTGGCTTCTGGTCCAGCACCAAACTTGCCCAGCAACTTGGTGCGCTGAGTTTGGATGATAAATTTTCTCATCTTCATTAGTCTCGGCAATTTCTGATGTTGCTAAAAAAACTTCAAATTCCTGCTCTGTGGGTAGTCTGAGTTTTTTCCAGTTAGCAAAGGCGTCTGCTTCAAAATAGCTTATGTGTACTAGCGGTTTGTTCAAATCGAGCGGTATTAAGCCGTGCAGTGTGTATTCATGCCAGCTTTCACCAACCATAGACCAGTATAAAGGATGTTGAATTTGTTGTTGATTCACCCAGTCCCAGCCCTGACTTAGCCAATATTTAGATTTTGAATAACCATTATCTTCAATAAAATCTAAGTACTCGCCATTCGTCACCAGACTTTGGTTCATTGAAAATGGGTAAAGGTAATTTTTGTGGCGTGGTCGTTCGTTGTCGTAAGAAAAGTCCGGGCCGTCATATCCAATCTCATAAACACCTTCTGTGAAATCTGTCCAACCTAGTGTTGGTTGGAGTGCATCTTTTAGTATTAAAGGCGAATATCTTGTTTCCAGTTCATTTGATCCCAGAATATATTTGATATCCATATAAAGCAGTTCCTGATGTTGCTGCTCATGATGAAGTCCTGTTTCAAGTAAAAATAAGATATCACTTGTCAGGTTATTCCTGAATATAAAGTTTATAAGCTGTTCGTCTATATTAGTTCGATATTGAACGATTTCACTGACAGTCGGTCGGGACAGATTGCCACGGTTGGCTTGAATAGTATGCGACCCTAGCGCTTTGTAATATGAGTTGAAAAGGGTGCTGTAGTGATTGTTAAAGCGCGTGTAATTGTTTTGATATTTTGCCAGTATCAATTCTTCAAAAAACCAACTGGTATGACCTAAATGCCATTTAGGTGGGCTAACTTCAGCAGCAGGCTGGACTACGAAATCTTCGTTCTCAATATGACTGCAGATTTCTAATGTCTTTTGTCTAATAAGTTGATATCTTTTTATCAGATTTTCTTTGGTGATTTCTGGCAGAGACATACTGAATAGATGATCCATTTGAGTGGGCATTACTATTTTTAAGCCTTTTACAGTTACGCAGTCACAATTACGCCTTGCCAGAAGGCGACGTACCCCTTAATCCTTTCAGCAGCTTCTGTGGGGTTTTTATATATCCAGGCGCCATTTGCATTCACTTTTCCGTTAACTTCGATAGAGAAATAATTTGCCAGACCTTTCCAGCCACAGCTGGTGTTGTGTGTACTCTCAGTAAAAAATTCATGCTTAATTGAGTTTAAAGGAAAGTAGTGATTACCTTCCACTACAATGGTATCGTTGGACTCTGCAATCACAGTATCATTCCATATTGCTTTCATAATATCTATCCTTGTTTATTCGTATATTTTTTTAATTTGTTTGAATCTGCAAAGAAAGTGCTTTGGCACCACTATAAGCAGATACACAGAATGGCACTAGATAATTCATGAGCAAATGTCCAAACATGATCTCTTGAGTAGCCATTATGTATTCCCACTGGTTAATTATATTAAGTAGTGTTCCTACTACCAGACTTACCTTGGTGGCATTTAAAAGGGTTCTTCGCGTAAATGTCAGACACATGAGCTTATGCATAAATGGTCTTTCTCAATTAAATCTGCTTATTGTTCATTTTATTCTGCTCATTGGTCTGCTTTATCATTTAGAGCAAATGCTTGTTTGCAGGCGCTGCGAACAATACTCATCTGCTTTCTGGCGTTAGTGCATCCATCACACATGCTCACATGTAACTTTAAGCCTATGCGCTCACCCAAGGAAAGTTTACGATCCAGTTCTTGCGACATCAGCCGATTGGCTTCTTTACAACTTAACATGGTTACCTCCTTGATTCTTGGAAGCCTTGTCCGGAAAACCAGTTTATATCCAGACAAAGCCGAAGTTTGGCGCGTGCTCGATGCAAAATTACCCAACAATTAGACGTGGATAGCTTAAGTTCCTTACAAATATCATCTACTTCAAATTCTAGAAATTCACGCATCATGAAAACACGTGAGGTTTTGTCCGGTAAATTATGTAGGCATGCATTAAACACAGTCCAAAATTCCGACTGTTCAAAAGAGGCTTCCGGATCCCCCCAAGCCTTGGGCTTCATTTCCTGATTCCAGCTGCCATGTTGATTGAAGAGCAGCTCTTCCAAATTGTCATCATCATCTTCTGAAAGCTCTGAAATATTAACTTCACGCTTACTGTTGCGTAAGATATCAATGGTTTTGTTACGCAATATAGTGAATATCCAGGTTTTTAAACTGGAGTTGTTTTTGAACCCATCCTGCTTCTCAATTGCAGTGAGCATGGTTGCTTGTACAACATCCTCTACTGCGTGGGCATCTCGTAACAATAAATAGGCAAAACGTGTCATATCTGGTCTTAGCGCAGCTAACTCAGTAGTGTTAATTGTCATATTTTAATAATCTCACGATGCAAGACAGGCTAGAAAACATCTTAATCCTGGATACTGATTTATAAATAATTTTTACGGGTATATTTAATTCGTCTTTAGTATCTGCTGAAGCTCGCCAGAATGATCCAGAGCCTGTAAATCATCAAATCCACCGACATGATGATCGTTAATATAAATTTGAGGAACAGTACGTCTTCCTGTTTTTTCAATCATCTCTGCACGTTTTTCAAAATCAATATCTACACGTATAAATTGAATCTGATCAACGCCTTTGCTGTGCAGTAAGCGCTCTGCAGCATGGCAATAAGGGCAGGTTGCCGTGGTGTACATTACAATATTATTCATCATCGTTCTTCAGCTCTGTAATTAAAAATTAGTTTATATTTAAGATAGCATCATGCATTAACGGTGCATTCTCTGCCATGTTCAAACAATCAGTTTTTATGTCTAACAGTTCTTTCATTAGACGCAGGTTAATTGGCACCCTTACATATCGATACGAATTCATCGACCAACAATGAAGCGCCCCCAACCAACCCTCCATCTATATCTTGCATAGCAAACATGTCTTCAGCATTCTTGGCTTTCAGGCTTCCGCCGTAGATTATTCTTACTTTCTCTGCAGCTTCTACATTGCGTTTAGCAATTCGATTGCGAATAAAGTGATGCATTGTTTGCGCATGTTCTGGCGATGCTGTTGTACCTGAGCCGATTGCCCATACTGGCTCATAAGCGAATACCATATCAAGCTTCATTGCCAGTGCAAATTCTTTTTCGTCCAAGGTTGCCATTACTGCATCCATTTGACTGGCAACAATTACTTCGGTAAGTCCAGCATCTCGCTCTGCCTTTGTTTCTCCTACACATAGAATAGGTGTGAGACCGGCTTTAATTGCTGCTTCAAATCTAGCCGAGGCTGTCAAATTTGTTTCATGAAACAGGCTGCGTCGCTCGGAATGCCCTAATAGCACGTAGGTGCAGCCGAGATCAGTCAGCATGTGCGGAGCTACTGCACCAGTGAAAGCGCCTTGCTCAAATTGGTTTACATTTTGCCCACCCCAAGCAACATTAGTGTTCTTAAGCAGTTCTCTTGCCTGAAACAGGTAAGGATTGGGCACACAGACCACATAATCGGCATTTTTAAACTCACGCACCCCATTGGTAATTCCTTCAAGCAGCGTTTGATTGCTATGGATATCTCCATGCATTTTCCAATTTCCGACGATCAGTTTGCGGCGCATTTTTTATTCCTATTACTTGGCATTATTCAACAGCAGACAATAAATCTCCGGTTTTATAGCGTTCAGCCATACGTTCACATGAAACAGGCCGAATACTGCTTGCATAGCCCGCAGAACCAAAAGCCTCGTAGCGGGCCTTACAAATGTCTCGCATGGATGCAGTGGCAGCATTAAGGAACTGTCGTGGATCAAACTCGTTCCTGTTCTGTGCGAAAAATCTACGAATAGCGCCAGTAGAAGCCATGCGTAAGTCGGTATCGACATTCACTTTTCGCACACCATGCTTGATGCCCTGAATAATTTCTTCTACCGGTACACCATAAGTTTCACTGATATCACCGCCAAACTCATTGATAATATGCAGCCACTCCTGCGGTACGGATGACGAGCCGTGCATAACCAGATGCGTATTGGGAATACGCTTATGGATTTCCTTGATGTGGCTAATTGCCAATGTTTTTCCTGTAGGCGGATGAGAAAATTTATAAGCACCATGTGAGGTGCCGATAGCGATGGCAAGGGCATCAACGCCAGTATGCCTTACAAAATTTACCGCTTCTTCTGGTGATGTAAGTAATTGCGATTGATTTAATAGCCCAATGGCGCCAGAGCCATCTTCTTTGCCAGCCAATCCAGTTTCCAATGACCCCAGCACGCCGAGTTCACCTTCAACCGAAACGCCAACTGCGTGCGCAATTTCAACCACTTTCCTTGTCACTTCAATATTATATTGGTAGCTGGATGGGGTTTTTGCATCCTCCAGTAGGGAACCATCCATCATTACACTCGAAAATCCTGAGCGTATAGACTGGATACATACCGTAGGTGATTGACCGTGGTCCTGATGCATCACAACGGGAATGTGAGGGTATGTTTCAATAGCTGCCAACACTAAATGCCGCAAAAAAGCTTCGCCTGCATATTTACGCGCACCAGCTGATGCCTGCAGAATGACAGGGCTATCAACTTCGTCTGCTGCCTGCATGATGGCATGCACTTGTTCCATGTTGTTGATATTAAAGGCTGCAATACCGTAATCATGCTCTGCGGCATGATCCAGTAATTGACGCAATGAGATGAGTGCCATTGAGTACTCCCAAATATATGAAGCAATTATTCGGCTTGATCTTTTTTACAGCAACTCAAACAAGTTGAAATTCGCCAAGTATCAAGATCCCGCAGGGTATACAGTGCAAAACATGCGGCGAGCATTGGCCATGCAGCAAAAAACAACAGGTTACTGCCTTCGAATGGATTGATGTACTGTTTGTAAGAGGATATTGTAGAAATGCCATGCAGTATCAATACCATTCCGTAAGTAAAGCGTGGTTTAAAACCTATCAGGAATGCAATTAACAATGCTGCTTCAGCAGAGGCTAACACATAAGTTAGGCTTACATCCAAGACAGATAATCCATAGAAATGCTCGAAAATTGCAGCGGCATGCTCCGGGCGCAAGAATTTATCCATCGTCCACATGGCCATGGTGATGAAAATACTTGTGCGTAGCAAAAGCAGCACAAGTGGGATACGGTTTGTGTTATCAGTGGTATGCAGCATCTCAGTTTATCCTAGAAAGTTATCCAAGAAATTAGCATCTTGATTACATCATTTGACGTACAAGCAGGGCAATTCTTACATTATAAATAAGCGAAATTTTTGTAAGAAATGATGTGCATTACTCGTCTAAATATAGGCCAATAAATTTTGGCTACCTGAATATTATGCAGTTACGGTTCTGTGCAATGCCCACTTAATAAAGTAATTAGAAAAATCGTTGAATGCTACTGTCAGGCAACACAAGAAATTAAGAATATTAAATGAGGGTAATAAGATGCATACATCTGTAAATATTATCAATCAGTGTATTACCCTAACTTGTAAACAGGCAAGCTTGATGGCTTCGCGCTCTATGGATGAGCGACTGTCAATGCATGAAAGGTTTAAATTGAGGTGGCATTTGTTGATATGTCCCAACTGTGTTAATTATTTCAAGCAGATTAAGTTAATACGCAAGATTATCCGACATAGGCAGGAATCAACAGTGCATTTGTCATATGAGGCAAGGCAGCGTATTGCACATGCGTTGGCTGAAGCCGTTACTAAAAACAGTGTCAATAAGTAAGAAGGCAATTAAATGACACCCTGATTTACTGTGTTAAATTAAATATGGAAGTTACATTATGAGTTATATTCAAACCCCACCTAACCATCGTTTCCCTTGGTACGTCAAGCTATTTCTCGCTAATCAACGGCGGCGCTATGGGCGCGAGTTAGAGCCAGCGCGACTGTGGGCAAGATCTCCAAAGGTGTTTGCCGGATTGTCTCTGCTATATGGTGCGCTTGATCGTAAGTCTTCGCCAATTGAGCCAACTTTGCGTACATTAATTACGGTGCGCGTATCTCAGATTAACTGGTGTGCTTTTTGTGTTGATATCAACTCTGCTACAGCACTGAAACGTGGCCTGACAGAGGCTCATCTTGAGGCATTGCATCATTTCGAAGAGTCTCCTTTATTCGATGCTCGCATTAAGGCTGCATTGGCATATACAGAAGCCGTTACATACAGTGACCGTCAAGTGGATAGCACATTGATGGCGCGACTTAAAGAGTATTTTGATGATGAGGCGGTTATTGAACTTACTGCGCTAATTGCGTTCCAGAACCTATCCAGCAAGTTCAATTCAGCTTTGGATGTTGCTGCGCAAGGATTTTGCAAGTTACCGCCAAGTTTTAATGTAACTCCACAACAGCATGACCAGTAAATTTACTGTTTTTATATTTGAGGACAAGTTCTAAATGTTAGCTATATTAGGTGGTACCGGTATTTATGCGCTGGACGAAGTAAAAGTGCTGGAAGAGATTGAAGTTGCCACTCCGTTTGGTGAGCCTTCAGGAAAAGTCGTGAAAGGGCGCTGGGGAACACATGAGCTGTTTTTCCTAGCTCGACATGGCGCTGGACATCGCCTGCTGCCGCACGAAATAAATTATCGTGCCAATATATTTGCTTTGAAGTCGCTAGGTGTAACGCAAATTCTTGGCATATCTGCAATTGGCAGTCTGTCTGAAAACATGGCTCCAGGAGATTTTGTAATGCCTGACCAGTATTTTGACTGGATTAGAGGAAAAAGACAGCACACCTTCTTTGGCGAAGGCATTGCCGCCCACGTTTCTATGGCTGAGCCGGTTTCTGCTAACCTGATCAAATGGGTTGCAAATGGAGCATCACAAATCGGGTACAAACTTCATGCTGGAGCTACCTATGCCTGCATTGAAGGCCCGCGCCTAGGTACTCGGGCAGAAAGCCACTTTCTGCGCCAAGCAGGTTGCAATGTTGTCGGCATGACCAATGTGCCGGAGGTGTTTCTCGCCCGTGAAGCGCAAATTTGCTATGCAACTTTAGGGATTGTCACAGACTATGATTGCTGGATGGATGATCCGGCGATGCACGTTAAAGCGACAGAAATTTTTGAACAGTATAGCCAAAGCCTAGGTAAAGCCAGAAAGTTACTTGATCACTTAATGAATGATTCATTACCTGACGAGGAGCCACATATTCGTACAGCACTGAATCATGCTTTGTTAACATCGAAAGATGCACTTTCACCTGAACAGGCTGTGTGGTTTGAAAAACTAAGCCGGTAATTTATAACTTGACGTCCGGAATTTTCGTACCGTTAATGCAATTCAGTTACATATAAAATTGTATGAGAATGTGCCTTAAATCGTCTAATAGGTGCAACCAGAAGTTGTATTTAATTAGGAATAATTTAGGAGAACATCATGAAAACACAATTTAAAAATGTAACGATATTTAGTGCGATTTTGCTTTCAACAGTGGCCATTCCTGCAGGGGCAATGGTTGAGACTAGTGGTTATAACCACGCAATTAGCAATATTAATTTAATGGATAGCAACGATGATCATCGAATTTCAAATGAGGAGTACACCAGATTTATGTAACCAATTTTGAAAGCCTGGATGTAAATCACGATGGTGTGTTAAGTGCAAATGAGTGGGGCAGAATTCACAAAGCGCATCAGGTAACTCTTCAAACTGGTGGCTATCAAAATCAAGCAGTAAAAGACGCGGACGAACGCAGTGTTACTAAAAAAGCATTTTTGGAATATCACCGGTCTTTCATTGAGGCAATCAATCAAAAAAGAGCTGAATCACAAGATCCACAAAAAGCATTGGCTAAGTTATTAGGTGGATAAATATGTCGATTAAGTTAGACTTAGATATTTAAAAAGGCCAGTTATTCTGGTCTTTTTTTGTCTGACAAGCATTAAATTCGATGATAACCTACCACTGTACTTACTTCGTTACTAGCCCCTAGAATCACTGGTATGCGCTGATGTAAAGCGGTCGGTTGGATATCCATGATGTTTGTGTAACCAGTTGAAGCAGCGCCTCCCGCCTGTTCAATAATAAAACTCATGGGATTGGCCTCATAGAGTAGGCGTAATTTACCACCTTGTTGTTTGGTTCTGCTGTCAGTCGGGTACATGAATATGCCGCCACGTACTAGAATGCGATGAATTTCTGCCACCATTGAAGCTACCCAGCGCATGTTAAAGTCTTTGCCTCTTATACTGTCCTTTCCTTGCAGACACGCATCGATATAACGCTTTACGGGGACTTCCCAGTATCGGTAATTGGACATGTTGATTGCAAACTCATTTGTATCAGCAGGTATCTGCATATTTGGGTGGGTGAGGAAAAAATTATCTGTTTCAACATCCAGCGTAAAACCATTTACACCATGCCCTGTGGTGAATACGAGTATCGTGGAGCTCCCATATAGTGCATACCCAGCACAAATTTGCTGACTGCCTGCCTGCAGAAAATCTTCTGCTTGTAGCTGAGCAACCCCTTTGGGGCAACGTAACACAGAAAATATCGTACCGACTGAAATGTTAACATTGACGTTGGATGAACCATCCAGCGGATCAAACAATAACAGGTATTTTCCACCGGTTACAGATTGGTTTAATGGAATGTAAATCTGCTCCATTTCTTCTGAAACCATGCCGGCAATGAGCCCATGCTTGCTATTTTCAGTTACATAGATGTCATTAGTAATGACATCGAGCTGTTTTTGCGTTTCACCTTGTACGTTTTTGGCATCCAAGCTCCCCATCGTACCTTGTAGTGCACCTTGGTTAATAGCCTTTGCAATCTTTTTACAAGCGTCCGCAATGCTTTCCAGTATCGGCACAAGTTCAACTGTAGTCGCATGTTCCCGTTGTGCTTCATCAATAAAGAACTGGGATAAGCTGATTGCGTTCATAGGACTCCCCGTGTAGTTATTTAACGCGGTAAACGGCAGTTTGTGGGTTAAATGTATACCAGGCAAACCAAAATAATGTCACGCCAGAAATTTGTTTACCTTCTACATCAAACGCCCGTGCGGCTTTGTGTTCTTTATCAAATCTGATGGTGATCTCTTTACCATCAATCTTGTCCTTGAATACACTTGAGCCTTTAGCTAGTTCTACAAAAGGGTAGGCCTTAGCTGTGTTGTTAATTTTTAATCCAAATACTCGCTCTTTAGGGTGATAACCTTGTGCACGAAATCGTACTGGGAAAATAATTTCATCGTATTTGTCATAATCCGCGTAAGGATTATCCTCATAATCACGCTTAAAACCAGTTTCGTCTGATAACAGCAACGTGTCCGGGTGCTGCTTACGCCAATCTGCCCAGCTGGTGTGATCAATAGGGATATCAGTTAGAACTTTTCCCTTCATAGGACCAGAAATGGCTTTAGAAAGTATCTGCGACCATAACGATTCTGTCTCGCGATCAAACAGGATCACATCGCTATTATAAAGTAAGCCAGAAACGCCAAACTGTAGCGGTTTACCAGCTATCTGCGCCTTAAAAGCCATACCAGAACCACACAATGGGCAATAGGTCACAGTGATAGCCTCACCTTTGAACGAGTCATTGACGATTTCATGCCAATTCATGATGCGGATAGGATAAGCTTTGCTTACCCCATTAAGTGCAATGCCTAGTACGCGTTCGTCATCTCGAATAGACTTTGCTTTTGATGCTGCAATGAAAATAGGTTTATCTATTGCAGGTATGCCATCTTTTGGTGGTCCACCAGACAGAATTTCTTTCTCTGGAACTAATGCGCCTTCTAAATCGAATCCATGTATGCCCAATGCTCTAACCAAGGTGATATATAGCAAGACCGCCAGGAGTGATATAAGTATGGTGATTCGAATTTTCATGTCGTTATCCAATAGGCGAGTTAACCACGTGCTCCACTAATATACGCGGCAGTCAGTGAGTGTGCAGGAGAATCAAATATCTGTTGGCAGCGCCCAAACTCAATGAGTTTCCCGGTACGTTCTTTTGCCCAGAAAAACCCCGCGTAGTTGGCTATACGGCGCGCTTGTGCCAGATTGTGCGTGACGATGATCACGGTATAACGTCCGCGTAGACTTTGAATTAGATCCTCTACAACAGCAGATGACAATGGATCGAGGGCACTACATGGCTCATCAAATAGCAGTATTTGCGGTTCCAGCGCAAGTGCGCGCGCGATGCATAAGCGCTGTTGCTGACCACCGGAAAGTAATAGGGCAGATGTATCCAGCCTGTCTTTTACTTCTTCCCACAATCCCACATCGCGGAGTACAGCTTCCATTTTAGTTTCAAGCGTGTCATGCCCTTTGACGCCATGTTCACGCAACGGCATCTGGATATTGCGGCGGATAGATAGAGGAAACGGATTTGGTTTCTGGAAGACCATGCCTACTTTTCGGCGCAGTACTTGCACATCGACATTTGCAGCATGTATATCATTGCCTTCAATTTCTATACTGCCTGATAACTTGCAGGATGGTATCAAATCTGTGAGTCGATTCAGGCTTGAGAGAAAACTGGTTTTTCCGCACCCTGAAGGACCAATTAAAGCTGTGATGCAGCCACGATAAATATCAAACGTGACATTATCTAGTGCAGATTGCTCTCCATAGCTAAGTGACAAATTGTTGATTCGGATCGCTGGTTCTGGATTGCAGCAAAGCGGCCCTGATTCCAGACGGCCAAGCGTGTAGGGGTTGCTATTGTGTAATGGATAGCAAGTAGCTTGTGCTTGTTTCATGATTTTGAAATCCTTTTTTGCAATAAGCCATGAGCCAGCCACAATGCAATGTTGTTAATAACAATAAGCATCAGAACCAGCACCAGTGCCGAGGCATAGGCATTGGCATCGCCACCTGCAACGTTCATGGAAAGGTCATAGATATGCACAGCCAGTGCACGTCCGGAGTCGTGCAAGGAGGAGGGCATACGGTCTACATAACCACTGGTAAAAATTAGCGCAGCTGTTTCCGCCATAGCACGTCCAATACCCAGCATGAGCCCTGCTGCCAGTGCAGGTGCGGCGGCAGGCAACAGGATATGTAACAATGCGGATAATTTCGACATACCCAGTGCAGCAGCGCCTTTGCGCCATTCATCTGGTACGGCACTCAAGCCTTCTTCGATGGTGCGGATTAAAATCGGTAATGCCATACAGGCTAAGGTAAGACCACCTGCTAGAATAGAAAATCCCAAACCTAAATACACGCTAAAAAACGCCATACCAAATAAACCAAACACGATGGAAGGTACGCCCGCCAGCACATCGATGCTCATGCCAATGGCGCGGGCAAGGCGATTATCTTTAGCAATAAATTCATTCAATAGTATGGCTGTGGCTAACCCAATAGGCGTGGACACAGTCATCGCCACCGCTAAAATCAGTAATGTGGAAGCCAGAATGGGCCCGATGCCACCAGCACGCCCTGCGTTTTCAGTGTCGGTCGTGAGAAAATCCCACGATAGTTGCACCGCACCATGCCACACCATATCGGAAAGCAGCCAGATGAAACTGCCCGCCACCAAAGCGGCGGCACCCCAAACAAAGAGCGTAAGAAACTGGTCACGACCGAGAAAGCGATTAGGTCTAAAACTAGCCATGTAATCTACCTCCCAGTTTGCCTGCCATTGCGGCAAGACTAAGCACTAGCAACGTCAGTGCAAGTCCGGAAACGAATAAAGCCGCGCGGTGGTCACCTGTGGCGTAAGCCATTTCCAGCGCAATGTTGGCTGTAAGTACACGTATCGGATCAAATATACTGGCGGGTACTTGTACAACGTTGCCTGCCACCATCAGCACCGCCATGGTTTCTCCCAACGCCCGCGCAGTCGCTAAAAGAATGCCGCCGATAATGCCAGAACGGACTGCTGGAATTGCCACTTTCAAGATAATGCCAGTGCGAGAGATGCCAAGTGCATTCGCGCCGCGTAAATAGCTTTCAGGTACAGCAATGAGCGCGGCATCTGCGGTCAATGTGATGGTTGGCAGCACCATAAAAGCTAAAATTAAAACACCTGCCAGCAGACTTGCACCTGGTGGTTGCCATTGTGCTATCAGCGGCACTAATACAGTTAATCCCCACAGGCCAAATACCACGGAAGGAATGCCTGCCAGCAGTGCCACCATGCGCCTGAATGCGCCGCTGATGGCAGGAGGTGCATAAAAACGGCTAAATATAGCAGAAGCCACACCCAGTGGCCCTGCCACTAAAATAGCGCCTACTGACGTAGCTAGTGTTGCAATGAGCATGGGAGCAAGATTGAATGCGCCTTCCAGCGGATGCCAGCTAGCATCGGATACAAAACGCAGCACGCCGACATGCTGCAATGCCGGCCATGACTCACGCAGCAGAAACAGCACAATCAGCAGTAATATGCCAACGGCAATCGCAGCTGCCGAGAGCAGCACAACGCGCAGCCAGGTATCAGCCCGCAAAGTATTAACGTGCGAGCGGAACGAAATACTGTGCTTCGACAATGTCATAAACTTCTTTCGAGCTGGCGAAATCTATAAACCGTTTGACCAAACCTTGTGGCACAGTTTTGGTCACCAAATTAAGTGGGCGTGACAGTGGATAACTACCGTTACGTACATTTTCAACTGAAGCATTTACACCATTAAGTGGCAATAGTTTGATTGGTACTCCGTTGCTTGCATCAAATTCAGCTGTGCCGATTGAAACATATCCAATTGCACCGGGGTTGCCAGCTACGGTCTTGATACCTTGCTGGTTATCGCCAATGACTACCTGAGGCTTGATATCGCTATTTTTAAGTTTGTAATAGTGTAAAAACAATTCCAGAGTGGATCGTCCTTCTGCCTTGTTGACGACAGTAATGCGGACATTTTTACCGCCGACATCTTTCCAGTTGGTGATTCTGCCGGTATAAATGTTAATCACTTGCTGATCAGTCAGTGTTTTGACGGGGTTATCTTTATGCAAAATCAAACCCACGCCATCCAGTGCGATGGTGAAGCTTTTTAGGTCATTTTCTTCTGTCTTCAGCGCGCGGGATGTCATGCCAATATCAGCTAAACCGTTGCGGGCATCGCTGATTCCGCGAGAAGAACCGCCAGATTGAATATCTACACGTATGTCAGAATTTTGTTTCTCAAACCGTTTGCCAATCTCAGCGGCTAATGGTGCGATAGTGCTTGATCCGGTGAGTACCAGTTTTTCAGCGGCATAAATGACTTGGTGGCAGCTGAATGCTGCAAACAATGTTGTGACCAGTGCCAATTTTTTAAAGGTAAAAGTCATTTCTGCTTTCTGTTCAAGTTCCAGTTGTAGTCGAGAAAGGTAACACCCACCTTGCCAGATACCACTGCTTGCCTGGCTTCCTGAGTGTCAGTGAGTGCGTCAGAATAGTGTGCAAAAAAATCATAGAGCGAATTCCAGCCGCGCCAGCCGCTCTCAAAATCCTGTTTGTACCAATCGAATATTTTTGATACTTCAAGTTTATTGGTTTGGGTGTTGTAGCGATTACGTGAGTGATCTGCAAGAAAGGCCTTGGTTGCAGCTTCAAGTTGGGCATCTAATTTTGCACCAGTAAAAGCTTCGTTACGCAAAGCAGGACAGCCAATCGAGGCGCAATTGGCTGCAAAATGAATGCGGGGTTCATTGTATTCACCTGATTTACGAATCATTCCTTGCTCAATGTCGTCCAATGAGCGCGTTTCGCCTAACAACGGCACAAAACGTTTTTTCCATGGACTCTGTATCAGCGAACCAATGTCTTTAATGGATTTTAGTTTTGGGTAACGCGTTAATACTAGGTCAACGGTAAAGGCGTTATAGGCATTGAGCAGAAATGCAAGCCTTTCGGCTTTTGGCCAGCTGGCAAATTCGCCGGCACTTACAGCTGAAAGCTGTACCAGATACTTTTGCAATTGAGCACGCTCTTTAAGCATGGCTTCATAATCAACCTGGCTGGCTTGGCCATTTTTGATCAACACTACATTTTTTTGTAACAGACCATCCCAAACACTATGGTCAAACTCGGCAGCTGTTGCCAAATTTGGCACCATGCCGGACGCAAGAATGGTTGTTAGTGTAAGTAACGCGGATATTAGAATTTTTTTAAAGTATTTCATGCTGAATTTAGCCTCTTTTCCAAGTATGATATTTCTCTACCCAAGCAAGAATACGATGCGGTACATGTGCGCGTTTCCATTCACCGGCTGCGTATTTATTGGCTTCTGACCAAGTAGGGTAGGTGTGAATAGTGCCAAGTATCTTGTTTAGGCCCAGTCCATGCTTCATTGCCAGCACAAATTCCGCCAACAGATCACCGGCATGTTCGCCAACAATGGTCACGCCAAGAATTTTATCTTTACCAGGCTCAGTAAGCACTTTTACAAAACCGTGAGCCGCTTCGTCGGCAATGGCGCGATCAAGATCATCCAGCCCATATTTCACTACTTCATAGGCAATGCCGCGTTCCTTTGCTTCATCTTCAGATAGCCCAACACGGGCGACCTCCGGGCTGGTGAATGTTGCCCATGGTATGACTGAATAGTCAGCTTTAAAACGCTTCAGGCTGCCAAACAACGTATTCACCGCTGCGTACCAAGCCTGATGCGCAGCCGTATGCGTGAACTGGTATGGTCCAGCCACGTCGCCTGCTGCGTAAATGTTGGGGTAGAGCGTTTGCAGCCAGGCATCCACCTCAACCGTACGGTTTTTAGAGAGTGGCAACCCCAATTCCTCCAGCCCGAAGCCTTCTGTGCGGGCAGTTCTACCTACGGCGCACAGGATGGCGTCAAAGGGGATTGCTTCTTCTGTGCTGTTCTTACGGCGCACAATCAGGCGCTGCTCTTGATCGTCATGCTCGCAGCGTACCGTGCTAGTGTTCGTGAGCACGCGTACACCATCGGCGATTAAGGCTTCTTCTACCAGCGCAACAGCATCAGCATCTTCTTTACCCATTAAACCGCTACGTGCTACCAGTGTGACTTGGCAGCCTAGACGGGCAAAGGCTTGTGCCAGCTCACAACCAATCGGCCCACCACCCAACACCACTAAGCGGTTAGGGCGTTCAGTGAGCGACCAAATGGTGTCTGAAGTATAGTGCGTGACTTGGTCTAAGCCTGGAATGTTAGGAATTGTTGGCCGTGCACCTGTGGCAATGACAATGGCGCGCGTAGTTAGTGTCTGCCCATTGACTTCTACCGTCCAGGGTGAAGTGATGCATGCATGGCCTTGCACTACATCTACGCCTAGTTTGGTATAACGCTCCACTGAGTCATGGGGTTCAACTGTACCAATAACACGATGCACGCGGCGCATCACATCGGCAAAATCATAGTGAATATCGGCTTTAGCGATACCCAGTTTGTCTGCGTGTTTTGCCTGATTCACGAAAGTGGCGGAACGGATAATGGCTTTAGATGGTACGCAGCCATAATTGAGGCAGTCTCCCCCCATTTTATGGCCTTCTATCAACGTAACTTTGGCGTGCGTGGCAGCTGCAATATAAGAAGTTACCAAGCCGGCAGCGCCGCCGCCGATGACTACTAGGTTGCGGTCAAACTTTTTCGGTTTTTGCCAGCGCGAGTAAAGCTGGCGTGTTTTATACGCGCTTACTCCGTGGCGTGCTATCCATGGAAAAGCAGCTAGTAAAGCAAAGGATGCAATAAGTGCCGGGGATAATATGCCGGATAAACTGGTTAGGCTGGCTAGTTGCGTGCCTGCATTTACATAAACAGTCGTGCCGGCAGCAATCCCTATCAAAGTCACCCAAAAAAAAGTGCCGGTTTTAATTGTGGTTAGCCCCATGAGTAAGTTGATGAGGAAGAACGGGAAAACTGGTACCAGACGTAAGGTGAACAGGTAAAAAGCACCATCTTTTTCAATACCGGCATTAATGGCAGAAAGCCTGTCGCCAAAGCGTTTTTGTACAAAATCCCTTAGTACGTAACGCGCAGCCAAAAAAGCCAATGTCGCTCCGGTTGTGGCTGATACCAGTACTATCGGAACTCCAACCCAAAGTCCAAAAATAGCACCACTTGCCAGTGTCATGATAGTGGCTCCAGGTAACGACAGTGCGGCGATTACAATATAAGCCAGTGAAAAAACGGCCATCACTAATAGCGGCTTTTCCTGATAGGTTTGATGCAAACTATCTCTACTTGCCTTAAGCGTTTCCAGACTTAAAAAGTGTCCAAGGTCGAAGAAAAAAAACAACCCTATTAATACAACGACGAGTGCAATAACCCATGCACGATTTTTCATATCACTTCCTCGATTTTTATATTTCATTGGCCCGTGTTTATTTCATTTCACTATTATTTAATTTCACTACAGGATGCCCCGTATTTGAAGCAGCTATAACAGCGATGGTGTTTCATGCTGACTGGTTCTTTCATACTGGCAGTGAGCGTTTCTGCCAGAGCGTAATCAGAGTCATCATCCACCAAGGTGCATGCATACACTCGCATACGGCCTTTATCTTTTACAACCATTTTGCTGAATGCGCACATATAGGCACGGCGCGAGTCTTCAGTCTGGTAACTCACCATGCAGTTTGCTGTAATTTGCGGCGTTGCTACATCCAAGCCTGGTGGGTGAAAATCTGGAAACTCAACGCGATGTAAGTCTTCTGGCAACCCTGAAGCCCGAAACACTTTAGAAAATTGTGCTGCAGCCTCTGTTGGGGAGTAATCGGCTAATACCTGATTGGCGACTGAAACTGTAAACCCCATTTCATGCAATGCTCGCAAACCTTGTAAGGCTAAATCGAACATTCCGGCACCACGCCCATTATCATGATGATTAGCGTCAAAGTGATCCAGGCTCACACGAAAATGCAATGCATGCTGGTGTTTCAATAAAGGCTTTAATTGGTTTAGTCTTTTAAGTAGCGGTTCTGTTGCGTTTGTCAGCACCATGCATGGGCGATATTGCAAAGCGTAATCCAGTATGTGCACTATATCTTTAGCCACAAACGGCTCGCCGCCGGTGAAAGAAAATTGCTTTACACCTAGAGTCAGCGCTTCATCAATAAATGGTTTTGCGTCTGAAAACCTTAATAACTGTAAGCGGTTGTCACCGGGCTTTGACCCCTCCAGGCAAAACGGGCAGGCAAGATTGCAAGCGGTACCTGTATGCAACCAAAGTTCATCCAGTGCATGCGGTTGGATAAACCCGCGAGGTTCACCTGTTGATGTTTGGTACCAAGCCGGCGATTTTTCCTGAGGCGCCACTTGAATGGGGATAACTCTCATGTCCATTTGCTGATTTAATGCTGCTACTAGCAGCAACCTCCTGTTTGATCACTTGCACTGCCATCATAAGGAAGTGCAGTGCCGCAACCTGTAAAAATGCCAAAATGCTTATCAAAATTACCGTAGAAATCAAAATGTTTGGCAAAGCGTGTGTCGTGCAGCATGCGCCAGGTATTGCCGCACACAGGAAATTGTTTGCCGGTTTCTATGAAATGATGTTTATCTAGTACAAATGCATGCGGATGATGCGGAATGGTGCCGCGGTATACGACTGATTGTCCGTAATCTTCGCAAGCTGGCTCTAAGCCTCCAAGCTTAAACAGACGGTAGGTAGCAGAGAAAAATTTTATATTGCCGGTACGCGCAGCAAGTTCCTGATTGCCGATAGTAATAGGGCGGTCAACGACCAGACGCGGGTCACCAAAACCATGTGCTTTAGCCAGATTGTGAAAATCATTCCAATAAAGCGCCCCGCTTAAGCATTCACCATATAAAACCGGGTCGAGCGTAAGTGCTTTTGGTATGCGCCTGTCAGCATATACATCTGAAAAATACAGCTCTCCGCCAGGTTTCAGAACGCGAAATGCCTCACGTAACACGGCAGATTTATCCACTGCCAGGTTGATGACGCAATTAGACACAATGATGTCTACACTATTGTTTGCAAGCTCTAATTCATGCAGGCGTTCGATGTAGCCGTGTAAAAAAAGCACATTACTTTCAGCGTGACCAAACACTTGGCGGTGATGATCCTGATGTTGTCGCGCTACTGCCAATTGCTCTTCAGTCATGTCAACACCAATCACGTGTCCACGCTCACCAACCAGTTTAGAAAGCACGTAGACATCACGTCCTGCACCGCAACCTAAATCCAGCACGGTCAGGCCATCCAGCAACTCCGGTAAAATTAATCCGCAACCGTAGTAACGCATCAGCACTTCGTCATGCAATTGTGAAAGAATTGGCTTCACATAGCTTGGCAAGCCCGCATCAGTGCAACAGGCGTTGGTCTGTAAATCCAATGAACCTGTGAGTGTTTCGCCGTAATACTGGCGAACATTATCTTGTATCTCGTTTTGATTTTTACTCAATATAGTTTCTCGCATATCATGCCTCATTATTTTCATTAATTAGTAATCTGGCTACGGTATTGTTCAGCCAATTCATGTGGACTTCTTCCACGTGAGTACGCTAGTGCTAGTTTTCTGTTTTCCCAAGTGCGTCGCCACCAACCATCACGTTGCCAGCGTCTAGGGTTAACAAATATAGGTTCATTTATGGCTTTGAAATATCCTAAGTCCCTTATCTTTTGCACTAACGAAACCTCTTCAAATAAAGGTAATGGCGCATGCCCACCAGCTTCAACATAAGCTTGTCTGATCATGAACAATCCCTGGTCACCATAAGGAATTCCAAAACGGCAACGAATCGCAATAGCTAGTTCCAGAAGTAATGCAGGCCAAGCTCGTGGAGTATTGAATTTAAACTTGAAGTAACCCCCAATCGCGCCTTTTCTTATGGCAAGTTTTATCGCGCGGATTGGATCCTTTGATAGTTGTGAATCAGCATGCAAAAACCACAATACATAACCTTTGGTTATTTCTGCACCGACCAATAATTGCTTGCCCCTGCAAGCTTCGCTCGCCAACCAGATGGCGTTATATTGAGCGCATATTTTTTTACAGTTCTGACTAGATGCTCCATCTACTACAATCACTTCACGCGGTGGATACGGCAATTGCTTTAGTTGGGTTAAAAGTTGCTCTAATTTTTGCTCATCGTTAAAGCACGGAATAACGATACTTATCTCAAACATAATCGCTCTCCCTTTGCACACATACTTTTTGTTTGGATGTTTTCATTTGAACTATTTGGTGGGCTAGTGCAACAAGTGCACGCCTGGCAGGCCGCTGATCATCTGCGAGTTTGCTAACTAAATAGGACAGATCCTCATATTCGTCCACGTCAAAACCTTGCTGCAACTTGGTAACAGTGTGTCCATTCTTCAAACAAATCCTGGATAAACTATCTCCCAATTGCGATGTGCTCCATGGCAAGTCGGAAAGTTCAGGCCATGGTTTACGGCTCGCCATAATAGAAACGCCGCCATCCAATGTAGGTTTAAGTACTGTGTCAAAATTCAAAAGCGCTTTCGATAAATCAGAAAAATCTGTCGGAGTTATATCTGGAGCATCGCTACCAATGTAAATCAGGTGATTAAAACCATTGCTCCGCAATGTCTGGTCTAGCGCATTCAGACGCTGACCAAGATTGCCATCAGTTTGCGATATCACTTTTAAGTTGCTGTGTATTTGTTCACCATGCATTTGTTTGGAAATATTTTCCGCCCACTTATGATCTTTGGTATCTGCGGGAGCGACTATCACCTTGCCAGGCCATGTCATAACATCTTCCAATACGCAAGCGAGAAGGGCTTCAGCAATTTGATATGCAATTTCCCCTCCGACTTTGGCAGCAAGCCTTTGCTTACCATTTCCAAGTGCTGGTCGCTTGCAGACAAGAACTAATGTAGGTTGTGTCATGTTGTTTTTAGCTTTAAATTTACGAGGTTTACTAAAATATAATAAAGTTTATTGTTTGTTAGACGTTCATCAGGTAGGTTTCTTACAAACTTTTTTGCTGGAAATTTGATTCTTAATTAGCTGGTAAACTAATTTTGTAACGATGGTTTTTAAGGCTTATAGTGCACGACGTGACTATTTGGTAATTAGTCTTAATGAATAGAGGTTTATTTATGGAAGCATATTTGCGATTTGGTATTTTCCTGGGTGTTTATTTGCTTGCCGCATTGCTTGAATCATTTTTTCCTAAGCGACCGCCTACGCAGGATAAGACAGAACGTTGGTTCATTAATTTTAGCTTGGTAGGCATTAACATTCTGGTCCAGAGGTTTACCTTGGGCGCTGCTGCCTACCTTACAGCAGTGTATGCACAAGATCATGAATGGGGGTTATTGAGCATTCTAAATCTACCGTTCTGGGTAGAGGCTTTAGTAGCATTTTTAATATTAGACTTTGCCATATATTTGCAGCATGTAATGTCACATGCTTTACCTGTTTTTTGGCGGTTACATAGCGTGCATCACGCTGATTTAGATATTGACGCTAGTAGCGGACTAAGATTCCATCCAATTGAAATCATCATTTCGATTATATATAAATCCATAATTGTTGCTGCGTTGGGGGTTGATCCTTGGGTAGTCGTAGCATTTGAAGCAACGCTCAATGGCGCCGCCGTACTCACTCACGCTAATATTCGTTACCCAGATAAATTGGACACAGTATTACGCTACCTGTTAGTTACCCCAAATATGCACCGTGTGCATCACTCCACAACCAGAAATGAGATGGATACGAATTTCGGTTTCTTTCTGTCAGTTTGGGATCGGCTCTGTGGCACAGCACATCACGCGCCACCACAACAAGGCCATGAAAAAGTAGCGTTGGGGTTGCCCTATATTCGTGAACAATCTCGTCTTGGTTTGTGGCAGTTACTTATCATGCCATTTCGAGTAACAAGACAAACAGCGAGTTTAGGCTTGTCGCCGGATATGGTGGATGGGGAAGTTGAAAAATAACTTAAATATGTAAGAACTCAATTGGAGCTTCGTCAAATAGAGCAAACTATCATAATGGCTTAATTTTAGAAGGTTCCTTTATGAAAATACTTGCAGCTGACATTGGTGGCACTAAAACAGAATTAGCTATTTTCGACCTGGAACAGCTATCAGATACCTCATACCCTGAACCCATCTTTGGTATGCGATTTTTAAATCGCGACCAGAATGGATTTATAACTATGTTGCGTAATTTTATGCTTGAGGCAAATATTCCAGTGCAGACAGCTTGTTTTGCAATAGCGGGAGCGGTGCGTGAAGGTCATAGCCGTATGCCAAATTTGGCATGGGAAATTGATGAGCATGAAATTCGTATTGCTTTAGGTATTGAACCCGTTGTACTTATTAACGATTTAGAAGCTACTGCATACGGCATGTTAACCTTACCACCTGAAAAATTGATGGTTATCAATTCCGGGGTAGGGGATACTCATGGCAATGCCGCACTCATTGCTGCCGGCACAGGGCTTGGTGAAGCTATCCTGTTTCGTGATAGGAAAGGTGAATATCACGTGTCTGCCTCAGAAGGAGGGCATGCTGATTATGCTCCCAGCACTGAAACTGAAATTGAATTGTTACGCTATCTCTGGTCAAGTTTTGGCCATGTAAGCTGGGAGCGTGTAGTTTCAGGTTCTGGCATTGTTAACATTTACAACTTTCTATCTCATACAGGCTATTTTTCAGAACTAACGGAAATTACAGCCCGAATTTCTGATGCAGATGATAGAGCAGCAGCCATTACGAAAATTGCCCAAGCTGGTGAATCACCTCTTTGTGTAAAAGTTCTCGATATGTTTTTGCATAACTACGGCGCAGCAGCTGGCAATCTTGCATTAAAGGCATTGGCCACTGGAGGCTTGTATATCGGGGGCGGGATAGCACCTAAACTCGTGCAAAATTTGAGTAAGGGAGGTTTTATGCAAGCGTTCAATAAAAAAGGACGTTTTTCTGAGTTGATGACAAACATCCCTGTAAAGCTGATACTTGAACCAAAAACAGCATTATTGGGCGCAGCCGTTTACACAACAAAAATAATCCCCCATTAGTTTTTAGCTGGTAATTGCCTAAATGACTTGAGGTCAACTTGATCAAGTAAAGCATGCAAATTGTTTTATTTGGAGTCGAGCCAAATGTCACCGTACCATGCTGAAACTGTTCCACCTGTATTATCAGTATCACTCATAATCGCGACTGCATCTAGCTTGCCAGGCTCGGTTCCAAATAGGCGGCGGTAATCAGCAAGCAAATTGCGGTGTTCATCAATCCACTTGCCGGTTTGTCCAGAGCCCGATTGCACTGCAATCATCTGTGTATTGCCGGTAAAGGCATTGCGCCAGTTACTTTCAATTGGCTGTTTGCTGGACCACACATAATTAATTGCGCGGGTATTCCAGAACGCAGCGCCAGCGGAAAATATAACATAAATGCGGGCGGGGTAGTCGTCACCTGCTTTTGTGCGTTCATTCAGGTCTGTCAGCACATTATCGACTTTCCATGACCAATGAAGAACAGGTGTTTGTCTGAGGTTTATGCTTATCTTTCGAAACAAGCCTGATGCAGAGGCGTTGCTGCTTGCGTGTAAAGCGGTACGTCCATCGATAGTTGCCAATACATATCGGGACTCGCCAACAAATATTTTGGTTTTCCAGCCATCTAGTTCTCCTTGAGAGAAACGGGCGATATCAACTCGCTCCTCATCTGCATATGCCATAGCGGGTAAAGTAAACAATAAACAGCAAAGTAACATTCTCAATGGCACTTTCCAGATATTAATAATGCGATTTATATTCAATATAATGTTCCCAAAGTCTTATTTACCCGTATATCAAATACTCAGCTATACCAAATAAATAATGGAAGAAAGCAGGCCGCGGAAATAAAGACAACTTTTATTATGCCGTAAGGGCTAGATGCCTACTGCTCTCTAAAACCAGTTCATTCAGCAAGGTGTTGTCGATTACTGGTTCAAGGTCTTGCTTGCTACCTTGATGTCCTGTTACCTTTATTGACAGAGTATGTTCCGTTCTTTGCACAACAGCTTCTCCTCCACATGAGCGGCAGTAGATATGATCACCATGAGCGTGATTTCTGCTAACTACGATTGTAGGGCCACACATTGGACATTCCTGTAATGGAATGCCTAAATCACTATGTCCAACTATATGGTCAAGATGGCCAGACTCGCCAAGCCTGATTAAACGCTGCCCCCAGTCAACATGAAATTGACTACCAATATTATCTTGGATAATACCAAGCGCCTCGCTGACAGGCATTCCTTTTCGATAAGGGCGAGTGCTAGTCATTGCGTCAAATGCATCGCAAACGCCGACAACACTGGCATCCACACTTATAGCTGCACCAGATAAACCATTAGGATAGCCTTTTCCATTCGGCATCTCATGGTGAGACAATATTGCACTACGTGCCAAATCTGCCAGCGGATGATCTGCCAGTAAGCGACTGCCTATATCCGGGTGAGTTTTAATCACCTCATATTCTTCACTGGTCAGTTTGCCAGGTTTATTCAATATTGCATCGGGCACGCCAATTTTTCCTAAATCATGTAGAAACCCACCTAGAGCAATGCGAGCAACTATGTTGGCAGGTAAACCACCATCTTCAGCTAGAATACGGTTATATTGGGAAACCCGCCAAAGGTGCCCTCCAGTGTAAGGATCTCTAGCTTCAACGATTGATGCCATAACAAAAAGACTTTTTAATAAGTGTTCAACGTTATTCATTAAGTAATTCCTAAAGTGTTATGAATCCTACATATTTAGATAAATATGCCATTAGACGAATCATCAATAGATTACTTACAAGCCAATTTGCATATTCTTACCCAAAGAGCCATTTAAATCAGTTTGTCCTTAGTCAGCAATGTACTAAAGATGCCAATCATATAAACAAAGCGGACGCACACTAGAATTTCTATGCTTTATCTACCAATGAAAACGCCCAAGCAATTGCAAAGAGATTTTTTTAAGCGTAAAGTTGTTATGTGAAGACTAAAATAATTAAATTCATTACGCTTTTCGTTATGCTGGTATGCCTCCCTTTAGAAGGCATGGCAGCAGTGGCTATGCCTAATTGTCCGATGCACGACCTCCAGAAAATGAAGGTTAGTGCTGACATGAGCAATATGGATGATATGACGCACTGCGATCACGATGACACTGCAAAACCAGCTAAAAATGTGACATGTGACAAGTGCCTACCTTGCCATTTAAGCGTGGCTCAGGCAATTATTCCATTTAACACCCCTCTGGAATTTAGTGGTGCATTACCTATGTACACCACTGAAATCACTGAAGTTCCAGATACCGTTCCACCATCACTTTTTCATCCCCCCAGACAATCCTTCGCATAGTGCCGAAGGTCGTCTTGTTTTAAACGGCTCTTGAGCTCAGATACTTATCTGAGTACTTGATCGCAACCAACACACTTCTATTTCTTCGGCACGTAATCCCGGCGGTGGTTTTATATCCGTTCGAGGTTTAGCGTATGCCTTTTTACGCCTATAAATATACTCGCACGACAGCTGAACCACCTCTACAGAAATTGTAATGCGGGAGTTAAATGCTTTTGTCTTAACAGAAAAATTATCTGGACTTATGACATCAGCATTTTCTCTACGGAATTACAGTGCATTGATATCCACTAGGAGTTTTATCATGAAAAATCAAACCATTTACAAAATGATCGCCACAATTGCTGTCTGTAGCATCAGTTTTCTATCCGTGTCCGCGATTGCAGCACAGGATGAATTTCAAAGGCAGATGACTCAACAAGTCATGCAAGCCAAGCAGAAGCTTAAAGCAGCAGAGGCCGCCAAGGGCGCTGAACGTAACAAGCTGATGGGCGAACACATGAAAATGATGCATGACAATATGAGCAAAATGCAGTCTATGAAGCCTAAGTCAGGCATGACCATGCAGGAACATGAAGAATGGATGAGCGAGCATCAGAAACTCATGGACGAAATGATGAGCCAGATGATGGAGGAGCATCACATGATGATGGATATGGGTGGCATGGCTAAAGGGTCAGGTGAAATGGACTGTATGTCCAAAGGATCTGACGACGCACACAAGCATTAATTAGTGATCTGGGCGGGCAACGTCCCGCCCTAATCCAATCAATCATTAAAGGATAAAGAAATGAAAAAGTTATTAATTGGTATGTTCGTAGCAGTATTGAGTATCGCTGCTGCACCGATCTGCGCCAACGATGCCCACCATCAAACTGCAGATAATCAAAAGAGTTATTCTGCAAAAGGTGAAGTAGTTGCCGTGGACAGTGCTTTAAGCAAGGTTAAATTGAAGCATGACGCTGTTCCGGAGCTTAAATGGCCTGGGATGACCATGTTTTTTAACGTGGCTGACAAGTCTCTGCTGGACACAGTAAAAACCGGAGATCAGGTTGAATTCGAGTTCGTTAAAGTCGACGGTGGCGGCCCATTGATTACAAAAATTAAACCGCTTAAATAAGGCATCTGGGCTGGCCGTAACTCAACGTGCTAGCTATACAGATGAACACAGGTAAGAGAATGAATACAAATAATTCAAAAACAATGTTCGTCCTGACTTTGGCAGCACTGATGTTGCCAGGCCTTTCCTGGGCGGAAGAAGTTGCTTCTGGTAATCCTATCGGTGCCAATGTACAGGAGTTACTGAACTGGGCAGACACACATAACCCTGAGCTTGCGGCAATGCGATATGAGACGGATGCCGCGAGCGAGCGAATCGCGCCTGCAGGCGCGCTGCCAGATCCTTTGCTGCGCGTTGAATTCATGGATTTTGCTGGCCGAGATGCACCAGATGGTTTCAATCCTCTTCCTGGCAAAGGAAATGGAACTAAATACACTTTAATGCAGAGTATTCCTCTTTGGGGCAAGCGAGACTTACGTAGGGAAGTGGCTACTGCGCAGCTTGAGCAGTTCAAAGGACGCAGGCTAGTTAGTGTCGCCGAAACCCACGCCCGCATCAAAAACGCTTATGCCCAGTATTTTCAAACTGTAGGTCTGAAGAAGCTTAACGAGGATATCTTAACCTTGCTAGGTGATCTTGAATCTGTAACGAGGGTACGTTATGCCAGTGGTTTAGTGCCCCAGCAAGATGCAATTCGCGCTCAGGTTGAAAAAACTACCTTGCAGTCCGAGATTATCAGCCTGGAAACCGAGCAGCAACAGGCCAAGGCACGCCTTAATGCGATACTGGGGCGAACACAGAGTGCGCCGCTTTCTACGTTACCAGAGTTGCGTCGTCTGCCGCTAGAGAAGCTCGATACAGTAGTCTTACAGCAAAAAGTGGTACGAAATAATCCACTGCTTGCTACACAATCAGCACAAATATCGGCCGCAGACGCTAACAAGCGATTAATAGAAAAGAATCGTTACCCGGATCTAACGCTAGGCATTGCGCCTACTCAACGTGGTAGCAATATCAGTAGCTGGGAGGCCATGGTAGAGGTCAACATTCCTATCCGCTTTGATACGCGCCGGTCTCAAGAGAGTGAGGCTACCGCTATGTTAGATGCAGCCAAGGAGCGCCGTGACGGAGTCGAGAATCAGGTGATAGGCAAGCTGCAGGAAAACCTGGTCGCTTTCGAGGCCGCAGAAAAGCAAAGTCGCCTGATTACTTACACATTACTCCCGCAAGCAGAGCTGACCTTTCGCTCGGCATTGGCCGGTTACGAAAACGGCAAAGTAGACTTCGCTACGCTGCTAGATGCCCAAAGGGCAATCAGGCTTGCAAGGCAAGGTCAAATAAAGATGCGGGTTGAGCAGGAAGTCCGCCTTGCAGAAATTGAAAGAATGATTGGGGAAGATTTATGAAGCACTCTGGCATATGGGTTGCACTCGCACTAGCAGGTATTGCTGCGGCTGCAGGTGGCGGCTACTGGTGGGGACTGAAACAGGCTAGCCACCCGTCAGTAGAAATGCCTGCGGCTATTACAGCGCCTGCTGAACGAAAGATACTCTATTACCGGAATCCTATGGGCTTGCCGGATACCTCACCAGTTCCCAAGCAGGACTCTATGGGCATGGATTACACGCCGGTGTATGCAGATGAGGCGGTATCTAATAACCAGGTCAAGATCAGCACCGACAAGGTACAGAAGCTTGGCGTAAAAACCGAGCAAGTGCTATCGCGAAAAATGGTTAATACGGTACGTGCAGTGGGGCAGTTCCAATTCAACGAACAGCGTCTCTCAACAGTTACTACAAAGTTTGAAGGTTATATTGAAAAACTCTACGTTAATACAACCGGCCAGCCGGTAAAGCGCGGCCAGCCGCTGATGGAAGTTTACAGTCCGGAGCTGGTGTCTGCGCAGGAAGAATATCTGATTGCCTGGAATGGCCGGCAATCATTGAGTAACGGCACCCCGGAATCATTGGTAAGTGTTGGTCAGTTGGCTGACAGCGCACTTAAACGTTTACGTAACTGGGATATTTCAGATGCTCAATTACAGCGTTTGAAAAAGGACGGTAAAGCGACACGTACGCTTACGATGTACTCGCCTGCAAACGGCGTGGTACTGGAGAAAGCTGCTGTGCAAGGGTTGCGCTTTATGCCGGGTGAGCCCCTGTTCAAGATTGCAGATTTGTCGACGGTATGGCTGCTGGCCGATGTATTCGAGCAGGACATCGCGCTGGTCCATGTTGGCCAGACGGTAAATATTACTGTCAATGCCTATCCAGGTAAGGAGCTCAAAGGAAAGATTGATTATATCTACCCAGCAGTAAGCTCTGAGACACGCACTGCCAAGGTACGAGTAGTGCTGGCTAACCCCGATGGAATTCTAAAACCTGATATGTATGCCAGTATTCAGTTGATATCAGGTCATTACGCCAGTGTATTGGCTGTTCCGGATTCGGCCGTGATCGACAGTGGCACACGTCAAATTGTGCTGGTTCAACTCACAGAAGGGCTGTATGAACCACGTGAGGTTAAGCTTGGCATGCGTAGCGATGGCTACGTTGAGGTGGCTGAAGGGTTGAATGAGGGTGAGAACGTGGTAGTTCGCGCCAATTTCCTGATTGATGCTGAAAGCAATCTTAAAGCCGCGTTAGGAAGCTTTGGCGAGCACAGCTCGCACGGCAGCAGTTTACCGGAACCTGTAGAGACTACCACTGCCCCTGTCGCTGGGCACGAAGGACACTGACATGCTGGAAAAAATTATTAACTGGTCAGTCCGTAACGTATTTCTTGTGCTGTTAGCCACATTATTTATAGTGGGTGCTGGTGTATATTCGTTGCTAAAAACGCCGCTGGATGCCATCCCGGATTTGTCCGATGTACAAGTGATTGTCTATACCGAGTATCCAGGGCAGGCGCCACAGGTTGTAGAGGATCAGGTTACCTATCCGCTCACAACCTCGATGTTGTCAGTACCAAAATCGAAAGTCGTGCGTGGCTTTTCGTTTTTTGGCGCCAGCTTTGTTTATGTGATCTTTGAAGATGGTACCGATATTTACTGGGCGCGTTCTCGTGTGCTGGAATACTTGAACAGTGTGACTGGTAAATTGCCAAGGGGTGTTACGCCAACGCTGGGTCCGGATGCTACTGGTGTAGGCTGGGTTTATCAGTATGTGGTATTGGCAAAAAATCGCTCCCTTGAGGAATTGAGAGCCATTCAGGACTGGTATTTACGTTATCAGCTGACCAAGGCACATGGCGTTGCAGAGGTTGCCAGCGTTGGCGGTTTTGTAAAACAGTATCAAGTCGTTCTGGATCCACGCAAGCTGCAGGCATATGGTGTATCGCCATCTCGTGTTACACAGGTTATTCGTGAGAGCAATCGCGATGTAGGCGGACGCGTAGTAGAGATGACGGAAACCGAATATATGGTGCGTGGTAAAGGATATCTGCGCGGCATCGGTGACTTGGAGACACTGGTAGTCAAGGCCGATAAAGGTACACCGGTATTGTTGCGTGACTTGGCAAGGGTTGAATTGGCACCGGATGAACGGCGCGGTATTGCCGAGTTCAATGGTGAAGGTGAAGTCGTCGCTGGGATTGCCATGGCCCGCTATGGCCAGAATGCACTCGAAGTCATCCACAACATCAAACAAAAGCTTGTTGAGATTGCGCCGGGTTTACCACCGGGCGTTACGGTGGAAACAGTGTATGACCGCTCAGATTTGATACATCGCGCCATTGATAATCTTAAGACTACGCTGCTTGAAGAAAGCATCGTGGTCGCATTGGTTTGCATGCTATTCCTGATGCATGTGCGAAGTGCGCTAGTCGCGATTGTGATGTTGCCGGTTGGCGTTCTGATTGCATTTTCGCTGATGCATGCGCTAGGACTTAATTCCAATATCATGAGCTTGGGTGGCATTGCGATTGCCATTGGTGCCATGGTAGATGCTGCCATTGTGATGATCGAGAATGCTCATAAGCACATTGAGCGAGCTCCACTTGATGCACCTCGATTGCAGCTTATTATTGACGCCTGTAAAGAAGTAGGCCCTGCATTATTTTTTAGCCTGTTGATCATTACGGTTTCTTTCTTGCCTGTATTTGCGCTGGAGTCGCAGGAGGGGCGCATGTTTCAGCCACTGGCATTCACCAAGACATTCTCTATGGCCGGAGCAGCACTGCTTTCGGTAACGCTGGTACCGGTACTGATGCTGCTGTTTGTACGTGGCAAAATCATGGCGGAGGGTGAAAATCCGGTAAATCGTTTCCTGATCTGGATTTATCGACCGGTCATTGCCTTAGTCATGCGCTGGAAGAAGACAACCATCCTGCTTGCGCTGCTTATGCTTGGTATTTCTGTTTATCCTCTGACTAAACTCGGCAGCGAATTCATGCCAACCTTGAACGAAGGCACTTTACTCTACATGCCAGCCACCTTGCCCGGGCTATCGGTGACAAAAGCGGCAGAGATTATGCAGACCCAGAACAAAATCATTAAGAGCTTCCCGGAAGTAGCTTCGGTTTTTGGCAAAGCTGGTCGAGCGAATACTGCTACAGACCCGGCGCCTATGGAAATGTTTGAGACAGTCATTAATCTAAAACCTGAGAGCGAATGGCGTCCTGGCATGACTATCGACAAGATTATCTCTGAGCTGGATAAGGCCGTGCAATTGCCCGGTGTCAGCAACGCCTGGACGATGCCGATTAAGGCGCGTATTGACATGCTATCAACAGGTATCCGTACGCCAATCGGTATCAAGGTGTTCGGCAGGGATCTGATTGAAATGGAAAAACTTGCCAAATCTATCGAGTCTGTAGTTAAAAACGTCCCCGGTACTACGAGTGCTTATGCAGAGCGTATCACGGGAGGCTATTACCTGAATATCGAGCCGGATCGCATGGCACTGGCTCGCTATGGTTTAGCCGTGGGCGACTTGCAGGATGTCATAAGCAGCGCTCTCGGCGGGGAGGTGGTTACCACCACTGTTGAAGGACGGGAGCGCTTTGGGGTGATCACGCGTTATCCACGCGAACTGCGTTCCGATCCTGACGCTATCGCGCGTCAGGTACTGGTGCCTGCCATGAATGGAGCATTGATCCCGCTAGGTCAATTGGCGCATATTTCCTTAGAAAAAGGTCCGCCTAGTATCCGTACCGAGAATGCATTGCTATCGGCCTATATTTTTGTTGATATTAGAGATAGAGACATCGGCAGTTATGTGGCCGATGCGCAGAAGGCAGTGCGTGAGCAGGTTAAATTCCAGCCTGGATATTACGCAACATGGAGCGGCCAGTTTGAATATATGGAACGTGCCAAAGCCAAGATGAAGATTGTGATCCCGCTCACATTGCTCATCATCTTCGTGTTGCTGTATCTGAACTTCAAGCGCTTAACAGAAACGTTGATTGTCATGCTGTCAGTGCCGTTTTCTCTGGTTGGCGGGATCTGGCTGATGTATTGGCTAGGCTACAACATGAGCGTCGCTGTCGCAGTCGGGTTCATTGCTTTAGCTGGCGTAGCGGCGGAGACCGGTGTGATTATGCTGATCTATCTCGATCATGCGTACAAAGATCTCAAGGCAAAACGTGAATCTGAAGACAAAGACTTCACTGTCGATGATATTTATGAAGCAGTGATGGAAGGCGCAGTAGAGCGTGTACGGCCAAAGATGATGACTGTAGTCGCTATCATGGCAGGTTTGCTACCTATCATGTGGGGAAGCGGCACCGGCTCTGAAGTGATGCGGCGTATTGCTGCGCCTATGGTAGGCGGTATGGTTTCGTCAACGGTATTGACACTCATCGTGATCCCAGCAATTTACGCACTTGTAAAACAAATATCACTCCAAAGAAAAGGGGCTCCAAATGCCTGAAATAATACCTAACCTGCATCCATTGATGGTGCATTTTCCAATTGCACTTATCACGGTGTCAGCCGTTTTTCATATTGCTGCAGTGGCAACGCGAGGGAAGCTACTTTCCAGCAACTTTGCGATTATTGCTCACACTCTATTGTGGCTAAGCGCATTATCAGTATTGCCAACCGTGTTTTTTGGCTGGCAGGATTATAACAGCGTAACCCATGATGATGCCAGTCACGCTGCCATGTTAATCCACCGCAACTGGGCGCTAGGAACATCGGTAGTGTTAATCATTCTGGCTGGTTGGGATGTCAGGTTTAACAAGGTCGACTCACCTACTGCCTGGTGGTTTGTAGTTGCGGTGATTGGTGCGTGGAGTATGGTTGTCATCACGGCATGGCATGGTGGAGGGCTAGTCTATCGACATGGCTTAGGAGTCATGTCGCTGCCAGTACCAAAGGATGTTGTTGGCCATGGCCACCACAGTGACACTACGACAGACATGGGTGAACATTCCCATTCGGATGCAGTGCCAGATGATCAAGTTCAAGAACATTCGCAGCATGAGCATACACACTAGATTTAAGGAGAATCATGATGAAAACAGAATTTTTAAAAGTAACCAGCATGACATGTGGCGGTTGCGTAAATAGTTTAACGCGTGCACTGAAATCTATTAATGGTGTTGATGGAGTGCAGGTGGAGTTATCAACTGGCGATACTCAGGTTCAATACGACGAGAATTTTACTACCCCGGATCAGCTTAGATCGGCTGTGAAAAACGCTGGATATGGTTTGGTTGGTTAGTTAAGCTACATTAATACTTGAAGGAGTAAAGTCCGTGAATATGCATAACAATAACTCTGAACAGTTAAAAGATCCTGTATGTGGAATGAATGTTACTGAACAGTCTCAACATTATTTGCAGCATGCAGGAACAATGTTTTATTTCTGCAGTGCAAGATGTAAGGGTAAATTTACAGAAAACCCTTCTCAATATCATCAATCTAATCCTGTTAATGTTGAGCAAGTAACAGCCGAAATAAATGCTACGGGTACAGTTTACACCTGCCCAATGCACCCCGAGATACGTCAGGAAAAGCCTGGAGTTTGTCCTAAGTGCGGTATGTCACTTGAACCGGAAATGCCAACATTGGAAGAAGGCGAAAGTCCAGAATTAGTGGATTTCAAACGACGCTTTATATGGACGTTGCCACTTACTATCATCGTCACAGTGTTAGCGATGCTAGGTCACAGATTGCAGTGGTTCGAAATGACAACACAAAGCTGGATCGAGCTCGTTCTTTCATTACCAATTGTGTTATGGGCAGGCTGGCCTTTCTTCAAGCGGGGTGTGCAGTCAGTCATTAATCGCAAACCCAACATGTGGACTTTGATTGGTCTAGGTACATCAGCAGCATTTATTTACAGTGTTGTTGCTACAGTAGCTCCTGAGGTTTTTCCAGAGTCATTTATGGCGATGGGACGCGTGGCAGTCTACTTTGAGGCGGCTGCCGTGATCATTTCCTTGACCTTGCTAGGTCAGGTGCTTGAACTTAAAGCACGCTCACAGACATCTGCTGCAATTAAATCATTACTGGGATTAGCACCTAAAACTGCCCGCAGGATTAATACCGACGGCACTGAAGAGGATGTGCCTCTGACGCACGTTCATGTCGGTGACACGCTTCGCGTTCGTCCGGGTGAGAAAGTGCCTGTAGATGGTGTCGTGATTGAAGGCGGAAGTACAGTTGATGAATCCATGCTGACTGGCGAACCTGTTCCTGTAACAAAACGGGTCGGTGATAAGCTGATTGGTGCAACGCTAAACATAAACGGTGCATTAATGTTGCGCGCCGAGAAGGTAGGTGCTCATACTGTGCTCTCTAGTATTGTGCAAATGGTGATGCAGGCTCAACGTTCCAGAGCTCCAATGCAGCGTATGGCTGATCATGTGGCTGGCTACTTTGTTGTCACCGTTGTCGTCATCGCGATACTGACATTTTTTGCATGGGGAATATTTGGCCCTGAACCTAGTTGGGTCTATGGTCTCATCAATGCCGTTGCTGTGCTTATTATTGCCTGCCCTTGCGCATTAGGATTGGCAACACCGATGTCTATTATGGTTGCTACTGGTAAGGCTGCTTCTCAAGGCGTGTTATTCCGTGATGCGGCAGCCATAGAAAACTTCCGTAAAATTGACACCATCATTGTCGATAAGACGGGGACATTAACAGAAGGAAAACCTAAATTTGATCGTATTATTGCTAACAAAGGATATACCGAGGATGAAGTGCTGCGTCTGGCGGCTAGTTTAGATCAGGGAAGTGAACACCCTCTGGCAGATGCTATTGTGCAAGCAGCGCGTGAAAAAGGACTTGTACTGGATAAGGTTGATGCGTTTGATTCAATTTCTGGTATCGGCGTCAGGGGAGTTGTGACTGGCAAAACACTTGCGTTAGGCAATACAGCGCTGATGACGCAGATTGGTGTATCAGTAGAAGACTTGAAGCCACAGGCGGAAGCATTAAGAGCTGAGGGGGCTAGTGTCATGATCTTGGCTGTAGACGGGAAAATGGCAGGATTACTAGCTGTATCTGACCCGATTAAGGCAAGTTCATTAGAAGCATTGAATATTCTCAGATCGTTTGATATTCGGGTAATCATGGCAACCGGAGATGGTCTTGCAACGGCAAAATCTGTAGCTGCCAAACTGGGTATTAATGAGGTGTACGGAGAGGTCCAGCCTGCTGACAAATTAGCGCTGGTAGATAAATTGCAGCGTGAGGGCCGCATCGTTGCAATGGCTGGCGATGGTATCAACGACGCTCCGGCGCTGGCCAAATCAAATGTAGGTATAGCAATGGGAACAGGAACAGACGTTGCAATGAATAGTGCTCAAGTGACGCTAGTGAAAGGTGACCTGCGTGGCATCGCTCAGGCGAGAGCAATCTCGGAGCAGACAATTATTAATATGAAGCAAAATCTCATCTTTGCCTTCGTATACAATTCATTAGGTGTGCCTTTGGCTGCTGGTTTGCTTTATCCACTTACTGGATGGTTACTATCACCGATGATTGCTGCTCTCGCCATGAGTTTGAGTTCAGTATCCGTGATTACCAATGCATTACGCTTGAGGTAATACAATTATTTAATCAATACCTAATACATTGTCAGCACTTACTTTCGGTCGTATGAACTAGCTGATATCTTATTACACCGAAAGGGAGGAAATGACTTCTAAATCTTCATGGTAGAGTTCATTATCCAATTGAAAGAACTCGAAGAATTTATCATCTAAAAGTACTATTGCTAAATGATTTGTGTCAGTAATTACTATTTATTATTATAGGACCATAGCAATGCCTACCTACAAAATTAAAAAGTAAAATAACATGTCAAAATCAATATTATTAACTGGGCGCTCCCGTCCGCCTAATAACGACTAGGCATAACAACATGCGTATAGAACAACCTCAGTTTTTCATATACGGCTTGCTTCTATTCGCCTTAACCTGGGCTTTCACCAAAACAATTTCATCTGCCAAATTAAAGTTACATTTGAGAGCCATTTTTCTAGCATCTGGGCTTGGCTTCATAGTTGTGCCAGGTCACGGTGAGTTTATCATCGGTCCAGTTCTTGCGTGTTTTTTTCCACCACTACGTTCTTACTTAATGGTTCTTGGTGCTACTTTCTTTTTTATTTGGTGGGCAATTTCCTTGGGGTTGCTTAAATACTTAACCAATCATTCAGGCGAGACGCGATAGATCGCGTTCTTTATGTCAAACGTAAGATTTAGCCGACATTCGACAATTAAACGGTGTCATTGGTTGTTTTTGCCGATTGGGGCCAGGATTTTGAATGTTAGATAAATGGTGGAACGTACTAAAATTTAAAATGTACTAATTGAAACGAGAGCCGATCAAAGGCTATGAACAAAAGATTCATGTAACTTGTTATAAATGATAATTAGAATTTACGCTGCGGATTGGGGGTAAATGGCATATATATATATTTAAATAAGAGCATGTTTCACTATAAGTTATTTTAGTGAAAAATTATCTGGTGCAATCAGGTGAAATGACTCACTCGGAACGTTACGTTTTTGTTGCTTTTTAAATGTAAAGTGAATGGCAGTAACCTTGCGTTGAGTTTTGATTCCGCAAAAAATTACCTTAAAGTTTATTGCTATATCTTTAATAGCTGAATTAACGACTCGTGTACGTATTTTGCTAAAATCATCTAAATAAGTTAATGGAGCGCCCATGGAAATCACAAGCTCTTCCGTCTTAATGTATAGATTGCCAGTGTCCGCAAATCGCATTATCAATTCAAACAGTCGCTGTCCATATAGGGTTTTTAAATTCGCAAAATCCTTTAAATTGTAAAAAGTGAATTCGCCTTTGATATTTGGTTTAAGGTGTTGAATGATCTCTGGCGTAAATCCTATAATAATCTTACTGTGCCCCTCATCGTACTGGTTAAACCAAAGCCAATCCTCTTTTGAACCCGCATTTTCTGTATCTGAATTACGCCAAATCACACTGCGCTCATGTAGTGTTCTAGATGCACTTTTCAGGTCAGTATAGGCCGTAGCTTCAGAAACTTTAAAAACGTCCATATATTCTTTAACTGTAATTTCTATCTTATCCTCAGACAGAAATTCTTTGTGTACTCGTGAAGCTGCAATCGCTATCAGCCGTTTCTCGTTTAATTTTAACGAGTGCGCAGCGTTCACAAGTTTGTTGCTCATAAAAACTCTGGATGTTGATCGGTCATCATCTGCAGCAGCATAATATTCAACAAGTTTTTTGTTCGACTCATTCCTCGCAATGGCTTTTTTCTTGCGTTCGCGCGCACCAACTTCATTAGAATATTTCTTAAAGAGAATGGTAGTTTCATCATCAAACTTTTGCTTGGCTTCACCTTTGAGGTTAGTTGATTCGGTAAACCGTTTATTTGCAAATTTAAGCAATTGTTCTTGTGTAAATATTTTAGGCATTATTTAATTCCGTTTATGTTGAACCATAAGTAATTTCCTATTTAAAGAAATAGCATGTAAAAATGTTAGAGTCAAAATTAAATTTATAATGCATTCACTTCTGTAATAATGACTTTATTTTTAAGTCTTAAGTTATAAAAAAGCACACTTATAATTTGTAAGATAATACTAAATTTTTGTAAGAATTAAGGCTGTCTAAAATCTTCTTAAAGTACTGTCTTTATTGGCTGATATTGAAGAAAAAAACTGCCTTACAAAGTTTTGACAAATTTTTCATATTACCTGGTATTCCAAATGCTCTATTGGGCACCCAAAATTTAATTGGAAATCCCATTTGTAACAGGTAATCCTAGTTATGGTTTTCTGTCATTTTGACATGTGGTGGTGTCAGTTATAGTAATGTCTAATAAATCACGTTGATATGGATTGAAACATCTAAACCGACTCATGGCCGTTTGGCCTAGCCACAACCCTTGCGCGTGAGCCCTAGGGCGATGCGGCGCAAAGCGCCGTCGCGACAAGCGCGACCCAGTCTCACGCGGAAGGGTTCGTGCCAATCAAAACTAAAAACTTAATCAATATAAAAAATTCTAGAATCACTTACTTGGATAGGATGTTCATGTTGAATAGACCAACGTCGTCTTTTTTGATTAAATCTTACCTTGATATTTTTGATTAAAATATGTTTGTCTGGTGCCGCGAGTTACCTCACGTCAATGATGTGGCCGGAAACGAAGTTGAGGCCGGCAAACGCTTGCGTTTGACCGTATAGCACGGAGTTGCCGTGTGGTGGCTTGTGGCTAAGCTAGTTTGGGCAGCAATGAGCCCAACCAGATAATGTATTGGGTGCACCTGATAAAGCTTTATGGTGCACCATGAGATTTTTTTTAAAAAATCGGGTATTCGTATTTCGTGATTGATAGCAACCACGGAATACGATTTTAGAATGGTCTGACAATTTTGTTTGCGGCGGTGGTTGGCGCCAGAATTCGCCCGTCCACAAACAGATGATCCGCGAACAATCTTCAATAATTTATTAAAACTGCGATTTATATTGCAAATTGGCGAATTTCTATTATAATTAATCCGCGAAATATAATCTCATTTAAATTAAATCCGCGAAGGAATGTTAAAAATGGCGAAAGAGGCGATTGGGTACTCGTGGATTTCTGAAAAGTATAAGGTTCCCGCGATTCCTGGCGACGGATACTCCTATGTTGATACGGCGGCGCGCAGTCGTAGTCTTGGTCAGGATGCTTACACTGGAAATGAAATCCAAGTGTTTGATGGCAAATACCGGCTACATGGCGGACTCAGGGATCATCTTGAGTTTGCTATCAGGCACGAACGCATCCGACTTGACTTCCTCTCCGTTTTTTTTAATGCAAATCTTGATGAGTGTGCCAATCAAATTGAACGCTGGATTGCTACAACTCCGGCATCGATGTATGCCCGCTTGGCTGGATTTTATTTTGAGTTTTTGACTGGGCGTGAAATATCTTGTTCGGTGAAGCCTGGAACACCTTATGTTGATGCGCTGGATCCGGATAAATATTTCACTGCGAAGGGTGATAACAATCGCAAATTCATGGTGCGCAACAACCTCCCTGGAAACAGGATGTTTTGTCCTGTCATCAGGAAAACGAAACTGCTGCCCGGGTCTGAAAGTAACGCCCTCAAGGATGCCTTGACCGAAAAGTTGTCATCCTATGATCATAAGATTCTGGAGCGAGCGGCATCCTACCTGTACCTGAAGGAAACGCACTGCAATTTTGAGATCGAGCGCGAGAAGCCGTCTCCAAATCGAGCTCATCGGTTTGCTTCAATGCTTTCTCTTGCAAGGCAAGATACAAAGCTTAGCGAGGATTTTTTCGTTAGCCTGCAAAACTCTATTATTGACCCAATACTTTCGGAAGCATCTTACCGGGCCGAGCAAAATTGGGTTGGTGATGAAGTCGGGTACATTAAGCGTGTGGACTTCATTCCGCCAAAACCAGAGGATGTTCCTGGTCTTATGCGTGGCTTGGTTGATTTATTCAACTCACCAGGCATGCGCGAAATGGATCCGGTGGCGGCTGCAACATCGCTTGCCTTTGGGTTTGTGTTTATCCACCCATTCAAGGATGGAAATGGGCGCATTCACAGATTTCTTATTCATCAATCATTGACCAAGTCCGGATTTACCCCGGAGGGGATGATTTTGCCTGTTTCTGCGGTCATGCTGGCTTCAATTGATGAATACCGTGCATCTCTTGAGTCGTTTTCCAGGCCACTTCTGTCGGTTGCATCCTACCACCCGGATGTGGATGCCATGGCAAAAGGAAATGATCGTGCCTACTACGCTTTTCCCGACCTGACATCACAGGCGGAGTTTTTGTATCAGGCACTGGATCGAACAATACGAATAGATATTGGCAAGGAAATTGACTACCTCATTCTTTTCGATAAGGCAAAAAGGCGCCTTAACGAGGAAATGGACTGGCCAAAAGGCAAGCTTGATCTCATGGTGAATCTGTTAATCCAGAATGACGGTGAGATATCCAATTCAAAGAGAAAATCACAATTTGAATTCTTGCCCGATGAAATGGTTCTTCGTTGCGAGGATTTATTCCATGAGCTTGCCGCGGAAGATTGGTCAGCTAGAAAACCTGGCCTCAAAGCATAAGTATGCATGTGCGGCTTGCTTCTCAATATCTTGCAATTTGTTGTCATCAATCACGAAATACGAATACCCAAAAAATCATTTGATCAAATATTTGATTTTTTAATTTCCTTATCATATTCCGCAAGATATTCTTTCATTCGCACTGAAGCATTGAGAAAAGGGCTTTCCGGAGCTTTTAGTCGCAGCTCATTCAACAGCGCTCTAATGACGGCACGTAAGCCTGCGTCAACAGCTTTGCATTCTCTAATCGTATTTTCATATCGAGCAATAAGATCCTTATCTACAGATTGTTCGGTTTGATCAGTGCTTGTTGTATTAATATAAGCTGATGCCTCAAACATGAAATCTTTCATGGTAAGAGTTTCTTTATTCCACCATCCGTACCAGACATCAGACCACACATTAATGGTCTTCATGTCATTTCCAAATCCAAGTTTTGCTGATTTCACTGGGTACTCAGTACTTAACGGCTTTTCATATGACACCAGAATAGTCACAAATTCGGATGCTCGTGGAATGCGCAGCAGACTAAAGAGTTCAACCTGACCTGTTGCGCTTGCATCCGTTTTTACAAAGTATATCTCTGTTTGTTTTAAATCTTGCGCATCTTCTAACTGATTCAAGATAGTTTTAATGTTGCTCAAGTCTTTGTCCGAATTCCATCGATGCACAATTTCAGTTGCTAGCTTTCCATTGATTACCCCTATAACTTTTAGCAGGTTATCTTCACGTTCTTTTGACATAACCTGCGATTTTCCACTAAGCCAATTATATAAATTCGGTCTTTTTACTCCTGCCAGGTCAGCGACTTTCGCATTGTTTAGCCCCAAGAGTTTTACCAGTTCTTTAAAAAGTTGCTGTGTGTTCATGATATTGTTATATTAATTCTTGACTTAAATAGATATAGTGAGTATAATACTTGCATATTAAATAGATTAATACTAATGAGTATAACTTAAATAACTCATGCAGCTAATTATTTTAGATAAATTCAAGGGAATGTACATGGGTTATGAAAATTTGAATGCTGTAAAGGTAAGCAATGAAATTGTTTTGATACGCGGTTTACCCGGAAGTGGCAAGAGTACTAAAGCTAAAGCAATGTCTGGGTACAGGCATTTGGAAGCAGATCAATATTTGGAAGTGAATGGTGAATATGTATATGACGCTTCAAAGGTAAAGCTAGCGCATGACTGGTGTGTGTCAACCGCTAAAGAAAGTCTTGAGCAAGGGTTAAACGTAGTCGTTTCGAATACATTTGTAAGGCTTTGGGAGATGCAGCGATATATCGATCTAGGTTTTCCTTTCTGCATAATTGAGATGAAAGAAAAGTACCAAAATATTCATGGGGTACTCCAAGATAAAATTGAGCTGATTGCTAATGGATGGCAAGAATTACCAGCAAGGTGGTGTAACTAACAATATGAATAATGTGCTGTCATTCAAGATTGCCGGTCTTCCAAAGACCACGAATGAAAATCGTCGTTATGGACATTGGGGCGCATTGCTATCTGAGAGTAGAAAATGGAAGAGGGCAGTGTGGGCGGCCGTTCAAATTGCAGGTAAGCCTAAACAGCCAATGCTAAGCGCCAGAATAGAACTGGTTAGGCACTCAAGCAATGAGCCTGACTTCGATAATTTGGTGAGTTCATTTAAATGGATTCTGGACGGCCTTATTGATAGTGGTGTCATTGTAAGCGATAAGCCTAGCGTCATTGGGCAACCAGGATATCAATGGAAAAAAGCAGCTCCAAAATATGGCTTTATTGAAGTCAAGGTGAGTGATGGAAAAATAATCACATGATTTTTCGCAACGAAACCTTTACCTAGAATAGTTAAATGTTCAGACAATTTACAAAGAATTTATATGTAGTTGATTTGAACAATATGAATGATTACATCGATTAACAATAGTAGATATACAAGGGAATCCTATCGTGAATGAGAAAAATACCATGACGCTGTGCACGGATTTTCCGAAGCTGTATCGGAGTTCATATTGTGAAATCAGTTGCCATGATGGTTGGTTTGACCTGATATACAAGCTATCCAGCGACATTGAGTCTGTAGCTACAAAAGCTGGCTTAGACCAGGATTCAGACTCTTGGCCTATGGCAACTCAGATAAAAGAAAAATTTGGAATTTTAAGATACTACTTGAAGACACCGGAGCTAAAGGAATCATTTGAGCCAGGAATAGCGCCAAGCCCTGGAGGTTTTTTGGAATTTAGACCAGTGGCTGGTATCGAAAGCATTCGTCAGTTGGTTGCTAAAGCTGAAAGAAAGTCGGGTGAAATATGTGAAGAGTGTGGACTGCCGGGTGACCTGAAGAAAGAAAATTGGTGGCATGTATCTTGTTCTGTGTGTGAAGAAATGCGAGTAAATAGAAAGAAATCACATGACTAAAAAAATCGATAGCAACTTATGTCCTGTGTTGCCAAAATGGCTTGAAGAGCCTGAAAGTATAATGAAAGATGATCCATCTTTACTAAAAGATACGCCCCAGTACATCTTGGATCTTTATGCATTGTATCGTCGTGCCAATAATGGATGCGTGAGCTCAGCCGAGAAATTAGCCGTGCATTATGAGGTTGGAAGTATTCCTACAGGCGCGGATGTTGATATAGCTATTGAATGGCATAAATACGCCGTTAAATTAGGTTCGGCTTCTTCAGCTATGAGATTGGTTAATCTGCTTTTATGGATGGGCGATAAAGAAGATTGTCTAGTTATGGCAAGAGCTGTACTAACAATCACGCTTACAGGTAAGTGCCGTGCAGATGATGATTGGAGTAATGCTGCCGCCGCAGCGCTATTTTTATTGGAGAGAACACCCAATAAGGAAGATCGGATTTTGATAGAAGATTTAATTTCACGTGAGAATTTTTCTAAGCATCCAGATTTCGGCCTTATTGCAAATCAATTACATAGGTTGAACTGCCAGAATGGTGATGAAAAACTAAGCTTAAAAGTTGCGCAATCGAAAATCATCGAAGATGGTGATTACAAGGCTGGGATATATAAATGTCTAGAGAGACCACTGCCATTAGTGCCAGTCGAAAGAAAACCTGACGAAATTCGTAAAATTCTTGATCAAGAATTTCCATGGTTTCGTAAGGTAAATGAATTGGTGTACCGCCAAATGGAGGTCGCTTTATTTAGCGCTACCCCAGCATTTCATTTGCGACCACTGTTGCTGGCAGGTTTGCCGGGGCTAGGTAAAACCACATGGGCTAAGCGTTTAGCGGAGTTATGCGGAATCCCATTTCGTACTGTAATGGCTGGAGGAGGGGCTGATGCGATGTTTCTTCGTGGATTGTCTAGAGGATGGGGGTCAGCACGTCCCGGTGCAGTGATACAAACGATAGCGATTGAAGGTATTGCTAATCCAATGTTCTTAATTGACGAGCTTGAAAAGTGTAGTGCTGATAGCCGGAACGGACGCATTTGGGATGTGCTTTTGCAAATGTTGGAAAATGCATCAGCTAAGTCATATCTTGACGAATGTTTACAAGTGCCCTGTGACTTGTCCTGGGTTTCATGGATTGCAACCGTAAATGAACTGGGTACCTTGCCTAAGCCGCTGTTAGATCGATTTACCGTTGTGCTGGTTGAACCTCCTGATGACAGTCATTTTATGAACATTGTACAGGGATCCGTGCGAGCCTTTATAAGTGAGTCTGGCATTGATCAGCGCATGCTTAAAACATTAGATGGCGAGGATTATGATGTTCTGCGCCGTTGTAAAAATCCGCGTGAAATTAATCGCACGGTTCGCATGATCATAGAAGATGGGTTGGTGAAAACCAGGCAAGGTATGCGCCATTGATACCAATAACGGATCAGTGAGTGTTTTAATTAAATTGATTATGCTGGTGTAAATAGTTAAATAAAAGGTAAATATGAGTCTTGATACGTTTTTGCAAATATTGACTCTTACAACAGGTGTCATGGGGCAAATGTTAGTAGCACATATGCGTAAAGAAGGTTTTTACTGCTGGATTGCATCAAATTTGGCACTGATCTATATCAGTATCGGAGGTCAGATGTGGGGCATGACTGTTTTATATATTTTTTATACTGGCATGTGTTTTTACAGTGTAAATCGCTGGAAAAAAATGGTAAGGAATATTAGCCAATAATAGTGCGGGCTAAATATCTGTACTTGAATGTTTATATACCAAATTGATTACGATCGCTTTGTCACAATTTAGGCTCTAGTTGACTAAGTTAAACATTTTATGAAGTACTTTGAAATGACATGGATAGCAATTCTGATAAACCGATTAAATACGGAAAGCCATTGCGGACCTGCCATTTTTACAGCAACAACAAGCATCACCCCGACATAGCTCAAAGGCTGGTCGGTTAACATACCGGCCAGTACCATCAGTCCGGTCAACCAGGGATCGGACAACATGAAAATTCAACTGATTTCAGATTTACATATTGGCGTTTGCCAGTACACCCCGGTAGCAGCGGGCGCAGACGTCATCGTGGTCGCTGGCGATGTCGATGCGGGTTTTGACACAAATGTTTACCGTCTTTTCGCAGACATGTTGCGCAGCTCACCGCAGGCGCACATCGTGTATGTCGCTGGGAATCATGAATTTTATGGCAAAGACATCAACGCCTTCCGTGCCGAACTCCGCAAATTCTGCGGTCCAGCATCAGCCGGCGGTGAATTTGAAGACGGGCTTGATCAGCGCTTTCATTTTCTTGATAACGATGAAGTCATTATTGGAGGCACCCGTTTTCTCGGCACTACTCTGTTTACGAATTTTGAGCTATTTAATGAATCACAGAAACAGGTGTGTATGGAAGAGGCCGCGCGTCGCTTGAACGATTTTTACCATATTCGGATTAACGGCCGCCTGTTCACGCCGCAGGACAGTATCGATTTACACAATGCCGCGGTTCAATGGCTGGAGATGAAACTGAAACATGAGCCATTTGAAGGCGAGACAGTCGTTATCACGCATCATGCGCCTAGTTTCGCATCAGTGGTGCCGCACTATCAGCACGATCCGTTGAGTGCATGCTATGCCTCCAGGCTAGATCATTTGATGGGATACAGCAAGCTTTGGCTGCATGGTCACACCCATTCGAGCCTCGACTACACCATTGAAGGTACCCGCGTGGTTTGCAACCCTAGGGGCTATGCAAGAAATGAACTCTCAAACGAAAACAGATCGTTTAAGCCGGCAATGGTGATTACGGTCGGTGAGCCGGATTTAACGCCGGAAGCGGAAGCTGTTGAAGCTGACAACCAGGCGAAAATCGACGCATTACTCGGTCTTGAGAAGTTGCACCATGAAGAATTCGATATTGATTATTTCGATATTGGCCAACTGCCACAGGCGTTAGCTGATGAATACTGGAAAGATCATGTCGGCTCAACGCAGCCGGGAATTGAAGGCCGGACGGCAGTTTACACGTGGGATTTTGAGCCGTGGCGCCGTCAATATTTGAAGCAGCTCGGCGTTAATCAGGATAGAAAAGGAAACAAGCCGTGAGTAAATTAAAGAGCCAGACGCAGGTTTTACAGAGCCTGAAAAAGCATCACAGCGATAAGTATGGGCTGGATTATTACGATATCAACGAGCTGCCGAAAGATCTGGCTTATGCTTACTGGAAAGATCACATGGTCGCAGCGAGACCGCTAATTGTCGGCACGATGTCGGTTTATACCTTGGATTATGAAGTTTGGCGCGAGCGGTATTTGAAGCAGTTGAGGATGAGCGATATTAAATTTGAAAGCAAACCATGAGCAAACGCACCATCATTTTAAAGAATAAGGACCGTGAGTTGCCGGTGGAGATCATCGCTGATGAGCTGAGCAAAACAATTCACCTGAGAGTTGAATTAATTGATACACAACTAATTGCTGGGTTGATTCAAGATGAGTTAATCCGTCATGGCGATGAGTACAAGGTTTGGCTGCACGTGATTAATCGCCGAATCGATATCGGCATCGAGGTCTGCGAAGCGACACTTACCGTTGAACTGCAAGACGACACGTTAATCATGAAGCCGCTGGAGAGACCGCGGTATGACTAAACACCTGTTCCTTGACTACGACGGCGTTTTGCATCCGTTCAGTTTTAGCCATATTTCTGGCGCTCCAATGACCCTGCACTGGCATGACCGGAGCGTGAGCCTGTTTTGCTGGGCACCAATCCTGGAGCGCCTATTAAGCGAGGTTGACTCAGAAGGACGCGTGAAGATCATCCTGAGCACCACCTGGCAGCAACGCCTTGGCTGGAGAGCCGCGGCGAAACATCTACCGCTGGCACTGCAAAAAAGAGTGGTTGGTGGCGTTTATAAATATGGCTTGTCACGCGGCGCTGAGATTGCTATGCACGCAATGGATTACAAGATTAGCGATGAGGACTGGCTGGCAGTAGATGACGATGGATGGATGTGGCCAGAAGAACATTTAAGCCGCTTTATTAAAGCAGATCCAGCGACGGGGTTATCGAGTGAGCGACTGCAGCAAGATTTAAGGGAAAAACTTGAAAGGATTTTGAGGTGAGTAACAACTATAAAGAAGTCATTGTTATCGATCTGGAAGCTACCTGCTGGGAAACGGATGCAGAAACAGCGTTAAACACCTCTGAAATCATTGAGATTGGAGTTTGTGTCTTAGATGTGCAAACAGGTGAGATTAAAAAACCCCAAGGGTTAATCATTAAACCCAAGAAATCCAAGATTAGCCCGTTTTGTGAGTCTCTGACCAGCATTACACAAGATATGGTGGACGCCGGTATGAGCTTTGAAAAATCGATCAAAATTTTAAAGCAAGATTACGGTGTGAGCCGCAGGATTATGGGTGCTTATGGTAACTATGATCAGAATATGCTGATGGCAGAATGTGATCGCCGACAGTTGAAAAGTCCGTTCGGCCCAACTTACCTGAATATTGCTGCAATGTGCGCATTGAAGTTAAAGGCAACGCGCAGACTTAGTGTTGAAGATGCGCTTAAAGGCTTCGGTTTGCAGTTTGAAGGCCGACCGCATCGCGGAGTTGACGATGCTGTGCAGGCAGCAAGATTGTTATGGGAAATCATTAAATGATCCAACGCGTCAATTTTATCAACAGAGGTTCAATGCAAAACATGCACTCCCTGCCAACGTGGGCGGCAATTTCAATTTCAGAAGAGGTTGAAACAAAGTTACACCATGGCTGGTACGCAGTGCATCGCGCTTATTTTCATGACGCGGATCCTGCGAAGCCTTTTGATGGGCCGAAAACCTTAATGAATTCGACGCATGCAGATGAAATTGTGGCGTTTGTTGAGTCCGTCGCACCGCATATTGAGATCATGTTTGTGAATTGCCAAGGCGGTATCAGCCGGTCGGCAGCAGTGGCAAGGTGGGTTGCAGAGCGGTTTGATCTGCCATTCGACCGGGATTACACGCTTTACAACAATCACGTGTATCGGCTGATGTGTGAAGCTGGTCTGCGATTTGAGAATAGAAATCATGAAAGTTAAAGAGCTCATCGCTGAACTGCAAAAGCATGATCAGGAAGCTGAGGTGGTGGTTGAGGGGTACGAAATGGGCGTCAGTGACGTGCGAAAAGTTGTGCCAGTTACCGTTTATAAAAATGTTGAAAGGCCATACTGGTGCGGTCGGTACGAAACCAGCCTTGGCGGTGAATATACACCAACGAATGCGCAGCCGGTTAGTGCCGTATTTCTACCGCGTCTTGATAACGAAGATGCTGATGAAGACTGGGCTGAGAAATGTTGGGGTAAAAAATGAATAAAGAAAATACGAATAAGTTAATGAAAGAATTCCCGCGCTTATTGCGTAAAAGCGTTGCTCATCCAAGCGTGCTGCAGTTCCGCGGAATTGAAGCCGGCGATGGTTGGTTTAACCTGATCCATCATCTGTTAAGCGAGATCGAAGCCAAATCAATCGCTGTTGGTATCAGTAACAGAAAATGGCCGCGCGTACTGCAGATTAAAGAAAAGTTCGGCGTTTTGAGATTTTATGTTGATATTTCAGCGTTCGACGTGACAGACCTGGAACTGGTTAGAAACATGATTTCTGCAGCCGAGACTAAAAGCTTGGAAATCTGTGAAGACTGCGGAGCACCTGGAACACTATATAAAAGCGGCTGGATGTATGTTAAATGCCCGGATTGCGAGGCGGCGTTACGAAAAAAGGAAATGGAAAATGCTTAAGAAGTGCTTATTTACCGGAAGATTTAGCGCGGAAGCCTGCGGGCCATGGCCGGATTTTGCCATGATTAGCCTGGGCGAACCTGACGCCAGTGAAGGTGCTCCGCGGATTCAGGAAGGTTGGTATGGTGAAGTCCTGCGCTTGAGCTTTCATGATGTCACGCCGGACACACTTGACATTGAGGGTATTTACACCCTAATGACGGATGCTGACGCGCAACAGATCGTCGAGTTCGTGAAAAAGGTGGCGCCAGAGGTTGAAGGCATCATCGTTCATTGCCGGGCTGGTATTAGCAGATCAGCAGCGGTGGCAAAATGGATTTGCGAAACGTACCAGATCCCGTTTAACCGACATTACGACCGCTATAACGATTTTGTGTACAGATTGATGGTGCTGGCAGCAGCGGGTAGCAGTGATGCGGAAGCGTCAGAAGAGTATTTAGCAGCATTAAGAAAGGCAGTGAATCGTGAGTGAGAACTTAAAAATTGCAGTGCTGGAAATCACCGGCGGAGTGCATGCCCTGCCAGGTGTTGAGCTTGAACCTGAGGTCAGCCTGATCCATTGGTCGATCCGCGAATGTGATCGTACCGACGGCTCTCGTACGCGTCATCTAGTGGGCTATGACACCTGTGGCCGTGAGGGTCGCGTATCAAGCGCCGTGGTTGAGTTAAACCTGGATGCGCGCATAGCGAAAACCAAATCTGGCCGCGTCTACAGCTTAAAAGGCGATCCGGGTCAACATTCGGATTCTGAGTATGTGTGGCAAACCTGGCTTTATCTGCAGAAAGCAAAGAATGACGCGGATGTAACGACTAGTTTATGGAGAAAATCAATTGATCCTGATGTTCGGTGATGTTCATTCTAATTTTGGTCACGTTCTGCCAGCGGTTTTGGCAGAGAAGCCGGCTGCCATCATCTTCCTGGGCGACATCCAGGCGCAGAAACCGCTGGAGCAAGAACTGGGTAGAGTAGTGGATCTCACCGATGTCTGGTGGATCCATGGCAATCACGATACGGACAGCCGCGCGGACTATGAAAACTTGTTCAATTCTGCGCTGGCAGATAAGAACCTGCATAGCCGCATTCTAGAGATCGATGGTTTGAGAGTTGCAGGCCTGGGCGGGGTGTTTCGTGAGGCTGTCTGGTATCCCCGTCATGACCCCGAGGCGGTACCGCACTATGAATCGTATGATGCCTTTGTAAAATCCGAACTGGCAGCAGAACGCTGGAAAGAGTACAGGCGCTTGAAAGCTGCCGGACAGACACCAGACGGGCTGCCGTCACCGGCTATGCTAGGCAAAGCGCTGACACATAAAAGCACGATCTTCTATGATGACTGGCTCAGGCTCTACGGTCAACGGGCTGATATTTTAGTCACGCACGAAGCGCCGAGTTGTCACCCTTACGGGTTTATTGCATTGGACATTTTAGCCAAGAGTATGCGCATTAAGTACAGCTTCCATGGGCACCTCCATGATCGAATTTCGTATTCAGAACAACACGAGCGATTAGGATTTTCAGCTCACGGGGTGGGTTTTTGCGGCGTTTCAGATATGTATGGTGGCATGGTAAGAGCTGGTGAATACGACGCACATTACGAGCGTCTTTACCAAGAAAACCGAAGAAGTAGAGACAAGCCGGTTTAAGTGGGGTTGGATAAATTGACCATTAATCTATTTTTTGACTGTGAATTCACGCACCTGCAAGAAAGCGCAGAGTTGCCAGTTCTTGTTAGCATCGGCATCATCAGCCAGGATGGTAAAACGTTTTACGCTGAGAACAAAAATGTCCAGGAAGAGCTTTTTAGCGAATTCGTGACTGGAACTGTGCTGCCGCTGCTTGAGGGCGGCGAAGCTTTAATACCCTATTCTGAGATCGCAAAGCGCATGAAAACATGGATAGAGTCATTTGAGGGCGAAGTAAAACTGTGGAGTGATGCACCGTACCTGGACTGGCCGCACGTGGAACACATGTTTAGCATCTACGGGTGGCCCTCAAATTTAAGGCGTACCCCGGCAGCGCTGCGTTTTCCTTCCTCGATACAGAACACCAGGTTTGATGCCGCAGTGGAGGATCTCTTTAGGAGCAACCCGGCGTTAAGACGCCATCATGCACTGGATGATGCGATCGCCAACAGGCACGCATTCAAAATGGCAACAATGCGGAGGTATTGACATTATGACACGCGCAATTTTTAGAGGATGCTAGGTTTTAAAATGGCAGTGCCAGCGTATTGGTAATGCACTTACTGAGTGAGTCTTCTCGTTGATGCTCGATTTAGAAGTGGCAGCGACCGCACATCCTGCCTTGCCGGTTCGAATCCGGTCACTGCCACTATTATTATTGAGAAGAAGACATTATGACAATGCCACATGAAAGAACCCGCGCAGTCATTGAGACGCGTAAATTTTTGGAAGCACTGCGATTGCGGGATGACATTCCGGCTGATGTTCGAAAAGATGCAATCTGGTGTTTGAGGCATTTTCCGACGGACTCGATTGTGAAAGCAGTCGGCTATGCAACAACCAGAAGCGGTGTGGAAAATCCGTTCGGGACCAGTCCAGACTACGACGAGCACAAGCTAAATCTTGAGCGCATAGATAAATCGAAACGTGACCAATGATGGATATATTAAAGTGATTTTATTTCTTGATTTCGACGGCATCCTGCATCCAGACGCTGTGTACAAACAGGTGAAAAAACCTATCGAACTGCGCGCAGAAGGTTCGCTGATGATGCACGCCCAGATTTTGGAAGAAATCATCAAGCCCTTTGATGTGAAAATCGTCCTATCGACTAGCTGGGTCCGATCCTTAGGCTATCTAAAGACCGTCAAGAAAATGCCGCCATCCCTGGCTGAGCGCGTGATTGGTGCGACCTGGCATACAGGCATGATCGACCGCGTAACCTACCCATATTCGTCAGGCAGTTACGCGAATGACCCATTTAACCACATCACTCGCTTTGAGCAGATTTACCGGCACGTCGCTAGAAATCGGGTTGAAAACTGGCTGGCGATTGACGATCTGCATTCAGGGCTCGATGTCTGGCCGGCAGAATTTGAGCAGCGCTTAGTCAAAACTGACGGCAATCTTGGCCTGGGCTGCGTAGAGAAACAGCGTGAACTCAGGCAAAAATTAGAAGTTCTATCTGGAAAATAATATGAAAAAATTAGAAGACAAAGCCGCATTGAGCGAAATCGAGGAGTCTGAATTCATCGCTGCACTGCCACGATCAATTTCTGAGATATTCACGCCAAACAACAACGTTGGCACTTTGCGGATTGCTACTAATTTTGACATTGTGGACCTGATGGACTTCATTACTCCTAGCGATCAGCTCAAAGACCAAATGCAAGACTGGAGCCTGATCACGTTACATATGCTGGATTCTGGCCTGCAACAAATCTATCTTTTGGGCGACAAAAGTAACGGCCGCGGCCCGCGCATCACCAGCGTGATCAGAGCTATAGACATTGAGCGCAAGTTGGTAAAAACCAGCAGCGGATCACTCTATGGTCTTGGCATGCCGCGCATCGGTGAACCGTCACCGTTTCAACTGATGATGATATGCATTGCCATAAACGGTATAGGTGTCGGCCCATTAATTGGCATGCCTAAATTTTATAAGGGTCGAATCATATGATAGTTATTTACCTAGACTTCAAAGGCGTTTTATATAAAAACGATATACACCGATCTTCACTGACTGAGCGCAAGTTTGAGTATGCACAAGAGTTTGAGCGGGTTTTAAATTCGGTTGATCCAGAGAAGTTAATCAAGATTGTTATTAACGCACAGTAAGCACATGATGCCGGACTTGAGGCTGCAACGCTGAAACTGCCGGAGAGTCTGCGTGAGCGCGTTATTGGCATGACGGATGCAGAATTCGCTTACACATCTGATCTCGCAAACGCCTACACCCTGGCAGACTCGCACGACCAGCAACACGGTATCGAACACTGGATCGCCATCAATGACGACTTCTGGAACTGGCCGGTGGATCAGCGGCACAGGCAGGTTTTAACAGAGAGCCTGACGGGTTTTGGTTTGCAGCGGACGCAGGACGATTTCATCGCGAAAATAGAAGCGTTAAAAAAGGCATGATATGAAAATTTACTTTGACACTGAGTTCACAGATTTAATTGGGATCGTTTTCGACATCAAGCTAATCTCAGCCGGGTTTGTCACAGATGACGGCAGTGAGCATTATTTTGAGCTCACCAACCATTACGACGAGGGCGAATGCTCAACCTTCGTTTGTGAGGCGGTGCTTCCTCATCTCGGCATTGAAAAATATGGCAAAGACCCAGCGGATGCGATCAGGGATCTCAACGCCTGGATCGAAAGTTTCGGCGAACCAGTAACGCTGTGCAGTGATGCGCCAGGTTACGATTGGGGATTGTTACACGATCTTTTCACCGACTATGGATTTCCACAAAACTTAGTCCGGAGACCGCTGAGCGTCAACACTCAGGAAGTGATGCGCGGCATCGAAGAGTATTTTGAGACCCAGCCTTACGCTATCAAAGACCAGGCACACTGGGATGCCCACGAGATGATGTACCGCCCAATTGCGATCCGTCACCATTCTTTATGGGACGCGAGGGCCTTGGCATTTGCCAATGGTGTACAACCTAAACCTGCATTAAGTGATGAAGATTTGATCGCTCGCGCGCGTTGCAAGATGCTAGATCAGGCAATTATCGAAACAGTTGAATTACCAAATCACCTGCACATTCGCCTGATGACCTGTATGTACGAGTGTAAAGGTAAGCTGCATGCAACATATCGGTGGGGCGAGTTCAAGAAGCTGACTGATGATGAGATCTCAAAAATCGAGGCCGCATATAAGAAGGTTGAAGCTTTTTGTTCTGCGGAAAATAACGGTAAAAAACCTCATCCTGAAGGGATATTCAAGCGGTCTATTATCGCGGTACATCACAATGAAGCTTCTGGATTTTGGAGAAGATGATCAGCTTGTGGACGCAATGGCAGCAGCTGATATTCCACTGCCGGACCCGGTGAACGACCGCACCAGATGGATGACCGCGTCAATTGTAGATGCGTTCATCTCATCAATCATAGACGCCGGCTGCGACGAGCAGGAAAGCACGCCATCCGACAAAAAGAGTAAGATTTAAGCGCTGACGGCTATATCGAATGGTGTAACAATGATGGTAAAAATTAAGAAAGAAACGGCACCCTTAAAAGTTGATGCGCTGAAATACCCGCAGTTATGCTGGGTGCTGTGGGACCATAAAGACAAAAGCGTCAGTGAAGAAGAAGCATTTTACGCTTACGATAAGAACTTTAGGTTTTTGGACGTCGAGCGCATGGATGATTGTGAGCGTGCGTTTTTTAATGAATTAATGAACAAGTTCGGTCAAGGAGTAAGGATCAAAAGAGATCCCCGCATTGAAGTATGATCAACTTAAAAACGCTCTCAGCGCATACACTACACACCAGTGCCATCTTGCGCACCGCATCACTCAACGCATCAGGCTGGGCAGTCAATCGCCAGGATGAAGCTAGATCCGCGGGACCACAGACATTCGGTTATATATGGGATCAGGCGACCGGCTGGGTGTGGATGGTCTCTGCCCCGCGTGAGGCTTTTAACAAGCTGGCAGTCAAGGCTTCAACGGAATCTGGCCGGATCGTAGAAGATATCCGCGGTGCGCTGGCGCATCTGATCCACGAATGCGCGGCAACCACTAAGCTTTCTGATGTGCAGGAAAACCAATTGGGCGGGATATTGGCTTCCTATGCTGGTACTACGAAGGTCTGGGAAGCGTATGACCGCATGCAGAGCGGTGGTCATTTTATCGTGATGAACTGCCGGAAAAGTGATCAGGTGACGAGCTCATTATTGCGGCCGTTTATCGTTGCTGACTGTAATAATGAAGCGATTGATGCTGCCGACCTGATGTCGCGTGTAGAGTATATTTTAGCGATGGACCGGGATAAGCACCCGGAGTGGTTTATTTAGGTTGCTTCCGGATACTGCATGCGGTTTCCATCACGCCAAGATATCAGAATCCCTGATTCTACCAGCGTGTGCAGCTCAGCGCTCATGGCCGAGGCGTTGACATCTGCCAAGCGTGTGAGCTCTCGCAGGTGTAAAGGGGATTCCGGTTTGGAGAACAGAATGCCGAGCACCGACCGCTTAGCCTTGCTAAATAACGACTCAATGATGGATCGCGATTTTGTTTTCATAAGCACTTTGTACATTTTTTACAAACGATTGTTTGCTAAAAGCAAACGATTTTACTTCAGTTAAAACGCTCTAGATTCGTTAAGAATAGTCGCTTCAGGATCACGGCGGCGCAATTCGCCAGAAAGGCGCTTTACCAGCGATCAGTTTTTCGCGGTCGTTTTGGTAAGATGGATACTGCACTGCAGTTCTAGCTAGAATGTTCGGTGTGATCCTGTCTGATTCTGGACTACTGTCGGTAGAGCCGCTTGCACCAAATGCGTTATAGTTATTAAATGCCTTAGAAGCTTTTCTCATGCCTTTCTAAAGTCCACCCATTGAGAACTTATTTGAGATTGAATCCTCGGCCATCCAAAAGCTTCAAGTAGAGTCATGCTGACGTTGTGCTGGACACCTGTTCTGGCGAGGTGAGTTTACAACGTCATAACTATATCAACCTATTGATCTGTAAACATTTTATTGCAAAAATTTTATTTTGGATTTTTTATCAATTTGTACATAAATTCCAAGGTCAAATTGTCACTTCCTTTGGTAGAAATTTGTTAATCCAACTATAGTTTTTGATACACAAGGTTAAATGCAAATTGATATCAAATTGATGTCAATTTTCTTAACTTGGAATTCAATGCATATCTCTTTATAAAGTTATCAGATCCATGAATTGGTAACGTTGTACTGTAAGCCTGTTTTGGTAGGATGAGTTTACAACGTCAAAACATCTTAACTTATTGATTATTATTTAGATTGTAGTGAATATCACATTCTGGCTATTTATTAAAATTTATCTCGAATTGTATGCTTTGATTGACATAATTTCTGGATGTTAAAAACTCAACTATCTATAGTTTTTGATACACAGGTCCATTTAAAATTGACGTCAAATTGATGTCAATTTAATCTAATGTTTTACATTAAACAATTTAAATAATTTATTGTATATAAACATAATTTTGCATTTTAATTTTAATTGGAGTAAGGTATGTAGATACTAATTATTGTGGAGTATTTATATATATGTCGCCGGAAAATAAAATTAAATGTGAGTCTCTAATAATGCGTGACAAGATGGAAGATCAATATTTTGCGCACCAAATGACAGGTGATATTTTTTTAGCAATGGAAGTGGTGGGTAAATTAACGATTAGTCAGTTTCAACTCCAAAAACGAGATCCAGAAAGTATTCAGATTGATTCAATGCGCACGACTATCAGCGCTAAATATCCATTTAACAGCGCTGAAATTGAATTCATTATTGGATGCGCTAAAAAAGTTTTGTCGGATAAGAGCGGGGTAAAAAATAAAGAGGAAAGCTATGACCGTGAAGGATATGGCAATAATTTTTCACTAACAGAAATTGAATCGTTGATCGAAGAGCGTGCGGAAAGAAAAATTGTTCTTAATCGAAAACTGTTCAAGTTAATGCACCCAAAAAAGATCCCAGTAACGGGGGGATAGGGCATGTCGAAGAGTGATGGCACTATAGAGGCATATCGTAAGCGTGGTGAACTGTTATGGAACCGGGCTGCAGTTGAACTCGTCATATCTCCAGCCATTTTGTCACCACTCGATTTCTTGATATGGATTGATTCCATATTACCAATGTATAAACCCGCCACACGTCGCCAATACATTGCCTCACTGAAAGAGTGGCTAAGGCATATGCAGAAAACATGGACTATATATGGTCCAGCAGTACTCGTCCTTGATCAAGCTATCAATAAGAGTCAGCAAATGCAATCTCGAAACTACTCACCTTTAGGTAAACCCCAAAAATTGGGAACCAGGACGTCTAGCCTGAAGGCAAAGAGGGTTGATGTTGATGAGTTATCTAACGCTGTAAAGAAATCATTCAGTATGCGAGGCAAATGGATTAAACAGGCAATGCGTTGGATGCTCATCAATATACTCGTTGGTCTCCGACCATGCGAATGGCGTAATGCCACAATAAATAAGGTGAATGAAAAACTTACTTTAGTTGTGAAGAATGCCAAGCATACATTCCAGAGATCCAATGGAGAGGCGCGTCACTTGGACATTTCGGGTTTAAGGGCAATTGAATTGAGATGGATTCGTATGCACTTGAGATGTATAGATGAATTTGTTCGAGATGATGTTAAGTGGCAGCAATATTATGAAGCAATTCGGAAAACAATAAGACGGGTAATGAGGAAATTATTGCCAGATATGAAAAAATATCCTTCGCTATATTCAACGCGACACCAATTTGCTGCCAATGCGAAATTTGCTGGGTTTAGCAAGGCTGAAGTGGCCGCATTGTTAGGACATGCAGTCGATATTACTGCTGGGGAACATTATGGAAGGAAAAGGCATGGCCGTGGAGGGTGCAGGGTGAAACCAGATAATTCTGAGGTTAGTACTGTAAGAATTAAGTCTGCAAAAAAGTCTCGTAAATTGAAATTTTAGATGCGTTGTAATAAGACATAATGGATTTATCGACATGCACTTATTGGAGAGAGACCGTTCAAATTTCCGTGTAACTGAATTTTGTAGGAGGGTGTCAGAAATTTTGTGTAAATAGTCATTTTGCAGGAAACTGCTATTTTCAGAAATGGATTAAAAATGACCTTACCAAAAGCTTTACCCAATGACTTAATTGATAGTCTGCTATCAAACTACAAGAAGCCAGAAGACCTGATCGGTGAGAACGGTCTTCTCAAACAACTCACCAAAGCCCTCGTTGAACGTGCGCTACAAGCTGAAATGGCTGAGCATCTTGGTCATGATAAACATGAGAGCGTGACCAACAGCAGCGGCAATGCCCGCAACGGTAAAAGCCGTAAAACCCTAAAAGGTGAGTTTGGCGAACTACCGATTGAAATTCCCCGCGACCGCGAAGGCAGCTTCGAGCCACAGCTTATTCCCAAGCATCAAACCCGTTGGGCTGGCTTTGATGACAAGATCATCTCGCTATACTCACGCGGCATGACGGTGCGTGAGATTCAAGCGCATTTAACTGAGATGTATGGTGCAGAAGTATCACCGACACTCATTTCATCGGTCACCGATGCTGTGGTTGACGACGTGAAGCAATGGCAGTCGCGCCCACTAGATGCAGTTTATCCTGTGGTGTATCTAGATTGCATCCACGTCAAAGTGCGCGATGCCGGCGCCGTTAGAGCCAAAGCCATTTATCTTGCCATTGGCATCAACATGGAAGGTGAGAAAGAAGTTCTTGGCTTGTGGATTGCACAAAGCGAAGGCGCCAAGTTCTGGCTCAGCGTTGTCACTGAACTTAAGAATCGTGGCGTACAAGATATCTTCATCGCCTGTGTGGATGGATTAAAAGGCTTCCCTGAAGCTATTGAGGCCGTTTATCCAAAAGCAGCGGTGCAACTCTGTATCGTACATATGGTACGCAACAGCTTAAATTACGTGGGTTGGAATAAACGTAAGCTTGTGGCTGCTGACTTAAAACGCGTTTATACCGCGTCAACGGTTGATGAAGCAGAACAATATCTGACTGAGTTTGAAGCTGAATGGGATAAGTCTTATCCGCCAATTGCGCAGTCCTGGCGTAATAACTGGGCGCGTATCACACCGCTCTTTGATTACCCGCCAGAAATCAGAAAGATCATTTACACCACCAATGCGATTGAATCGGTGAACATGAGTTTACGTAAAGTAACGAAGAGCCGTGGCTCATTTCCAAACGATGAGTCTATAATGAAATTGTTCTATTTGGCGCTGCAAAATATCAGCAAGAAATGGACGATGCCGCTGCGTGATTGGAAACCTGCACTTAATAGGTTTACTATTCAATTTGAGGAGAGGATGCCTCAGCAGTAATTAACCGCTATTTACACAAAATTCGGGACACCCTCTTTTGTAGTAGAAACAATTAAATTCAGATACGACTAACTTATCCAAAATCGATACGGTTGATTTTTATCCAATCAAACACGAACATATATAGATTTTCTGCCTGCTTGACGCATTCAATCACAGCCTGATCACTAACCGGATTACCTTCATAATCACTGATATTTCGTTGCTTGCGTAGGCTATCCAAAATGATTACCGTACTTTGAGGCAACCCAATGGTCGTCGGTAATGTTTGAATAGCTGTTTGATGATGTCCCGGTTGGCTGGTGGATGTTCGATAACCATTCACCCATAAAGCCACCATCGCGCATTGCATAATGGATTTATAGGCAGCATCGAACCTATTTTCTCCACTGACTGCACTGATATGCGCATCTGCGATGTTGCGCTTGGCTGCTTCCAGCAAACGCAATACAGCCTCACGCGTAGCGGTGTGTACTTGGAGTTGATTTATCTTAAGTAGATTGTCTAAGCTCATTTTCAGTACCAATTATAAGCAACTTCGGCTTAGCTAGCACCTCATTAAGGAATGAATCTTTATTTTTAACGCGACGCTGAAATTCTTCGATCGAATACACCACAGGGTTTATCTCTCGCTGCAAAATAGCCTGAGCAGGGTGCAATAACTGAACAGCATCGCCAAAACTTAATGTGCCTATGATCATTACATCCACGTCACTACTAGATTGTTGTTCGCCGCGCGCAACCGAGCCAAACACAAAGGCGACTTGTATTTGTTCTTTGACGCTAATCAAAGTCTCAGTTAGTACATTAGCCAAGCCCGAAGTTTTGCGTAGAATGCTTGCTAATTCTTCATAGATTGGACATGCCAGGTTAGCGCTGTAATGCACCTGGTTTCCCACCTTCTTGCTTTGTAAGATGCCACCAACCGTTAGATTGGTGAGTTCTTTATGTAGTGTACCTGGTGCAGTATTGGTGAGCCTGGCAAGCTCGCGCACATAATAGCTGGCATTAGGATTAAGTAATAGCAAGCCTAAGATGCGCTTTCTGTATTCACTGAACAAAAGGGATGATAACAAAACGTTTCCTTTTCGGCTTCAAATGTAGCAAATTATGCTACGATATTGTCAGATAATCAAGCTTTGCTTTAGCCGGTTACAAAAACGTTGCATGGGTATCAGCAATAGGCTGAGTGTGAATGTTAAAAAAGAATGAGATGCTGGTAAGTTAATTCGGCGACGTCACCTTTACATTACCTTGTGATGGTGATTTCGGCACGAACAATCAATGAGTTACATCAGCTTATGGTCATTTTATTCAATACGAGTTTTTTACATAAACTTATTACTGCACACTAGTTTATATAAGCGATTGTAGCTAGTATTTGTGACAGCTATTTCATTATTCGATCTTGATAATTCCCTGTTATATAGACAATTATCATATATTAGTTTTGTTGATTTCATGGTCATAATATTCTTGATAGATTTTAGCTCTCTCAGATTGATCTAATAGCTTGCTCTTAGGAGCAACTTTCCTTAGCTCATTCAGCAATCCTCTGATAATTGCGCGTAATCCAGCATCTTCGGCTTTATTAATTGAAATTTGGTTTTCATATGAAGCAATCAAGTCGATGTCGACAATCTTTTCTGGGGTGTCTTTTTTGGTCTCTATAATATGTGATGCTTCAGACCAGAACTCTTCTGAAGTAAGTTCTTCTTTATTCCACCATCGATACCATAAGTCAGCCCAGATATCAATAATTTGACAATCTTTACCCAATGTAAGCTTTGTTTTTTTTATTGGATATTCAGTACTTAACGGCTTTTCCAAGGTTACTAGTATTGCGACTTCGTCTTCCCTTCTGGGGATGACCATTAGATTAAATAATTCAATCTTTCCTGTAGCACTAGCATCAGTTTTAACGAAATAGATTTCTGCTGTATCAAGATTTTCTTTTGTTTCTAAGAGCGTTAATGCAGTTCTAATGTTTTCTAAATTTTCACCTACGCGCCATCTGTGAACAATATTCCCAGAAAGCTTTCCTTTGTAAACGCCCAGTACAGACAGAAGTTTTTCTTCACGCTCCTTTGACATCACTTGCGATTTGCCGCTCAGCCAAGTATAGAGATTGGGGCGATTGATACCCACCATGTCAGCCACTTGTGCATTATTCATTCCGCTAAGGCTAACTAAACATTTAAACAGATCTAAATTTGATATTTCCATGTTGTAAATTCACTACAATTTTTAATTTATTAAACCTTTATGGAATTGTTCTTGACAAATAGCTGTAAGTATGGTTAAAGTTACCGATGTCAAGTAACAGTAGCAATAGTACCAAATTAAACATGTTAAAGGTATAGTGAGTATAAATTAAGTTTAAGCGTCTGAATTTTATGTATACACAATAATCACTTTCGTAACTTAAGACAAGTGTGAAGTAAATTGGCGTGTTGCCAATAACCGCGCCTCGGGAACAGGGGTTGGAGAAGTAAAATTGATAAATAACCCAAACCGCAACGCAACTACAGCTGAAAAAATGCGTGACTTCATCGTGCCAGTTACAGGTGAGTTCGCACCGGATGCATTTTACGGTCTAGGGCCTTTGGATATTGACAGGTTTAATTCTGAGCGCTTAATTTTGTTGGCAGACTGGGATTCGAAGCGGATTTTAATCACAATTGTCCAGGGCGCTTACGGCCCACCGCGCATTCAGAAAGGTTTGGACGAGAGCTTTGAACTTAAATATCTAATCCCAGAAAGTATGTCTGAATTTGATTTTATTTGTGGAACCGACCAAGGCAGGGATCAATACGGAGAGCACGTCTCAGAGGATAAGTTCGATGCAAAGTATCAGGAATATGTTCTGAAAGCCGCGATGGCTGCTGACAAAGTATTTGAGAGTGTGCCAAAAAATGTTGATGTAAGTGATGACATTAAATCTCAAATAAGGGCCATTCTGGAGCCTTACCGTAGCGAATATTATTAGAGTGTAGATGAGCAGATGAAAAGTGTGTCATTAGGATTTTTAGTTCTCTCTGTAGTTAGATAAGTTGATACAGAAAATCGTAATGAATTATAAGTAAAACTCAATGCAATTTTGAACATTAATAAATTTGGCATTCTAAGTTTAATATTTACCGACTAATTGTGCATTAGATTATAGATGAAGGAACTTTAATTTGAACAATAAGAAACAAAAAGATGCTTTGGTGTTTGGATTAATGCTTGCTATCACAGCACCGACTGATAGCAAGGCAAGAGAATGCTCAGACATGGCTGAGCATTTTGCGGTCGGGCTATCTGAATTTGAGATTGCATCAGCAAAGCGCGAAGCTTTAGCAAGATTAAAGTCTGGAAAGTTTCCGGCACTCGGTTAAATGAAATGGGAAATCGGACAGAGGTTGCCCGCATGTTTGTTCGCCGTCCGCAGGAATCATCTGACATATGTCGATAACAGTGATGAAGATGAAGTGTTAACTGTTCTTGACCATTGTCGACGAAAATTAATTCGATGTTAAAAATATTTATAACTGTATTATTATTTAGCCCATTTAGTTCTTTGAACTATCTGGTGTTTTTAATTTCTTATGTCAGATGAAGACGTGCAACTCATAGCTTTAATTGCAGCCGGCGGTAAAGCGCGCGAGGGTGCTATGGCTAATTTTTTTGATAAATATCCAGCCAGAGTAAAGCTGCATTTTTTGCGTCATAAATTGAACCCGGAAGACGCTAATTATCTGCTGCAGGAAGTAATGTTGAAAGTAATCAATAGTTCAGCTTCATTTCGTTCTGAGGCCAAAGTGAGCACATGGTTACCCTCGTATTTTTCTTTACTAAGTTGATAGGTCATTATGTTCGCGTACTATCAGTCAAGATGCCTCAATCACCCTTGCTACATCACTGTGACACTCAGCGCAGACGCCAACCAGTAACAAATCTCCTGCTTTGACTGCACCGGAGAAGTTGGTGATGGTGACTTCATGTTTACATTCCCAGCACCAAACGTTAGAAAGCAGTAATTTCCTGTGTTCTGCGGAGATGTTTGCCCACAGCTTGGCTGCTGGTGCTGTAAACTTGGGGATAGATTCAATGGTCATGATTTTTTACAACCTCACTGATGTAACCGCCAGCCTAGGCGGCAGATAAAAGACTTTCGTATGGAATGTGCAAACCATCGTGAAGTCGTTTCACCATTTGTAGGCTAAGGCGACGCTTATGGTTTAACACTTCAGAAACACGTCCACTGGAGCCAATGAACGGTTCAAGATCTTTTTGGGTGAGGCCTTGTTGCTCCATCCTAAATTTGATTGCTTCGACTGGATCAGCGGCACTGATAGGGTAGTGCTTGTGCTCATAAGCTTCAATAAGCGTCACAAGCACTTCCATTTCATCAGCTTCTGGTGTGCCATCTTGCGCTTGAAATATGAGTTCAAGACGCTTGAATGCAGCTTGCAAGTCTTCATCACTTTTAATTGGTTTAATATTCATTAACATTCTCCACGTTGATTTGATCGTACTGTGCGTGCGTACCAATGAACTTCACCCACACAATACCTGCCCGGTATTGCATTTCCACCACTAGACGATATTTGTTACCTGCAACATTAAATACCACTCGGTTGTTGCCACAGATACTGGCGTTTCTGTAATGTGCCTTTATGTCTTGTGGAGTCGCCCAGGTAGCCTTTAATGCCTCGTCATACCAGCTTCGCAATGCACCTTCAGAATCCCTGTAATTTGGCTGACTCCAAAACTTAACTAATGTACTTTTTGCAATCACACGCATCTTCAACCTCCCAATATGGGAGTTTATTCTGAAGTTACTGCAAGGTCAATGATATATCAACTATTCCCATCGATTGATGAACGCTGATACTTCAAAAATATAAGGTGGCATTTATTTAATCTTGTCACCTTCGATAGATCAGTGATGCCTTAGTTCTGCGTATGGTATGGGTGGCATGACAGGTGGAATTTATGCCGATCTCTTCTTTGACTTAGCGTGGTGCATATTCTCATACCAACTGACCACCGATTCTCATCATAACTGCCCAGCAGAATTATTTTAACTAACCAGTGATTTTCATGGCTACTGACCAATAATTAACGGCTATGCATACTTTTTAACGGCAGCTATGTGGCAGGCTGACTTAGGGGGCAAGGGGCAAAAAACAACCCTGAACGGAAGTTCATTAATTAAAAACGGACGGCAGGTAAAATCCGCAAAGCTGATGGTCAGCTTTAGCCGGCAATTGACTGTCACCGGGCCAAAGCGGACATTCTTAATGTCTGAATATGTCTAAACGACCAAATTTAGGGCATCTTGACGATGCTATCAGAAATCAAGTGGTTATATAAAGAGTCTTGTAATACCTCAACCCCCTCGGATATCAGCATAGATTTCTTTTTACCAACTTTCTCTGCTACATTAATATTCTTTATCCCACTACTTTCGACACATTAAGTTGGAGAATTACATTGGTTCGTCCGCTTCAAAAACGTAAAAAGACCGGCGAGCTGTATTTGCGTAGGCCTGAAGTAGAAGCGGAAATATCTGCATTAAAGTCTTTGAACGTTGAAGAGTTAGAAAAACGTTGCCTCATTTCCTACCAAGTAATCGATGGCTACATGTCAATTGAAGCACTTCTTCACTTTGTCCGGATTACGGGTGAAGACCAATTTAATGAAATTTTATTAGCTGAGCTACTGCAGCGTTTTCATAGACTTCTTCCTTGGATTGACAATGCAGGTGGTGACACGGTTTCTTTAACTAAAACATTTATTCGAGATTCAGTAAATGACAAATTTATCGAAAAACTTATATCTGACCAAAAGACATATAACGACAAATTGGATTATTACGAGGTCAATTTCAATCATGCCGTTTCAACGGATAAATTAGACGCCCAGCGGGAATACTGGAAAAACGAAAATCGACAAACTACGCATGAAACCGATGCAGAGGAAGAGGAAGTTTCTGAGGCATTCAATGACAGTGATGATAGCCACGACCCACTTCACGCCGATGAACTTGATAAGATATTTTACCGGCAACGCTTAGAAGGCGCGATTGAAGGATTACCCGTCATCCAACAGCGAGTGATTGAGATGTGGCTTCAAGATATTCCAGCAGACTCTAAAGACGACTCAGTTGTCACTATGAGTAAAGTGCTCGGCGTAAATGAAAAAACTGCCCGTACACATCTAAACAAAGCCTTTGGTACATTGCGGAAAAAGCTAGAATTTCCAGGAAAGATTACATGAAAAATTACGCGATCAATATAGAAGATGCATTAGAAGCTTTCGCAACTGAATTCGCGACTAACCCTCATGTGCTACCAGATTATTTGGTGAAGTATCCTCAATTTTCAATCGAGCTTGTGGACTTATCACGAGAACTTTCACATATGGCTATATTAGAAACAGACTCATCGCGAGACGATGCGGAGTATCTGAATGCCAGCTTAAATAAGTTTAGAAACATCACAGCTCAGCCAAATGAACTTCAATCTGCTCCATACAGTTTATTCAAAAACGTAGCTAAACAACTAAAAATTCCGTTCTTAATAATGTTATCAATCAGGGAGAGGCGAGTTGAACCTTCGACAATTTCTAATCAATTTCTCGAATTGTTTGCTAAAGTCCTAGGCACCACCGTTCATGATTTCCAATCATACTTATCACTGCCGACACATGTGACAGCAAAAGCTAGTAAAGCGGACCAAAAACCAATAATGGCCTCAAAAGTATCTTTTGAAGAGATTCTGAATGATGCTCAAATTTCACCCCAAGACTTAGTGAAGTTGCTCGAAAAGTCTGAGTGAAATGGATCTCGTCGAGCTATCACGTAAGCGTGCAAAAGAATTGCACTTTCAAACTGCTTCGGCTGGCCATGATCCATGGAAACCTTATGACTTTGCGGTCGCAGCAGCTGAAGTGGAAAGCCTTTCGGTAGAAAGATGTGCTTCTGGTTCCAACGTTCTTGATGGAGCACGTGCGATTTTCATTCCAAGCGATGAACACATTTTTCATGAAAATACGGGGACACCATTTGACCAGGCTTTTTTGGTCGCACACGAAATTGGGCATGCATTATTGGGGGATGGGGAGTCTGAAGACTCAAACAATCCCGTAGAAATAGACGCCACCAGATCCGCAGAGTCCTCTCCAGTCGGTATGGATAGAGTGGTTGACTACAGTAACCGGCAAAGACGCGAAGTTCAGATGGATCTATTCGCACGTGAATTTCTTTTGCCTAGAGAATGGGTAAAGAAACTTCACTTAGATAATGGAATGACTTGCACAGAGATCGCGACCAAGATCGGAGCTCCTTTTGAAGTGGTTGCCCAGCAATTACTTGATGCATTACTACTTCCGATAATTGATATTGAAGATTCTACGCCCCCACCTGATATCCCTCTGAATTCAAAACAAGGAGAGGCAGCAACTCATCGAGGTAATGCGTTCCTACTTCAAGCGGGACCTGGAACAGGAAAAACAAGAACACTAGTGGCTCGTGTAGAAAGTCTCATTGATGAAGGGGTAGATCCTCGAAGAGTTCTACTTCTGACGTTCTCAAACAAAGCTGCCGCAGAAATGGCAGACCGTATTGCTTTAAAACGTCCACATGAAGCAACTTCACTCTGGATTGGTACCTTTCACGGGTTTGGATTGGATATCCTGCGTCGCTTTAATGATAAATGTGGCCTCCCTGCAAACCCTCGCTTGCTTGACCGTGTCGAAGCAGTTGATTTTATTGAAGATGAGATACTACGTTTAGGCCTTAAACACTACCGCAATCTGTTTGACCCATCCGAAGTAGTAGCTGACATGATCAGTGCTATTTCAAGAGCCAAGGATGAAGTGGTTGATGCGGTAAGTTACTTAAGCTTAGCGCAAGAAATGCTCTCTAAAGCGAGCAACTCAGAAGAAGTGGATGCAGCTGAGAAGGCAATTGAAGTCGCAAATGTCTATCGTTTCTACGAACAAGCAAAGTTGGAACGTGGTTCTGTGGACTTCGGCGACTTAGTGATGCTGCCGGTTTTATTGTTAGAGCAAAATGAATCAGTACGCCTGACGTTGCAGCAAAGCTATGATCATGTTCTTGTCGATGAATACCAAGACGTCAATAGAAGCAGTATTCGGTTACTTAATGCGCTAAAACCTGATGGTAATAATCTTTGGGTGGTTGGTGATGCGAAGCAATCGATTTATCGATTTCGCGGAGCCTCATCATTCAATATGTCGCGTTTCGGAAATCAAGACTTCCCGGGTGGGATAACAGAAAACTTAGAGATAAACTATCGTTCCACTCCAGAAATTGTTAACGCATACTCTAAATTCGCTCAGAAAATGGGTGCTACAGGCACATCAAACAAAGCGCTCTCGGCTGAACGTGCCTCAATAGGATTTCCTCCTGAAATCAGAACGGTTGCTAATGGCTCGTTGGTGGGTAGTGCAATCGCTGACTCTATTCTTGAGCACCTATCTGCTGGATATGCTTATAGAGATCAAGCCGTCCTTACTAGAGGAAATACTAACTTATCCAAGTTGTCGAGAGAGCTAGAAAGTTTAGGTATACCTGTCTTATTTTTGGGCAGTCTTTTCGAACGTCCAGAAATTCGAGATTTGATCGCGCTTCTGTCAATTCTTGTAGACAAAAGGGCAATGGGACTACTCCGCACTGCACACTGGTCGCAGTTTGAAATGCAAATGGAAGACATCGTACTGACGTTAGATCACTTAAGACAGTCCGAGTCAAAGCCTCGGGCTTGGATGTCGATTGATATACCTGGTATGTCTGAACAAGGAAGGCTTTCATTAATAAAACTAAGTGAAGCTCTTATAGGTTTTGACGACCATTCAAATCCATGGCAAGTTCTGGCACATGTCCTGCTAGATAGAACCTCCGTCGCTGCTGCAATCTCTCGGTCTGACACAGTCATTGAGCAGGCAAAGGGTATTGCAATTTGGCAATTCATGAACTTCTTGCGTGTTCAGCCTAATGGAAAAGGACTCCCAATCCCTAGGCTCATAGACCGGATGCGACGTTTGGTCCGCCTTCGTGATGAGCGTGATTTACGACAGCTACCAATTGCCGCACAAAGTTTAGATGCCGTTCGCCTCATGACAATTCATGGTTCGAAGGGACTCGAATTTCCTGTCGTCCACCTTGCAGGTTGCAATCCTGGGTCAATCCCCACCTATTTTCGATCACCTCGATGCCTTCCACCTGAAGGAATGATTGCTGGTACCGAAGATCTGGCAAGCTCAGTTGAAAAGGCTGCACACAACGAAGAGGAGGAATGTCTATTTTATGTGGCAGCATCACGCGCCAAGAACCATCTGTTGTTTTATGGCGCAACGGCGGACGTCAATGGAAAAAAACGGCAGTTATCACCATACTTGACAAGGTTAGGGGGGATTTTAGAATCAGAAATAATCCCGAAGCTATCTCTTGCCGTACCAGACCAATCACCGATTTTGGTTTCTTTCTCTGGCACACCTACTTTTGGTTCCGAAGCACTATCACTTTACGAAAAATGTGGTCGACGATTCTTATATACCCATCTCCTACATGTTGGTGGACGCCGACGGATGACGGCATTCACCAGCATGCATGAAGCAGTTCGCGAAGTGTATAAATTGGTTGTTGAGACGGGCAGCAGTGTGAACCATAATTGCGAAGTATTACTGGAATCAGCCTTTGGGAAGGCTGGCCTATTGGATCATGGGTACGTCGAAGACTACCGTGCAATAGGTAAAACAATGTTGCAATACTTCATCACCTCTCGTGCCGGCGCTTCGTACCAGCAGCCCACCGCCTTACAGGTATCGTTCGGAAACTGTCATATTGAGGTCCGTCCAGATGACATTTTGATCAGGGATGGGCAATGCACACTTAGGAGAGTGCGTACAGGTCATTTTCGGAAAGACGATCTTGAAGACCTTAACGCAACAGCGTTCATCATTGCAGCACAAAACCACTTCCCGAACGCGACGATTGAGCTAGTATATCTTGCAGATGAGAACGCAACCACACTTACATTAAGCGGCACCAAATTAATAAGCAGGTATTCCAAGATTGCGAAGTTTGTGTCTGAAATCAATTCTGGTCTTTTTGAAGCTAATCAGAATGAATTCACTTGCCCCAATTGCTCAGCGTACTTCATATGCGGTCCAACACCTTCCGGTACCCTAATTAAACATTTTCAAAAATAATTTACCGGTTTCATCTAGTTGTCCCGATTAATAGGTAAATACCAGGCGCCGTCTGGTAGATATCATAAAGGGTACTACGATGAAAACTATAGAATTTGAAACCGATGACATCGGAGAAGCAATTCGTGAGGGTCGCGCACTAAAACAAGCAAATGCTTACCGCATCAAATTTGGACTTGGTAATCTCGACTTCCGCAACATAGAGGTGGCTGATCCAGTCCCAACTGGACGCCAGATTTTGGAAAGTGCTGGCCTCAACACCTACGATGGCTATGTCCTTGTAGCCATCCTCGACACAGGCGACTTTGAAGATGTACGTCTAAGCGAGACGTTCGACCTTCGCCAGAAAGGTGCAGAACGATTTGTCGCGTTCAAAACCGACCGCAGCTTCAATTTTCTCCTCAACGATCGCCAGTTGATTTGGGGCGACCCCAAATTGCCTGCAGAAGTTCTCTACAAACTTTCCGAGTTAGACTCTAACGAAGCAATTTTCAGGGATGTCCGTGGTGGTGAGGACATTCTCATTGAGCGCGACGTTACTGTTGACCTAGATACACCAGGTGTAGAGCGCTTCATTAAGGCTCCCCGACCAGTTAAGGGTTACATCATTATCGTCAACTCGCGCGAAGAGACTGTCGATAACAAGCGGGTGACATTCGAGCAGGTTATTCAACTGTCTCATCCCAATGCGCCGCCAGATACAAATGTGCGCTTCTCGATGACATTTCGGAATGCTGCATCAAGCCCATACGCTGGCGAATTAGGCGAAGGTGGTTCAGTTGAAGTTAAAAAAGAAGGGAGCATTTTCAATGTCACACGAACTGTTCAGTCTTAATAAAGACTTATCCCGCCTACGCGAAGAGGGCTATTTTGTCGAAATTCGCGGTGGGTTGTTACTAATGCGAAAAGTACCTTACGTGGATTCAACGCGTACGGTACGGACCGGCACACTGGTGTCTACCCTGACGCTTGCCGGTAACTTGACCCGGAAGCCAGACACTCACGTCATGCATTGGGACGGTGACTATCCTTGCCGTGCTGATGGACGACCACTAACAGAGATTTCGAATCAGTCGATGAGGCAAGATCTTGGCCATGGAGTCATCATTCATCACAGTTTTTCTAGTAAACCGAATGCGGATGGATATGATGACTACTACACTAAGATGTCTACATATGCATCCATTCTGGCTGGTCCTGCATCGACAATACAACCTGGGATAAGTCCTCGGATATTTCCCCCCGTCGATGACGCAAACGGCGTCAATGCATTTAATTATCTCGATACAGCCTCTGACCGTGTCGGCATCGGACACCTAACCTCGAAGTTTGAGGGCGAAGTAATTTCTCTGATTGGAACTGGTGGGACAGGCAGCTACATCCTAGATCTGATTGCCAAAACTCCTGTGCGAGAAATTCGACTGTTCGACGATGATGAGTTTTTGCAGCATAACGCATTCCGCGCCCCTGGTGCTCCAACGTTGGAAATGCTTCGTGAAGCACCTAAGAAGGTCGACTACCTTCATAGCATTTACTCACGAATGCATCGTGGAATCGTTCCTAACGCCGTTAAGCTAACCAGCGCGAACTTTCAACTATTAGATGGCACTACTTTCGCCTTCATCTGCATGGACGCAGGGGAAGCAAAGCTTGCAATTGTTCGAAAGCTTGAGGCCCTCGGGGTTCCGTTCATTGACGTCGGAATGGGACTTGAATTGATTGACGGAAGCCTAGGAGGCATTCTCCGGGTAACCACGAGCACTCTTGAATGTCGTAGCCATGTGCATACCGGCAAGGTCTCATTTGCTGGCGGCGGAGAAGAAGACCTTTATGCATCTAATATTCAAGTTGCTGACCTAAATGCATTGAACGGATGCCTTGCTGTCATCAAGTGGAAAAAGCTCCGGGGTTTCTATAGAGACCTCGACCACGAACTACATTGCACATATACAACAGATGGTAATCTTCTTCTGAATGAAATAGGTGATGAAGATGCAGCAGCGGCTTAAACATCAGTTCGTGAAGAGCGTTCCTAGGGTGCTTGAGCCAGGCATCCTATACATCTCTCTAGATTATGCCACGGCGGTTCATTCCTGCTGCTGCGGTTGCGGAGAAGAAGTAGTCACACCTATCACTCCAACGGACTGGAATCTGACGTTTGATGGAGTTTCCATATCGCTTAATCCGTCGGTAGGGAATTGGAATCTGAAGTGTCGTTCGCATTATTTCATTCGAAAGGGCAAAGTTATTAATGCAGGTTCATGGTCTCAGGCGCGAGTTGATGCAGAGTGGCAACGTGACAAACGAGCAAAAGGTGAGTTCTACAATACAACGCCTTCACCAATTAAGTCTGAAAAACTATCTAGCTCCGATTCGCTTAACCAACCTAGACCAGAAACATCGAATGTTGGGTTCCTAAGCTGGCTCACCAGCATATTTAAATGATCTGCTTAGTTACAGTCATTGTCGATGCGAAAGGTCTACTCATAGAATCATTATCCCTTTCTGTTAGCTCAAAATTGAGATAGATTTTGAGCTAATTGAAAGTAAATTTAATAATTAGTATGAAATTGAACATTAAAGATTGCAGCCTTTTTAAACAATTTTATTCGTAATATAGAAATCTACGTATAATAATATATATCTTATTAAAGATTATATAATATAATTATTCATAAGTTATGGCTAACAAACCAGATCCAGTTAGACTATTACAGATGGAGCTCATTCTGAGGTGGGAAGGGCGCCTTGGTAACGCTCGCCTTAGAGACGTCTTCGGACTTAGCCAAATACGAGCTAGTCAGTGGATTAAAGAATTCCGCGATGCATATCCTGACTGGACGCAGTGGAATAGTGTTTCTAGGACCTTTGATGCTACATGGAGGTTCTATCAGAACAAGCTCAATAACCAGGACTTTTCTAGTTCTTTAACCCAGTATTCATCAATCATCGGTTTAAATTCTTCTATAGACAATGAAAACACTTCGGTAATAGTGGCCGCGTTTCCTGAAATTACCACTCCAGACCCACAGATATTTTCAACTCTTTCTCATGCAGCAAAGTTAAATCGTCAAGTGGAAATTGAGTATCGCTCCATGAAAGAACCAGAGCCACACTCACGAATCATATCCCCGCATAACATCGTCCGGGCAGGACGGCGGTGGCATGTTCGTGCTTATAGCAATCTAAATCAGCAATTCAGGGATTACACGTTAGGACGCATATCCTCTGTGAAGATATTGAATGATCATGCTGAAAAAGTAATGCAGGACGATATTGCTTGGATGACCGAAGTGCCGGTCAGATTGATAGCGCATCCTGAATTGAGCTATGAACAAGAGACCGTGATCCGTTATGAGTTATTCGGAAACACATCTGCGAGAGTGACTTCCTGCCGCGGTGCGCTTGTCAGTTATTTTATCCAGGATGTTAGGGCTGCAGTTGATGTAGACAAACAGAAACCGCCTGAATATCAATTAGCGATTGGAAATATTAAGGATATCAAGCAATGGCTATTCTAGATATGGGTTTACCCTCTTTTGAGGGAGCCTTACTATTTACAAGGCTTCCAGACCGTATTTTCTCGCCATTAGCATCTGGCAATAGACACCGATACTGGTCTTTATTATGTCATCTGCATGAGCGTAGATTTGGCCCGGATGCACCATTACCTCCGAGCAAAGGATATCCATCCAAAACGATTATTCAGGACATCGTGGATGCGCTTGATTTACAGGACGCATGGGACGATGAAGAATCAAGCGATGCTGGCGCATCTTCCGAGCTCCGTGCAATTGCGATATTTAATCGTTTTCAAGAATGTGGCTGGCTTAGAATCGATCAACCAAGGTTTGATAAGAAAGTAACGATGCAGCCAGCTGTAAGTCAGTTCTTGACGATGCTGATCAATTTCGCTGAAACCGGACCTGTGTTTGTGTCGGGAAAAATACGGTCCATAGATGCCAACGTGCAACTGGTGCTAGATGAAAAGGCTTCAGGCGATTCTCTCAGTGAAGCGGCTGAACAAGCAAGAAATCTACTTGAGCATGTGCGTAATACAGGTACTAATATTAGAGAGTTAATGGAAACTATCCACAAGAACTCCACCACCGCACAGTATGTTCATCGCTTCTTCAGTGATTACATTGAACGTGTATTTATAGGCGATTATCGGGAGTTGCATACCAGCGAGCACCCATTATCCAAACGCGCCCAAATTATTAGCAACATAGAAAATATCAGCGAATCAGAATCTCACAAAACCAAACTGATCGAATGGTATGAAAATAACCTCTGCAAAGGTGACCGCAAAAGGGCAGAACGCCTGTTTGAGCGTGACATTTACCGTTTATCAGAACTCCAGAGGATAGATGAGTATCTTGACCGTTTAGACGATGAGATTCGTAGAGCGAATAAACGTGCATTAGCCTTCCTGGATTACCGGATCAGGTCATTAGGTTCAGTAGATGTGATGGTGAATCAGGCAATCGAATCTATCAACAAAGACGGCTTGCCTGCAATTGGAGATCCTTTTACATCTGGCGCTATGTTAAGTGAGGCAAGTTTAGCCGAGCCGAGAAAGCCCGTTGAGAGAGCTGCACCATCTAAATTAAGAAAAGTCGTTGTATCTGATGGGCAATTAGCAAAAGCTAATATCAACCGTCTTGCAAGTGCTAACCGTATGGTATCGCCCATTAACCTTTCAGTATATGTAAGTGAACAGTTAGGTATCAAGGATGTAGCTACTAATCAGGAGATAAAAACTGACAGTGTGGCTAGCATCTGCATGTATCAAACTTTGGCAAGATTGGCGCTACAAGCCAATGTAAAAAGCAGGAAGTTACGCATGGACGGACTGGCAATGTCGAAAGGCTTCCGTGTAGAAGCTGGCAATGAACCAGAAATGCCGCATGAACATATATCGTCAATCCCATTTACCGTGAAGAAACATAAGCCAGCAGCGGGTAAGGAGTCATAAATGAGTTATTGGGAATTAATAGCATCAAGGACTGATGGCCTATACACCGCCGCAGATTTTGAGTCAGCAGCTTATCGTCTGGTGACGGAACAGGTGATCTATCATTCAGACAAGCACAGCCGAGTTACTTACGGACTGATTGAGAGATTTTTAAGAAACTTCGAGACTGCACTGGAGCCTCTTGGCATTGATGTCCAAGTAAATTCATTGCTCCGCTATGTGTATGCTAAACCAAGACACGGCAAAGCCGGTTCTGCTTCCGTGAATCAAACACTACTGGCATTAGTGCTGCGCAGCTTGTATGACGAAGCCATTAGGTCTGGACAAGTAAATGATAATGGCGAGGCTTTATGCGACCTCATCGAGCTGGATGAAAAGTATCGCCTGGCCACTGGCAGAGAATTACCTTCAAAACCAGAATTTGACTCCATCATTAAACAATTCAGGCGCTGGGGCATAGTAAAAATCGCTGATGAGCTAAGCGCAGAAGAGCTAGATAGTGATATAGACCTGAATCTGTACCTCATGATTCGTCCCGCCATTTTTGAAATTCTCGGAGACGCGGCGCTCCAGAGGCTGGGGAACTGGTCACAGAATAAAACAGCGCAAGATATCGTCAATATAGAACAAGAATCTAATGAGGTTTCAGAATGAAATATCTTGAGAGCGTTAAATTAGTCCAGTTTTTTCTGTTTGAAAATATAGACATTAAAATTAAAGAAATTACCGGTATATTCGGCCCCAATGCCAGCGGCAAGAGCTCTCTGGTGGATGCCGTTCAGATTGCGATGTTCGGAGCTAACGGTAATCTGGTAAATCTCAATGCACAGGCAGATGAACGCGCAACGACCAGAACCATTCGTTCATATTGCCTTGGTATGCAGGATGAGTCCAGATATGTGCGTGACAATGCAACAACTTACATTACCTTGATTTGGCGCGACTCAGTAACCAAAGAGGCTACTTCAATGGGGGTTTGCCTCTATGCATCAGTAGATACTGATAAACATGAAGTACGAGGCCGCTACATTGTCCCAGGTGTTGAATTGTCCATGCAGGACCATCTGGACATCGTTAATAACGAGGCACAACCGCGCACATGGGAGACATTCCGCCATCAGTTAGTTGAACGCTCGAAAATGACGGGCACAGATCCGCTCCATCTTGATTCTGAGAGATATATCAAATCTGCACTGCATTTATTGCGAGGTTCAGGCGGAGTGCCTTCTTTCGAGGCTTTCAAAAGTGCGTTCAAGTTTGCATTAAGGATGCGTTTTGATAAGTCTGTAGACCATATCGTTCGCTATGATGTTCTAGAGTCCCGTCCTACCAACATACAGAAGTTTAAAGAGGTCAATGATACATTTCGGCGCTTACGAGAAATGGTGAATCATGTTAAGACCAAGATTGTTGATGGAGAGAAAGTTGCCACAGAATACGCCAAAGCCGAAGCAGCCGAAGTGAAGGCGATAACCTGGCAGGCATTAGCTTGTAGGGCGGAAAGAGATGAGGCTGGTCATCAGTTTGAGAAAGCTACAGAAGAAAAACAGTTGGTAGAAGTAAAGCTTCAGTTGTTATGTGGTGAATTTGAACTAAAAGACAAAGAGTTAAAGGATGCAAAAAAAGAGTTAGAGACTACTAATGGCTTAATTATGAGTCATTCGGCGCACAAGGAAAGTGGTGCTATTAATGCTGAAATCCAAGAGTCTGGAATAGAAGAGGGCAAAAAATCTAGAGAGGTACAGAACGGCTTAACCTTAATCCGCAAAAGACTCAGGGAGGCAATTGCATCAGGTTATTTGAAAGATACTGCGTCTCAGCTCGAAATAATAGCTCAAAATGTCGAGGCAGCATTGCCAGGGTATAAGGACTTAACAAAAGAGAAGTTAGCTTCTCTAATTAATCCATTAGCGAAAGTTGCATCTTCTGCTAAAGAAGAATTATTTGAGGCTGGAAAATCTATCGGCGCAAGCATGAGCCTGATAGAAAAAGAATTAGATATCTGCAATGAAGCTTTGAAACGAGTAAAAGATGGTCGTTCAAGATTATCATTTGACACAGAAAGCTTGCTAAAGGAATTACGTGATAATGGCATTGATGCTACGCCGGTTTGCGATCTGGTACGCATCACTGATCCGGCATGGCAATCAGTCATTGAGGGGTATTTGGGTCGTAATGTCGAGGCTTTGCTGGTAAGCAAGGAAAAAGAATCATCCGCCTTCAGCATATACCGTGGGTTAACAGGTCCACGTGCAATCTATGGAGCAAAAATAGTGGCTGCCAGCAAACAGCATGCGGTTGATTGCATGTCTGGCTCGGTAGCGGAATTGATTGAAGGTGATGACCCGGCTGCAGTTGCTTATTTACGCAAGCAGTTTGGAGGGACAATCAGGGCTGTTACCGATACCGAGGCAATCAATGCTAAAAGCGCTTTAACACAAGATGGCATGCTGACCCATTCAGGTGAATACAACCGTATAAAACCAATATCCCAAAGTCAATTTAAAATCGGTGGGGGCAGCATTGAGCAGAAAGATAATCTAATTGATGAGATTAGACAGCTCCAAGCTCAGGTTGCGGAGCAACAAACAAAATTGAATGCTATCAATGGCTTTATTAGTGGTCTCAACACCATTTCTAATCAGGAAACCGTTATCAGCTATATGACGGAAGCATGTGATGAGATGCATCGATGGAGAAATAAAGCGCAAAGCCTGCTGTTACGGTTAAATGACTCAGTTGATGAAGGATACGGCCATCTGATCAATACAACAAAGAGCCTTAAAGAGAAAGTCGAGCTGATAGAACCAGTTGTCAACAAGCTGCGCTCGGAAATTGGACGCGCAGAAGGGGAATTTACGCAGTCAGAAATCAAAGAAAAAGAAGCAATAACAAAATGTGAATCAACCCAAAAAGCATTCAAGGATGCAGAATGCTTGGAAGGATACGACCGAGAGCTTGCCTCTAAACAATTAGATTTATTGTTCGATAAATTCGATGAGCAGTTCCTTGAGATAAGAAACTATTGTTTAAGCCAAACTGCAGAAGCAAGTAGACAAAAAGAGATTGCAATCAACAAAGCCGCCAGAGAAATAGGTGAATTCAGGGTAACTTATCGAGAGCAAGGTGTTGTTGCTCAAGACGACTGGCGAAGCGAAAGCGCATGGATGACCAGTCTGCTTAATCGGCTCAAGGAAACTGAATTGGTTGACTATGACGAGCAAATGAATCACGCATACAGAACCTCTCAAGAAACCTTTAGGACGGACGTTGCAATTGCACTCAACAACAACATCGATCACTTGAATCGTTCGATGGAGCGATTAAACAAGGTATTAAGCACTTGCCCTGTGTTCTCCAACGGTGAGCGCTACAGGTTTACCCGTACAGTCAGACCGCAATTAAAGAACCTGCTTAAATACGTTAAAGATATAGCATCTTTTGGTCCCAATGACAGTCTTTTTGGTAGTGCAGGCGATATCCCAGAAGATTTTCGCCAATTACTTGATGACAAGGTGGCTCCTGGCTCTGCTGGTATGGCAAGTCCGTTGGATGATTACCGTGAATTTTTTGAGTTCGACATTGAAATATTGCGTGAAGACTCATTTAGCAAAGAGTTAAGTCATGTTGGGACCTTGAGTAAGCGACTTGGTACAGGTTCCGGTGGAGAACACCGTGCTCCGTTGTATGTAATCGCTGGTGCGGCATTGGCATCTGCCTATCGATTAGAGAGCGGCAAAGCTGACGGGATGCGATTGATTCTTCTGGACGAAGCCTTTAATAAAATGGACGTAAGCAACATTATTGCAACCATGCGTTATCTGGAAGACCTAGGCCTACAGATATTGATGGTTAGCCCTGGTGACAACTTGGGAACGTTGACGGCCTTTTTGCATCGTTACTACGATATTCTACGAGATGCAGAAAATAGCTCAATGATGCTTGAAGGTCATGATGTATCCGCTGCTACACGCGAGATCTTCCGAAGCGATCTGGCTGAATTTAACCCCGAGCTTATCGAGCAGGAGATAGTAAACATGAGAAAGGCACAAGCAACACAAATAACGAACCCGGCTGAGGCGTTAGCTTAATGGAAATTTTCGCTAAATCGTTACTGGCGAAGCTTTTAGCAGATTCAGAAAAGGCATCGGTGGGCAGACGAAGCAAACCAGCGGCGCTCACCAAGTCCCATCTATCCAAGTATCACGAATGCAAGACCCTACAAGAAAAAGATGAATTCGAGACGGTAATCAATGCAGCACGGGCAGAGGGGGCAATTCAGTATTTCATAGGAACAAAAGGTTCAGCGGAGAATTTTATCGAGAGAATCGAACTTGTAGACAGCGAGAGATTGGCAAAATTACTTAACAAAGTTCCGATTGAAGTCACGATAAGACATGCAAAAAACCTTCTAAATCCTTTAGAAGACAGATATCCGGTAATCCATGAAGTATTAAATCAGTGGTCACAGCTAAAGACCGTTAGGACTTTCACCGCGTCCGATGCTCAGGATTGGGTAGATGCTATTACGGTAATTGATTACGCCCGCAGTCATATGGTGGACAAGGTGGTTCTAACGCCCATTAACGAGGTAAGCGGCAAGTTATTCAAAGATACCAAGCGTCTAAAAAAGCTGGCTGCCCCTATTGATGTTTTGCTATCAAGCGACATCAATGCAGACCATAGGCCACCAGCTGAAGTATGGGAAGAGATTGGCTTGTTCAGAGAAGAACACCCTGTCAGGCTTGCTGGCAAAGTATCCATATCTAGAGATAGAGTTACTGATTACATCGATACCCCATATATGGGGCTTCCTGCAGCAACGATCAAGAGCTTGGCCAGCAAACCAAGCATGGTGTTATCCATTGAGAACCAGACTACATTTCATTCTGAGGCTAGACGTAAGTGTGATGAAAACGTACTGCTTTTATATACTGCTGGCATGCCCAACCCGCCTTGGAGAGATATGTATGCAAGGATATTAAAATCATTGCCTGCTGACGTTCCAGTATATCATTGGGGAGATTTGGATGAAGGTGGTTTCAGGATAGCATCTGTGTTGGCTTCAGTTGCAGAAGAGTCCGGCCATACTTTACTTGCGTGGAAAATGCACCCCGAAGACGTTCCCGTAGAACATAGAAGGCCAGCAAGCGCCAATACCATTCAAAAAATGGTTTATTTTGCTAAAGCAGCAGGGTGGAATTCGATTGCTGATGCGATAGCAGATGCCAAATATACAGTTGAGCAGGAGAGTTTATCTTGAATATTAACAAGGTCAGCGCTTGTTAATACCAATAACCAACGATTATTTTACTCGGAGTAGGGTAAAATCACTTCTAAACCACAGCAATACTTGTTAATAACAAATCAAACCATGACTTATGCTTTGATTCAATGAAAGTCTATTTTTTGCATTTTGCATGTTAATAACATTTTTGATGTTGTATAATTGGCGCGTGCAAAAATTTTTGAATTTATGTTACAAATAAATTTGCACCAAGAAAAGCACCAAGCGTATTTTGTATAGTTGGTAAGAGGTTGATTTTAAATGATAAATTTATTTATATCGAATCTCACCTCTTCCGCCAGTCGTCACAACCCCAATGAAATCAATGGGTTACATGGTTTCAGTCGTCAGGTTTTACCATATCATTAGTTCTAAATTCTTAGTATTAAAGTTTACTTGGTAAGTTCAATCGTAGCGCGTACCACTTATTTAAAATAAGGAACTTCAAGTAGCTCTTTATTTTCACTGATACTCTTAATAAATCAATATATTAAACTCATCCCATGAGTTGGTATTGCTAATAGGCAGAACCTCCCAATTTAGCTGTTCAAGTGTCCAGAAGTTTCCATTCATTGGATTGGCTGATTTAATAGTATCCGCCTTGTTCTTCCTGTAGGTATCCTATAATAGCTATCAAGAGGCAGTCTACGCAGATTGAGTATATGGAAGCGTGATCTGTCATATGTACGCCTACACATGCTTAAATTTAATTGTTAAATGGTTGAGTCCAGAACAGGACTTGGCTATATACAACCAATTTAAATTTATTTATATATCTGTGTAATTTTGTCTTGTCTAGTGCAAACTTTATACGTTATAGTCATTACAAATGGTAGGGTTATTGTTTAAATAAACCACTGCCAAAAAATAACACCTAAAAATACTAAGAATAAGCAAGCGGGGTTGTAGTGACGTTACCTTTGAATATGGGAGCCTTTATATGGGCTAGTGGGGCTTTTTGTCGGCTGAGTCGTATTCCGAATGATATCAACTCGTTCGTTAAAAAATATCCTTTACCTTATGATATTGTCAAATTACAGCGTGCATTTCAAAGGTTTGGCTTAATTGACAGCTTTAAAGCACGTGCACATCACCAACTTACAAACGTAAGTATTTCCTGTTTTACTATTTTCAAGTTAGTAATTAAAGTTGTAACTCAATTACCTTCCGAGGGTGAGTTAAATTTTTCGTTTATAACCATTCATAAATACTTCCCGCGGTCTTTATCTGCTATAGATTCAATAATCTTAAACAATGATGACACTCTAAAGTATTACAAGCAACAATCCCTGCCCCCGCAATTTTGTCAGTCTGAACCCTATAAAGCTAGCGTTGAATGGACTGATAAGTTCAAAGATGGTTCTCTAATGGCGTGTAAGACTAGCCGATTAGGGCGAAATGTATTTCAGACGATTAACTTGAAAAAATACATTCAACGCACAGCGCTTCATAATGCTCAACGGTTGAAATCGTATATTGTTTTTAGGATGAATTTGCTATGTGCAAATTAAACCTATTGGTAGTTGCGATTGCTTTTGGTTGCATCACAAATTCTTTTGCATCGGAGTTTAATTGCATGATTGAGCCAATGCAAATGGTTGAGCTGGGAAGTTCTGTTGCGGGACGAGTGTCACAAATCTACGCTAAGCGAGGGGATGTTGTGAAAAAAAATCAAGTACTAGCAACGCTTGAATCTGATGCAGAGAAAGCAGCTTCAGAATTAGCAAAATTTAAATCTATGCAATTGGGTCCGTCTCGGCAAGCGCAAAGCAAAATTGAATTTTCGAAAAAGAAACTCAGCCGACGTCAGGAAATGAGCAGTCAAAAATTGATGTCTGCACAGGATAGTGAAGATACAGAATCTGAGGTTCGATTGGCGGAAGCGGAACTCCAGACTGCGCAAGAAAATCGTCAAATTGCTACATTAGAGCTTCAACAGCAAAATAGTTTACTTAATTTGCGAACCATACGTACGCCTGTCGATGGCGTTGTAGTAGATCAAGCTGTGTTTTTGGGAGAGGTCTTTGAGCCTAATTCAAGTAAAAAATATATTCTCAAGATTGCAGAAATGAACCCGCTTAAGGTACACGTGATTTTACCTAAAAATATGTTTGGCAAGCTCAAGCTTGGCGCGATTGGCAAGGTTGAACCAGAGTTGTCGCAATCGAGTTATTCTGCAAAAGTCACTATGATTGATCGTTTAATTGATGCAGCAAGCGGCACTTTTGTTGTGTTTCTAGAGATGAAAAATTCGAAGATTGAGGTTCCAGCAGGAGTTAAATGTAAAGTTTCGTTCGAGAATGTTCATCCTTAATAAACTTTGATTACCGGTGAAAAATAATTAATTGATATGTAGTTGGTTTAAGGTTTTTTGAAGGCATCTTACAAGTTTTTTTTGATTTAAATTTTTGTGATTTTTAATAATGTAGTGCGTTAATAATAAGCAATAAGGAGCATTATGCGTAAGTCTGTTGAAAAAAATGACCGTCCAGATCGTCGTCGTAGTTTTGCTATTTCACCGCTATTGAATGCTCTGATGCGAGCGTTTCCAAAAAATGCTAAGCAGCTTAAAGTTCCGCTTAATAGATCCCAGTCAGCACAAAAAATCAATCAAACGCAATCATCGATTCGGTTTGAGCCAATTGAACCTCGTGTATTATTATCAGGGGATGTAAATCCTGCCGCACTAACCATTGCAGGTAGTATTGCCATGCAAGGTGAGCAAGATCACTATGAATTTGATGTTCAAGAGTCGCGCCGTGTTGTTTTTGACAGTTTAACAAATCGTAGTGATTTGAATTGGAAGCTAGAAGGTCCGAATGGGCAGGTTGATACCCGTGCTTTTAATAATACGGATTATACTGCGTCATCTCCTGCTTATGAGCTGGTTGCAGGTAAATATAAGCTGACAGTCGATGGAACTCAAGATGCAATAGGTGACTATGCTGTACGTATTATTGACGCTGAGGCTGCAGTTAGATTAACGCCAGGAACTGCTGTTGCTGCTACGCTTGATGTCGGGAACAAAACAGCTGTTTATAAGTTTAATGCCACTGCTGGAGATGCCTTTTACTTTAAGGCAGGCACATCTACTGCATCGGCATATTGGCGTTTAATTGATCCATATGGACGTCAAGAGGGATCTATAAATTACCTGAGTAATGATCGTGATACCTTTTCTTTGGCACGTACTGGAGAATATTTGCTATTGGTTGAAGGGGCGGTTAGTAATACTGCTTCACTGAGTTATCAATTTAACTTGCAGCCAGTCAATAATACAACGCAAGCGATGTCGCTAAATACAGTGACTACCGCGAACATTGATCAGGCTGGAAAAAGTGCCAGCTTTACATTCGATTTGACTAACAATACCTCAGTTATATTTGATAAGTTAACAACTGCTGAATTTTATTGGACGTTAACTGGACCTAAAGGTGTATATGTATCAAGCCGTTATGCTTATGATAATGATGCTAATACTTTTGATGGGTTTGATCGACTTGAATTAACTGCTGGGAGCTATACACTCACTGTAGATAGCCCCGGATCAACTACTGCAAGTTTACCATTCCGCTTGCTTAGTGAAGAGCCGGCTCAAAACCTTGAAGCTGGTGTTCCAGTTACAGATAGGCTTGATTTAGCCTATGGATCAAAATTATATAAAGTAACTCTTCAAGAAGGGGATCAAATATCTATTGATGGTCGATCAGTGACAGGGGGGAGTATTAGCTGGAGGTTAATAGATGCTTACGGTGTCCGCTTGGCAGCGGGGTCAAATTTAACGACTTTCACCAGTCCAGTTACAGCCAAGGCCAGTGGCAATTACTGGCTAGTGCTAGATGGTTCAGATAATAACCTACAGAATGCAACTGTTACATACGACTTTACGTTAAATGTAGTTCCGGATGTGGTTAAACCGCTCATTTTTGGACTGCCCAACGCTGATGCAATAAATACGGTGGGTCAAGCAACCGTTTATACTTTTGATCTAGCAGCAGCTAAAAAACTTGTTTTTGATTCACAAACCAATCGTTCGGATTTGAATTGGACATTGACAGGTCCAAGTGGGGTAGAGGTTTCAAGTCGCACTTTTAGTCAAAGCGATAGCTCCTTTAACACATTAGCCTTAAATGCGGGTAGCTACCGCTTGGTTGTGCGTGGTAGCGGGCGTGCAACTGGTGGATATGCTTTTAGTTTACTCGATCTGTCTCAGGCTGTACCAATATCGCTTAACTCAAGCATTACGGGCACACTTTTACCTGGTAACAGTACTCAGACGTATCAGTTCAATGTTGCTGCAGGCGATATGGTCGCATTTCAAAGTAATAGTGTTACAGGTGGCAGTGCTACTTGGCGCTTAATCGACCCCTTTGGTCGTAGTGTAGCTAGTGCAGCAAGTCTAGCAACGAACTCTGCTGATGTGGTTTTGAGTTTTGCTGGTAATTACACCTTTCTTATTGAAGGTCAGCCTGGTGCAACTACTCCGATTGCATTTAATGTACAGTTAAATGCTAATGGCAATGTACCTCCTGCTGCATTGCCATTAGGTGACCCTTTAACTTTTGATACAGTCTTGAGTGGTACTTTATTAGCTTGGGATACAACTAAAACATATCGGTTTTCATTGGCTAATGATAGTCAAATTATCATGGATACACAGAATACATCTAGCAGCAGTGCTAGATGGTCTTTGGTTGGGCCCAAAGGAACGGAGGTTGATTTAAAGTTAATCTACTCAAGTGACGCGAATAATAATTATCCAGTTCTAAATTTATTAGCGGGTGATTATGCGCTGACAGTTAAAGGTGCAACTAGTGCAGGAGCGTATTCTGCTAGCGGTGCTTATGCCTTCCGTCTTTTAAATGCTTCAACCTTTGAAACACTAACTCTTGGGCAGCAAGTTTCTGCGGCTCGTTCACCTGCCAATTCAACAATAGGCTATAGCGTAAATGCCGTTGCTGGCACAGTTTTAGTGTTAAATTATACTGATTCTCGCGGTGGTACTTGGCGCTTGGTCGATCCATTTGGACGCGAGGTGACTGGAGTTAGTAGTGCAAGTATAGGTACGACTTATACTGTTGCAAGCACGGGTACTTATACCTTGTTGAGCGAAGGTTACTACACCCAAAGTGGTAGTTCAAATGTCACATTGACGCTTAGTGAACAAACTAAAGTGGAGTTACCATTCAGCTTTAATGATCAGTTAAGTGGAAACCTGGCCGGCAGGCAAAGTTTGGTTGAATATAACTTTGTACTAGAAGGTGCTAGCACGGTAGTTTTTGATACATTAAACACGTGGGTAGCTAATGCCGGTAATGTGCAATATAAGTTATCGGGTCCCAAAGGTGATGTTGCTGCATGGAGCACTCTAAATAATGAGTCAATCCAAGTTTTGCCAGCAGGACGTTACACTATTACGTTGCGCAATGCTCAAGATACTGCGGCACCATATCAATTTCAGGTGCTAAACCGAGATGTTGCTGTAGCGCTACAGCCTGGGATAACAGTAAATGATACTTCTAGCGTAGGGCAAACCAAGCTGTATCGTTTCAATGCGAATGCCGGCGAGCATTATTATTTTGATGGTCAAAATAACTACTCAGGTGTTAACGAATATAGTGTGTGGCAGTTGATTGATCCTTTTGGTCGTAGCGTCGCAAGTGGCGGAACGTATTATGACAATCAAGACTTGGCATTTACAACTTCGGGTGAATATTTATTAGTGGTTTCCCCGCAGACGAACTCATCGTCACCAGTAAGTACATCACGCACCATCAAATTTAATTTGGTTCCCAAAGTAACATTACCATCAATTGCTACTTTAAATGAAGTTGTGGTAGATAGTATTTCTCAGGCAGGGCAATCTATTACATATGGCTTTACCCTAGCTACACCAACTTCACTGATGATAGACACTGGGTCGGGAAGTACCTCTGGTACAGTGTGGAGTTTGTCAGGGCCGCGTGGCAGTGAAGCATCATTGCGTAGTTTTGGCTCGGCAGCCGAGTTCAAAATGTTGCCTACAGGAAACTATGAGTTTACTGTCACAAGACAAGATCTTGCGACTGGTGAGTTTAGTTTCCGCTTGTTGGATACTAGCACTGCCTCTATTTTAAATATTAACCAGAGTACCCATTTAGACTTGGCTGCGGATCAATTTGATCAGGCCTATCAGTTAAACGTGGTTGAAGATGGCACTTATATATTTAATCCAGAATACTATACTGGATCCCCTGCTTGGCACATCGTGAATGGTGTAGGAGCTACGATTTATAGCGGAGGAATGTACTATGCCAATGCTGCTATATCCTTAAAAGCAGGGCAGTATTTTTTTGTGATTGATGGCATTCAGAATCAGGATACCACTTATGATTTTAGTTTTCTAAAACAAACGACTAAATCAACAGCAATTAGTTTAGATAGTGATGTCGTAAGTGCTTTAGATTTAGCAGGCCAAATAGCAGATTTTACTTTTCATTTAAATGCGCCGACAAAAGTATTATTAGATAGTTTAATTAATAGTTCAGACATTAAGTTGGAGGTTATTGGTTCTAATGGCACTTTAATTTCTGGTAGAGGTTTTAATACTTTTGAGTCTGGTAATTCAATATTAAACTTTGCTGCAGCCGGAGATTACACCTTAAGGGTATCTTCATCCACGAGTTCAACAGGTGAAATCCGTTTCAATTTGCATGACTTGAATGCACTTCAAGTACAAAACTTATCTAGCGTACAAACAATTACATTGAATCCAGGCAATGCATCACGCGTGATAGCGTTCGATACTCAGGCAAATGAGGTTTTAACGTACAAAAATATAAGTGCTGCCCAAGGAGTTGTTTCAGTATATGTGCTGAACAGTTTAGGTCAAGTTGTCATTTCTTCACGTAATGCACAATATGATTTTGAAGCACCAATTGCTACCTCAGGCCGCTATTATCTGGTGGTTGAGGGCGCATTAGATAATTCGCAGCCGCAGGAACTTGCTGTCAATATGCATTCAGCCCATCATGATGTTGCTACGGCTCGCTTGTATGCTGAGCTAAATGGAGTGTTAGATAGTGGCTATGCTACGGATACATGGAATTTTGCATTAACACAGCTGATGCCAGTTATCTTAAATGGACTTTCTGGTGGGGATGGTATTGCGTGGAGTTTGTATAACCAAGCCAATCAAGAGGTGGCTTTTGGTGACAATCTGACAGGTGTCACCATGCTGGATTTACAGGCAGGAAATTATCGTTTGGTGATGAAAAATGCTTCACAGAGTGCTGGAGCTGTGCCATTGGCATATTCATTCAGATTACAAACGGCTGCTAGTCAAGAGATATTCCCTGTAGCGTTACCATTAAATGTAAATACGTTCACTAATGGCACACTAGATGCCAATGGTTTACTTGCATATCAAGTGACACTGAGTTCACCAACTACGCTGTGGCTTGACGCTTTATCAAACATCTCAGGCTTGGATTGGCAAATAGAAAACTCACAGGGTAGCGTTTGGTACTCTGGCGTTTTTGGCGTTTCGCAGGATGCCCCGATTCAATTAATACCAGATTCATATACACTCAAGTTTAAAGCGCGTGACATTATTAATGCTAATGCAGCTGTTTCTTTTAAATTGGTGGATGTTAATAGTGATGTGTTGCCTATTACTTCTGGCGAACATGTTCAGGGGGCATTTGGTATAGATAATAACCTTGCTATATACCAGTTTGATGGAAGTAGTGTTGCCAGCTTCCAATTTAATAAACTTGGAACTACGCCCTCGTCTACTAACGACACCATGGCCAATGCTAGGGATATTTCTAGAAGCGCTTTTGGTATCTCAGCAAGTGCGGATGTTGGTAATGCTTTAATTCCTAGAGTGGAAATTCAAGCAAAACATGACACTTCCAATGATATGGATTTTTACGCTTTCCATCTTGTTGCAGGTGAAAAGTTAATTTTAGATATTGATTACACCAATTTTGACACTATGCTGTGGGTTTATGATGCAGCAGGTAAGCAGGTTGCGGTTAACGATGACAATTCCACTACTCTAGGTGGTGCTGGTTCCACGTCTGGGTTGAACTCCTATCTTGAGTATCTGGCACAAGTAACGGGCACTTACTATGTGGCACTCTCGCAGTATCCACAGAACCCGCTTTCGCCACCAACTACTGGTAGCGTGACAGGTCAACCATACACTCTAAACGTCAGTATTCAGCCTGTTGCAGCATCGACCGGATTCGGCGTTTTGCCTAGTGTATTGAATGAATCTGCCGCAGTTTACACACCATGGCGCTTGTATACACAAATGGGGCAAGTGGTGGCTAGCGGTGATGTGAATGCGAATAGCAGTGTATATACACTGCCCAATACATATAACGGATCTTACTATCTGCTGATAGATGGTGGAATGGATTTTGCGAATCCTGCAAGTTATGATTTTTCTGTTACGTTAAACCAAAAAATAAACATTGATGTATCTAGCTCAGTGTTTAACACTTTAATTCAGAAGCTAGTTCCAGCCGGCAATAGTGTCTATTACAACTTCCATTTAGATAATGTTTCATTATTGGCGTTTGATAGTTTAAGTAATACAAATCTTACTTGGGTGTTAACTGGCCCTAATGGTCAAGTGTTTAACCAAAATATGGCTAGCTCTGGGGTTAATGACGCTGTTAAAAATTTATCTGCTGGTGACTATCAATTACAAATCAATAATACATCCACTCTTGATTTAAGTGCCTCATTCCGCGTACTAGATAGCACCATTGCTACATCTTTGATTCCTGGAACTGTCGTTAATACTACGCTTGTGCCTTCTAACGGTGTGCAAATATACCAATTTAATGCAGTAGCGGGTGAGAGATATTACTTTGATGCTTTAGCTACTTCTTCAGTTGTTGGGACAATAAATTCTAGTGACGCTACAAGAGGCACGCCTAAATGGAAGTTATTAGACCCTAATGGCCTTGAGGTGTTTAGTGAAACAGTAATGGGGAGTTCTGGTACTTCATCGAGATATGACAGTTCTATTAAGCAATATTTATACTATCCAACTTTTACTGGCTCAGATAAGGAACCTGCAAAACTAAATGCTACTGGGGTTTATACTTTGGTGCTAGAGGGGGCTAATAGTGAGACGCGCACTTCAGCCAATGTAGCCTTTAATGTCGTAAAAGTTCAGGAGTCTCCTACTGTTGTACTTGATAGTTTGCTATTGCATCCAGCGCCAGATTTGGCGGTAAATAGTGTGACATTAAGTCCGGCTAGCGCGTTGCAAACGGGGCAAGTAGTTAATGTGCAATGGACCGTTGAAAATCGTGGTTTTGTAACTACGACAGGTAGTTGGAACGATCGCATCATTGTTAGGAATTTAGATTCTGGTCAAATTATTGCGAATAATACATTCACATTTAATGATGTTATTGCGGTAGGCGGGGCGCAGATTCGTAGCACGAACATACTCTTACCTGAAGGTCATGCGGCGGCAGGTAGGTTGAGTTTTACGGTCATTACCGATGCAGATAATGTGATTAAAGAGAGCAATGCAAGTAGCACAGCTGAAAGCAACAATGCATTGATTGTTGAGACAGATGTTACGTTGTCACCTTATGTTGATTTGGTCGTAGAGAATCTAAGCTTGACCCCAGCCAGTCATTTCGAACCAAACCAGATAGTCAACGTTACATGGGAAACGGTAAATCGCGGTAATAAAACGGCAGATATTGCTTGGGGCGAACGCCTAGAGTTGCGAAATTTATCAACGAATGAAATCGTTGCTGCGGTTCCAATAACGGATACCCTAATTGATGGCGTGTTAGATGTGGGTGATGTGCGATACCGCAACGTACAATTGACTTGGCCTGATGGCGTTTCTGCTGCGGGCCAGTTCTCACTGAGAATCGTAGCTGATTCAAATCAGGATTTGGTAGAGGAAAATTTACTTGGTACTGGAGAAGTAAATAATATTGCGGAATTGTTGACCACTTCAGGTTCAGATTTAACTGTTAAAAACTTACTGATAGATACCGCTGATATTCAGGCGGGCGGTTTGGTCAACATCAGTTGGGAAGACTGGAATGAAGGGAGTAGCTCAGCTGCAACAGCTTTCTCTGACCGCATCGTTGTTAGAAATATCGATGCAAACATTGTGTTATTGGATACTAGTGTTACATATAATCCGCTAGCAACCGTCAATGGAACAATGAGTGGTTTAATTCATCCAGGTGAGTATCGTCAACGAAGTTTTAATTTCCGTTTACCTGAAGGTTTAAAAGGTTCTGGAAATATTAGCATCAGTGTGACGGCCGATCAGAATGCAAGTGGATTTGGCGTTTTGTATGAAACCAATGTTAATAACAATGCTGAAACAAATAATAGTGCAGCGATACAAACCTTTTCTGCAAGCAAGCCTTATTCAAATTTAAGTGTAGAAACCTTTACTGCACCGTCTACAGGTGTTGGCGGAGAGTCTGTACAAGTTGACTGGGGTGTTTCCAATAGCGGACAAGTCGCTACAGCCCCCAGTTGGAATGATGAAGTTGTATTCAGCACTGATAATATTATTGGTAATTCCGATGACATCGTGATTGGTAATGTTCGTCACAATGGTATATTGAATGTTGGTGAGAGCTATAGCCAAAGTTTAGTTGTTAACGTGCCTATTCGCAACCAAGGGCGATATTACCTCGGTGTACGTTCTGATAGAGCTGCAGAAAACCTTGAGCCCGATACCCTGTTAGACAATAATAGCCAAGCGGTAGCGATTGATTTGATTACGCCGTATGCTGACTTGACTGTACTAAAAGTAGATGCGCCAGCCAATGCTTTAAGCGGAGAAAACATCTTAGTCACGTGGGAAGTTGCCAATAATGGTAACGCAAAAACTGATCTTTCTCTGTGGAATGATCGCGTGGTTTTATCGCAAGATTCAACTTTGAGTAGTGACGATATTATTCTTGCTGGATCAATTACACACTCAGGTCAGATAGCTGCAGGCCAAGGATATATTGGTAAAGCAGTATTGACGTTACCAAGGGATTTAAGCGGTGATTTTTATGTCATCGTTGATACCAACACCAATCGTACCGTTAGCGAAGCTGGATATACAGATAACAATGCTAATGCCAGCCTTGCAAAGCTAACTGTCGGCCTTGCTCCTGTTGCAGATATGGCTGTAAGTGATGTGCTTGGCCCCACCATCCTAAAACCAGGTGAAGTTGCAACTGTAAGTTATATTGCGACTAATCTGGGTACTGCTGATGCTACAGGTGTCTGGAAGGATCGCATTTATTTGGACAATGGTGCGGGATATCTGCAAGAGGTAGCTAGCCTATTCAGTTCAAATACATTATCAGTTGGTTCAAGTGTACCGCGTAGTATCACTTTTACTTTACCAACATGGTTTGCGGAGGGAAATTATCATTGGGTAGTTAAAACAGATACAGACAATACAGTTTATGAACGTAATGCAGAAAATAATAATACTGCTACATCAGCAGAAATCACTCGGGTCGCTCGTGTTGATCTTGCTGTAACAGACGTGCGCGGTGTAACCCTTGCAGAGTCAGGCTCCACAGTTCATGTTGAATGGACTGTAAAAAATACAGGCAGTAATGCGCTTGGCAGCTGGGTAGATCAAGTATTTTTATTGAAGAATAGTGTTTATAACAAAGTTGCTGAAATTCCTCACATTGATGGATTAGTAACAAATAGTAGTTATGATGCTTTTGCTGATTTTGTATTGCCAATTGATGCAAGTGGCGAATATGAGATTGTCGTGCGTACTGAAATAGCTAACGCAATCGGCGATCAAAATCGTAGTAATAATGAATCCAGGCGTGGCTTAACGGTTAATTTAGCTGCTTATGCTGACTTAGTTGTGACTGGTGTGAATGCCCCCACACAGGTGATTGATGATCCCGCTCAAATAGATGTTAGCTGGACGGTAAGTAATCAAGGAACAGGCGCCGGGGCCACATCAAGTTGGGTGGATCGTGTTGTACTGTCATCTGATGAGATATACGGCAATGGTGATGATGTTGTTGTGGGTGAATATCGCCATGACGGCGCTTTACAAGTAGGGGAAACTTATTCCAGATCAGAACATATTCTCTTGAAAGCAGGTACTACAGGTAGTTATAAATTATTTGTAGTCAGCGACGCACGTGGTGAAGTTTTTGAGAATTTTGCCGAAAGTAACAATTTAGCACGTGCATCACAAAGCCTGGATGTAATGCCTATTCCTTATGCCGATTTGCAGGTGGCTTCAGTTTCAACACAAGGTGATGCTGCAAGTGGTCGACCACTCGGAATTAGTTGGGAAGTGGTAAATAATGGTATTGGTATTACCAGTAGCGATAGTTGGAATGACGAGGTTTGGCTCAGTCGCAACGCCGATGGATCTGATGTCATTATAAAATTTGCTTCTGCAAATCACATTGGTCGTCTAGGGGTAGGGGGAACCTACAGTCGTAGTATCAATGTTACTTTACCAGAAGGAATTTCAGGCAATTACTATATTAATGTAGGAACAAACGGGCAGCTTAATAATAGTAATCGCTTCAGTACAGCTGCTGGTGGACCATTTGAGTTTAATCTTACCAATAACAATACGGGTACTTCGTTAGCAGTTCCTATTACATTGTCTAAGTCACCAGATTTAACAGTGGAAAGTGTAACCATACCAGCTTCAGCAAATGAGGGCGGTTTGATTGATGTCTCATGGACAGTACTCAATCAGGGTGAAGCGGCAGCAACAGGCCTATGGGTTGATACCGTTCTATTAATACCAGCAAACAATGGTGGTAATGTAGTTACGCTTGGCACATTTACTTATGATCGCAATTTGGAATCAGGAATTCGATATAGCCGTACTGAACAAGTTAAGCTACCAAGTAAAATTGAAGGTTTATATCGCATTAAAGTGGTTACCAATGCAAATCTTGGCGTTAGTGGCAACCAAATATATGAATATGGCGTAGCTCGTGATAATAATTTACTCGTTTCTGCAGAAACGATAGAAGTGAGTTTAAATGATCGCCCTGATTTACGCGTTTCATCAGTTGTTGTGCCAGAGCATGTTACAGCGGGTACCGCAGCAGGAATTTTATATACGATTAGTAATCAGGGAACTGTAGTCACTTCTGGTCGTTGGACAGATAAAGTATACCTCTCGCTGGATGGTAATTTAAGTGCTGATGATCAATTGGTCGGCCAGTTTGAAAATGCTGCCGCATTAGCGCCAACCGAGAGTTATGTCAATGAAACAGCGATGGTAAACATACCAATTAAGTATCGTGGTGATGCGTATCTAATCGTTGTTGCGGATGGTAATTTTAATGTGGATGAATATCCTAATGAAACTAACAACGTCCGTGCTGCGCACCTGTATATAGATCCTGTGCCATTTGCAGACATTGTCACTAGTGATGTGATTGCACCTGACCAAGTGGTGCATGGGGCGAGTATTGAGGTTCGCTACAAAGTGACCAATCAAGGTAGCAATACCACACGTGGTGATTCGGCTACATTAAATAGTTGGACGGACACTATTTGGCTTTCGAAAGATAAGCGTAGACCAGCAGGTAGCAAAGGGGACATCCTGATTGGCTCGTTTACGCATGTTGGTAATCTGGCAGTAGGTGAGGATTATCTTGGCACTGCACAAGTGAGTGTTCCAGAAAATGTTTTGTCAGGCAATTATTACATTACTGTTTGGAGTGATACTTACAATGTCATCTTGGAAGATACACTAGCCTCAAACATCAATTTAGATGATCCTACAGCAATTGATAGTAATAATTACAAGGCTCGACCTGTTGGTGTTCTTGGTATTACTCCACCAGACTTGGTGGTGAGTGAGGTATCCGCATTAGATGCAGTAGATTCTGGTGGGAGCTACAGTTTTAATTATACGGTCAAGAATTTAGGGGATATATTTACAGGTGAATGGACCGATACTGTTTACATTACAGATAACCCAAACTTACAAGCAGCTAAGGAAGTATGGGAGATAGGTAAATATACTCAAAAACGTACTTTAGGTAACAACGAGCAATACACTGAAAATCAAACAGTGCAGTTAGCGCCGTCGATCAAAGGACGTTATGTTGTTGTTAAAACGGACGCCAGTGCACAAGTTTCTGAGACTGTCGAAAGTAATAATACAGCCTCAGATGTTTCAGTAGTCACAGACCTTCCTGCAGATTTGAAAATTGTTGATATTCTCACTCAGCAAGAGAATTTCTCTGGTGAAGAAACCACCATTACATGGACAGTAAATAATCAAGGAAATGCAGTTTGGGCCGGCACCAAAAACTGGAATGATGTTGTTTATCTGAGCAAAGATCCTACATTTATCCCAGAACGCGCATCCGTGCTTGGAGTATTTGAGCATGCGAATACTCAGGGTTTAGCAGCAGGGGCGAGTTATACCACTTCTGTTAAAGTTAAACTGCCGCCAGGAACGGATGGTGAGTATTATATTTATGTGATCACGGATAATCAAAGAGATCCAAACGATACGCCATATAACTGGCATCGCGCACCGAAACCAGAAGTTACACCAGCATATAACAACAAAGGCTCCTTGGCTTATTATACTGGGGGAAAAGTTGGTGACGACTACACAATTGGTGCTGTATATGAAGCGGGTAATAACGCTAATAACAGTATGCGTGGATCTCTTAATATTACCTATAGGGAACCAGACCTGAAGGTCGAGAGCATTGTAGTTTCTAATCCCAATCCGTCATCAGGACAGCCGATAACGGTAACTTGGACAGTAAGTAATCAAGGTAACAGAGAAACTCGGTTAAAAGGTTGGTTGGATGGTATCTACTTATCACGTGATGCATCACTAGACGATGCGGATTATCCACTTGTAGATAGCCTGATTGCCGATAGTATTGAACACGTATTACGCGTTAAGCCTGTTACATTTACTGAAAATTTGAAGCCAGGGGAGACCTATACCTATTCCGCAATTGTTAATTTGCCAGAGTCAATTAGTGGAGATTTCCATTTAATTGTTAAGGCAGATACGACCGTATATAAGGATTATGTCCTGCCAGTCACTGCTAGCACCGTGCGTGATAAGCTTGATACGCTTGCAGATGTAGGTGGTAGTGGAATGGTTCCAGAGTTTCAAGGCGAGGGCAATAATATATTGTCAATTAGCTTACCTGTTATTTTGGCAACTCCACCCGATCTTCAAGTGGCAACGGTGACTTCGCCCGCATCCGTCGTAGCGGGTCAGAATTTCACGGTTAATTATCGTGTGATTAACGCTGGAGGTGAGATTCCTAGCGATCAACTCACTTGGAACGATTTAGTTTATTTGTCCAAAGACCGCTTTTTAGATGTAAATAAGGATACTTATGTCGGTTATGTACAACACACTGGAGGGTTGGCTGCCGGTGGCGTGTATGACAAGAGTTTAACTTTAACCGCACCGCGTAGCTTGGAAGGTTCTTATTACGTTTTTGTTATTACCGATCCAGCGCGAGTATGGGGAGATGGCGAAAATGGTAAAGTGCGCGAGTTTGGAAAAGAACAAAACAATGCAACAGCAGCAGAACAGCCCGTTATTATAGAAACACCCCCTCCAGCTGATTTAAAAGCAAGCAATGTACTGTTACCCGCTACTGCAAAAGTGGGCGATGGAATCCAAGTAAGTTACACAATCACTAACGACTCAATCAATCCAGCGTATGGTAATTGGGTTGATGCCGTCTATCTGTCGAGTGATAATGGCTGGGATTTAGGGGATATATTGCTTGGTAAAGTTTCTCACAATGGTGGATTAAATGCAGGAGCCAGCTACAGTGGGATACTTAATGCAACTTTGCCGCCACTTAAAGACGGCAATTGGCGCATCATCGTTAGACCGGATCTTTATAACGAAGTATTTGAAGGCAAAATAACTTACACTGCAACAGGGCTTAATTTACCTCCTGGTGAAGCCAACAACCGAACGGCATCTGGTGCTACTTTACAAGTGAGCGTGCCTGAGCTGGCTGTAGCGAATGCGTTATCAACTACATTAAGTGCCGGTCAGTCAATATTGTATAAAGTGAGTGTTGCAAGTGGTGAAACACTACGTGTGCTTCTTGATTCTTCAGCTGAAAGTGGTGCTAACGAAATTTATGTTCGCTATGGTGATGTTCCGACTAGTTATGCATTTGATGCGGCTTACACAAACCCACTATCACCTGATCAGCAAGCCTTTGTTCCTAGCACACAAGCAGGTGATTACTATGTATTAGTACATTCTCGTGACAGTGCGGCAAACACGCCAGTGACAATACGGGCAGATTTACTGCCTCTGTCTATCAGCAGAATCACTCCAGATCAGGGTGGCACAGGGGACGATAATCATCGTTGGGTCACTTTTGATATTTATGGATCACATTTTAAAGCCGGTGCTTTAGTTAAGCTGACTCGTCCAGGTGTTTTTGAAACGGAACCCGTACGTTGGCAGGTATTAGATGCGACGCATATTCGTGCGATATTTGATTTGCGTAATGCCCCGCATGGTTTATACGACGTTAGTGTGATTAATCCAGATGGGCAACAAGTGACAGAATCAGCTCGTTATTTGATTGAGCGTGGGATTGAAGCCGATGTTACGATTGGTATAGGTGGTTCTAGAACCATAACGCCTGGTGAAAACGAAAACTATAGTGTTTCATTACAAAGTTTAACCAATGTAGATACGCCATATGTTCGCTTTGACTTTGGTGTATCTGAAATGGGCTATAACAAAGACCTGTTTAAGGACTATGAAAGTTTAAAATTACCGTACGTGGTTTTTGGTACTAATGTAGGTGGCCAGCCAGATGGTCTAACACTAGATAGTGCTGGAAACACACAAACGTATGGAATTACCCCAACTACTGGCACCACACGTCAAGATATACCTTGGGCGCAACTTGATGGCGCACAAAATACCACAGGTTTCACACTTGCACCTGGTTATGCATTGGACATTGCATCAGGTGGATTCGCTGGCGCATCCTTTAATGTGCAAACATATCCAGGTCTCAAGGAATGGCTCAATTATGATTTTGAAGGCTTGCGTGATAGGTTGTATGCTGTTCGGCCAGAGTGGAAGGCTCAAGGGCTGTTAGATGGTGGCGTACAAGATCTGGATAAAATTGCACCAAGTTTAGCACAAAAATTTAGAGAGCCAATGCCAGATGAAGGTGAACATCTCACAAAAGAGGAGTTACTATCAATACCATTCAGATTCAATGTGGTGGGTGCGGCTACGCCCATTACGCGCGATGAGTTTATTGCAGATCAAACATTGCATGCTAAGAAACTACGTGAAGCGATTTTATCTGACACCCAAGCTCCGTCCAATTTAAGTACCTTAGCTGCAGACGAAGCTCAATGGATCGCAGGTTGGCTGGGGGCGCTTGAAAGTGCAGGACTCTTGCGTCCTTTAGATGAGGCTGCGCCAATTCGTGATGATGCTAAAGTAATTAGCCTAAATGCTACGTTAGCAACAGGTATTTTATTGGCCAAAGCTGGTGAGAGTTACCGCACACAAGCTGATATTTTAGGATTCTTCGCAAAAGTGCAGCAGTGGTACGGTGATACTGCTAAATATGCAGGTGACCCCAATGTAGCAACGGCGAAAATTGAATATTACGAAACACGAGAAGATTTGTTTGGGAATTCGGTGCAGGTTCCTGTCCCCACGTTGGCAAATCCTGGTGATTTTGCGATCAATGCTGCACAAGAAACACACTTCATCAACTTTAATGTATTTGCAGGCGGTAATACAGAGCTGGAATATCTTCGTCATATTGGTGTACTTGATCAAGACTTTAAGCCAGTTTCAGCTCAAGCATTGAATTTGACGCAATACCTGCAACAGTCGGCACAACAAAATGCTGCCACCAATGCGCTAATCAGCGTGCGTGGTCCGCAGGCTGTTATAGGTGACGATGGTAATAAGTACGTCCCAGCTGATACGCAATTACCCTATACCATTTCGTTTACAAACCCAACAGAAAGTGGTGTTGGACAGTTGCGCATAGTGACTGAGATTGATGCCGATTTGGATATACGCTCATTGCGTTTGGGCGATCTAAAATTAGGTGATATCAATATTCATTTACCTACAGACCGTACTAACTTTCAAGGAGACTTTAATTTTACGGGCAGTAAGGGCTTTATTCTGCGGGTGAGTGCAGGTATTGATGTTTCAACTCGCGTCGCAACGTGGTTGCTGCAAGCTATTGATGCCGATACCGGCGAAGTGATGCAAGATGCTACCAATGGTTTACTGGCGCAATTAGCAGGGGCAAACGCTACTGTTGCAGAACAGGCAAAACGTGGTTTCGTCACCTATACAGTACGCGCGGCAGATACATCCATATCAAAAGCTGAAATTCAGGCATCTGCACGAATTTTTGTTGACCAAGCGCCTCCAGTGGATAGTGACAAAATTACTTCCAAATTAGATGCCAAGGCTCCAGTAACAGTTTTAACTGTTACGTCTCAAGGGAATAATCAACAAGGTGCACCTAGTTATGATGTGCGGTGGACAGCAACTGATGAAGATAGCGGTATCAAATCAGTAACACTTTATGTGGCTGAGAATGGCGGTGATTTTAAAATATGGTTACGTCAAGTAGATGCAACTAGAACACAAGCTATATTTACGGGAGAGCTTGGTAAAACTTATGAATTTTTAGCAGTTGCCACAGATAAAGCTGGTAATCAAGAAGCAGCAACTCTCACCAATGCAGTGTTGCCTGATGATGGCAGTCGACAAGAAGTGCTTGACTCGCTTGGTGCTAACCAAAGCGTAAGTCAAACAGCAGAGTTTCCATTAGCTGCTGCTGATCGTACTTACAGTGCAAATCAACTTTTCCAAGCAGCAACTACACAGTTAGCGGGGCATGTGGCTGTTTCGCAAAAAGCCGATTTAAACTCTGTGTTGGCGCCATTTACCTTGCGTGGTTTTGCCGATGGGTACAATGCTAGCGCCTCAGATATTGGTGCGTTAGCAATGGTAGAGCTTGCAGATTACACAATATTAGCAAGTGCCGGTAGTCTAAGAAACGAAGTGTTCCACTACAATAAAGATGGTGGGCGTAGTGTAACGCCGTTATTTACATTAGATGCACCAGTACTAGATATGGCCGTAGATAAATTCGGTCAACTCTGGGTAATGACAGGCGCTGAGTTGCTGCAAGTGGATGTCGCCACTGGTAACGTGATTCAACGCCTGCAAGGGCCTACTCAAAATCCGCTTACTCACTCATTGGCAATAGAGTCAACCACTGGGCTGATTTATGTGTCATCAGGCAATGGTATTGAGATTTACAACCCTGGTGAGACTAATCCTAATAAGGCTTGGAAGCATTTTAGTAATCAGCGTGTAAGCGATTTGGCCTTTGCGCCAGATGGTCGTCTGTGGGCGGTTGTTTGGACTGGCAGTGAGGTTAATTCAGCTCAACCTAATCCAACTACTGATATTGTCAGCTTCCCGATGAGTGGTCGTACGGTAGGGCGCCCAGAGTTGGAATATAGAGTATCTGGTTTAGTTGATAGCATTGCATTTGGCGCAGCAGGTTCTCCGCTGGCTGGCTTGCTTGTGGCCTCTAACAATTTGAAACAGCGTCCAGTGGTTGAAGCACAAGTTTCATTGGAAAACATCCCTCATCAGTCATCTGTGTGGATGATTGAATTGGCGAGCAAACGATTGTTACAAGTAGCATCGGGTGGCACACGAGGTGAGAGTATCGTCACTACCTCAGATGGACGTATTTTAGTTGCACAAACAGGTCATATTGATGAAATTGCTCCGATCAAAGCTCCTGTTGTTAAAGCGGTAACAGTCATGGATGGTGCGCTCGTACCATTACCTATCGGTCAAATTGGCGTTGTATTTGATCAAGATATGTGGCTTGGAACATCAGGTGCTGAGTCTACTGATATTGCAAGTGTACTCAATCCATCAAACTTTACACTTACAGCATTAGGATCCAATGTAAGCGGAACGATTACGCCCAAAAACATCCGTTGGGATGCCGCCACTAAAACAGTGTGGCTGGATATCAACGGCTTGCAAGCAGGACAGTATCAACTTAATGTGAGCAGTACCTTGCAGAACAGTGCGGAAGTTCGCCTTGAGCAGGGCTATGTAAGTACCTTTACAGCATTACTGGATATGACCAGCCAAGTGAGTTTGGAGTTTACAAATACACGCGCTGATCGTGCTACAGGGCAGATTAGCTATGATGTAAGCCTAACCAATATTGGCACAGATGATCTAAAGGGCCCGCTAACACTGTTATTAGATCCAGGTCGCTATTTTGATGGAGCAATTCTAGGCGCTAATACAGGTTCTGCTGATCAGTCTGACTTATGGTTGATTGACTTGTCTGCAGCTTTACAAGCAAATGGTGGCAAATTTTTGGTTGGTTCAACCATTAGCAACCAGACTGTGACTGTTACTTCAGCAAGCGCATTTGCAACGCGTGCAGGTATGGCCAGCTTGGTTAAAGCTAATTTAAGTCACGGTGTTTATGCCGTACCACAAGAAAATATTCCACCAACACTCACTGTGGCAGGTATCGAAGATGCTGATACATTAAGTGCAGCCATGGCAGGCCAAGCTTGGAGCGGCCAGATTGAAGTAATTGACAGTGATGGCACATTATTTTATTGGGAGTTAGTACAAGCACCAGCAGGTGTTACGCTAACACCGCCTACCGAAGTCATCAGCGCTACAGATGGTTATCATGCGGTTGCCACATTGAATTGGTCTCCTACCTACATGGCTGCAGCCAATACTGAAATTGTTGTGCGCGTACAAGATAGCCGAGGAGGGGTGGCGACACGTCGTTTCCAACTACCGGTTGTGGGCGGTAATAATGCTCCGCTCGTGGATGGCGTCTCCGATATTACGCTAAAAGAGGGAGAAACTCTTAACTTACCAATTGTCGCCGCAGATGCGGACGGCGATGCGCTTACGCTAATTCTGCGCAACCTACCTGCTGGTGCGGTATTTGATGCTGCAACAGGCATGCTGACATGGGTGCCTGGTTACGACCAGGCTGGTACATATCAAAATATCACAATAGTGGCTAGCGATGGCAAAACGATAAGTAGTCAACACTTTAATATCACGGTTGAGCAAGGTTATGCAAAACCGAAATTAAGTGCAGTTGCGCCACAAACTTTAAGAGAAGGGGATCGGTACGCCTTGCAACTGGCGGGCAATGTTGATGGCAGTGAAGTGCTTGCTGACGGTACAACCGTCACACTTAGCTACAATGCCCCTTGGTTACCTGGAGGCGCTACTCTTAACGCAGAAACTGGTTGGATAGAATGGACGCCAGATTACAATCAACACGGCACATATCGTGTGCCAGTCACATTGACTGCGGTGTGGAATACACCAGGTAGCGATCCTGTAGTGACCTCTGTTACAAAAGAAGTGGTGTTTAATGTTCTTAATGCCAATGGCGCCCCGATTTTTGATGCGGCAGAAACTTGGAATATTCTTGAAGGTCAGCCGTTGCAAGTCAGTGTATTTGCATATGATCCTGATAATCCTGACTTTGAACCACGCATTCGCATTAACCCTAACTCTGCGGCAAGTGGATCCGAGACAACAGAGTCTACGGTTACATATCAAGTCACTGGTTTGCCTGATGGCGCTAAGTTTGACGCGGAAACATTAGAGATATTATGGACACCTACCTATGCGCAAGCGGGTACTTATAGTGTCACAGTGACCGCAACGGATAATGGTGATGGTACTGGTGCACCTGCGGTAAGCCAGCTGGTGTTGCCAATTGTAGTAAGTAATGCAAATCGAGCACCGGAAATTGGCAGTATTAGTAATGCTTTTGTTGATAAAGGCAGTGTAATAGAAATACCTGTAACAACTGCCGATGTCGACGGTAATTCAGTGCAACTAAGCTTCTTTGGCTTGCCTAGATTTGCCACTTACACCCAAAATCCGTCTACTGGAAATGGAGTTTCTAGTTGTGTTATTAGATTTGCCCCAGGTGCGAATGATCGCGGTGATTACACGGTAACAGTCGTTGCTCAAGACAATGGGGATGGTGACATCAATCAAGTGCTAACTCAGTCAAAGAGCTTTGTTTTAACTGTTCGAAGCGAGTCTGAAGCACCAGTTATCACTGCACCGCGACAAGTGGTTGCACTTGTTGGTCAACCGCTCAGTGTAGCTTTGTTAGCGTCTGATTTGGATCAAGATGCACTGACATGGAGTGCAAATGGCTTACCTATCGGCGCAATAATTACAACTGCAACTCAGTACGGACAGGCTACCTTAACATGGACGCCAACAGCCAGCGATACAGGTACACGTGATGTTGAGATTGTGGTCACAGATAGCGGCTTAGGGCCGCAAGATGCGGGCTTTGTGCAAAATGCAAACCCAGTGCCAAATGTTAGCAAGCATACGATTCGTTTAGTCGTACGTGAAGCGAATGCAGCACCAGAGGTTCTTGGGGTACAGATAAATGGTGTGCAGATAAATGGTGTGCAAATAAATGGCACAGAAGTTAACAACTCAGCATCGGCCAATACGCCAATGCAGTTGAACGCGACCGAAGGTATTCCATTATCAATCGACGTATTTGCACGTGATACTGATAGTGATTTAATTGAATGGCATGCCACGAATTTACCACGCGGGATGGCACTTTCTGTACCAGCAGCAAACAATAGCAATAGAGCGGTACTCAATTGGACCCCAGATCTATTTGCAGCCCAAGACAGCAACATGGCAGCAGCAGGTCAATGGCGCTTCACCGTTACGGGTAGTGATGGCACTGCACAATTTGAGCGTACTTTTGAAATTACCGTAAGTAATGTAAATCAAACGCCTCGCTTGCTCGCCATGCCATTGCAATTGGTGAACGAGAATCAAACATTAAACTTCACCATGCGTTCGTTTGATGCTGATAATGATGCGATGAGCATGCGCTTGATTTACGATGCTAATACACCAACTGGTGTAAATTTTGATGCAGTAACTGGGTATTTTGAGTGGACGCCTGACCAAGCGGTTGTGAATAATGCATTAGAAAATAGCCATTCGAATATGTTTACCTTTCAGGTAACAGATGGTCAGGCAATCACAACTCAAAGCGTGCAAGTGCGGGTGTTTGATGTCAATCATGCCCCACAACTCATCACAACAAACCATGCAGTGATAGTTGGTCAAACTTTAAGTATCCCTGTACAACTAGGTGGTGCAAATAACAGTAACGGTATAGTTGCAGTAGATGCAGATGGCAATGAACAAGCCCAAGCCTTAAGCGTGAGCTTTACCAATTTACCAGAAGGCGCAAGTTATGATGCCCAAACACAGTATTTGAATTGGATTCCAGGGCCTGGGCAAATTGGCGACTACACCGTTACCGCGCGTGCTAGTGATGGTAAAAACACGACTGAACGTACTTTTGTGCTTCGCGTAGTGGCAGATGCCGCGGCTAATGTACCTAAGATTATTGTATCTACTACCCCAAGCGCGCCAGCACTCCCTGAGCAAACGATCATTGCCAGTGTACGCGCAGACGCTTGGAGCGGCATTGCCAGCGTTGTGGCTGAAATGCGTGGCGAGGGTATAGGTGATGCGAATACTTGGCAGCCATTAACTTTAGATAGTGCTGGGCGTGTACGCATAGTGCCAACGCAGCCAGGTTTGATTGATATTCGTGTTATTGCAACAGATCGCGACGGATTTATCAGCACACAAACTCATACTGTACGTGTTAAAAACCCTGCTGATAATGCTGCGCCGTTATTAGTATGGCAAGAAGCCTTTACTGGCGCTACAGCAAATACCCAAGCGATTGAAATCAATCAGGCCACTATTCTGAATGTAGGCTTGATTGAACAGCAACTCATGGGCTATAAATTACAAATGGCGCCTGCGGGAAGCAGCAACTGGCAAACCTTGGCTGAACAGTCAGAAGCAGCCATTAACATCAGTCAACAACTAGCGCTTACAACCTTAGACCCAGCTCAATTTGCCAACGGCGTATACCAACTACGCTTAACCGCATGGGATTTGGTTGGTAGAACCACGGAGATTGAGGCACGTATTGTGATAGATACTGCGCTTAAAAATATCAGCACACATACGGCCACAGACAACACATATAGCTTGGCAGGTCACAATTTAGCCTTTACACGTAGCCTGGTGACCTCAACCATGGGTGAGCAAGCGCATGAAATGGGCAATTGGCAGTTACCAATACTCAGCGCCAGCCTCACAACGGATCAGCCACTCACCACGCCAAGTGGTGCCACAGCACCGTGGCAAGAAGGCGCGCGAGTATGGCTGCAATTTGCAGATAACTTTAATCATGCAGACGCGGCCACGCAAAACCTAAGCTTTACGTTGAGCACCAGCAGCGAATCGCTTGCTCAAACACTAGGCGCGCAAGGCACTGGCATCGTACAAGTCATCCATCCAGTGTTGACAGGCACGCAAGGTTGGCAATTACAAGCGCACACCACAGATGTACCGAACGCATCAGAAAACCTCATTCGTCAAGGCAGTAATCTATACGACCAAATCACAGGTCTACCTTGGGTACCCAACGCATACACCCTCACTGCGCCCGATGGCACGCAATACAAACTAGATGCCACAGGCAACATCACACAAGTGATCTTTACTGATGGCGCTCACTGGCTAGTTTCAGATGCGGGCATTGTGGCAGTCAACGGAGACACTACACAGCGTGTTGATATTGTGCGTGATAGCCAGGGCCGCATAAGCCGTGTTATTGGCAATACAGCGCAACAAGAATCCACCAGCACAGTTTACCGTTATGATGCAAAAGGTCGTTTAGAACTGGTACGCCAACTTAACACCTCAGACATGGGAACCCCTATTGCCTACGATGCACAAGGTAAACTATTCACAGATGTTATCACCGCAACACTGGGCGCTGCAGTTAACTGGCTAGGTAATAGTGCAGCTAACCAGTGGTCAGGAGATGTTAACGGAAGCACTACGCTAGCCTTTGGCGTGCGCACTTCTGAACTCAACTCCGCCGTGCATACTCCAGGTGCACAAGGTGCCATCATTTATGCAATAGAAACAGCGTTACCAACCGGAGCAACGCTCGATGTAACAGGCGCAACCATCATCGGCAACGCCACAGTGAATGGAAAAAACACCTACTTAGTTCGTGTGACCGAAGCAGGTACTAAACTTATCCGTATCAGCGGCACAGGTGCGTCTAGCTTACGCATCAGTGTAGCGGGTGATCTCAACCAAGATGGCAATATAGATGGTGCTGATAGCCAAGCGTTTGAAACCGCGCGTGCTGAGCCTATCGAAGCGCTCAGGAAAATAGCCGATATCAATGGTGACGGCATCGTTAACGCCACTGATCGCCAAATGCTATACGCCAACTACGGTTTTAAAGCCAATGTTGCGCCTACCGCCGTAGCGAACTTACCACTTGTTAAAACGCATACAGACCTCACCGCCAAAGTAAGTGTCGCCAGTATTGCAGAAGACCTTGAAGGTGATACTGTATTCCTGCGTGTTATCAATGCCACACACGGTACAGCAAAACTCAGTAATGACGGTAATAGCCTCATTTTTACCCCAGAAGCAGGATACGTAGGGCAAGCCACCATCACACTGCAGGCAGATGATGGTTACGCCCTAGGTGCGCCTATTGATTTAACCGTCAATGTCAGCGGGGCGGCGCTCACCTCTATTCGCATCACCAACTTGGCACAATTGGTCAACATGCAAACAGGCCAAAACACGCTGATTCAAGCGGTAGGTGATTTTGCCGATGAGAAAGAAGTTGATTTAAGTACAGGTGGCGGCAGCTACTTGAACTTGAGCATGATTGATCTAAGTGCATTAGGGCATGTTGGAGCGGTTGCTATCAGTGTAGACGACACACGCGACCTTGTTCATGCTAAAGAAGCAGGTGCTGGCCTTATTGAATTGAGCCGCACAGTAACTGATGCAAACACGATGCAAACCTACACCATTAGAACGGTCGCTGCGCTTAATGTAACGCAAGCCCTAACAGATACCGAGATTGCACTTTCACAGAAAATAGACCCAACCACCGGTGATTACTACGACGTAGGGAGTAGCAGTGACCCTATCATCATCACACCAGATGTTTACCCGGCTACACTCACTTTAACCCCTAACGCCACGCGTCAACTTAAAGTGCATGTGACAGACCCCAACACAGGGGCTGAAATAGATATCCATACCGCTAACCAAACTGCTTTTGCGGGCAGCCCTGCCACTACGGAAACTTACACCGATCCAGTTACAGGGGAGGTGATTGTATACAATTTTGACGCGCTAGCCCCAGTATATAGCGGCACGCGTTATGTGGTTTCAGATGAACGTATTGCCACTGTAGATGAAAATGGCCTCATTACTGCGCTGCAGTCAGGTGTCGTCACGCTCTCTATTATTCACATGGCCAGTGTTGTTGATGTCAACGGCGGCGTGACTGAGCAAGTCATCGGTCAAAGCGATATTAGCCTGACAGTGCAAGCCGCGCAACTTACCGATAATGACAGCACCACTGCTACGCCGCAAACCATTATGGTAAGCGCAAATGAAGGCGCAGCCGTCAGCAGCAGCACAGGTGAAACCGTACTCATCGGTGCTGCTGCATTAAAACAAGACACCGCAGTCTCTATTCTCCGCACAGACCTCAACAGCATAGACCCTGCCAGCACCATCTTTGCGGGTCACCCACAAACCGTGACCAATCCAGATGGCACGACCAGTCAAATTGGTTTGCAAGCCATAGGTGCATTTACGCTCAATGTAGGCGATACAAGCACTAGTTACCCATTGCAGCTTTATATTCCAGTACAAAACAACATTGCCGCCAATGGCGCGGTCAACACCGCGGTGAACGTAGGCGATGAAGTTTGGTTTTTGCGTAAAGGCAAGGTATTGGTAGAGGGCAGCACGCCAGGCAACCTGATCTATCAGGATACTTGGTGGGTAGTAGATAACGGCTACATTGGAATGGACGCCAACGGCAACAGTGTTGCTAAAACCGCCAGCCCGCCTTATGGTGGCTTGGATACCTCAGGCGAATACATGGTGTACAAAAAACTGCCAGGTGTAGTTAGCAGTACATTTGAGCTCTACTCAGGCAGTGGAGATGCAATTAGCTTTGGTGGTGCAACAGGTGCTGCGCTTAGCTTTTCTGGTGGCTTGGTTGCCATGAGTGTTGAATCGGAAATGATAGGTATTGCTGCCTCAATGGCCTCAACTATCACCGCGCTTGAGTACCGCTTTGGTGTACCGCAATTTGCCAACATTGACATTCCAACTATCAACGCCGCAGGCAAGGTCAGCAGTACTGACTACATCAAACCTATAGAAACACCCTATGGCAATGTTGTTGTTCCTAACATCAGCAATATTGAAGTCAGCGAATCTGGTGAGTTTAGTATTACTATCAAGAATGATAACCCTGGAAAATTCCTAGGTGGAATCTTCCTTAAAGCCTTATTTGCAGATGGCAGCTTTGCCTATGTTGAGGGCTATACGGGCGATGCCAGTGGCAAGCAAACCATTGATACCTCAAAACTTGTTACACAACCTAAAGATGGCAGCCCTGCCAAAGCCTTTGCTGTTGGTAGTGTGAATTGGCAACTGGTACGTATGATTCCTGATGGTGTATTGAGCAACTCAGGAGAATACACAGGGGGTGATCCGATAGAATTTGCAGGCAATACCGCCCGCCTCCCTGTAAAACCAGATATGGCCGCCACGCTCACGCGTACGGGCATTGAGTTTTACCGCCAAAGTAAAGATGCCAACGACAACACAACGTCTAATTTGGTGAATAGAATTGGCAATGGCGAAATCGGTTTAGAATATTTAAAAAACAAAAAAGTACAGCCTATTGCCTTCTCAACCGACTTAAGCCGCGCTTATGTGGCAGGCTCAGGCAAACTGTTTGAAATCGATTTGCTTACTTTCAAGATTATCGACACCATTGAAATACCAGCAGGTAAAAACATTGTTAGCTTAGCCTCTGTTGGCAGCTTGCTAATTATTGGCGAAGGCCAAAGCTATGGCGCAGGCGGTGGCAATAACCAACTTTACGCCATGGATACTAACCCTGGCAGCCGCACCTATAAAACCTTTGTATCAATTAAAGGGACTGGTATTGAAGCCTCATCAAGAGGCGTGAGTGGCATGACTGTAGGTGCAGATGGTCAAACATTAGTGGTTGCACTTCCAGAACAGTCTGAGAGTTTAGATATGTATCCTCGTAGAATTGGGGGTGACATCATTGTTTTAGATTTTAAAACCTTTAACTTAAAAACAGGCAATATAGCACCCCCTATTATTGCCAGCATCTCCAATAACCCAGTAGTAACAGGTAGCGCCCCTAGTGTAATTACCGCTACCAAAGACGAGAATCGCTTTTTAGTGGCCAGCTTAAATGATCGCGCACGTGGCCTTAGCACGCTCGTACTCACGCGTGATGCAGCAACAGGCAAAATTACCAGTGCAAAAATGGAGTCCATTAAACTTAGCCAGCCCACAGACAAAATTTTCCAAGACCGATTAGATATTCAACGTGCACAAAGTGCCGTATTGGTAGAGCAAGATGGTATAGAGTACGCCATCGTCAGTGACGATAACTATAACTTCCTTGATCCTTACTGGAAGGCCATGTATGAAGCGCCAACATTCGTCTTTACTCCATCCGGCCCTCCACTGGCCTTTGGTGGTAGCGCAAGTGCTAAAAAAGTCGCCGTAGGTGGCAAGCTCGGCATTGTTAAAGACCCGTTTGGCAAGCAAGGCACACCAGAGTACCTAGGCGCTACCTTGCCGCTAGATGGCTACGGCATTATTAACCTCAGTCTGTCAGAAGATAGCAAGGTGCTCATTGGGCAATTAAAAGGCACTTGGTCAGCCAACATATTAGGCCCTCATGCAAACGACCCTATACCCAACCAAGCGCACGCTTGGAACGTAGATGAGCTGATTAAAGCCGCTGTTAAGCAAGAGGAAAAAGACCGTCTTAAAAAACACATTGTATTAAGCCGCGATTATGAGATCAAAATATCTGATGTGGATTCAGGAATGTTTGCGCAGATTGGCACGGCGTTTGATCCGACTAGTGTGAAAGTGAATATAGCAGGCAATTTGGGAGATGTAATAGGCGTTGATCTTAAAGTTAATGCCGCAAAGCAGTTGCTTATAAAAGAAAAAGTTATTACAGCGGCTCAAGCAGCACCAAGTTGGGATAAATTAGATCCAGGTGTAAAGGGTGAAATCACGAAAAGAATGGCTTTCTTAAGTGACTTTACATTATTACGCACTGATATTGACGCAATGTCTGGTGTAAGCAATACCTTGCCTGATGGTATGACACTTGTTGCAAAAACATCGGGTAATTTACCAGAAGTAATTTCTCGAACAGTGGCCTACAATACAAACGCTAGCACTACCAACACTGATGCAGACTTTAAAGATTCAGGCGTACTATTTTTAACACCTAATATTAGCGATGATGACCTTATAAAACTACGTGCAGGTGAAAAAATAACAACTGGAAAATTACAATCGTTTGAGTTTATGTTCAAAGACAGCAAAAACACAACAGACCAATTTAAGGTTTGGAACACGGGTTTTGCGACTGTGACTGCAAAAGATTATGAAAAAGCGAATGGCGCAGTATTCTTTGGTGATAGACCTTTAGATAACCCTGGGTATTCAAACTTCTCTCTCAAAGGGTCGGTTGTTGCTGGTGACATTACCAATGATATTTTAGATGTTTACAGAGTAGAGCAGAGGCTGAAGTATTTGGGGTTTCCTGCATTAAATACAGGCATACACACTCTTGAAAATAATAGCATTCAAAATTTTGTTGTTGACGGGAATTTTAAAGTCGAAGAGGAAGCCGCACTTAAACTATTTGAAAAAGTTGTGCGCTATGATGTTTTTGCGGGATCTCCGACCACTCGATTTGCCAATCCAGCGGCGGGTGCCGATGGAAAAATTGGAGCAGGCGATGCAGAAGACAAAGAAACAGTTGATTGGTTAAGTGCATACAATACTGCACACTGGATGCAACTATTTGAAAGTACAGGGATAAATCACCCTAAATTTCAGTACCTAAATGATCAGTTGCCTAGTTGGTATTCTGCGCAAGTGGGCACTACATCAGGGAATGTAGAGATTTTTGGAACAAGTTGGTCAAGGGATTTAATGAAAGCGGTTGACTATGCGCCAAATGAATTAAAAGGGTTAAGGAACCCACCCGCAGCTGGGAATAATTTTATGCCACACAACCCACAAACCACGAGATTGCGTTTAACGGGTGTAACTGACGCAAATCATGGGTTTACACCTCGGACGTCTACTCAAGACCCACCAGGTCATGCTACGCATGATTTAGGTATGGCATGGGATTTGGGCTTTTCAGGCTTAATTCTAGCTACGTCAAGTCCTGAGCAACTGAGTTCTGCGGTTAGTAATATCGCTCAGAATGCTAATGATCAATTTCAACAAGATGACTGGAGTATCGCAACTGCTATTGATTATTCGGCTGATATTGCACCTGGTCAGCGTCAGGCTTTCAAAGACTTGTTATCGTTATTTGCGGTAACACGCAGTGATAAAACAGCTTTACAAGGTTCATGGAATTTATTGCCCATAAGTGGTGGTGCTAACGCTGTTGATAAAAAGGAAGAGATTCGAAAGTCATTGTTCGGCGATGGAACAAATGAAGGGGGTTTGATTGCTAAAGTGCTTACGGGTAAAGATAGAGTAAAGATAGGACCTAATACTTATGTACAAACACCCGGCCAATATATCAATATGAAAACCACTTTGGCACATCTAACAAAAGTTTCTACAGGTAAAGACAGTAATGACCATTTTCATATTAATTTACGTCCACCTAAAATACTTAAGATTGGTGGAACAGGTGGCAATTTGTTATCTGATCAAATTGCCAGCAATTTCATAGATGGTAATACTCTGCCGAGCATATTGGAAACGGAATCATTAAATACAATTGATTTTTTTGATAGTTTTCTTGCACAAGATTTGGTTGTTGATGTTACAGAAAATGGGGATGAAACTATGATTACACTAGATGTGCCATTACAGTTGGCGCAAAACTCGGTTGAGATAATTCAACAAGCTACACCATTGAAAAAACTGCCGCGCTTTGATTACTTAGTGAAGGAGTGTTTAGTAGCCCATGGGAGTACAACCAAAAGTGCTTTTGAGCAAAAAAACTGGGATGAAAGCAGTAGTAGATTGGCGGGTGATAGCAGCTACAGCTATGATCGAATGAATTATGTTGCAGATTACCTAATTCCGTACGATCCAGTACTTATGCATCAACTTTCTCAAAATAAGCATTTTAATGAGGAAGATAAGGAAGCAATAAATGCAACTGTAAAGATATTGCAATTGCCTCAACATGGGAAATTAGTTGTTAATGAAGCTGTGCGTTCGCAACTAGGCGTAGGCAATTTTGGATATATTGCAGATCTTAATTTTGAAGGCGACGATCAGGTTGTCTTTAGCGCGAATTATCATGGCAAAAATTATAAAATAGTGATGAATTTGCGCGTTCGTTACGAAAACTTTTCGGAGGGGCCTGAAGGAGACGCGTTTGAGGATAAGTTGTGTCCAAATAAATATAATTTTAAACGTATTAAACTAAGCGATACACCACTAACGATTAATTTCACTAACCTTGCTGGTGTTGCTGTTGGTGAAACTGTAGGCGAAGGTGCAGCTGCCACCATCACCCTGGACACAGATGCCGCAGGTCACGGCTGGTACACGGGAGGCATGTTTAACTTTGGTGGTTTAGGCTTAGATGCTAACTTTAACAATTCCCTCTCTCCAACTCTCTCCCAAGGGGCGAGAGGGCTAGAGGCTTGGTGGGAACAAGGCTTATTTGACATGAGCAATTGGCTCCCCACCAGCAACCCGAACGAATGGGTAGCCCGCGCAGGCACAGATGCCTCAGGCAAAATGGATATGCTCTCAGTATTGTTGCATGAATATGGCCATGCCTTAGGTATAGAACACAGCGCAGACAGCCACGACTACATGGGTACCACACTTACCCCTGGTATGCGCCGTTTGCCAAGCAGTGATGAGATGCAATTGATGGCACAACTAGCTGCAGAGGCGCGTGATGCGATATTGGCAGGCAACGGCTACACCTTGACGGTGGCAAATAGTAAAGATACCCTCACCCCAGCCCTCTCCCAAGAGGAGAGGGGGCAAGATGTGCCTACTTTGCCAATCAATATGGGCTTTGGCATTAGCTTTTTAGGGTTATTGCGCCGCAACAACAGCACAAGCAGTATTTTTGCTAACGCAGCAAATAAACCTGCGCAATATGACATTGCTGCTAATACTACGCTGACCAATGGCAACTTTGCCAGCACCCCCACCCCAACCCTCCCCCTTGCAGGGGGAGGGAGTTTGTCAGGTTGGGAAACCACAGGCAAAGTCACCGCCAACCCTTCGACGGGCTCAGGGCGAACGGATGGAGTGACTTTAAGTGAAGTTAGCACCAGCCAAACCCGCCTCAACCAGGTGTTTGTGGTAGGTGAGCTAGACCGTTACCTAAGCTTTACGCTCTCTGGTATTGCTTTAGACGACGCTGCCAATGGTCCAGATGATGCCTTTGAAGTCGCGCTGCTCAACGCCAACACCGGCACAGCACTCGCCGCGCCAATCGGCATGACCCACACCGATGCCTTGCTCAACCTGCAAGCTAACGGCAATGAGTTAGCCGCCCAAGGCGTTACCCATGTGAATAACCCCGATGGCAGCCGTACCTACGTGCTCGATTTGGCAGGCATTGCTGCAGGCACCGCAGTTAACCTATCGTTCGATTTAATCGGTTTTGGTCGAGATGCCGCCAATACCAATAGCCACGTTACCGTGCGTGATGTTAAGTTGCTGAGTATCCAAACCCTGGATGACGTTGCAACGGGTGATGAAGACAGCATCATGCAGATTATTGCCCTAGCCAACGACACCAACGCCAATCAGGTTGGCTTTGCGCCTGTGGTGGTGGCGGCACCAAGCCACGGCACTGTCATCATCAATGCCGATGGCAGCTTTAGCTACACACCAACCGCCAATTACTATGGGGCAGATAGCTTTACCTATAAAATTAGCGATGGCGTTGTAGATTCCAATGTGTCTACAGTCAGCCTAACGATAAATGCAGTCAACGATGCCCCAACACTCGCCGATGTTAGCGTCACCACCGCTGAAGATACCGCGGTCACACTCAACCTGCTCACGCAGGCGAGCGATATCGACACCGAGCTAAGCGCATTAACCCCCATCATCGTGACACAACCAGCGCACGGCACACTCACCCAAAATGCCGATGGCAGCTACACCTACACGCCTAATGCAAACTTTAATGGCGGCGATAACTTTACTTATAAAGTCAGTGACGGCGCCCTTGATTCAGGTATTGCCACGGTAAGCTTGATGGTGACTGCGGTGAACGATGCACCAGTTGTTGCGCCTCGCAGCCTGGCGCTGGATGAAGATGCCGCACTTGATATAGATTTACTTGCCGGCGCAGTTGATGTGGATGGTGACGTGCTGACCGTAACAGTTGTAGACGCACCACAGCACGGCAGCTTAATAGCCAATGCCGATGGCAGCTACACTTACAAACCAGAAACCAACTACTTTGGTAACGATAGTTTTAGCTACACCGTCAATGATGGTAGTGTTGATTCTAATGTTGCTTTAGTGGCATTCAACATTGCAGCGGTGAATGATGCCCCTGTAGTGAGCGCGTTTGCAGCCACGCTGCAAGAAGATGGCAGCCTTGTGCTTAACTTGGCAGGCTTGGCAAGTGATGTAGATGGCGATGCGCTAACCTTAAGCGTTACCGATCCACAATCTGGCACTTTACTTAAAAATCCGGATGGCAGTTATACCTACCAACCAACCGCTAATTTTAATGGTACGGATGAATTCACCCTCACTGTGAGCGATGGTAGCTTAAGTGCAAGCAATACGGTGCGTTTAAGTATCACTGCTGTCAATGATATTCCAGTAGCCATGGACGATGCCGCCATTTTCAATGAAGATACAAGTATTCGTTTAAGCCTGCTGGCCAATGACAACGATATAGACGGTGATGCTCTGACCATTATGCTTGAAACGCAACCTATGCATGGTCAACTGGTGTTGAATGCGGATAACACCATCACGTATACCCCCGTAGGCAATTACAGTGGGACGGATAGCTTTAGCTATCGTTTAAGTGATGGGCAAGCGGTTTCAGGCATTGCCAATGTAACGCTTACAATTAACCCGGTAGCAGATACCCCTGTTGTGGTACTTACTGATACCGCAGGCGTTCCTGGTGAAGTATTTAGAACCAGTTGGGAAAGTGTCGCTAATAAAAATAGCCACGACACGCTTGTTAAACAAAGCGAGCTGGAAGGCTGGACACTCATGACCAGCTCAGAAAGCAAAAAAGACAGCGATACAGGCTTTGTGGTGTGGAGTAATGGCGACAAAATGCACAATGCTAAAGGCAAAAACATCACTGTAAATGTCGCGCAGGACAATGGCGCAAACTGGCTGGAAATCACCAATGCTCGTGAGAATGAGGAGCATGAACATGAGATCAATGAACATGAGTCCCATGAACATGAGGCGCGAGTAGCAGGTATCACACGTAAAGTGCAGACTGTTGCAGGTGCAAGTTACGACCTAAGTCTGGATGTTGCTGGTCACGCAGGTTACAGCGCAGATTACACACAACTTGGCATTTATGTGGATGGCATTAAAATTGGCAGCTGGTCTGGCACCAGCCCTGACACAGCGCTCAATTGGCAAACCATCAGTTTCAAGTTTATTGGTAACGGTGAACAGCAAACCGTTAATATCGTTTCAGAAGCTACCAGGTTTGATGAACATGGTCGCGGCACGATGATCGATGATATTCGCCTGATGGAAACCCTGCCAGCAAATACAGGGTATGAAGATACCGCGATTCGCCTTTCTGCTATTAGCGCAGGGCTAACCGACACCGATGGCTCTGAAGTATTAACGCTAACAATCGAAGCCATCCCCGTGGGCGCTAGACTGACCGATGGCACACACAGCTTTATAGCAAGTCAGGGAAGTACAACCGCTGATGTAACGGGCTGGGTATTGGGTAGCCTGAGCATCACCCCGCCAAAAGACTTGAATGGTCACTTTACTCTCCAGGTGGTGGCGACATCTACCGAGCAAGCCAATGGACATCAAGCCAGCACATCAGTTGCACTTAACGTTAACGTGTTGCCTGTCAACGATGCACCAGTGGCTATCAATGCCAGCTACACATTACAGCAGGATGGCAGCGTTATCATTGATTTTGCTAATCTTGTGAGTGACATTGATGGCGACATACTGACGCTAAGTTTCACCAAGCCGAATAAAGGGACGCTCGAAAAGAATAGCGATGGCAGCTACACCTATACGCCAAGATCAGGCTTTAATGGTACGGATAGTTTCAGTTACACAGTCACTGATGGATTACTTAGCACCAGTGCAATGATCAATCTGACAGTGAACGCCAACAAAGTTGACGATGATGACCATTGCCACCATGATAATGGCCATCACAATGGCTTTGATCATAGTGAACACAACGGATATCAAAGCTGCGATGATAAGGGAGCTTCTGTGATATTCCAATCAAGCCATGTGAATAACGATGATAGCGATAAAAACCAAGATGACCGCTATATTGTTGTAAATCAAAAAACGCCACTCAATGGTCAATTGTCTGTAGACAATGCGATTAAGTTAGATTGGCAAGGTGGTGTACTCAATCGTGAAAAATCTTCTAACAATGATTGGTTGCAAGATTATTTTGCGCATGATGATAGAAACGCGAAGAGCTTGGCCGAGCTGACAGGTTTGAAGGTGAATATGTAATGGAGGGAGTTAACATTTTTTAAGAAATGTTGTTAGCTACCAATAAAGCATCCCGCCACTTGTGGCGGGATGCTTTATTGGTGGGGTTGCATAGGGAAATGTGAATCAGCAATTGCTGATTCACATTGAAAAAATAATAATAACTTTAGGGTGTTGCATGGCGAGTAGCAAGCAGGTGGTTACGTGTTGTACAAGAATTACTAAGCAATTCATCAGTAAGTTACTTCAATACTTAAATTGTTTAAAGGTGTTGGTAGCAGTTTTTACCAGTGTTGCTTTTAGCGGCTTAGCGCAAGCTGGTGCTTTTGCGACACTATTGGAAATGGCACATAGTAATGATCCAACCTACCTAAGCGCCAAGGTCGCAGTGGAATCAGCTGAAGCCAGAACGAACCAGGCATTCGGTCAGCTGTTACCTCAGGTTAGCGCAAGCCTTAATAGCAAATTCAATGATCGAGACTACCATGTGCGCGATGGGAATAATCGGACAGCAAAAGATCAATACAATAGCAACTCAGCAGAGTTAAATCTTACGCAACCTATATGGAAATACTCAAATATCATTAGCTTGCGACAGGCTAAATCAACTACATCTCAAGCAGAGCAGCAGTTGGCAAATACGGAGCAAGAGCTTTTATCTAAGGTAGTGTCAACTTGGTTGGATTACTTGGGAGCCAGGGATCAGACTTTATTTACACAACAGCAGATAGCTGTTTCTAACTTTAAATTGCAAGTAGCGCAGCGTGGTTTTGAGCTGGGATCAATAAGTAAGCCAGAGCTTGATGAATTAAAGGCAAAGTTTGATCAAGCCAATGCCGAGAATGTTACAGCAGAAACTGATTTAAATCTTAAAGGAGCATTGTTAGAGCAAATTGTAGGCAGTGTTAACAGATTAAAACCTGTTTTTATGCGCGATGACGCAAAGCTTTTTAATTTGAGCTCAGAGAATTTTGATAGTGTACTTGCAAGAGCTGAGTCAGAAAGTCATAACATTTTAGCTGCAATGTATGCATATGAGGCAGCTACAGCTGAAGTAAAAAAACAGTATGCAGGGCATCAACCTACTCTAGACCTTGTAGCCAGTTATGGAAAAAACAGCCAAGCAGTTGGCGGATTTCCTGGGCAAGATGGATATGATATTAAACAAGGTGCAATTGGTTTGCAGCTTAATGTTCCGATTTATTCTGGAGGGATACAATCGGCCAAAGTGCAAGAGGCTATAGCCCAACAAGAAAAGGCACGTTTGGATATGGAAGCGGCAAAACGTTTAGCGATATTGACTACAAAACAAGCATGGTATGGTTGGCACTCAGCTTATTCAAAAACACTTGCTTCAGAACAGGCTATTACGGCGGCAAATTCTGCTTTGCTTGCAGCTAAGGTGGCGGTTAATTCTGGATTGAGATCAGAAGTGGCAGTTTTTGAGGCGAAGCAGCAATTGTCAGCTGCCCAGCGCGACAATAATAGAAGTCGTTATGATCAGGTGTCCAATTTTATTAAGCTTAAGTCTGTTATTGGGGTGCTTACAAATGAGGACATCATTGCTTTAGATACACTATTTGTCGATGACTATCAAACGCTTGAATTTAAGAAAAGTGCGTCATTAGCAAAGGTGAACGACTATGAAAAGTGATGTGGATAACAACACCGATCTAGACATCTCCAATCAGTTGGTGCTCAGTTTAGGCGGAAATGTCAATGTGAGTAGTTGGAATGCATTTGTGTCTGCAAAGACATCTAATGAGCTTTGTGCCGGTTGGCTTGCGTTGCTATGTGAGCAACTCCCAAGTGTAACAGTGGCTGCAGTTTTGGTGGAAAGCCAAGAGACCCAAACATATGTGCCCATGGCCGTGTGGCCAGAAGCAAACCCCAGTATGGCTAGGTTAGCTAAAGTAGTAGAAACTTGTTTGCGTGATCGGCGAGGGGTGATATTACCCGCATCCCAATTAGAGACTCCCGACCAGGATCAGGTTGCTAATTTGCCAAGCAGTACAGCTCAGTTAACGCAAATTGCATACCCCATATTGTTAGCACAACAAGTTGTTGCCGTCATCGCAGTTGAAGTTGGCTCAGATAGTGTGAATGAGAACAGGATATTAAGGTTAATTCATTGGAGCAGCGCCTGGTTAATCAATTTGTTATCAGAGCGTGAATTGCAGGATGTTGTTGTAGCTAGAGATAGAGTATCTTCAGTGTTGGAAGTTCTGGCTATTACGCTACGACACGGGAAGTTGCAGCAGGCCTTGTTTGAAACTGTAAATGAACTCAGGCAGCGTTTTGATTGTACGAAAACAGCAATAGGTTTGGTAAGTAATGCTACGGTTAAACTGGTCGGATTGTCTGAGGCTGCAACTATCGAGAAAAATACGTCTTTATCTAAAGCATATGTATGCGCGATGGAGGAGGCTTATGATTTCGGGAAAATACTTCAATATGGCCAGTCTTCTGAAGTTAATAACAAACACGCAGCTCACCGAGCGTTGATTCAGCTGTCTGGCTCAGTCTCTGTTGTATCTTGCCCTCTATATGAAGGGGGGCGTATTGTTGGCATTCTTATCTTGGAGCGGGCAGCCAAAAGTTTTGAGCAGGCGGAAATAGCATGGCTGGATACTTTTACGAGCATGATTGCGCCAATAGTATCTCAACGTAAGAAAGCAGAGCGTAATAGTTTTCTTAGGCTACTAGATGAGGGAAAGTTAATTTTAGGTAAGTTATTTGGCCCTGATAACTTATTGTGGAAGTGTTCTGCCACTTTGATCTTGACGATAACGCTTGTTTTATTGTTTGTACAAATAGATTACAGAGTGACGGCTAAGACTGTGATCGAAGGTGAAGTGCAGAGAGCTGTTTCTGCTCCGTTTGATGGTTTTATTGCCGCAAGTCATGTGCGTGCAGGCGATACTGTAAAACAAGGTCGGTTACTTGCTAGCCTTGATGACAGGGATCTAATGATTGAAAAAGCACGTTGGTCCAGTGAGTATGATCAATATGAGAATCGCTTACTTGAGGCAATGGCAACACATGATTTAGTTGCTGTGCAAGTGATCAGCGCACAGTTGAGTCAAGCCGAGGCGGAGTTGAAGTTGGTTAATAAGAAGTTAACCTATTCAAAATTAGTGGCTCCTTTTGATGGATTGGTGGTGTCAGGTGATTTAAGTCAGCAGATTGGTGCGCCAATCGAAGTGGGTAAAAAGCTTTTTGAGATTGCACCATTGCATAGTTATAGAGTGATTTTACAAGTAGATGAGCGAGAGGTTAGGCATGTTCAGGTTGGGCAATTAGGTAAACTTGTTATTACAGGTATTGCAGGCGACCCAATGCCTTTAAAAATACAGAAGATTACACCAGTTGCAACGGCTCAGGATGGGAAGAATTTCTTTAGAGTGGAGGCTAGTCTTTTAGAAGCATCGGCACGGCTCCGTCCTGGGATGGAGGGTGTTGGTAAAGTCGTGACTCAGAGTCAGTCGCTTGGGTGGGTGTTGTTACATAGCTTTAATGATTGGCTCAGATTGACTTTGTGGACTTGGATACCATAAAGAAAAAACTATGGCTCGCAGCATTTTTAGTTCATCGTGGCATAGCGTTGCTGAATTAAAACCTCGCCTGACTCCACAAGCGAGGATTCAGCGTCATGTATATCGTGGGCAGGTTTGGTATGTGGTGCAAGATCAGGCGGGAGGAAAGTATCATAGATTGTCTCCTGAAGCTTATAGTCTAGTTGAGGGGATGGATGGGGTTCAGACGGTTCAGGCACTATGGGAGAAAGCCAATACAACAGGGAATGGAGATGCTTGTACCCAAAATGAAGTGGTAGACTTGTTGGTGCAAATGCATGCCGCTGATTTGTTATTGGTTAATTCTGCACCAGATTCAGCGGCTCTTTTTGAACGATATAATAAAAAACGTCGTGCCACTTTAAAGCAGTGGTTATTTAATCCGATGAGTATTAAGTTGCCATTAATCGATCCAGACGGTTTTCTATCTCATTGGGCGCCAAGTTTTGCTTGGATGTTTAGCTTGTCAGGTTTCATGACATGGCTTGCTATAGTATTGCCAGCACTGTTTTTAGCAGGGCAGCATTGGTCTGAGCTAACAAACAATCTATCAGATAATGTTTTGTCCTCCAGCAACTTAATGGTGATGGCGCTTGTATTTCCAGCCATTAAGCTTTTACATGAATTGGGGCATGGCTTCGCCACCAAGGTATGGGGTGGTGCAGTGCATGAGATGGGTTTAATGTTTCTTGTGTTTGCGCCTGTACCTTATGTAGACGCATCCTCTTCGGCAGCATTTCCATCAAAATATAAGCGTGCAATAGTAGCTGCCGCAGGAATGATGACAGAATTGCTTTGTGCCGCTATTGCAATGTATGTATGGTTGTTTACCGAGCCTGGTGTGATAAGGGCAATTGCATTTAACACTATGGTGGTCGCGGGTGTATCTACTATTATTGTCAATGGCAATCCTTTGTTACGTTACGATGGCTATTATATCTTTACTGACTTAATCGAAATTCCCAATCTGGCTCAGCGTGGACAGAAGTATTTAACCTATCTTTGGGATCGATATGTTTTTGGTGCACATGATATTGATACCTTGCATGAGTCCAAATCAGAGCGTAAATGGCTTTTTAGTTACACTCCTCTCGCATGGGTTTATCGGACGTTCATAACCGTATCTATCATTTTATTTATTGCAGGAGAGTTTTTTATTTTTGGTGTGATATTAGCTCTATGGGGGGGATTTACTCTGCTAATTATGCCTCTATGGAAAGCTTTCCGGCATGTAGCAAATTCGCCAAATTTAAGACGGCGGCGTAAGCCAGCAGTGTTGACATCATTTGCTATCATCTGCGTTTTTCTAATTATTGCTTTTGTTCTCCCAATGCCGCTTTATACCAAGGCAGAAGGTGTTGTTTGGTTGCCTGAACAAGCTTTATTACGGGCTGGTGGAAATGGTATTTTCGATCGTTGGATAGTGCCTTCTGGCAAGTTGGTAGCAAAAGGCTCCCCCTTGTATCTATTGAAAGATGAATTGCTACAGGCAGAGTTGTCCGTTACTCGGGCTAAGGTTAAAGAGGCCGAAGCAAAATATGCTGCTGAACAGTTTGTAAATCCAGCTAAAAGTGTAGTTTTGTTGCGTCAATTGGAGGAGGTGAAGAGTAAGTTAATACAGCTTGAAAAACGAGCTGATAATTTAGTTGGCTATGCAAAAATAGATGGTATTTTTATAGCATCTCAGCCGCAAGATATGCTTGCTAAGTATTACAAAAAAGGTGAGTTAATTGGATATGTATTGGAACGAAATGCCCTGTTGGCACGCGTAGTTGTATCTCAAGACGATATAGGCCTTGTGAGAACAAGATTAAAATCAACTGAAATACGGATGTCGAACTGGGTTGAGAAACGCCATGCTACCCATCTAGTTAGGCAATCTGCAGGTGGTCAAGATGAGCTACCATCCGCAGCACTATCGCTAAGTGGTGGGGGGAGCATAGCAACTAACCCTAATGAACCTAATGGTACAAAAACCATTAATCTAGTTTTTGTTGTTGATGTTGCAATCCCTGCAGATGTTAATTTTATTAAATTTGGTGAGCGTGTTTACGTGCGATTCCACCATGGATACGAGCCATTAGGATTGCAAGGATTGCATCGGTTAAGACAATTACTTTTGAGCCGTTTTAGTGTCTGATATTAGAACCTTACTCGTTAATCGAGATGTCGAAATCAGCGATGGCTGTTACGCAGAGCGAGCGTTAGTAAAGCAATCAGACATCGAGGCGTTTATACGGTCACTGCGTGCTAGATTACCTTCAAACGATTTGAGGAATTTGAAACGCTTTGTTGATAGTGTAAATGCCTTAGAAGCATCAGTCAGGAATTACCATGATGATGATTTACGATCAACATTGCTAGATGCTGTTTATAAAATGCCAAGGATGGGGTTTTGTGATGAGCTATTGGTAAAAGCTTTTGCTGTTATCCGTGAAGCGGCATTCCGCGTACTTGGTAAACGTCACCATGATGTACAGTTAATGGCAGCTCGCGTTCTGTTGCAGGGGAAAATTGCTGAGATGGCTACTGGCGAAGGAAAAACGCTAGCTGCTACATTGGCAGTATGTACCGCAGTTGCATCACGGGCGGCAGTACATGTTGTTACCGTAAATGATTATCTTGCCGAGAGAGATGCTTCTGACAATAGGCCGCTATACAATTTTTTTGGTTTTACTTTGGGCGTGGTGGTGCAGGACATGCCGATCGAAACTCGACGGCAACAGTATGCGTGCGATATTGTTTACGTATCTAATAAAGAACTCACTTTTGATTATCTAAAAGATCGTATCGCACTAGGCAGTGCTTTATCAATACATACTAAGCTTCGGTACATGCAAAATGGTAGGGTAGCTAATCCTGCTATCTTAAGGGGCTTGCATGTGGCAATTGTTGATGAAGCAGATAGTGTATTGATAGATGAGGCCAGAACCCCTCTGATCATATCGGAAACAGTGCCTGATGATATTGATGAAAGTGTTTATTTTAAAGCAATTGAATTGGCATTAAGCCTGAAGGAAGGTATTGATTATATTAAAAGTAAGGATCGCGATATTTGGCTGACTCCTGTAGGCGATGTAACGGTGAGCACTTTAACTGAAGGGGAGGGTGGGGTCTGGGTATCTCATTTGTGGCGTAAAGAGATGATGCAAAAAGCATTGTCAGCCCTGCACTTGTTTCAACGTGATCAACACTACATCGTAGCGGATAATAAAGTGCAAATTGTTGATGAGTTTACGGGTCGAGTGATGCCAGATAGAACGTGGGAGCGAGGGCTCCACCAATTAATAGAAGCTAAAGAGCGTTGTGAAATTAGTGGACAAAGACGAACTCTATCACAAGTTACTTATCAGAGATTTTTTGGTCGATACTTACTATTGGCAGGTATGACCGGCACCGCAAAAGAAGTAGAACCAGAGCTTAAGCGTGTTTATGATATTTCTGTTGTTAAAATACCAACGCATAAGTTAAGCAGACGTGTCAGATTGCCAGATTATGTTTTTTTGACAAATGAGCAGCGTTGGAAATATGTTGCTAATCGCGTGACTCAATTATCTAACGAAGGGCGTGCAGTGTTGGTCGGTACTCGCTCTGTAGAGGCATCGGAGTATCTTAGTGACTTATTAACCACGCTTGGAGTTACACATGAAGTCTTGAACGCGAGACAAGATAAAAGTGAGGCACAAGCAGTGGCTCAGGCCGGGCATGTAGGTAGAGTAACGGTAGCGACTAATATGGCGGGTAGAGGAACAGACATAAAGCTTGCGCAAGAAGTTGTGGAAAATGGCGGTCTTCACGTTATATTGACTGAATTTCATGAAAGCGCTCGTGTAGACAGGCAGTTGTTTGGGCGCTCTGCACGCCAAGGTGATCCTGGTACAACAGAAGCTGTTGTTTGTTTAGAAGATGAGATATTTAGACGTTATGCTCCACTGCTTAGTCAGATTGGGAAATCATTATGGTTAGGTAGAAGGAAAATAAATCATTGTTTATTTAGATGGCTGATTTTATATGCGCAAACAAATGCTGAGCGCCAGGCTCGAAAAATACGCTTTGATACGACAAAAAGAGACAGGAAGTGGCTTCAGACATTAGGTTTTGTCGGAATGGATAAAAAATAAACTGGAATTATGTTCTTCCAGGGTAACGGATTAAGTCTAGGTTAATTTGTTTACTAACAATACTATATGTGGTGGTCTTGAAGTGATTGCGCGCCCCTAGTGTCAATAGGTACATTTATCAATTTTAAACGCGCGTCAACACACTTAGCTTTGATTCAACGAAAGTCTACTTTTTTGTTTTTTGCATGTTAATAACATTTTTGATGTTGTATAATTGCCGCGTGCAAATATTTGTGAATTTATTTTCATTTTGATATGCACCAAGAAAAGCACCAAGCGTATTTTGTATAGTTGGTAAGAGTTTGATTTTAAATGGTAAATTTATTTTTATCGAATCTCACCTCTTCCGCCAGAATTTAAATGTCGCTTTTATCAGCGGCATTTTTTTTGTAGTGATTAAATTTTTAAGGATAAAGCAATGAGCCAAATCATTATTGACCATAACCCGTCAGAAGAG
>Ga0208121_100019_pt1 | contig 163996 bp, 146 predicted proteins | sample LakWasMet62_LOW9_2_FD_183894 | JGI IMG/M metagenome (GOLD analysis project Ga0208121, IMG submission 183894) | Freshwater sediment methanotrophic microbial communities from Lake Washington under simulated oxygen tension - Sediment Metagenome... | ecosystem: Environmental > Aquatic > Freshwater... | reverse complement strand
GACGGGCGGCAGCCGAGGTCATGGTGGCCTGGGCGGCTTCCATCAGGTTCTCGACTTCCAGCGCCTCGATGCGCGCGGTGTTGAACACCTTGGACTTGTCCTTGAGCGTGATGCTGGCCACGCGCGAGCGCAGGGCATTGATCTTGGCCACACCCTCGTCCATGGAGGCCTGGGTGCGGAACACGCCAGCGTGCTGCTGCATGGTGGCGCGCATGTCGTTGGCGACGTCCTGGGCGTATTCACCGGTGGTGGAGCCATCCAGGCGGGCCAGGCGGGCCAGCGTGCGGTCGGCGGCATCGGCCGGCAGCGGCTTGTGGGCCTTGGCCTTGTCGCTGGCTTGGACGATGTGGTTGCCGGCCGCGCGGCCGAACACCAGTAGGTCGAGCAGCGAGTTGGTACCCAGACGGTTGGCACCGTGCACGCTGACACAGGCGCATTCGCCCACCGCGTAGAGGCCGTTGACCACCTTCTGGCTGCCGCTGCCGTCGGGCGTGACGACCTGGCCGTTGATGTTGGTCGGAATGCCGCCCATCTGGTAGTGGATGGTGGGCACCACAGGAATCGGTTCCTTGGTGATGTTGACGTTGGCAAAGTTCACGCCGATTTCGTACACCGAGGGCAGGCGCTTGTGGATGGTCTCGGCGCCCAGGTGGTCGAGCTTGAGCAGCACGTAGTCCTTGTTCGGACCGCAGCCACGGCCTTCCTTGATTTCCTGGTCCATGCAACGCGAAACGAAGTCGCGCGGTGCCAGGTCCTTCAGCGTCGGGGCATAACGCTCCATGAAGCGCTCGCCATTGCTGTTGAGCAGAATGGCGCCTTCGCCGCGGCAGCCTTCGGTCAGCAGCACACCGGCACCGGCCACGCCGGTCGGGTGGAACTGCCAGAACTCCATGTCCTGCAGCGGGATGCCGGCACGCGCCGCCATACCCAGGCCGTCGCCGGTGTTGATGAAGGCGTTGGTGGAGGCCGCGAAGATGCGGCCGGCACCGCCGGTGGCCAGCAGCGTGTGCTTGGCTTCCAGGATGTAGGTCTCGCCGGTTTCCATTTCCAGCGCGGTCACGCCCACCACGTCGCCGTCAGCGTCGCGGATCAGGTCCAGCGCCATCCATTCGACGAAGAAGGTGGTCTTGGCCTGCACGTTCTGCTGGTACAGGGTGTGCAGCATGGCGTGGCCGGTACGGTCGGCCGCAGCGCAGGCACGCTGCACCGGCTTCTCGCCGTAGTTGGCGGTGTGGCCGCCGAACGGGCGCTGGTAGATCGTGCCGTCCGGGTTGCGGTCGAACGGCATGCCGAAGTGTTCGAGCTCGTACACGACCTTTGGTGCTTCGCGGCACATGAACTCGATGGCGTCCTGGTCGCCCAGCCAGTCAGAGCCCTTGATGGTGTCGTAGAAGTGGTAGTGCCAGTTGTCTTCTGACATGTTGCCCAGGCTGGCGCTGACGCCACCTTGAGCGGCCACGGTGTGCGAGCGGGTCGGGAACACCTTGGACAGCACGGCCACGTTCAGGCCGGCGCGTGCGAGTTGCAGCGAGGCGCGCATGCCGGAGCCACCGGCCCCGATGATGACGACGTCAAATTTGCGTTTGGATAAGGAGTAGGACATGGGTTACAGCCTCAATCGTGCAGTGGCATCACAGACGCCACAGGACTTGGATGGCCCAGCCGGCACAGCCGACCAGCCAGACGATGGTGAAAACCTGCAGCGACAGGCGAAGCCAGATGGGCTTGATGTAGTCCATCCAGATGTCGCGCATGCCCACCCAGACGTGGTAAGCCAGCGCGATGATGACAACGAAGGTCAGCACCTTCATCCATTGGGCGGCAAAGATGCCGGCCCAGGTTTCGTAGCCGATGGGGCCGCGAGTGAGCAGGACCTGGCCCAGCAGCAGCAGGGTGAACAGGACCATCAGGGCGGCCGTGATGCGCTGGCTTAGCCAGTCGCGAAGTCCGTAATGCGCACCCACGACGATGCGCTTGGAGCCGTAGTTAACCGACATGTGTCGCTCCTTCTTGTTTCAGTAAAGGCCAAACAGCTTGGCGCCGAGAACCACGGTCAGGCCGAGGCTGAGCACCAGTGTGACGATGGCCGAGCTGCGGCCGAATTCCTTGGTCACTGCGTGGGTGAGGTCCATCCACAGGTGGCGGATGCCAGCAATGATGTGGTGCAGGTAAGCCCAGATCAGCGCCAGTGCCACCAGCTTGAAGAACCAGCCCGGCACCGGGCCGACGCCGGCACCGAACAGGGCCGTGAAGCGGGCGAAGGAATACTCCGACGACACCGACACATCAAACAGCCAGATGATGAAAGGCAGCAGGAGGAACATGAGAGCGCCGCTGACGCGATGCAGGATCGACACCCAGCCTGCGGGAGGCAGGCGGTAGGTCGGCAGATCCTTGATGGCGTTGATGTTGCGGAACTCAGGCCGTTTGGCCCGGGAGGGGGTGACAAGCTCAGTCATGGTTGGGCTTTCTCTTTTGGATGTAACCGCTTTGTAATTTCTGGCAGGTTGCCGGGGCAAATTCTATTGCAACGCAGCAATGGAACGAGGGAGTGAGGTGATTCTTTATGAGGTTTTCACGTGGTAACAGAGTTTCTCAGCCGAGTTCGTTGTGGTAGTGGTGGGTGTCGGTCAGGTACAGGCCGCGGCGCAGTTCCATCGGGACATCGTTGTAGGTGTAGGCAATGCGTTCCACGCTCAGCAGGGGCGTGTTCTTCGGAATCTTGAGCAAGGTGGCCTGGGCGGCATCGGGCAGGACGGCGCGGATTTTTTCCTCGGCGCGCACCATGCGCACGCCGAATTCGGTTTCGAACAGCGCGTACATCGGGCCGAGGTACTGGCTCAGCCGCTCAGCCGTCAGACCCTTGAAGGGTGTGCCCGGCAGCCACAGGTCTTCCAGAATGGTGGGGCGGCCGGCAAACGAGAGAACCCGTCGTGCCTGCAGCACGCTGTCGCCGGTGCGCAGTGCCAAGGCGCGCGCCACGTCGGCGCTGGCGCGCAGACGCTTGCAGTCGATGATGGTGCGCTCGGCCGGTCCTTCACTCTGGTTATCGCCCTGGTCCGGCATCAGCCGCAAAAAGCGGTACTGGACGTGCTGCTCGGCATGGGTGGCGACGAACGTGCCTTTGCCCTGACGGCGCAGCAGCAGATTTTCGGCCGCCAGCTCATCAATCGCCTTGCGCACCGTGCCCTGGCTGACGCGAAAGCGTGCCGCCAGGTCCATTTCGCTCGGAATGGCTTCGCCGGGCTTCCATTCGCCCGACTGCAGGCTTTGCAGAATCAGCCCCTTGATCTGCTGGTACAGCGGGCTGAAGGCGGGGGTCTGGCTTGGCTGCGCAGACGCGCCACCTTCCGTGCCGGGGGCGGCAGGGTCAACAGCAAAAGAGGGCGTCTGGGTCATGGGACGAGGGGTGATGGCATGCAGGCAGAACAGGCTGAATCATATCTTATATAAGACATAAGACAAATTGATAAATCGGGGTTTTCGCGGTACACTCCGCGGTGCATCCGGGGCTTGGTTACGTCCCGGTTACCGTTCACAACACTTCTGGAGTTTTCACCATGAGCAAAAAGCCCGTCCGCGTTGCTGTTACTGGCGCCGCAGGCCAAATCGGTTACGCCCTGTTGTTCCGCATCGCCTCCGGCGAAATGCTGGGCAAGGACCAGCCCGTCATCCTGCAATTGCTCGAAATCCCCGATGAGAAAGCCCAGAAGGCCCTCAAGGGTGTGATGATGGAACTCGACGACTGCGCCTTCCCGCTGCTGGCCGGCATGGAAGCCCACAGCGATCCGATGACCGCTTTCAAGGACGTTGACTACGCCCTGCTGGTGGGTTCGCGTCCGCGTGGTCCCGGCATGGAACGTGCCGAGCTGCTGGCCGTCAATGGCGCCATCTTCACGGCCCAGGGCAAGGCCCTCAACGCCGTGGCTTCGCGCAACGTCAAGGTGCTGGTGGTCGGCAACCCCGCCAACACCAACGCCTACATCGCCATGAAGAGCGCTCCGGACCTGCCGCGCAAGAACTTCACCGCCATGCTGCGCCTGGACCACAACCGTGCTGCCAGCCAGATCGCCGCCAAGACCGGCAAGGCTGTGGCTGACATCGAAAAACTCACCGTCTGGGGCAACCACTCGCCCACCATGTACGCCGACTACCGCTTCGCCACCATCAAGGGCGAGAGCGTGGCCAAGATGATCAACGACCAGGAATGGAATGCCAACGTGTTCCTGCCCACCGTGGGCAAGCGCGGCGCTGCCATCATTGAAGCGCGTGGCCTGTCGTCGGCTGCTTCGGCTGCCAATGCTGCCATCGACCACATGCGCGACTGGGCCCTGGGCACCAACGGCAAGTGGGTCACCATGGGCATTCCGTCGGATGGCCAGTACGGCATTCCGAAGGACACCATGTTCGGCTTCCCGGTGACCTGCGAAAACGGCGAATACAAGGTGGTCGAAGGCCTGGCCATCGACGCTTTCTCGCAAGAGCGCATCAACATCACCCTGGCCGAGTTGCAAGGCGAGCAGGACGGCGTCAAGCACCTGCTGTAAACATGGCTCATCCGCGCGACATCCTCCTTGGCGCCCAGGCTGCGGCCGGCTTTTTGCCGGTCTGCGACCATTACAGCGGCGTCGAGGTCCGGATGCGCAAGAGCCTGCAGCTGCAGGCCGAGATGATTGCCGAGTTCGGGGCCTGCGTCTTCGACGTGTCACTCGATTGCGAAGACGGCGCCCCGGTCGGTGGCGAGCGCGACCATGCCCAGATGGTGGTGGCGCTGGCCAATGAGGCGCAGGAGGCCGCCCGCAAGGCGGCCTTGCCGGCGGCGCCACGCGTTGCCGTGCGGGTGCACCCGGTGGACCATGCGGCGTTCGAGGCCGACGTGGCAAGCATCGTCGGCGGTGCCGCCCAGGCCTTGTGCCACCTGATGATCCCCAAGGTCGAAACGGTGGCCGATGTCGAGCGTGCCGTGACGGCCGTTGATGCGGCCGCGCGTTCTGCGGGGCGGGTCGAACCCTTGCCGCTGCAGGTGCTGCTGGAGTCGCCGGCTGCGGTGCATCGGGCGTTCGACATTGCCGCGCACCCGCGTGTGCAGTCCATCAGCTTCGGTCTGATGGATTTTGTCTCGGCCCACGGTGGCGCCATCCCTGCCAGCGCCATGAGTTCCCGTCCTGACGCACAGTCCGGAGAACTGGGGCAGTTCAGCCATCCGCTGGTGGTGCGCGCCAAGCTGGAAATCGCCTCTGCCTGCCATGCCCACGGCAAAGTGCCTTCCCATTGTGTGGTCACTGAATTCAGTGATACTGAAGCCATGAAAGCGGCTGCGGCCAAAGCAGCCCGGGAGTTTGGCTACACGCGCATGTGGAGCATTCACCCCAGCCAGATTCGCCCCATCCTGGAGGCGCTGGCGCCGAGTGGTTCGGAGATCGAACGTGCCGCCGCCATCATCGAAGTTGCCGCGCACGCGCAATGGGCGCCCGTGAGCTTTGAAGGCCAGTTGCATGACCGCGCCAGCTACCGCTATTTCTGGCAGGTGCTGGAGCGGGCGCACCAGACCGGGCGCCACTTGCCCGCGAGTGTGCAGGCCTATTTCCAGACCGCAACTCGTTAAAGTGTCAGATCGTTGAATCACACAAGGAGCGCAATGATGAAAGCATTGATTACCCTGGTTCTGGTGGCAGCCCTGCCCATGTCGCTGCTGGCGCAGAACCTGCCGTCCCGCAAGACACATTTCGCCCACGGCAAGCAGGCAGCGTCGGCCAAGACGGCGGTCGCCGCAGCCACGCCGGTTGCCGCACCTGCGGCACCACTTTCGCCCGCTGAGCTGGCGCTGGCGGAACGTGTGCAAGTGGGGCATGTGCCGTGTGAACTGGGGGCTTCGGTCACGGTGGAGGCCGACCCGAAGGCCGCTGGCTATTTTTACGTGCGTTTGGGCAAGGAAATCTTCCACATGGCGCCGGTGGTGACTTCGACCGGTGCCATGCGCCTGGAAGACCAGCATGCCGGCGCCGTCTGGCTGCAGCTGGCAAACAAGTCCATGCTGATGAGCACCAAACTCGGTAAACGCCTGGCGGATGCCTGCATGAACACCTCTCAAGTGGCCGTTGCTGCTGCCATGGAGAAGAACCCGCCGCCCTCCCTGCTGGATCCGGTGACCCCGCCGCCGGCTATGCGCAATGCCTTGGCATTGCAGGATGCTGCGGAATAAATAGCAGAAGAAGCCCGAGCGACAAGGGCTGGAACCATTTTTGATTGTTGAAGAAGGAGATTCTCATGTTGCAAGCCTACCGCGCCCATGTCGCAGAACGCGCCGCGCTCGGCATTCCCCCGCTGCCGCTGTCTGCGAAGCAGACCGCTGAACTGATCGAACTGCTGAAGAACCCGCCCAAGGGCGAGGAAGCCACGCTGGTCGAGCTGATCACCCACCGCGTTCCCGCTGGTGTGGACGATGCTGCCAAGGTCAAGGCCAGCTACCTGGCCGCCGTGGCCCATGGCACCGAGAAGTGCGCCCTGATCAGCCGCGAGAAGGCGACCGAACTGCTGGGCACCATGCTCGGCGGCTACAACCTGACACCCCTGATCGACCTGCTGGACGACAACGCCGTGGCCGCTGTGGCCGCCGAAGGCCTGAAGAAAACCCTGCTGATGTTCGACCAGTTCCACGACGTCAAGGAAAAGGCCGACAAAGGCAATGCCCACGCCAAGGCCGTGCTGCAAAGCTGGGCCGATGCCGAGTGGTTCACCAGCCGTCCTGAAGTGCCCAAGAGCATCACCTTGACCGTGCTGAAGGTGACCGGCGAGACCAACACCGACGACCTGTCGCCCGCGCCCGATGCCTGGAGCCGCCCCGACATTCCGCTGCACGCGCTGGCCATGCTGAAGAACAAGCGTGACGGCATCACGCCTGAGGAAGACGGCAAGCGCGGCCCGGTGAAGTTCATCGAAGACCTGCGCGCCAAGGGCAATCTGGTGGCCTACGTCGGCGACGTGGTCGGTACCGGTTCTTCCCGCAAGTCGGCTACCAATTCCGTGCTGTGGTTCACCGGCGAAGACATCCCCTTCGTGCCGAACAAGCGTTTCGGTGGCGTCTGCCTGGGCTCGAAAATCGCCCCGATCTTCTACAACACGATGGAAGATGCCGGCGCACTGCCGATCGAACTCGATGTGAGCCAGATGAACATGGGTGACACCATCGAACTGCGCCCCTATGAAGGCAAGGCCCTGAAGGACGGCAAGGTGATTGCCGAGTTCACGGTCAAGAGCGAGGTGCTGTTCGACGAAGTGCGCGCTGGTGGCCGCATTCCGCTGATCATCGGCCGTGGTCTGACCAGCAAGGCGCGCGAAGCGCTGGGCCTGCCGGTTTCCACGCTGTTCCGCCTGCCGCAGGTTCCCAAGAGCCACGGCAAGGGCTTCACGCTGGCACAGAAGATGGTCGGCCGCGCCTGCGGTCTGCCGGAAGGCCAGGGCGTGCTGCCCGGTACCTATTGCGAACCGAAGATGACCTCGGTCGGCTCGCAGGACACCACCGGCCCGATGACCCGCGACGAGCTGAAAGACCTGGCCTGCTTGGGCTTCAGCTCCGATCTGGTGATGCAGTCCTTCTGCCACACCGCCGCCTACCCGAAGCCGGTCGATGTGAAGATGCACCACGAGCTGCCCGAGTTCATCAGCAACCGCGGTGGTATCGCGCTCAAACCCGGCGACGGCATCATCCACAGCTGGCTCAACCGCATGCTGCTGCCCGACACCGTGGGCACCGGCGGCGACAGCCACACCCGTTTCCCGATCGGCATCAGCTTCCCGGCCGGCTCCGGTCTGGTGGCCTTTGCCGCTGCCACTGGTGTCATGCCGCTGGACATGCCGGAATCGGTGCTGGTGCGTTTCAAGGGCAAGATGCAGCCCGGCGTCACGCTGCGTGACCTAGTGCATGCCATCCCGCTGTACGCCATCAAGGCCGGCCTGCTGACGGTCGAGAAGAAGGGCAAGAAGAACATCTTCTCGGGCCGCATCCTCGAAATCGAAGGTCTGCCCGACATGAAGGTGGAGCAGGCGTTCGAACTGTCTGACGCCTCGGCCGAACGTTCTGCTGCCGGCTGCACGGTGCGCCTGAACAAGGAACCGATCATCGAGTACATCAACAGCAATATCGTGCTGCTGAAGAACATGATCGCCCAGGGTTATGCCGACGCACGCACCATCGGTCGCCGCATCAAGGCCATGGAAGCCTGGTTGGCCAAGCCGGAGTTGCTGGCACCCGATGCCGACGCCGAGTACGCCGCCGTGATCGAGATCGACCTGGCCGAGATCACCGAGCCGATCGTCTGCTGCCCGAACGACCCCGATGACGCCAAGACGCTGTCGGACGTGGCCGGCGCCAAGATCGACGAAGTGTTCATCGGCTCCTGCATGACCAACATCGGTCACTTCCGCGCCGCTTCCAAGCTGCTCGAAGGCAAGAAGGACATTCCGGTCAAGCTGTGGATGGCCCCGCCGACCAAGATGGATGCCCACCAGTTGACTGAAGAAGGCCACTATGGCGTGTTCGGTGCGGCCGGTGCCCGCATGGAAATGCCGGGCTGCTCGCTGTGCATGGGCAACCAGGCGCAGGTGAAGGAAGGTGCCACCGTGATGTCTACCAGCACACGCAACTTCCCGAACCGTCTGGGCAAGAACACCAATGTGTACCTGGGTTCGGCCGAGCTGTCGGCGATCTGCTCCAAGCTGGGCCGCATCCCGACCAAGGCCGAGTACCTGGCCGACATTGGTGTGATCAACGCCAACGGCGACAAGATCTACAAGTACATGAACTTCGACCAGATCGAGGAGTACAAGGACGTGGCCGCCACCGTGGCCGCCTGATCGGCGATCTCCCCTGACCGGGTCCGTTTACGGCCCGGTTTTTAAAGCCCCCCGGCTCGCGCCGCGGGGCTTTTTCTTGTCCACTCGATAATCTGCGGCATGAATGCCATCACCTCACTGCCCCTGTCCGTGCAAACCGTGCTGCTGCTGATCGGCAGCAATGTGTTCATGACCTTTGCCTGGTACGGCCACCTGAAGAACTTGGCCACGGCGCCCTGGTACCTCGCCGCGCTGGCGAGCTGGGGCATCGCCCTGTTCGAGTACCTGCTGCAGGTGCCGGCCAACCGCATCGGTTTTCAGCAGGCGGGTTTCACGGTGGCGCAGCTCAAGATCGTGCAGGAGGTGGTGACGCTCAGCGTGTTCCTGCCCTTTGCCATGCTCTACCTGAAGGAGCCCTTCAAGCTCGACTATGTCTGGGCCGCGTTGTGCATGGTGGGTGCGGTGTATTTCATCTTCCGCAGTGCCTGAGGTGCGGGTGGCGTCCGACGTGGCGGTTAAACTTCACCCCGTTTTCAGTCATTTCACTGACGAGCCAAGAATTAGGAGAGCTTCATGCTGTTTGGGAAATTAATGCCGCGCGATGGCAACTTTTTTGAGATGTTCAACCAGCATGCGGACCGCATCGTGGAGGCGGCCCGTGCCTTCTCCCAACTGGTGGCGCATTACAGTGACGTCAACCTGCGCGATCAGTACAACCGCGATGTCGATGCCGCCGAACAGGCGGCTGACCGCATCACGCGTGAGGTCAACCAGACCTTGCACAAGACCTTCATCACGCCGATCGATCGCGAACAGATTCACTCGCTGATCAACACCATGGATGATGTGGCCGACCTGATCCAGGATTCAGCCGAGACCATGGCGCTGTATGACGTGCGCCACATGACGGAAGAGATCATCCGGCTGACCGAACTCAGTGTGAAGTGCTGCGAGCGCGTCAAGGATGCGGTCTACCTGCTAGACAACATCGGCGACGCCAAGACGGCGGAAGCTGCGCTCAAGACCTGCGAGGAGATCGACAAGCTCGAATCCGATGCCGATCGCGTCATGCGCACCGCCATGAGCAAGCTGTTCCGTGAGGAACCCGATGTGCGCGAGGTGATCAAGCTCAAGGCGATCTACGAGTTGCTGGAAACCGTGACCGACAAGTGCGAGGACGTGGCCAACCAGATCGAGGGCATCGTCCTCGAAAACGCCTGAGCGGGTCCGGCATGGAAAGCGTTCAGAGCGCCCTCTGGGTGATCATTCTGCTGGTGTTCCTGGCACTGGCCTTCGACTTCATGAACGGGTTTCATGATGCAGCCAACTCGATTGCCACCGTGGTGTCAACCGGCGTGCTGCGGCCGGGGCAAGCGGTGCTGTTTGCCGCCTTCTTCAACTTCCTGGCCATCTTCATCTTCCACCTCAGCGTGGCGGCGACGGTGGGCAAGGGCATCGTGCAACCCGGCATCGTCGACGTTCACGTGGTGTTCGGCGCGCTGATCGGCGCCATCAGCTGGAACCTGATCACCTGGTACTACGGCATTCCCAGCAGCTCGTCGCACGCGCTGATCGGCGGCATCGTCGGTGCCGTGATCGGCAAGGCCGGTACCGAGGCATTGATCTCTACCGGCATCATCAAGACCGTGGTTTTCATCTTCGTCTCACCGCTGCTCGGTTTTCTGCTGGGTTCGTTGATGATGCTGCTGGTGGCATGGCTGTTCCGCCGCACGACGCCGTCGCGCGTGGATCGCTGGTTCCGTCGTCTGCAACTGGTGTCTGCGGGTGCCTACAGCCTGGGCCACGGCGGCAACGACGCGCAAAAAACCATCGGCATCATCTGGATGCTGCTGGTCGCGACCGGCTACATGACCTCGGTGGACACCTCGCCGCCAACCTGGACCGTGGTGTGTTGCTACATGGCCATTGGTGCCGGCACCATGTTCGGCGGCTGGCGCATTGTCAAGACCATGGGGCAGAAGATTACCAAGCTTAAGCCGGTCGGTGGTTTCTGCGCCGAAACCGGTGGCGCGCTCACGCTCTTCATCGCCACCGCCCTGGGCATTCCGGTCTCCACCACCCACACCATCACGGGCGCCATCGTCGGTGTGGGCTCGGCTCAGCGTGCCAGCGCGGTGCGCTGGGGCGTGGCCGGCAACATCGTCTGGGCCTGGATTTTCACCATTCCGGCCAGTGCCTTTGTGGCCATCGTGGCCTACTGGGCGAGCCTGAAGCTGTTTTGATGCGGATCGCCCGCGTTTAGAGACCTAAGCGGGAAACGCCGTGGAACCGGCTTGGCCGGGCCACTGGCGTTGTCCCCTTGAGGGGAAGCGGCGTTAGCCGCTCAGGGGGGGCAGCTCTCACTGGCTAATCTTGCGTGCTTCCTCGATCTGGTACTCGAAGTAGCGCTGGAAGCTGAAGGCGATGCTGGCCATCAACACGGTGGTGCCGATCAGCAGCGAGCAGGCAATGGCGCCGATGGTCAGCCAGCTGGTGCTGCCGGCCGGATGTTCGCTGGCCAGCGTCGGGTTGAAGCGGGCATTCCACTTTTCAGGCGTCATCAGGCCGTAGACGATGGCATTGAGCGCGCAGCCGGCGATGGTGAAGCCGACCAGCGGGATCAACACCCAGCTCATGGGATCGTCCTGGCCAAACGTTTGCACCCGCTCGACACCATACAGGCCTAGCGCGGTGGGAATGGGCAGCAGCCAGCCCAGCCAGTCGCCCAGGCCATAGAGGTAGAAGCGATGCAGGCCCAGCGGGCCGGTGAGGAAGGTGAGCCAGGCGGCAAACGTCTTGTTTTTCATGGCGCTATTGTCAGGGATGGGCTGGCGCAGTGCGGTCTCCGAGGCCCAGTGGTTTTTCCATCAGCACGGTATCGAGCCAACGGTCAAACTTCCAACCGCTGGCCGTCAGCACACCGGCTGGTGTGAAACCGCAGCTGCGATGCAGGCCGATAGAGGCTGCATTGGCCGAGTCGCCGATCACGGCAATCAGCTTGCGCATGCCGGCACGTTCGGCGGCGGCAGACAGTTCGGTCAGCAGTGCCCGGCCCAGACCCTGGCCGCGGGCCTGGGGGGCCAGGTAGATGGAGTCTTCGGCGGCATAGCGGTAAGCCGGGCGCGGGCGGAACCAGTTGCAGTAGGCATAACCCAGCACTTGGCCCTGGTCTTCGGCCACCAGCCAGGGCAGGCCGCGAGCCAGCACCTCGGCACGGCGGGCCTGCATGTCGGTTGACGAGGGAGGATCCAGCTCAAACGTGCCCGTGCCGTGCAGCACGTGGTGGGTGTAAATCGAGGTGATGGCGACAATATCTTCGTCGCGGCTGGGGCGGATGATAGGCATAAGCGGCAGAAACGTTATAATCACAGGCTTTTCAGTGTGTCGCTGGCCGGGTGGCTATGTCGCGTGTCTCAAACACTGAAGGATTTCGTACTGGATGGTTCTATTCAAGTCTGAATGGAATATCCACCACCCAAAGGATAAATCATGGTCGTTATTCGACTCTCTCGTGGCGGTTCTAAGGCTCGTCCGTTCTTCAACATTGTCGTGGCCGACAAACGCACCCGTCGTGATGGCCGCTTCATCGAGCGTATCGGTTTCTACAACCCGATCGCCACCGCCAACGAGGAAAGCATCCGCATTGCGCAGGATCGCCTGACCTACTGGACCGGCGTGGGCGCACAGGCTTCCTCCACCGTGGAGCGCCTGATCAAGCAAGCTGGCAAGAAAGCCGCCGCTTAATTGACATCCATGCTGCCCGGCCTCGAAGCCGCTGAATTGCCAGCGGATGCCATCGAAGTCGGGCGCATTGCGGATGCCTGGGGCATCAAGGGCTGGTTCAAGGTCCTGCCCTACAGCGCTCATCCCGAGGCGCTGTTTTCTTCCAAACGCTGGTATCTGCTGCCGGCCGAAAAAGGTGCCAAGACCTTTGTCGGTCCCGTCACGCTCGCCATCCGCGAAGCCAAAGAACATTCCGACACCGTAGTCGCGTGGGCGCAGGACGTGCCCGACCGCAATGCCGCCGAACTGCTGCGCGGCGCCCGCATTTTTGTGGCGCGTTCCAGTTTCCCCTCTCCCGAGCAGGATGAGTACTACTGGGTCGACCTGATCGGCCTGGAGGTGGTCAATCGCGAGGGCGTTGCCCTGGGCGCCGTGCGTGAACTGCTGTCCACCGGGCCGCAAACCGTGCTGGTCATCAGCTACGAGCAGGATGGCAAGCCGGCCGAGCGCATGATTCCTTTCGTGTCCGCCTATGTCGACGATGTGGACTTGGCGGCACGCCGCATCCGCGTCGACTGGCAGCCCGATTACTGATCGCTGAACGGGCCCGGTCATGCGGTTCGACGTCCTTACCCTGTTTCCCGAACTGTTCGCACCACTGCTGAGCAGCGGCATCACGCGGCGCGCCTACGAATCGGGCCAGGTGCAGGTGAACCTGCACAACCCGCGCGACTTTGCCGACGGCAACTACCGCCGCGTCGACGACCGGCCTTTCGGCGGCGGTCCCGGCATGGTCATGATGGCTGAACCGTTGTCGCGCTGTCTGCAGCAAGCCCAGTCGCAGCGTTCCTCACGTGCGCCCGTGGTGCTGTTTTCCCCCCTGGGGCAGCCACTCAACCACGCCATGGTGGAGCGCTGGGCCGCCAGTGAAGGCGCCGTGCTGGTTTGCGGCCGCTACGAAGGTATTGACCAGCGCTTCATCGATGCCCATGTGGACGAGCAGATCAGCCTGGGCGACTTCGTGCTGTCGGGTGGCGAGATCGCCGCCATGGCGCTGCTCGACGCCGTGGCGCGTTTGCAGCCCGGCGTGCTGGGGGATGCCGACAGCCATGCCCAGGACAGCTTCAACCCGGCGCTGGACGGTCTGCTCGACTGCCCGCACTACACCCGGCCGGAGACCTGGGACGGGCAGGGCGTCCCAGAGGCGCTGCTGTCCGGTCATCACGCTCAGATCGAGCGCTGGCGCCGCGAACAGCGCCTGGCGCTGACGGCCCGCTTGCGCCCGGAATTGATTGCCCAGGCCCGTGCCGCTGGCCGGCTGAGCCGCCAGGACGAGGCTTTCCTGGCTGACTTGGTGCGCCAGAACGCCTGAAACGGGCACTTCCTGCTATAATTTCAGGCTTTCCAGATCCTCTGGCCGGCCGCTTTGCCATCTCGGTGAAGCCTTGTGTCATCCCGACACTGGCGCGGACAAGATCATTAGAGGTAACCATGAACCTGATCCAGACTCTCGAGCAAGAAGAAATTGCTCGCCTCGGCAAGACCATTCCCGAGTTCGCCCCCGGTGACACCGTCATCGTGAACGTCAACGTGGTTGAAGGCGCCCGCAAGCGCGTTCAGGCCTACGAAGGCGTGGTGATCGCCAAGCGCAACCGTGGCCTCAACAGCGGCTTCACCGTGCGCAAGATCTCCAGCGGCGAAGGCGTGGAGCGTACGTTCCAGACCTACAGCCCGCTGATCGCCAGCATTGAAGTCAAGCGCCGTGGTGATGTCCGCCGCGCCAAGCTGTACTACCTGCGTGACCGCAGCGGCAAGTCGGCCCGTATCAAGGAAAAGCTGCCGGCCAAGAAGACTGCTGCCGTATAAGCAGCCGGTCTTTGCGCCAAAAGCCGCCACAAGCCTGAGCTTGAGGCGGCTTTTTTGTTTTAAGCCTTCCGTTCCCTGTCCCAGGTGTTGCCGGTGTCGTCGTCAGACTCTATTACTCCGCTGTCCAAGCTGCCGAATTTCGATCCGCGCCAGATCCCGGTGGTCGGGGTGGACACGCATCTGCCCGCCGTGCCGCGTGAGCAGTTGCAACCCGAGGCGCTACGCCAGCGCTTCGTGGCGCCGCCGTCGTGGCAGCCCGAGGTCCGCATGGAGCCGCGCTTCACGCAGCGTGCACCGGTGCCGGCGTCGGTCCTGGTGCCGATCGTCGCGCACGAACGGCCCACGGTGCTGCTGACCCAGCGTACCAGCCACCTGGCAAACCATTCAGGGCAGATTGCCTTTCCCGGTGGCAAGGTGGATGACACCGATGCCGATTCGATTGCCGCTGCCTTGCGCGAGGCCGAGGAGGAGGTGGGGCTGACGCCGGATTTCATTCAGGTGCTTGGCACGCTGCCGATCTACACCACCGGCAGCGCCTTCATCATCACGCCGGTGGTGGCGCTGGTGCGGCCCGGCTTCACGCTCACACCCAACGAAGGCGAGGTGGCCGACGTGTTCGAGGTGCCGCTGGACTTTCTCATGAACCCGGCCCACCATCGGCGCCACAGCCTGATGGCCGAAGGCCTGCGGCGCGACTGGTTTTCCATGCCGTATCAGGATGCCGACATGGAGCGCTTCATCTGGGGCGCTACCGCCGGCATGCTGCGCAACTTCTATCGCTTCCTGGCGGCCTGATTCCGACTGCGCGCGGCGTGAAGGCGCGGTTCGGGCCGCTATGATGGCAACATGAGTTTTTTCGCCATTCTTGTCGCATTGTTGCTGGAGCAGGCACGCCCCCTGGCCAGTGGCAACATGGTGCATGCCGGCGTGCGCGGCTGGATGCGCTGGATCATTCGCAATCTCGATGCCGGCCGCGAGCCGCATGGCTGGCTGGCCTGGTTTTTTGCCGTTGCCTTCCCCACGTTGCTCGCGCTGGCCATCCACTGGCTGCTGTGGAGCCTGCTGGGCTGGTGGGCCGCCGTGCTGTGGAGTGTGGTGGTGCTCTATGTCTCGCTCGGTTTCCGTCAGTTCAGCCACCACTTCACCGACATCCGCGACGCACTCGATGCGGGCGATGAGGAACAAGCGCGCAAATTGCTGGCTCAGTGGCGGCAGACCGATGTCAGCGAGTTGCCGCGACGCGAAATCGTGCGTCAGGTCATTGAGCAATCGGTGCTGTCAGCGCACCGGCATGTCTTCGGCGTACTGGCCTGGTTTTCGATTCTGGCGGCCTTTGGCTTGGGCCCGGCAGGTGCCGTGCTCTACCGCTTGACCGAGTTCGCGGCGCGTTACTGGCCGCATGTGTCGCAGCGCCAGGGGCAGCCGGTGAGCGAGGCAGCACGCGCTGCCGCCAGCCAAGCCTGGCATTGGGTCGACTGGTTGCCGGCGCGCATCACTGCACTGGGTTTTGCCGTGGTCGGCAGCTTCGAGGATGCCATCGACAGCTGGCGCAGCCATGAAGCCCAACTGGATGCCAGCAATGACGGCGTGATCCTGGCGGCGACCGCTGGTGCCGTGAATGTTCGCCTGGGCGTGCAGGCTCCCGTGGTTGGGCAGGAGGACGACCTGGACGCGCCCAGCACAGCGCGACAGGAGCCCGAGCTGGCGCACTTGCGCAGCATCGTCGGCTTGGTCTGGCGCTCGGTGGTGATGTGGATGCTGCTGCTGGCACTGCTCACGCTAGCGCGACTGCTGGGTTAGCGGCCCCGGCGCCTGCCTCAATAGCGCCGCTGCGACAGCTCGGCGAACAGTTCGCTATAAATTCTATAGCGTGTTGCGCTGATGGCTGGCGGGTCGGATTCCGATTTGAGTGCAGACATCACGCCGCAGCCAGGCTCATGCAGATGGGTGCAGTTGTAGAACTTGCAGTCTTTCACCCAGATCTTCAGGTCCGGCATCAGGCCGGCCAGGTGCATGGGGTCGATGTGCTGCAGGCCGAATTCCTGGAACCCCGGTGAGTCGATCAACGCGGTGCTGCGCGCTGCGTCGACCCAGTACCAGTTGGTGCTGGTGGTGGTGTGCTTGCCCGAATTCAGCGCGGTCGAAATCTCCCCGGTGAGCACCTGCGCACCCGGCACCAGCTGGTTGATCAAGGTGCTTTTCCCGGCCCCGGAGGGGCCGAGCACCAGCGTGGTCTTGGCTTGGAGTTGCGCACGCAGCGTGTCGAGTTCCGGCACCAGCCCTTCTGCCTTGGGCTTGAGTGCCAGCGGCAACACGGTGTAGCCCATGCGCCGGTACGGCTCCAGCCGGGCCCAGGCGCGGGCAAACGGCTCGGCCAGGTCGCTCTTGTTGAGGGCAATGATGGGTGTGATGCGTTCGGCTTCGGCGGCGATCAGGGCGCGCGCCAGCTGGCTTTCGGAGAACTCCGGCTCGGCCGCAATCAGGATCAGCACCTGGTCCAGATTGGCGGCAAAGCTCTTGGTGCGGATCTCGTCCTGCCGGTAGAACAGGTTGCGCCGTTCCACGATTTTTTCGATCGTGCCCTCGTCGCCGGTGGCCAGCCACAGCACGCGGTCGCCCACCACCGCCTGGCTTTTTTTGCCGCGCGGGTGGCAGATCAGGCGCCTGCCTTCCGGGGTTTCCACCACCACATGGCGGCCATGGGTGGCCACCACCAGGCCGTTGTCGAGTTCCACCGGTTTGATCAAGGCCTCACCTCAGCAGTGCGTCAACCAGTGCCGCGCAATCGAAGTCGGCGCGCGTGATGCCGCCGGCGTCATGGCTGCGCCAGCGCACCGTGCAGTGGCGGTAGGCCACCACCAGTTCAGGGTGATGGTTCTGCCGCTGCGCGATGAAGGCCACGGCATTGGCAAAGGCCATGGCGGCCTCGAAGTGGGTGAAAGGAAAGTGTTTTTCGATCGCCAGCTCTGCACCGTCGCCGCTGAGCCGCCAGCCTTCCAGCTGCGCCAGATTTGCTACGATTTCCGTAGCTGTAAGCGCACGTTTGGCAAGGGCTTGAGTCTGATTTGGCATCGAATCTCCGCTCATGCCGCCAGTCGCGCCAGCCGTTCGGAGGCGGGTGGATGCGAGTAATAGAAGGCCACGTACAGCGGGTCCGGCGTCAGCGTGGAGGCATTGTCTTCGTACAGCTTGAGCAGGGCACGCCCCAGGTCCGCGCCATTGGTCTGCTGGGCGGCATAGGCATCGGCCTCGAACTCATGCTTGCGCGAGAACAGGGCCAGCAGCGGCGCGATGAAGAAGCTGAACACCGGCGACACCAGAACGAACAGCAGCAGCGCCAGCGCATCGTTGGCCGCATTCAGGTTCGGGTTGACGCCCAGGCCAGTGTAGAACCAGCCTTGGGTGGCGAGCCAGCCCAGCAGGGCGAAGCCGGCCAGACTCAGGGCGAACAGGCTGACGATGCGCTTGAGGATGTGTTTGTGCTTGAAGTGGCCCAGTTCATGTGCCAGCACGGCGTCCACTTCGCCCGGGCTGAGTTTGCTCAGCAGCGTGTCGAAGAACACCACGCGCTTGGCGGCGCCGAAGCCGGTGAAGTAGGCATTGGCATGCGCGCTGCGCCGGCTGCCGTCCATCACGAACAGGCCTTTGGCGGCAAAGCCGCAGCGCTGCATCAGTGCCGTCACGCGCGCCTTCAGGCCCTCGTCTTCCAGTGGCTGGAACTTGTTGAACAGCGGGGCGATGAAGGTCGGGTAGATCAACAGCAACAGCAAGTTGAAACCCATCCACACGCACCAGGCCCACAGCCACCAGATGGGACCGGTGGCACCCATGACCCAGAGGATGAGCGCGGCAATCGGCAACCCGATCAGGGCGCCGAGCACCGTGGACTTGGCAAGATCGACCAGCCAGAGCTTGAAGTTCATCTTGTTGAAGCCGAAACGTTGCTCGATGACGAAAGTCTGGTACAGCGAGAGCGGCAACTCGATCAGGCTGCCGATCAGCACAAAGCCGGCGATCAGTGCCAGTTGCTGCAGCATGCCGCTGCCCAGCCATTGCACGAGCGCCTGGTTCAGAAGATGCAAGCCGCCAAACAGCGTCCAGCCCAACAGCACAGCGGCGCCGACGGCGGTTTCGAGCAGGCCAAAGCGTGTCTTGGCCAGGGTGTAGTCGGCGGCCTTCTGATGCGCAGACAGTGTGATGGTGTCGGCAAAGGCCGCCGGCACAGCGCCGCGATGGCCTGCCACGTGGCGAATCTGGCGTGTGGCCAACCAGTACTTCAGAACAAGACCCAGCAGCAGGGCCACGGCGAAAGCCAGTGTCAGGGCCAGGGAAGGGGAAAGCGTTGATGACATGGGAGGCGAGTGTAGGCCATCGGCGACAATCGGGCCCATGGCTGACACGAACACCCCACTTCCGAAATCCGACCTTAACCTGGTCTGGCTCGACTGCGAAATGACCGGGCTGGACCCCGAGCAGGAGCGGCTGATCGAAATTGCCGTTGTTGTCACCGGCCCGAATCTGGAGCCACGCATCGAAGGGCCGGTGCTGGTGATCCACCAGAGCGACGAAGTGCTGAACAAGATGGATGCCTGGAACAAGGGCACGCATGGCCGCAGCGGCCTGATCGACAAGGTGAAGGCGTCCACCGTGAGCGAGGCTGAAGCCGAGGCGGAGTTGACGGCCTTCCTGTCCAAGTACGTGCCCAAGGGCAAGTCGCCCATGTGCGGCAACAGCATTGGTCAGGACCGGCGCTTTCTGGTGAAGTACATGCCCAAGCTGGAAGCCTTCTTCCACTACCGCAATGTCGACGTCAGCACCTTCAAGGAACTGGCCCGGCGCTGGCGGCCCGAGGTCTACAGCAGCTTCAAAAAGCAGCAAAAGCACACCGCGCTGGCCGACGTGCACGAGTCCATCGACGAGCTGCAGCACTACCGAGAGCACTTCCTCAAACTGACCTGAAAGCGGGGACTCCCGCTTCGCGGACATAGATTTCTAGGTGAAAACCCGAATCTATGCCATAATTCAAGGCTGCGCTGCAATTGCAGTGCATTTTGTGCATCTCCCTTCACACACCGGACTCCTGGCCACGCGGCTGAGATGAGTCCCCGGTGCAGGCCTCAGGCCAGCGCAGGTTCCGTTTGATGGTTGATGTTTTTTAACCATTGACGGAGCCACCGCAGTCCCTGCGGTGCTCGCGTGTGAGTAAATCCATGACCGACACTTTTGAAGTGACGGGCGACCTTTCGCCTGTCGAATCCATTATTTCCGCTGAAACCAGCGTGGCTGTTGAAGCCGTGCCCAACGGTTTCGTGCAACTGGGCCTGGCACCCGAACTGATCCAGGCCGTGGCCGACCTCGGCTATACCCAGCCGACCCAGGTCCAATCCGAAGTCATTCCGCTGGCCCTGCCGGCTGAAGCCACGGGTAACGAAGCACGACGCTTCATCGACCTGATGGTCTCCAGCCAGACCGGTAGCGGCAAGACTGCCGCCTTCCTGCTGCCCGTGCTGCACACCCTGATCCAGCAACAGGCCCAGGCCGCTGAGAAAGAGCGCACCGATTTCGAGAATGCCTGTGCCGAAGCTGCCGCCAAGGGCGAACCGGCACCGAAGCGCCCCAAGCGCCAGGACCCGACCAACCCGCGCCATTTCAAGGCCGCCACCCCGGGTGCCCTGATCCTGTGCCCGACGCGCGAGCTGGCGCAGCAGGTGGCGCACGACGCCATCGAGCTGGTCAAGCACTGCCGTGGCCTGCGCATTGCCAATGTGGTGGGCGGCATGCCCTACCAGATCCAGATCGCCAAGCTGCAGAACGCCAACCTGGTGGTGGCCACGCCCGGCCGCCTGCTGGACCTGCAGCGCTCGATGCAACTCAAGCTCGATCAGGTGCAGTTCCTCGTCGTTGACGAAGCTGACCGCATGCTCGACCTCGGTTTCTCCGACGACCTGGCCGAAATCAACCAACTGACAGCACAGCGTCGCCAGACCATGATGTTCAGCGCCACCTTTGCGCCGCGCATCCAGCAGCTCGCCATGCGCGTGATGCACGACAACGGCTCGGGTGTGAAGAAGGTGCAGATCGATTCGCCGCAAGAGAAACACGCCAACATCAAGCAGGTGCTGTTCTGGGCCGACAACGCCCAGCACAAGCGCCAACTGCTCGACCACTGGCTGCGCGATGCCGGTATCGATCAGGCTATCGTGTTTGCCAGCACCCAGGTAGAGTGCGACGGCCTGGCCAACGACCTGCAGCAGGACGGCTTTTCCGCCGTGGCGCTGCACGGTGCCCTGAGCCAGGGCCTGCGCAACCGTCGCCTGATGGCCTTGCGCCAAGGCCAGGTGCAGATCCTGGTGGCCACCGATGTGGCGGCGCGCGGCATCGACGTGCCCACCATCACCCACGTGTTCAACTTCGGCTTGCCGATGAAGGCCGAGGACTACACCCACCGTATCGGTCGTACCGGTCGCGCTGGCCGTGACGGCTTGGCCGTGACCTTTGCCGAGTTCCGCGATCGTCGCAAGATCTTTGACATCGAAGGCTACAGCCAGCAGAAGTTCAAGGCCGAGGTGATCCCGGGCATGGAGCCCAAGCAACGCATGCCCGAGCCGTCGCGTTCCAACGCCGGCTTCGGTGGCCGCAACAGCCGTGGTGGCAACGACAACTTCTCGCGCGACCGCAAGTTCGGTGGCGGCGGTGCCCGCACGGGCGGCTTCGGTGGCAACCGGGGCGGCTTTGGCGGTGACCGTGGTGCTGATCGCGGCGGCTTCGGCGGCGATCGCGCCCCTGCCGGCGGTTTCGGTGGCGGTTTTGCCCAGCGCGATGACCGCGGTGGCGAGCGCCGTGAAGGTTTCAGCTACGAGCGCAAAGGCGGTTTCAACGACCGTTTTGCCGGCGATGGCCGTCGTGATGGTGGCGCTCCGCGTGGTGACTTTGGTGACCGCAAGCCGGCCTTTGGTGCCAAGCCTGCGTTTGCCAAGCCCGGCAATGGCGGTGGCAAGGTGTTCGTGCCGCGTGACGCTGCCAAGAAACGCGCGCCGCGCCCTGCACGCTGATCAGGTTCTGACCTGACAATCAGCCCGCCTGACCTTGCGTCGGCGGGCTTTTTTCATTGCAGGCGCAAAGCACCCTCGGCAGTCGTCACGATGCGTTTGCCCGGTGGTAGCGTGAGGTAGGCCACGGCGTTGGCTGGCTCCAGGCCAAAGGTCAGGCTGGCCGGGCCGCGCGCGCCGCGGCCGCTGGCGAAGCCGCTGGTTTCGCTCAAGGCATTGAAGCTCAGGGAGACCTCGGTGTTGTCGCTGCATTTCAGGTTGATCGCACCGCTCTTGCTGGCGGTGTAGCGCATATTGCCCATGCATTGAAGACCGCCGCCGGCGCTCAGTGCCACAGTGCCGGTGCGATCGGTGAAGAGCTTCACCTCGCCGGACAGCAGCGTCTCGTTCACCACGGCCAGTGCCGGCGCGGACGAGGAGATCAGCCGCATGCCGACGTCATTGATCTTGGCACAGCCGGCCAGCGACAGGGCCAGCATCAGGGAGGTTGTGAAGGCTTTCATGCTTGGTGATGATAGGGGGCGGATAGCGATTCGATAAAACGAATTCCTGGGTGTTTGGAGGTCAATTGTCGGCGTGAACGCGGCTTTGAAGCAAAAATTGCGTGCCATGTGACCCGAATACTCTCGTAAGATGCCCAGCATGTTTGGGTGGTATCGATCATGCGCGGTCAAGTGGGTCTGGGTCAGCATCTTGTCCCTGCTCGTTCTGGCCGGCATGGCGGCTACCAACCTGGATCGTCTGCAGCAACTGGCGCTGAATCGCTATGGCACGGAGGTAGCCCGTCTGGTGGGCGAGTGGCGGGCCATGCTGCCGTCGGCACAGGCGCCGAATGAGCTGGACAAGCTCGAACGCATCAACAACTTCTTCAACCGGCGCATCCGCTGGGCGGAAGACGCGGTGTTGTGGCAACAAGACGACTACTGGGCCTCGCTGTTGGAAACCCTGGCCAAGGGGGCGGGTGACTGCGAGGACTTCGCCATTGCCAAATACGTGAGCCTGGTGCTGGCGGGCGTGCCCGAAAGCAAGCTGCGCCTGACCTATGTCCGCATGCAGCGACGCCCGCATGCCGAGCCGGAGGCACACATGATCCTGGCCTACTACGCCGCCCCGTCCGGCGAGCCGCTGATCCTGGACAACTTCGACCCCGATATCAAACCGGCTGCACAACGGCCGGATTTGACGCCCGTCTATGCCTTCAACGCCACCCAATTGTGGTTCCGTGGACCCAACCCGTCCAGCTCGGATCCCACGGTTCGCATCTCGCGCTGGCGCGATGTGCTGGCGCGCCTGCAGGCGGAGCACACGCTATAGAACTCGACTTGAGGGAGCTGCACCATGTCACTGGTCAAACGTTTATGGATTGTCATCGGTCTGATCATTCTCGCCGCCGTGTTCAGCGCGGGCATCATCAACATTCACTCGGCCCAGCACTACCTGGAGAACGAACTCCGGGTCAAGAACCTTGACACCGCCACCGCGCTGGCCCTCACCCTTTCGCAAAGCGCCAGCGATGCGGTCACGGTCGAGTTGCTGCTGAGCTCGCAGTTCGACCTCGGCCACTATCAGCGCATCGAGTACCTGGGGCCTGATGGCCGCCTCATGGCCCATCGTGTGCGTGCCACCCAGCCGCCGGCCGTGCCAGCCTGGTTCATGCAACTGTTCCCGATCGCGTCAGAACCCGGCACGGCCGTGATCCAGAGTGGCTGGACGCAACTGGGCAGCATCCAGCTGCGCAGCGACCCATCCTTTGCCTACGACTCCTTGTGGCACTCGGCGCTGGAACTGGCCGAACTGTTTCTGCTTGGTGGCCTACTCGTTGGCGCGCTGGGCATGGTCTACATCCGGCGCGTGCTTCAGCCGCTGCAACGTGTGGTGGAGCAGGCCGAGGCACTGGCCGAGCGTCGCTACCTTGAAATCCCGCCGCCGCGCACACGGGAGTTCCGTCTCATCATCGAGGCCATGAACCGGCTGGCGCACAGAACCAAAGTTCTGCTGGACGATGAAGCGACCCGCTTGTACAAGCTCAAGACAGAACACGAGGTCGACGCGCATACCGGTTTCATGGTGGGCGAAGTCTTCCGCCGTAATGCGACCGATGAAATCGAACGAGAGAGCACAAATCCGCAAGGCCTGCTGCTGCTGGTGCGCATCGTCAATCTGGAGGAACTCAACCGCGAGATCGGACGTCAGCAGGCCGATCGCCTGATCGGGTTGATGGCGCAGCAGATGCGCCGGGCGCTGCAAGCCCACACGGGAGCGCATTATGGCCGCCTCGGTGCGGCGGAGTTCGGCATCCTGCTGCCGGGTCAGGGCGACAGCGCGGCTGTCTTGCAGCAACTCCATGCCAGTCTGCTGCAGGTTGAGCACAGCAACCTGTTGCAGCTCAGCTACGCCGCGACTTGCTACGAAGCACACAGTGACCTGTTCGAGTTGCTGTCGGCTTGCGAGCAGAGCATGGCACCTGCTGATGCCGAAAGACTGACGCTGCCCGTGTCAGGGGGAATGCAGCCTTCGCACTCGGCACGCGAGTGGGAGCAGATCTTGCAGGTGGCACTGCACAAGCACGAATTCCAATTGGCGCTTTATCCGGTGCGCGGCCGCAACAACAGCTACCTGCACACCGAGGCGCCGGCGCGGCTTCACTCCAGCGTGTGCGGTGAAACACTGGTGGCCGGTGCTTTCCTGCCTTGGGCACGGCGCCAGGGCCTGGTCGGTCAGGTCGATCTTGAAATCCTGGCGCAGACCTTGGCTACGGTCGAGCGCCATGGGCATGACATCTGCATCAATCTTGGCTACGAATCGGTCTGCGACGAAGGCCTGGTGCAGCGCATCATCGCCATGATGGAGCAGAGTAAAACGCAGGCGGCTCAGCTCTGGTTCGATGTGGGTGAAGAGATCGCTTTCGAACACCCGCAGGCTTTTGCCTGTTTTTGCGAGCGCCTGCGTCCGCTGGGGTGCAAGATCGGCATTGAGCACCTCGACCATCACGTCGGACACTTGGCGCGCCTGCACGGTCTGGGGCTGCATTACATCAAGCTCAGCCGCACCCTGGTGCAGGATGTGGGGCGTGAAGAGACTGCCCAGGCGCTGTTGCGCGGCCTGTGCACCATCGGTCACACCATGGGCCTGCTGGTCATTGCCGAAGGGGTGTCGCAGAGCGGCGATGTGCCGCTCTTGTTCGAGCTTGGCCTGGATGGGGTCACCGGCAGCGCAGTGGTCTGATCGCCTCTGTACAGCAGCGCTTCGCGTCGCCAAGCTCGGCGAGGTCCGCCGCAAGGCTGCCCAGGGCTCCAGTTACGGCGCAGCCACCGATCGCGAACGACTTGCCAGTTGCGAAAGAGAGGTGCTCGCCGCCACAAAGTGCGGATTCAACACGTCGGGTTTGCCGTAGCGAACGGGCGTCCCGTCAAGCTGCAGCACGCTGCCCCCAGCGGCTTCCAACACGGCTTGTCCGGCAGCGGTATCCCACTCGCAGGTCGGACTCAGCCTTGGGTAGAGGTCGGCGCTGCCTTCGGCAATGCGGCAGAACTTCAGCGAACTGCCGGCCTGCATCAGTTCGTGTGCTCCCAGCTGGTTCAGAAAAGCCTGTGTCTCGTGACTCATGTGGCTTTTGCTGGCCAGCACCCGCAGCGCACGGCCGGATCGCTCCTGTTCGGATGCGACACGGATGGCTTCGATCCCTTGAGGGCTTTGGCGAAAGGCACCAAGACCGGTCGCCCCCCAGTAAGCCAAGCCCAGCGCCGGCGCCACCACCACACCCAGCACGGCCACGCCGTTCTGCACCAGGGCGATATTCACCGTGAACTCGCCATTGCGTGCCAGAAATTCCTTGGTGCCGTCCACGGGGTCGACCAGCCAGAAGCATCCCTGGGGCTGGCGGTGTGCTTGCGAGGCCGCGTCTTCTTCCGACACGACGGGGATATCTGGCGTCAGACGGGCCAGGGCCTGGGCGATCACTTGATGTGCAGCCAAGTCGGCCTGCGTCAGCGGGCTGCCGTCGGTCTTGTGTTGAATCTCGTCAGGCGTCAGCATCGAGGCATAAACAGCCATGACGGCTGTGCCCGCTTCCAGCGCAATGCGTACCACCTGGGGCTGTAGATCGCAGAGAGTCATAGGCATGAGTACGGGTGATCAGCCCTCTGGTGTCAGGTTCAGGTCCAGGCGGTCAATTCCCAGCGGAAGTGGTCTTCGCGCCCTTGGTAGTTGAGGTCGCCCACAATCTGGTACTCCCCCCAGATTTCTCGGGCCGCCCATCGGCCGATCTCCGGTACCAGCCATACGATTTCCTTGCGGATCGAGTCAAGCCGAGAGATGTCGTAGTGCTGCAGACGAATGAACTTCTCGATTCGCAAGGCATTGAATTGGCCGTGCGGGAGATGGATTTTTTCCCACGCTCTCACAGTGGACTGGACATGAATCCAGTAGCGGAAGGAAGAATTGTCCAGCCGGTAGTGCGTGTTGATGGCGTTTGACGCGCCAACGGCCAGCGATGACGGCCAGATGGGGAGAGGCGCTTCATAGTTTTGTACGAAGTCCCATGTCGGATCACGCAGGACCTGACCCCACTGAAGGTGTTGCTCTTCGGGAAGCGTCTGCTGCGGACCGGCCGTTCTGCGAAGGATGATACGCGGCTCCATGGCGACAACTTCCTCGCGTTCTGTTGCCAGCAACAGGCTGTTGTACCCGTTGAACTTTTGGTAAGTCCATGACTGCCCCAAGGCGGGTGATCGCAATTTGGGCAGGCTGGCAGGCACGCCGAGTGGTTCGGTGCGAAGCGCACTCAGGGGGTGAAAAGCGCACCCGGCAGGCAGGGCCAGGAGCGCCAGAACAGTTTTACGTCTTAATGAGTCCATGCGGCAACGGTAGCTGTTTTTGGAAGGAAATCAAGCGGAAGCGGTCACGATATCAGACGGTATCATTCTCCAGGACGTCTTTACCCAAGCCAACAGGAAGCACCATGAAACACACGATGACCACCACCATCTTGAACCGCACCTTGATTGCCGTTGCCGCTGCTGCCGTCTTGACCACGTCGGCATTGGCTGCAGACAACATCAAGATCGGCCTGTTGTCCACGCTGTCCGGGCCGGGCGCCGGGCTGGGCATCGACATCCGTGACGGTTTCCAGCTGGCAGTCAAGCTCAATGGCGGCAAACTCGGTGGTTTGCCGGCCGAGGTGGTGGTGGCCGATGACCAGGCCAGCCCGGACGTGGGCCGCCAGACTGCCGACCGCCTGGTCAAGCGCGACAAGGTGGACTTCATGACCGGCATTGTGTTCTCCAACGTGATGCTGGCGGTGGGTGCGCCGACTTTCGCTTCGAAGACGTTCTACATCAGCGCCAATGCCGGTCCGTCGCAGTACGCCGGCGAGCAATGCAACCCGTATTTCTTCAGCGCCTCCTACCAGAACGACAACCAGCACGAGGCGGTGGGCAAGACGGTGACTGACAAGGGCTTCAAGCGTGTAGCACTGATCGCACCCAACTACCCGGCAGGCAAGGATGCGCTCACCGGTTTCAAGCGCTTCTTCAAGGGTGAGGTGGTGTCCGAGAGCTACACGCCGCTGAACCTGCTGGACTACGGTGCGGAACTGTCCAAGCTGCGTGTGGCCAAGCCGGATGCGGTCTACATCTTCTTGCCGGGCGGCCTGGGCATCAACTTCATCAAACAGTTCGTCGGTGCCGGCCTGTCCAAGGACATGACGCTGTTCGGTCCCGGCTTCTCGGGTGATGAAGACGTGATCAAAGCCGTGGGCGAGCCCATGCTGGGCATGTTCAATACCTCGCAGTGGGCGCACGATCTGGACAACGCCGTCAACAAGAAATTTGTGGCCGCCTTTGAGAAGGAATACGGTCGCCTGCCCACACTGTATGCGGCGCAGGGTTTCGACGCCGCGCAACTCATTGGGGCTGCCGTGCGCGACACCAAAGGCAAGGTGGACGACAAGGAGGCCGTGCGCAAGGCCCTGGAAGCGGCCAAGTTCGAGTCGGTGCGTGGTGCCTTCAAGTTCAACAGCAACCACTTCCCGGTGCAGGATTACTACCTGCGTGTCATCACCCGTGATGCCAAGGGCCGCATCACCAACCGCACGCTGGGCACGGTGTTCAAGAACCATGCCGATGCCTATGTGGGCAAGTGCAAGATGGCTGCCAACTGACATCAGCGGGTCGTGGCTGAGCTTTGATGACCGGTATTCTGATTCTGGAGCAGGCCCTGAACGGCCTGCAGTTCGGGCTCATGCTGTTCTTGTTGGCGGCGGGCCTGACGCTGGTGTTCGGCATCATGGACATGATCAACCTGGCGCACGGTTCGCTCTACATGGTGGGCGCCTATCTGGTCGCCGCCGCCACCGCTGCTTCGGGCTCGTTCTGGCTCGGGCTGGCGGCGGGTGTCGCGGGTGCGGCGCTGTTCGGCGTGTTGCTGGAACTCACCGTGCTGCGTCGTCTTTACCAACGGGATCATCTGTCGCAGGTGTTGGGTACCTTTGCCATTCTGCTGATGTGCAACGAGGCGGTGCGCTTCATCTGGGGTTCGCAGCCGGTACTGCTGAGCCCACCCGAATCGCTGGCGGGCCCGGTGGAGTTGCTCCCGGGTTTTTATTACCCGGCTTATCGCCTGCTCATCATCGGCGTCGGGCTGGCGGTGGCGCTGTTGCTGTGGCTGCTGATCACGCGTACGCGTTTGGGCATGCAGGTGCGCGCCGGTGCCTCCAATCGTGAAATGGCGCTGGTCATGGGCACCAACGTGCGGGTCCTGTTCACGGTCTTGTTCGGTCTGGGGGCGGCACTGTGCGCTGTGGCCGGTGGCATGCTCGGGCCGCTGTTGGCGGTCCAGGTCGGCATGGGAGAGAGCATTTTGATTCTGGCGTTTGTGGTGATCGTCATCGGCGGCATCGGCTCGGTGCGCGGGGCGCTGCTGGGGGCGCTGCTGGTGGGGGTGGTCGATACCGCCGGCCGCACGCTGATTCCTATGGCCTTCGATGCGTTGCTGGGGGCCGAGGCGGCCAGCAACGCCGGGCCAGCCGTGGCCTCCATCCTGATCTACGTGCTGATGGCTGCCGTGCTGTTCTGGAAACCGAAAGGTCTTTTCCCGTCCCATGGCTGATGCGCCGCTGAACTCTGCCGCGCCGTCTGCGGATGCGGTGCCACGCAGCCTGCTGGACCACGCGCTGTCGCTGCGCTGGTCGCTGCCCCTGCTGGCGTTGCTGCTGCTGTTTCCGTGGTTGGCGCCGCTGATCGGCGGCGATTTCTACCTGGGGCTGGCGGCACGCATCCTGATCTTCGCGCTGGCGGCCAGCAGCCTGAACCTGATCCTCGGCTTTGGCGGCATGGTGAGTTTCGGTCATGCGGCCTTCATTGGCGTGGGGGCCTACACGGTGGGCGTGCTGGCGCAAGCCGGCATCAGTTCCGCCTGGGTGGTCTGGCCGGTTGCCATGGGCGTGACCGCACTCTTTGCGCTGGTCATCGGGGCCATCAGCCTGCGCACGCAAGGCGTGTATTTCATCATGATCACGCTGGCCTTCGCACAGATGCTCTATTACCTGGCTGTCTCCAACAAGGCCTATGGTGGTGACGATGGCTTGTCACTGCCCGGGCGCTCGATCGCTGGTTTCGGCCTCGACCTGGCGGATGACCGGACCTTCTATTACGTCACCTTGTTTCTGGTGGTGCTGGCATTTGTCTTGATGTGGCGTCTGCTCAACGCGCGTTTTGGCCACACACTGCAGGCCATCCGTGAGAACGAGACGCGCATGGAAGCCATTGGCTTCCCGGTTTACCGTTTCAAACTCATCGCTTTCAGCATGGCAGGTGCGCTGGCGGGGTTGGCCGGTGTGCTGCTGGCCAACCTGAGCAGTTTCGTCAGTCCGTCGATGATGCAGTGGAACCAGTCGGGTCTGTTGATGGTCATGGTCATCCTGGGCGGCGTCGGTCATCTGTGGGGTGGCGTCATTGGTGCGGTGGTGTTCCTGCTGCTCGAAGAGGTGCTGAGCCACTACACCATCTACTGGCAATTTCTGCTCGGTGCCGTTCTGCTGGCGGTGGTGCTGGCTGCTCCCAACGGCCTGATGAGTCTGTTGCAGCGAAAGGGCCGGGCATGAGCGCCGCTCTCCTGCGGGTGGATCATCTGGTCAAGCGCTTTGGTGGCCTGGTGGCGACCGACCGCGCGCAACTGAAGGTGCACCAGGGCGAGATCCATGCGTTGATCGGCCCCAACGGCGCTGGCAAGACCACGCTGATCCAGCAGCTCTCGGGCGCGCTGGCACCCGATGCCGGACACATCGTTTTCGATGGCGCGGACATCACATCACTGTCCATGCATGAGCGGGTGCACCGCGGCTTGGCACGCTCCTACCAGATCACCAGCATCTTCAAGCGGCTGCCGGTGCTGGATAACCTGGCGCTGGCCTTGCAGGCGCGGCAGGGTAGCAGCCTGCGCTTCTGGCGCGCAGCGCGCACGGAAGTCCAGCGTTACGCACAAGCGGCTGTGGTGGCCGAGCGCGTTGGCCTGGACGGGCAATTGCAACAGGTTGCCGGCGCCCTGTCTCACGGTCAGCAACGCCAACTGGAGGTCGGTATTGCGCTGGCCACCGGTGCGAAGCTCCTGCTGCTGGACGAGCCCATGGCCGGCATGGGGGCGGAAGAGTCGGAGCGCATGGTGACGCTGCTGCAAAGCCTGCGCGGCGAGTGCACCCTGCTGCTGGTCGAGCATGACATGGACGCCGTGTTCCGGCTGGCCGACACCATCTCGGTGTTGGTGGCCGGGCGCGTGATCGCCAGTGGTGCGCCACAACAGATTCGCCTCCATCCCGAAGTCCGGCGCGCCTACCTTGGCGACGATTTTGAACCGACGGAGGTCGACGCATGACGGCGCTGCTCGAAGTCGACAACCTCGAAGCGGCCTATGGCCCCAGCCAGGTGCTGTTTGGCGTCAGCCTGCGGCTGCCAGGTGGTGGCGTGGCCACGCTGTTGGGACGCAACGGCATGGGCAAGACCACCACCGTGCGCTCTATCCTCGGCCTGACGCCACCGCGCAGTGGCACGGTGCGCTTTCTCGGCGAGCGTATCAATGGCCTGAGCCCGGACCGCATTGCGCGCATGGGGCTGGCGCTGGTGCCCGAAGGGCGGCAGATCTTTCCCAACCTGAGCGTGAGTGAAAACCTGCGCGCCTTCGCCGCCAATCGCAACGCCAGCCGTGAGCCCTGGACATTGGAGCGCGTCTATGCCTTATTTCCACGCCTGGAGGAGCGCAGCCGCAACATGGGCAATCAGCTCTCGGGCGGTGAGCAGCAGATGCTGGCCATTGGTCGTGCGCTCATGACCAATCCGCACCTGCTGATCCTGGATGAAGCCACGGAAGGTCTGGCACCCATGATCCGCGAGGAAATCTGGTCTTGCCTGGCGGCCTTGCGCGCGCAAGGGCAAAGCATTCTGGTGATCGACAAGTACGTGCAGCGTCTGATCGAACTGGCCGACCAGCACACCATCATCGAACGCGGGCGTGTGGTCTGGACCGGCAGTTCGATACAACTCGCCGCCGACCCGGGTTTGTGGCACCGCTATATCGGGGTTTGAGCGCGGGCAGAAGCCCAGCCTGCAGCAGATGCTGACGCGGCGTCTATTTCCATCCTGACACTCAGGAAAAGGAAAATCTGGCCTAATTCTTGCGGATCAAGGCCATGTCTTGATTTTCGAGAACACCATGCGCACCCTCCCTCCATCTCCCGTCAGTCCCCATGCAGGCCATGTGCTCTGGCTGCAGCGTGCTCTGGCATGGTTGGTGTGTGCAGGTTTGCTCATGTGCCTGCTGGGGCTGATGGTGAACGTGAAATCTTTGCCAGCCATGTCTGCGCAGGCGCCGGCCGATACCGTGTCTGTCGCTGCTGCGCACGGGGATGCGGTGGCTGTATCCGCCTGCAGCGCCGCGCAATTGCAAGGCACCTGTACCGATGCCGAACCAGGCGATTGGGCTGACCTGGATGTCTTGCCGGCTGTGCCCCTCGCCATGCGCGTGGTGCGGGTCTTGCATTCGGTCGAGACCCGGACGCCATTGATTCAGGTAGGTGTGCAACCTGGCTTGCCGCCGCCACGCGGTTTGGGCTGACTTTTTCACTTCCGTTTTTGCTGTTCTGAGGTGAACCGGCCAAGCCGGAGCGCCGCCGTGGAGATTTGCCTGAGAGGCCTTGCGTATGAGATACCTTGTCAATTGGAAACCCCTGGTCTGCCTGCTGCTCTGGCCTGCAATACCTGCTTGGGCACAACCGGCTGCCGCACCAGCCGTCATGCAGGCGCCCCAAGAGGGGCCTTCGCTGACCTTGCCGGAATTGATCAGCACTATCCTGGTGCACAACCCGGGTCTGCAAGCCGCCCGTCGTCTACGCGATCAGGCTGCTGCCGGCATCAAGACGGCCGGTGCCTTGGCGAATCCACGGCTTGAATGGAGCGAAGGGCAGACTCAGGCGCGGCTTGCCTCTGCCATGCCAGGCCGAGTGCAGGGCTGGGCGCTGTCCCAGTTCCTTGAGAACCCGTCGCTACGCGGCGCCCGGGTGGAGGCGGCACGTTCGGTCGAACGCGGTAGTGCGCACCAGATTGACGCACTGCGCAGTGAATTGGTGGCGCAGGTTCAGTTGCGCGCTTATGAATATCTGTTGCGCCGCGCCGAGGCGCAGGCGGCGGCCGAGGATGTGACCTTGCTCGAGCAAGTGCGCGAGCGCGTCAGGCTGCGGGTGGAAAGCGGTGAGGCAGCGCGCTACGAAATTATCAAGGCCGATGCCGAAATCATCAATGCAAGGCAGCGCCAGCAAAACGCCGCATTGCAGGCAGAACAGGTGCTGCTGGGCATGAACCGGATGGCGGCTGGCCAGTTGCCGCAGCGTTGGAGTTTGAGCGGTGCGTTGGCAGAGGAAAGCCGCTTGCGTGATCTGGACGACATGCAGCGTCGGGCCCAGGCCAACAACCCGGAACTCAAGATGCTGCAAAGCCAGCTGGAGCGGGCCCGCAGCCAGGTGACGGCGGCGCGCGCCAGCCGTTGGCCTGGCGTGGAGTTGCGTTATACCGAGACCACGGATGTCGAACTGCGCCACGGCATGCTGGGTGTGCAGATGCAAATCCCGCTGTTCGACCAGCGGGCCGGACCGATTGCCGAAGCCGGGGCTGACGAGGAGCGCATGCGCATCAAACTCGAGGGCCGGCAGGCCGAGTTGCATCAGCAACTGCGGCAGGCGTGGAAATCGCTGGAGATGGCCCGCCTGCGTGTCGAGGCCTTGGGGCAGGGCGCCATGCGCGAGGCCGAGGCCGCCTTGCGTGTCGCGCAGGCAGCCTACCGTTTCGGCGAGCGCGGCATCCTCGATGTGCTCGATGCCCGCCGTGTGCTGCAGTCCGTGCGCGCCGATCTGCTCGATGCCCGCTACCAGGTGCAGGCCGCGCGCATTGAACTCGAATACCTCGCCGGCGACTATGCCGAAGACAAGCTTTGATTCCGAAGGATTTCTCATGAAACACGTTCATACCCAGGCTTCGCGAGGGATGCGGTGGATTGCCGGGCTGGCCGTCGTGGCCGGTTTGCTGCCCTTGGCGGCATGCAAGGACAAGGAAGCCACCCCCGCCTCCGCTGCGGCAGCAGCGGTCAGCGATCCCTTGCTGGTGCGTATCAGCCCGGAGCAGGCGGCCAATTACAAGACTGGCCCGGTTGTGCTGGCGGATGTGGCACTTGTCCAGGAGCATCCAGGGCGGATTGAAGCCAATGAGCGTCAGGTCAGCCGCATCGGGGCGACTGTCACGGGACGCGTGACGCAAGTGCTGGCGGAACTGGGAGACGCTGTGCGTCCGGGCCAGACCTTGGCCCAAGTCAGCAGCCCCGAGCTCACCACGTCGCAGTTGGCCTACCTGCGTGCTAGCGCTGGCTTGTCGCTGGCCGAGCGCGCCGTGGACCGGGCTCGCCAGCTGATCCAGGCCGATGTGATTGGCTCGGCCGAATTGCAGCGGCGCGAATCCGAGTTGTCGATTGCGCGCGCCGAGAAACGTGCGGCCGAAGATCAACTGCGCCTGCTCGGACTGCCGTCTGCGGCCATTGAGCGCCTGCGCACCGAAGGCAGCCTGAATTCCGAGGCCAGCGTGATGGCGCGGCAGGCTGGTGTGGTGATCGATCGCAAGGTCAGCCAGGGCCAGGTGGTGCAACCGGGGGACCAGCTGTTCACGGTGGCGGACCTGTCCAACGTCTGGGTGGTGGGCGCGCTGCCTGAGCAGGCGGCACGCTCGGTGCAGCGGGGGCAGGTGGTGGAAATCGAGGTGCCGGCCATCGACCAGAAGTTCAGCGGCAAGGTGGTGTTCGTCAGCGACACCATCCAGCCGGAAACGCGCACGGTGGCCATTCGCACCCAGGTCGACAACGCCCGGCGGGAACTCAAGCCGCAGATGCTGGCCACGCTGCGCATTGCCGGAGCCACGCACAACGTGCCGGTGGTGCCAGAGACCGCCGTGGTGCGCGAGAACGACCGCGACCATGTGTTCGTGCAAGTGGCACCCAATACCTTTCGCCTGACCCAGGTGGAGCTGGGGCCCCTGACGGCCAGGCTGCGGCCCGTGCGCAGTGGGGTGAACGCGGGTGCAACCATCGTCACCGAAGGCGGGTTCCATCTCAACAATGACCGTGCGCAGCGCTTGCTGACAGAGACGCCTGCCGCGGCTGGAGGGGCCAAATGATTGCTGCCCTGATCCGCTGGTCGCTGCAGGAGCGCATCCTGGTGGCGGTGATCTGTTGTGTGCTGCTGCTGGCTGGACTGTTCGCGGTCAAGCGTCTGTCGGTGGATGCTTTCCCTGACGTGACCAATGTGCAGGTGCAGGTCGCCACCGAGGCGCCGGGGCGTCCGCCGACCGAGGTGGAGCGTTTCATCACGGCACCGATCGAGATCGCCATGACCGGCCTGCCGGGCCTGGTCGAGATGCGCTCGCTCAATCGCAATGGGGTGTCGTTGGTGACTTTGGTGTTTACCGACAAGACCGATGTCTACTTTGCCCGCCAGCTGGTGCTGGAGCGCCTGATGGAGGTCGGCCAGCGCATGCCAGCCGGCATCACGCCGGTGCTGGGGCCGGTGTCCACCGGGCTGGGCGAGGTCTACCAGTACACGCTGGAGCGCCGCGACGACCGCGGCCCGGATGGGCGTCTGAAGCCTTTGTCGGAAGAAGAGCTGCGCAAGCGGCGCGAAGTGCAGGATTGGGTGGTGCGGCCCATGCTGCGCTCGATCGCTGGTGTGGCCGACATCAACAGCCAGGGGGGCTTTGCGCGCCAGTACCAGATCAAGGTCAACCCGGATCGCCTGCGCTATTACGGCTTGAGCGTGCAGGAGGTGTATGACGCGATTGCGCGCAACAACGCCAATTCGTCCGGTGGTGTGCTGCCGGCGCTGGCGGAGCAGTACCTGATCCGCGGTGTCGGTCTGATCTCCTCGCTGGAGGATGTGGGCCATATCGCGCTCAAGGAGTTCCAGGGGACGCCGGTGTATGTGAAGGACGTGGCAAGCGTGGCGTTCGGTTCCGAGGGGCGCCAAGGTGCCATCATCAAAGATGGCGACACCGAGTCGGTGGCTGGCATCGTGCAGATGATTCGCGGCGGCAATGCGCGCGAGGTGGTGACACGCATCAAGACGCGTGTGAAGGAGATCAACGAGAAGCAGATGCTGCCCGACGGCCTGCAGATCGTGCCTTTCTACGACCGTTCGGAACTGGTCAACACGGCCATGAAAACCGTGGCACAGGTGCTGGCCGAAGGCATTTTGCTGGTCATCGTGATCTTGTTTGTTTTTCTCGGCGACGTGCGCTCCAGCATCATCGTGGTGGCCACACTGGTGCTGACGCCTTTGCTGACCTTCCTGGTGATGAACCGCATCGGCTTGAGCGCCAACCTGATGTCGCTCGGGGGGCTGGCGATTGCCATTGGCCTGATGGTCGACGGTGCCGTGGTGGTGGTGGAAAACGCTTTTGCCCGGCTGGGTGATCCGGCTCATGAGGGCAAATCGCGCGCGCGCGTGATCCTGGAGGCCGCGTCCGAGGTGGGCAAGCCGGTTCTCTACGGCGTGGGCATCATCATCCTGGTGTTCCTGCCGCTGTTGAGCCTGCAGGGCATGGAGGGCAAGATGTTTGCGCCGCTGGCGCTGACCATCGCCATTGCGCTGACCATCTCGCTCATTCTGAGCTTCACCATGAGTCCGATGCTGTGCAGCTTCATCCTCAAGGGTGGGGCCGAGCACGACACCTGGCTGCTGCGTCAACTCAAGGGGCCGTATCTGCGCATGCTGCACTGGTCGCTGGCGCAGCCACGCAAGGTGCTGACGGGGGCGCTGGTGGCGCTGGCGGGCAGCTTTGCGCTGGTGCCGTTTCTCGGTACTGCCTTCATTCCGACCATGCAGGAGGGCTCCATCACGCCGGTGATCGTGCGCGTGCCCAAGATCTCGATCGAGGAGTCGATCAAGCTCGAGACCCAGGCCATGCGGGCCATCAAGACCGTCCCCGAGGTGCAGACCGTGGTCTCGCGCCTAGGGCGCGGCGAATCGGCCTCCGACCCGGGGCAGCCGCACGAGTCCGATCCGATCGTGGTGCTCAAGCCGCGTGACCAGTGGCGCGACGGCATGGACCAGGAGGCCATCGCCAACGAGATCCGCGACAAGCTCAAGTTCCTGCCCGGGGTGGAGATCGCCATCAGCCAGCCGATTGCGGCACGCGTGGACGAAATGGTCTCGGGTGTGCGCTCACAAGTGGCGGTCAAGCTGTTCGGCGACGATCTGGAGGAGTTGCGCAAGGCCGGTGATGCGATTGCGGCGGCGCTCATGGCCACGCCGGGTGCGACCGACCTGCGGGTGGAGCGTGTCAGCGGCCAGGAGTACCTGACCATCCGCATCGACCGCGCAGCCATTGCCCGCTTCGGCCTCAATGTGGAGGACGTCAATGCCTTGATCGAGATTGCGGTGCAAGGCAAGGTGGCCACGCAGGTGTATGAAGGCGAGCGACGTTTCGACGCCGTAGTACGTCTGCCGGCGTCCAGCCGCTCCAGCGTCGAATCGATTGCCGACCTGGTGCTGCGCGCGCCCACGGGCGCCATCGTGCCGCTGCGGGACGTGGCGCAGATCACGCTTGGTGATGGGCCGGCGCAGATCAGTCGTGAGGGGGGCAAGCGCCGGCTGGTGGTGGGCGTGAACGTGCAGGGGCGGGACCTGGGAAGCTTCGTGTCGGACGCGCAAGCGCGCATCGAGCGGCAGGTTCAACTCAAACCGGGTTATTACCTGGTCTGGGGTGGCCAGTTCGAGAACATGGAGCGTGCCATCGGCACGCTGGCCATCATCATCCCGATCACCATTGCAGCGATCTTCTTTTTGCTGTTCATGCTGTTTGGTTCGCTGCGCTACGCCACGCTGGTGATCACGGTGCTGCCGCTGGCGGCCATCGGCGGCCTGGTGGCGCTGGCCATCAGCGGCGAGTACCTGAGTGTGCCGGCTGCGGTGGGCTTCATCAACCTATGGGGCATTGCCGTGCTCAACGGTGTGGTGCTGGTGAGCTTCATTCGCCAGCAACGTGAGTTGGGCATGTCGACCGACGAGGCCATCCTGGCCGGTTGTACGCACCGCTTCCGGCCGGTGATGATGACGGCCATGGTGGCCTTGCTGGCCCTCATCCCCATGCTCTTTTCCAATGGCCCTGGCTCCGAGGTCACGCGCCCGTTGGCCGTGGTGGTGATCGGTGGCCTGTTTTCCTCGACCAGTCTGACGCTGTTGTTGGTGCCGGTGCTGTACCGTTGGTTCGAGGAAAAAGAGATCGAGGCCTGAGACAATAAAGGTGAGATGTTATGAAAGAAATTCGCGCCATCGTCCGTCCCAACCGTCTTCCGCTGTTGCGAGAGGCGTTGCGAGGTATTCCCAATTTCCCCGGCCTCACGTTGATCAAGGCTGATGGTTTCACCGCCCCGGCCGCCGTGGGCAAGCGTACCGTCAGGGAAGAGTTGACGGACTACACCCCCAAGGTGATGGTCACGGTGCTGGTGGATGACGATATGGTGGAAGAGATCCGCAACACCATCATCATGATCTGCAGCACCGGTCAGATTGGTGACGGCATTGTCTGGACGGTGCCGATTGCCAGCATGCACCGTATCCGCAATGGTTCGGACATGCTGGCTGAAGAGTAGCGCGGTCGACGCGCTGAGGGTCTGACCCCGGGGCTTAGGCCATGCCGTTGCGCCGTGCCAGTTCAACGAACAGGCCGGCCTGGTCCAGGTTGCTCAGGCCGTGCTCCACGCCGTCGGCGTAGAGCTGCTCCAGCAGGCCGGTGATGGGCGCATCGAAGCCCAGGCCGCTGGCGGTCTCCAGCGCATTGCGCATGTCCTTGAGTTGCACCGTCATGCGGCCGCGTGGCTCGAAGTCACGCTCCACCATGCGCTGGCCGTGCACCTGCAGGATGCGGCTGTCGGCAAAGCCGCCGGTGATGGCTTCCTTCACCTTGGCCGGAATGGCGCCGCCTTTCTGGCACAGCAGCAGCGCTTCGGCCACGGCGCCGATGGTGATGCCCACAATCATCTGGTTGGCCAGTTTGGCCAACTGACCGGCCCCTGCGGGGCCGACCAGGGTGGCGCGGCCCAGTGCCGCGAACACCGGTTGGGCGCGTGCGAAGGTGCTGGGCTTGCCGCCAGCCATGATGGCCAGCGTACCTTGTTCGGCACCAATGGTGCCGCCGGACACCGGCGCATCGAGGTGCGTGATGGCGTAGTCGCCCAGACGCTCGGCGTGGGCACGGGCCTCGGCCGGCTTGATGGACGACATGTCGACCACCACGGTGCCTGGTTTCATGGCGTTGGCGACGCCGGCACCAAACAACACCTGCTCCACCACTTCGCCGTTTTCCAGCATGGTGATGACGATCTCTGCTTCGCGTGCAGCAGCGGCAGCGGTGTCGTGCACGGTGGCCAGGGTCGCCAGGCGTTCGGCCTTGTCGCGGCTGCGGTTCCAGACGTGGACCTCATGGCCGGCTTCGCACAGACGGCGGGCCATGGGAAAGCCCATCAGCCCGATGCCCAAAAAGGCAAGCTTCATTGTTTTGTCACTCCCTCAAATATCCGTTCCATCTCGCGTCGCACCTGGTAGGCATGGGTGGTGGTATCCATGGCGACATCGGCCCAGCACAGGCTTTGGCCTTTTTTCACCGGACGTACCAGTTTGACATTGTGCGCCAAGCCCAGTGGCAAGCCGCCCAGCTGCAGCGAGGTGCTGGCCGGCAGCAGCTTGCCCCACACGGTGTAGCCGCCTTCGCCGTCGAGCATCTCACCCGCCTGCAGGTCGCGCTTGGCGGTCGCCACCACGTCGGCGTTCCAGCAGGTGGCCACACCGGTCGGCTCGCCGCGCAGCGCGACCGAGGCCACCGAGACGCCCACTTCCAGCCCGATCAGGTGCCAGCGCTTGTAGAGCGTGAAGTAGCGCCCGCTGGGGTCGGTGTGGGCGTTGTACTCCTCGAAGCAGTTCTTGACGTACTCGGTCTCGGCCTCCACCGTGACCCACACGCCCATGCGGATGTCGTAAGGGATCTTGCGGCCGTCGGCCTCCAGCGAGGAGATCACCTCCACCATGCCCTTGCGCTCCAGCACGCCGCCTTCGCTCTTGGGACGGGTCACAAAAGGAATGTCTTCCACACTGGCCGGCGGGTAAAGCAGGCCGTTGCTCGGTACCGTGAGGCCGGTGGCATTGGCCACCGCCGTGCTCTCGATCGAGGGTTTGGAGCCATCGAGAAAGCTGTTGAACATCTTGGGGTTGAGGCCGCCGCGTGCCGCCTGCTCCGGCGTCAGGCCGTAGTTGCCCCATACCGTCTCGGGCGTTGATTCGCTGAAATGCGGCAGCCACTTGTGGCCGCGCCCGGCGGCCACCACCGGAAAGCCGCAGGTGCGTGCCCAGTCCACCAGGTCGCAGATGAGTGCGGGCTGATCGCCGAAGGCCAGCGAATAGACCACGCCGGCCTGCGCCGCGCGGCGCGCCAGCAGCGGGCCGCAGAACGCATCGGCCTCCACCGTGACGTTGACCACGTGTTTACCGTTGGCAAAGGCCTCCAGGATGTGGTCCACCGCGGCGATGGGGTTGCCGGTGCACTCGACGATGATGTCGATCTGCGGGTGGGTGACGACCGCCTTCCAGTCTTCGGTGATCCAGGTTGCTCCTGTTTTGATAGCGTCTTGCGCAGACGTGGCGGAGATAGAGGCTGGATTCCATCCCACACGCGCCAGGTTGGCGCGTGCCGCGTCAGGCGACAGGTCGGCAATGGCCACCAGTTGCACGCCCGGCGTGCGCGGAATCTGGGCCAGGTACATGGAGCCGAATTTGCCGGCACCGATCAGGCCGACACGGACCGGCCGCTGCTCGGCGGCGCGCTGCTGAAGTTTGGCGTAGAGGTTCATGAAACAAGAATACCGCGACTTGTCTTTCTCAGGGTTTCCCCTTGTCACAGCCCTGTCGCCGTCTGGCGGCAGGAGTGTGACAAGATCAAGCCCTGCGAAAATGACCAGAACAAAGATTGGAGATCGTGAATGGCTTCTTGGGACAAGAAATGGCTGGACCGCATGTACAACAACCGAGCTTTGGTGCCTGAACATGCGGCCCACTTCGCCCAGTGGGCGGATGCCTCCGGCGATGCACGTGAAGTCCATGCGCACAAGCTCGATGTGGCCTATGGCGATGGACCGAAGGAAACGCTCGACGTCTTTCCCCGCTCGCACCTGGCGCCGCAACCGGCCCCGGCTGCCGGTGCACCGGTGGTGGTGTTCATCCATGGTGGCTGGTGGCGCTCCCTCGACAAGGCCGAGCATTCCTTCATCGCACCGGCCTTCACCAACCAGGGGGCTTGCGTGATGGTGCCCAACTACGCGCTGTGCCCGGCCGTGACCATCCCCCAGATCACACTGCAGATGGTCAAGGCACTGGCCTGGGTCTACCGCAACGCCCGCAAGTACGGCGGGGACCCGAATCGCATCTACGTGGTGGGCCACTCAGCTGGCGGCCATTTGGCGACCATGCTGCTGAATTGCCTCTGGCCGGCCTACGGCCGTGACTTGCCGGCTGATCTGGTGAAAGGCGCCATGTCCATTTCAGGCCTGTACGACCTGGAGCCGATCATGCACACCCCTTTCCTCAAGGACTCGCTCAAGCTCACGCCTGAGCAGGTGCGTCTGGCCAGTCCGGCACGGCTGCCCGCGCCGAAGCAGGGCGTGCTGTACACCGTGGCCGGTGGCGACGAAAGCGCCGAGTTCATCCGCCACAACAAGCTGATTCAGAAGGCCTGGGGCAAAAAGGTGGTGCCGGTGTGCGAAACCATTCCCGGCAAAAATCACTTCAGCGTGCTGGAGGACCTGACGGCGCCTTGGACGCACTTGCACCAACTGGCGAGCCGGTTGGTATTTGGCAAGGCGTGAGCTGAAGCCTCGGCGGCGAGGTTCACCCTGTTCCTCAGCAAGGATGTCATGGGAGGGCCGATGTGTTGCAGTCATCGCATGAGTTGGTTGTCGTGCCATGCATGTCACGGCGGTGAGCGTCCGTGAGTTTGCTCGATCCTCGCACGGTGATCGTGATGAGTGCCTTTCTGGCGCTGGTCATGATGCTGATCCTGGTATCGCTGCGCCGCAGCGTCTCGGCGCAGATCCGTGGCCTGGGCGACTGGATCGCCGCAGATGCGACGTTTCTGGTGGCCGTGGTGCTGTTGAACCTGCGCGAGGCAGTGCCCCCCTTCCTGGGGGTGGTGGTGGCCAATACACTCGTCATCGTGGCCGTGCTGCTGTTCGGCCGGGGTCTGCGGCGGTTCTATGGCGAGCAGCCACCCCTCCAGCCACTGCTGCTAGCGGGAGCGGCTTTTTTCACGGTCGTGGCCTTGTTGGCCCTTGTCGCGGACGCCTATCCGCTGCGCCTGGCCGTGGTCACTGCCTCACTGTTGTGTGCTTCTGTCTTTGCCTTGTGGCACTTGTCGCGCCTTGCCAAAGGAACGTTCGGTGAACGCGTCACCCAGCTGGCGCTGGCCTTGTCTGTCACGGGCATCTTGCTGCGCTTGCTGACGATCGGCGAAGTCGGGCTTGAATCCAGCCTGTTCAAGCCGTCCCCGGTGCAGTCGTTTTATATTGCCTCGCTGGCGGCGGGTATTTTGTTGGCGGGGGTGGGTTTCATCCTGATGGTCCACGAACGCACGCGCACCGAGCTGGAGACGCTGGCGCACAGCCTGGAGCGCACGACGCAGGAGTTGCGCCAGCAGAACGAGGTCAAGTCCAAGTTCCTGGCCTATGCCGGGCATGACATCCGCCAGCCCTTGCAAGCCATTCATCTGTTGTTGGGCGGCTTGATCGAATCGAATCTCGACGTCAGGCAGCAGAAGACGGTCCACCTGATGGAGTCCTCCGTTCTGGCGCTCACGGATTTGCTCAATACGCTGCTGGACATTTCCAAGCTGGAGGCCGGGGCCATCGAACCCCGCATGCGATCGGTCGACCTCGATATTGTGCTGGCCCAGCTGGTGCAGGAGTTTATGCCCCAAGCCAATGCCAAGGGCCTGCGGCTCGGTTTGCATTTGCCACCGGAGGCGGTGACGGTGCTGACCGATGAGCAACTGCTGGGCTCGGTGTTGCGCAACCTGCTGGGCAATGCCATCAAGTACACGCAGCAGGGTGGCATTCTCGTGGCAGTGCGGCGCGTCTCTCAGGGCTTCAAGTTGCAGGTGTGGGACACGGGCGTCGGCATTCCGGAAGAACACCTGGATCAGGTGTTTGAAGAGTATTACCAAGTGGACAATCCGCAGCGCGACCGCAGCAAGGGCCTGGGTCTGGGGCTGGCCATCGTGCGCCGCATTTCCCTGCTGCTGGGCCTGAACCTGACCTGTCGTTCCCGGTTGGGCCGGGGCACGGTGATGGAACTCACTTTGCCGCCGGCCACGCAGCCGAGTGGGGTGGTGGTGGCTGCCGGTGAGGTACCTGCGGGTAGGCTGGACCTGAGTGGAACCCGGGTGGTGGTGCTCGAGGATACGGTGGAAGTGGCGCAGGCGCTCAGCCAGTGGCTACAGGCGCAGGGTGCCCGGGTCGCGCATTACCTGTCGGCGGAAGAGGCGCTGGCGGCTCCCGACATTGAGACCGCCGACTTCTACCTTTGCGACTACCGCCTGCCAGGCCGGCTGACTGGACTGGACTTCCTGCAATCCCTGCAGGCGAGGGCGCCAGCAGACATTCATGCCGTGCTATTGACCGGCGACACGTCGAGCCAGTTCATCGAACGGGTGGCCGCCAGCGGCTGGCCGATCCTGTTCAAGCCTGTCAAGCCGCGCGAATTGCAAGTCTTCCTCAAGCTGTGGCGAGGCGCCAGCCAGCAAACGGGCCCTTTCTGAGAGGTGCGCGTTAGGCCCTGAAATGGAAATGGTTTTCGGCGCCCAGCCATAGACTGAGATAGAGTGGTCTTGGCTCTTGACCGGTACAGGGCGTTCAGCTGGAGACCGCATGAACTGGAGTTGGCTGCAGAAGCACTCACTGAAGACGAGAGCAACGCTCTTCACGCTGAGCATTTTCCTGATCAGCATCTGGTCGCTGGCTTTCTACGCCGATCAGACCCTGCGCAAAGACATGCAGCGTCTGTTGGGGGAGCAACAGTTTTCGACCGTTACCTTGTTGGCGAATGAGATCAACCAGGAACTGAGCAGCCGCATCCACATGATGGAGAAAGTGGCGCAGGACATTCGTCCACAGACGCTGGCCAGTCCGGAGGACTTGCAGGATCAGCTGGCCAAGCTGGTCGTTTTCCAGGAGCTGTTCAACGGCGGAATTTTTGTGACAGCGCTGGATGGCATCGCACGGGCTTCCTTGCCCGTTTCGGCGAATCGGCTGGGCGTCAATTACTCGGACCGGGACTACATTGCCGCCGCGCTGCGTGAGGGCCGGGCGTCGATCAGCCGACCGCTCGTTGGCCGAACGCTTCAAATCCCGGTGATTGCCATGGCAGTGCCGATCCGGGACGTCCAGGGGCAGGTGATCGGCGCCTTGGCGGCAGGGATCAACCTGGGCAAGTCAAATTTTCTGGATCGAGTGGAAAAAGACCACCTGGGCAAGACTGGCAACTACCTGGTGGTCGCGCCGCAGTACCGGCTGATTGTCTCTTCCTCGGACAAAAGCCGGATATTGGAAACGCTTCCACCGCCTGATGCCAATCCAATGCTGGAGCGGTTCATCCGAGGGTACGAGGGGACGGAGGTGTTGATCAATCCGCTGGGCGAGCAGGTGCTGGCGTCGGTCAAGCGCATCCCCGTGGCAGGCTGGTATGCGGCCATTGCCTTGCCGACGTCGGTGGCTTTTGCCCCGATTCGGGCCATGCAGGAGCGATTGTTGCTGGCCACGCTGCTCCTGACGGTGCTTGCAGGTGGGCTGACCTGGTGGATGCTCAGGCGCGAGCTGGAGCCGCTCCAGGTGGCGGTCCGGACCTTGTCTGCGCTGTCCGAGACCAATCGACCGCTTCATTCCTTCCCCGTCACCCGACAGGATGAGATTGGCCAGCTGATCAGCGCTTTCAATCGGCTGGTGCTCGCCTTGAAGCAGCGTCAGGAAGGTCTGGAAGAGAGCGAGGAGCGCTACCGAACCGCCTTCAGGACCAGCCCTGATGCCTTGACCATCACCCGTCTGTCCGACGGACAGTACCTGGATGTCAACGATGGCTTCTCGCATCTGTTCGGCTGGACACGGGAAGAGGTGATTGGCAAGACGTCGCGGGATATCGGCATCTGGCCCAACTGGGACGAGCGGGTCGTTCTGATGCGTGCCATCGAAGCTGACGGCCATTGCGAAAACCTCGAGGCTGAACTGGTCACCAAGGATCGCAAGTTGATCACGACACTGGTGTCTGCCAACGTGATCAGTCTGGCTGGCGAGCCTTGTCTCCTGTCGGTCACGCACGACATCACGGCCCGCAAGGAGACCCTCCGGCAGATCGAGCACCTCGCCTATGCGGACGCATTGACGGAATTGCCCAACCGCCGGCTGTTCACGGACCGGCTCAAGCATGCCATTGCTGCCAATGTTCGCCACCGTCAGTACGGCGCGTTGGTGTATGTCGATCTGGATAACTTCAAGACCCTGAACGACACGCTCGGTCACGACATGGGCGATCTTCTGCTGCAAAAGGTCGCCAGGCGACTGAGCGTATGCGTCCGCGACGAGGACATGGTGGCGCGCATTGGCGGTGACGAGTTCGTGGTGCTGTTGGAGCAACTCAGCCCGGATCCCGAGGCGGCTGCCACCGGGGCAGAAAAGGTGGCAGAAAAGATTCTTGCCGCATTCGACCTGCCTTTCTCACTCAACAAGATCGAGCACCACACCAGTTGCAGCATCGGCATCACCTTGTTCGGCGATCAGCAGGAGAACACGGTCGATCCGCTGAAGCGGGCCGATCTGGCCATGTACCAGGCCAAAGCTGCCGGCCGCAATGCGTTGCGGTTCTTCGATCCGCAAATGCAGGCCATGGTCAATATGCGCGCCGCACTCGAGGTCAGCATGCGGGAGGCGTTGCAAAAACAGCAGTTTCTTCTGCACTATCAGGTCCAGGTGAACGATGCGGGCGAGATCACCGGCGTCGAAGCGCTGGTGCGCTGGCAGGACCCCCAACGTGGCTTGGTGTCCCCGGCTGAGTTCATTCCACTGGCCGAAGAAACCGGGTTGATTCTGCCCTTGGGCAACTGGGCCTTGCACACAGCCTGTGCACAACTGGCCCGCTGGCGCGATCAGCCCGGTATGGCACGACTGACCATGGCTGTGAATGTCAGCGCACGCCAGTTCCATCAGGACGACTTCGTGGCGCAAGTCTTGGAGGCATTGGCCAGCACCGGTGCGAAGGCGAACCAGCTCAAGCTGGAACTGACGGAGAGCATGCTGGCGGTCAATATCGACGACGTCATTGCGAAGATGACGGCGCTTCGAGCGCAAGGCGTGAACTTCTCGCTGGATGACTTCGGCACCGGTTTCTCTTCGCTTGCCTACCTCAAACGCCTGCCGCTTGATCAGCTGAAGATCGATCAGGGTTTTGTGCGCGACATTCTGGTCGACCCCAACGATGCCGCCATCGCCAAAATGGTCGTTGCCCTGGGCAACAGCCTGGGCTTGAAGGTGATTGCCGAAGGCGTCGAGACCGAAGCGCAGCGCGAAGCTTTGGCCGGCCTCGGCTGCCGCAGCTACCAGGGCTACCTGTTCAGCCGCCCACTGCCGATTCTGGAGCTTGAGACTTTGATGCGGGTGATGGACAACCCCTGAACGAGGCGGGCTTATTGAGCTGTCGCCACCCCCTCTATTTTCATCCCCACCGAAGCCTAGCTGCTGGTTCTCCGTGAATGATCGGTCGTGTGCCGTCTGGGTTGTTCCATTGACTCTTGAGTTCTTCCTAATGCAATCCTGATGCAGGCAGTGCTACGCTGTCAACATCATGGATCGATCCAAGACTCCGACCATTTCCTCCCTCAGGCATTGGGGCATCGTCATTGGGCTGCTTTCACTGGCCACCATTGTCGGCCTGTTGCTGGAGCCGTATGTATCGCTGACCAGCCAGGCCATGATCTATGTGCTGGTCGTAGTGCTTGCTGCCTACAAGCTGGAATGGATCGAGTCAGCGGTTTGTGCGGTGGGGGCCGTCACTGCCCTGAACTTCTTTTTCGTGCCGCCGCGTTGGACGTTCGAGGTCGAGAGCCAGGAGCATTTCATCGCGCTGACCACCATGCTGGTGGTCGCCCTGGTCATCAGCCGTCTGGCCAGCGGGCTGCGGCGCGAAACCGAGGTCGCCCGGCTGAATGAGCAACGTGCACGGCAGTTGCAGGCGCTGGCGACCGAGTTGTCCAGCGTCACCACACCGCAACAGGTGCAGACCTTGGGCCGTAGCGCACTGGATGCCGCCTTTGCAGGGCCTAACGCACTGGTCCTTGCGGACAGCATCGAGGGCTTGGCGCGTGCGGAGGGGCTTGCACCCGCCGTGCTCGATGGCATGCGCTGCTGCATGAAGGAGAGCGCCGTGCTGGGGCCGGGCACGGGGCGCTGGCCCGGGCTGGATGCCTGGTACCTGCCCTTGGGCGGCCGGGAGCAGGTGTCGGGTGCTGCCTGTGTCCGTCCTGCCTTGGCCGCCGATGAAGAGGGGCGGGAGCACGCTCAGGCGCTGTGCGCCCTGCTGGCGCAGGCGCTATGGCGCCTGAGGCTCACCACGTCCATGCTGGCGGCACAGGGTGAGGCCCAGCGCCAGCAGTTGCAGAGCACCTTTCTGGCGGCGATCTCGCATGATCTGCGCACGCCGCTGGCCGCCATCGTGGGCGCGGCGTCTGCGCTGCAGACCCAGCACGAAAAACTGGGCCCGACGGAGCAGAAGCGCTTGTTGGACAGCATTGCCAGCGAGGCGTCCTACCTCAATGCCATCACCGAGAACACCTTGCAACTGGTGCGGCTGGCCAGTCCCGGACTGGTGCTGCGGCGCGACTGGGAGTCGATGGAGGAGATCGTCGGTGCGGTGCTGGCGCGCATGCGCCCGCACGACCCGGACCATCGCATCCGCGCCAGCGTGCCGGAAGGCCTGCCGCTGGTGAAGGGCGATCCGGTGCTGCTGTCGCAACTGGTCGGCAATCTGCTGGACAACGCGCTCAAGCATGGCGAGGGGACCATCGATCTGACGGTCAGCGCACAGCCGCAGCAGATCCAGCTCTGCGTCGCGGACCACGGGCCCGGCATTGCGCCGGCCGAACAGGAAGACATCTTCAAGCCCTATGCACGTGGCGACCGCTCGGGCCGGCGTGGTGCCGGCCTGGGGCTGGCGGTGTGCCGCGCCATTGCGCAGGCGCATGGCGGCCGGCTGACGCTGCAGTCCCGCGTTGGCGAAGGCAGCGTCTTCTGCCTGGTGTTGCCGCTGGATGTGCCACAACCAGTGCCGGAGTTGCCATGACCTTGCGTGTGCTGGTGGTGGAGGATGACCGCGAGATTCGCACGCTGATGCAGTCCTCGCTCTCGGTCGAAGGCTTTGAAGTGCAGACCGCGGTGACGTTGAGCGAGGCCATGGCGCTGCTGCGCCACAGCCCGCCCGACGTCATCGTGCTGGACCTGGGCTTGCCTGACGGCGATGGCTTGCAGCTGGTGCGGGAGGTGCGACGACAGCAGAGCGTGCCCATCATCGTGGTGTCGGCACGCCATCAGGAGGCGCAGAAGATCGAGCTGCTCGATGCCGGCGCGGATGACTACCTGACCAAACCCTTCAGCGTGGGCGAGCTGCTGGCGCGCATCCGCGTGGCACTGCGCCACCGCGGCACGGCCCTGGCCGCCGCCGTGACGGTACACGAGCTGGACGACCTGCGCATCGATCTCGCTGCGCACGCGGTACAACGCGCCGGTGCGCCGGTGCATCTCACACCCACCGAGTTCAAGCTGCTGGCGCGCCTGGTGCGTAGCGCCGGCCGGGTGGTGACGCACCGGCAACTGCTGGCGGATGTGTGGGGCCCCGAGTACACCGAGCACACCCACTACCTGCGGCTCTACATGGGGCAGTTGCGCGCCAAGATCGAGCGCGATCCGGCCGAGCCGCGCCATCTGCTGACCGAGACCGGCGTTGGTTACCGGCTTGCCAGCGACTGAGCCATCGCGTCCTTATGCGTTCCTGATGCCGGGCACGGGATAGTGTCGGCATCGTCACTTTGAATGCTCTGCGATGGACACGAATCACGACAAGGAAAAGCTCGCGGTGCTGGCACTTGGCGCCCTGGGTGTGGTGTACGGTGACATCGGCACCAGTCCGCTGTACACCATGAAGGAGATTTTTGGGGCCGCAGGTGTGCCGTTGGACATGGTCCACATCATTGGTGCCGTCTCGGTGATTGTCTGGGGCCTGCTGACCATCGTCACCCTCAAATACGTGCTGCTGATCCTGCGTGCCAACAACCGTGGCGAAGGCGGCATCCTGGCACTGACGGCGCTGGCTGCCCAGGCGGCGGGCAAGACGCCCGGGCGACGTATCGCGCTGTTGCTGACCGGCGTGGCGGGGGCCGCGCTGTTTTATGGCGACAGCGTTATCACGCCAGCCATCTCTGTGTTGAGCGCGGTCGAGGGCCTGGAGGTGGTGACACCGGCGCTCAAGCCCTATGTGTTGCCGGTGTCCGCCGCGGTGCTGATCGGTCTGTTCATGGTGCAGCGTTTTGGCACCGGCCTGGTTGGCCGGCTGTTCGGCCCCGTCATCGTGCTGTGGTTTGCGGTGCTGGCCTTCACCGGTCTGCTGGAGATCGTGCGCGAACCCGCCATCCTGGCGGCGCTGAACCCGCTGCATGCGCTGGCTTTCCTGCGTGCCCAGGGCTGGCATGTGTTCGTGGCGGTGGGCGCCATCGTGCTGGCTTTCACGGGGGCCGAGGCGCTGTATGCCGACATGGGGCACTTCGGCAAGCGCCCGGTCCAGCTGGCCTGGATGGCTTATGTGCTGCCGGCGCTGGCAATCAACTACATGGGCCAGGGCGCATTGCTCATGCGCGACCCGTCCGCTGTCGACAACCCGTTCTATCGCATGTTCCCCACGGCCTGGCTGGTGCCGGCGGTGGTGCTGGCCACGCTGGCCACCATCATTGCCTCGCAGGCGGTGATCTCCGGTGCCTATTCGGTCACGAAACAGGCGATCCAGCTGGGCCTGCTGCCGCGCATGCGCGTGCTGTACACCTCGGCCAAGGAGGTCGGCCAGATCTACATGCCGGAGGTCAACTGGCTGCTGCTGGTGGCCGTGCTGCTGGCGGTGGTCGGCTTCGGCAGTTCGTCGGCCCTGGCCTCCGCCTATGGGATTGCGGTCACGCTGACCATGTTCATCACCACGCTGCTGACCTTCTTCGTTCTCCGTCAAGGCTGGGGCTACCCCTTGCCGCTGGCGCTGGCCGCCACCGGGGCCTTCCTGCTGCTGGATGCGGCGCTGGTCGTCTCCTGTGCGATCAAATTCCTGGAGGGGGGCTGGTTTCCGCTGGCCACCGGCATCGCCATCTTCGCTGTCATGGCGACCTGGCGGCGCGGCCGCGAGCTGCTGATCGAGAACATCCGGCAGGGCGATCCGGAACTGTTGCCTTTCATCACAACCATGGCCGCCGAGTCGGTGCACCGTGTGCCGCGCACGGCCGTTTATGCGGTGGCCAATCCGGACACAGTACCGCAGGCACTGATGCACAACCTCAAGCACAACCAGGTGCTGCACGAGCGCAATCTGATCCTGACGGTGCTGTTCCACGATGTGCCCTGGGTGACTCCCGAAGAGCGTGTGCAGGTGATGCCCCTGGTGCCGGGCTTCTGGAAGGTGCAGGTGAACTACGGCTTCATGAACACGCCCGACATCCCGCAGGCGCTTGAGCTTTGCCAGGCCCAGGGGCTGCCGATCAACCTGTTCGAAACTTCCTACTTCCTCAGCCGTGAGATCGTGGTGCCCACGCGCGGCACCGGCATGGCCCACTGGCGCGAAGCGCTGTTCTCGCTCATGTCACGTAATGCCGGCAACGTGGCGGACTTTTTCCGCCTGCCGAACAACTGTGTGATCGAACTGGGGACACGGGTGCAGATCTGAGGGGTTGGGGAGCGGACTTCCTACAATGGCGGCATGTCCTCTGTTCTGCCGCCGTCCGGTTTCTCCCCCTCCCTGTTTTCCACCGCTACCGACTCCCCGTTGATCGCGAGTCTGAATGAGGAGCAACGCGCCGCCGTCACGCTGCCGCCCGAGCATGCGCTGATCCTGGCTGGCGCCGGTTCGGGCAAGACGCGGGTGCTGACCACGCGCATCGCCTGGCTGCTGCAGACCGGCCAGGTGTCGCCCGGCGGCGTGCTGGCCGTGACCTTCACCAACAAGGCGGCGCGCGAGATGATGACGCGCCTCTCCAGCATGCTGCCGGTCAATGTGCGCGGCATGTGGATCGGCACCTTCCACGGTCTGTGCAACCGGCTGCTGCGCGCCCACTACAAAGCGGCCAACCTGCCGCAGACTTTCCAGATCCTGGACACGCAGGACCAGCTATCGGCCATCAAGCGCCTGTGCAAGCAGTTCAATGTGGACGACGAACGCTTCCCACCGAAGCAGCTGCAGTGGTTCATTGCCGGCTGCAAGGAAGAGGGCCTGCGCCCTCACATGGTGGAGGCACGCGACGAAGACACGCGCAAGAAGGTGGAGCTGTACCAGCTGTATGAAGAGCAGTGCCAGCGCGAAGGCGTGGTCGATTTCGGCGAGCTGCTGCTGCGTTCCTATGAGCTGCTGCGCGACCACGATCCGGTGCGCGAACACTACCAGCGGCGTTTCCGCCACATCCTGATCGACGAGTTCCAGGACACCAACAAGCTGCAGTACGCCTGGATCAAGCAACTGGCCGGCCAGGACGAGAACGGCACGCTGCGTCCGGACGGCGGCGCGGTGCTGGCGGTGGGCGACGATGACCAGAGCATCTACGCCTTCCGCGGGGCGCGTGTCGGCAACATGGCCGACTTCGTGCGCGAATTCAAGGTGCAGCACCAGATCAAGCTGGAGCAGAACTACCGCAGCTACAGCAACATCCTGGACGCCGCCAACGAGCTGATCAGCCACAACAAGCACCGTCTGGGCAAGAACCTGCGCACCGACCAGGGACCCGGCGAGCCGGTGCGGGTCTATGAGTCCACCAGCGACTTTGCCGAGGCGCAGTGGATGGTGGACGAGATGAAGCAGTTGGTGCGCGAAGGCATGGAGAGAAAAGAGATCGCCGTGCTGTACCGCTCCAACGCACAGAGCCGGGTGATCGAAACCGCCTTGTTCAATGCCGCCATTCCCTACAAGGTGTACGGCGGCCTGCGCTTCTTCGAACGGGCCGAAATCAAGCACGCGCTGGCCTACCTGCGCCTGCTGGAGAACCCGCTGGACGACACCAGTTTCCTGCGCGTGGTCAACTTCCCGCCGCGCGGCATCGGCGCACGCAGCCTGGAGCAGTTGCAGGACGCCGCGCGCGCGGCCGGCTGCTCCCTGCACGATGCGGTGAGCACGGTCAGCGGCAAGGCCGGTGCCAACCTGGGCGCCTTTGTCGCCAAGATTGACGTGCTGCGCGAGCAGACGCAAGGCCTGACACTGCGCGAGATCATTGAACTGGTGCTGGCACACAGCGGCCTGGTCGAGCATTACCAGACCGAGCGCGAAGGTGCCGACCGCATCGAGAACCTGGAAGAACTGGTGAACGCGGCCGAGAGCTTCGTCTCGCTCGAAGGCTTTGGCCGTGATGCCGAAGCGCTGCCGCAGGAGACGGCAGCACCGGTGGTCGCCGCGCCCGGGGCGCCGGACGACACCGGCGAAGTGATGTCACCGTTGGCGGCATTCCTCACGCATGCCGCGCTGGAGGCCGGTGACAACCAGGCGCAGGACGGGCAGGATGCCATCCAGCTGATGACGGTGCATGCCAGCAAGGGACTGGAGTTCAACTGCGTCTTCATCACCGGGCTGGAGGAAGGCCTGTTCCCGCACGAGAACTCGATGAGCGACTTTGACGGGCTGGAGGAGGAGCGGCGCCTGATGTACGTCGCCATCACGCGCGCGCGCAAGCGCCTGTACCTGAGCCACTCGCAGACGCGCATGCTGCACGGGCAGACGCGCTACAACATCCGCAGCCGCTTTTTCGATGAGTTGCCGGAAGAAACACTCAAGTGGATCACGCCGAAACATCAGGGTTTTGGCTCCGGCTTTGAGGGTGCTATCAATTCAGGAGCTGGTCGCGCAGGATGGTCGGGGGCCAAGGGCCCATTTGGCTCTGATTTTTCGAGCAGCCGCCATGCGCCCGAGCCGGTGTCGAAAGCCAGCGAGAGCACCGGCCTGAAGGTCGGCATGAAGGTGTTTCACACCAAGTTCGGTGAAGGCACGGTGCTGACGCTCGAAGGGGCGGGTGACGATGCGCGGGCGCAGGTCAACTTCCCGCGTCACGGCGTCAAGTGGCTGGCGCTGTCGGTCGCCAAGTTGACGCCGGTGCCCTGAGGCGAATCCGGGGCGCGTTCTCAGGCGCTGGGGGGAGGGGTTTCAGCATCGTCGGTGACGAAGCTGTCACGGAAGCTGAAATAGATCGAGCAGAAGAACATGGCGGCCAGCAACAGGGAGGCCGGGAACATCAGCATGCCCATCAGTTCGGGCTGGCCCATGGCCATGCTCAGCAGCAGCAGCCCGGCGCCAACGAGAGAGAAGACCCCCAGCCAGCCGAGCAGGAAGAGCGTCATGGCGCCGAAGTTGCGCAGACAGGCCACCCCGCTGAAGAACAGGCTTTTGGCCGGCGACACGCCATGCCAGTGCACCAGCGCCGGGGCATGCCAGAACAGCAGCGACAGCGGCAGGTACAGCGCCATGGCCACCCACATGGCGTTCTGGAAGGCCGGGCTCTCGACCATCTCGCGCGTGAGCGAGCCGCCCACCAGGTACAGCTTGGCGAAGTCGCCGCCGTCGAACAGGGCCGAGATGCCGAGCACCGCCAGGAAACCCAGCGCATAGATCACGCCCAGCACCGCCATGGCGCGCGCCTGTTGCCGTCCGGCGCGGAAGGCGCTGATCAGGATGGACGGCATGGGGAACTTGCCCTGGCTGGCCTCGCGCGTGGCCGCCATCAGGCCCAGCGTGGCCGCCGGCAGCAGGCCCAAGGCCAGCGCATTGCCGAGATAGGGCACCAGGCTGGCCACCGACATGACGGTGATGAACAGGAAGAACAGGCCCGAGAGCGCCAGCGGCTGCTGCCAGAAGGTGCGCAGGCCCGCCCTGACCCAGAGCCAGCCGGTACCCGCGGGGACGATGTTGAGTTTCATGCCGCTTGCAATGCCGGGCTGGCGAGAAAGTCGGACGCGTGCACCGGCTGCTGGATGCGCTGGCGCAGCACGCGTTCGAAATGCGCCGGGTCGTGTGCCTGCAGCATCGAGGCTTCGCGCGGCAGGTGGAAGTCCCACAGGCGCGAGGTCCAGAAGCGCAGGGCGCCGGCGCGCAGCATGGCCGGCATCAATTCGCGTTCGGCGGCGCTGAACGGCCGCACCGCGGCATAGGCCTGCAGGAAGGCCGCGGTGCGTTCGGTATCGGTCGCGCCTGTCCCGAGGTCGATGCACCAGTCGTTCAGGCAGACCGCCACGTCGAACAGCCAGCTGTCGACACCGGCAAAGTAGAAGTCGAAGAAGCCGGTCAGTTCGGGCTGGTCGGAGCCGGGCGCGCGGTCGAACATCACGTTGTCGCGGAACAGGTCGGCATGGATGGGGCCGCGCGGCAGCGCGCCATACACCGGCTGTGCCGCCACATGGTTCTGGTAGGCCAGCTCGCTGCGGATCAGGGTCGCCTGCTCGGGTGTCAGGTGCGGCAGCACCACCGGTACGGTCTCGTTCCACCAGGCCAGACCGCGCAGATTGGGTTGCTGGCGGTCGTAGTCACGCCCGGCCAGGTGCATCTTCGCCAGCATGTCGCCCACGGCCGCGCAGTGCGCCGGGGTGGGCTGAAGTTCGCTTTTGCCGCGCAGGCGATTGACCACCGCCGCTGGCTTGCCCTTGAGTTGGTGCAGGATGTCGCCATCGCGGTCGGCTGCCGGGTCGGGCACCGGGATGCCCTTGAGCGCCAAGTGCTTCATCAGGCGCAGGTAGAAGGGCAGTTGCTCGAAACTCAGGCGTTCGAACAGGGTCAGCACATAGGCGCCCTGGTCGGTGGTGACGAAGTAATTGGTGTTCTCGATGCCGCCCTGGCAGCCTTCCATGGCCTGCAGTTGGCCCAGGTTCAGTGTTTGCAGCAGGGCGCCGGCCTCATCGAATGAGACTTCCGTAAAGACCGCCATGGATCAGAAACTCTTGATTTTCCAGCCACCCGAGCCGCCGGCGCCGCGTTCGCGGTCGGCTGCGGCCGGATTGCGGTTGTTGCTTTCCGGGCCCACTTCATAGGCCGGGGCATCGCCCTTGGGCTTGACGGTGATGCTCTTGGTCTCACCGCCCACGCGCAGCTCGTCGATGCGCGAGCCGGCATCCTCGTGGCGGATGTTCTCGACGCGCGGTTCAGCCCGCTCGGCCTTGTCGGCCTGTTCGGCGGGGGCCGGGGTGGCAGTTTGAGCCTGAACCAGACCGGTGGCCAGGCAGACCAGAAGGAGGGGGAGGTGGGCGGCGCGCATCTGGTCATTGTAAAACGTCCGGGGCAGGCACAATTGGCCTTATGAACGAGATTCCGAGCGAGAAGAAAACCCTGCTGCTGGTCGACGGTTCCAGCTACCTGTACCGCGCCTTTCACGCCATGCCGGACTTGCGCGCCGTGCCGGGCGACCCCACCAGCAGCCCGACCGGTGCCATCCGCGGCATGATCAACATGCTGCAAAGCCTGCGCAAGGAGGTGCACCCCGAATACGCTGCCTGCGTGTTCGATGCCAAGGGGCCGACTTTCCGCGATGCGCTCTACCCCGAGTACAAGGCGCACCGCTCGCCCATGCCAGACGACCTGCGGGCCCAGATCGAGCCCATTCACGAGGTGGTGCGCCTGATGGGCTGGAAGGTGCTGGACGTGCCTGGCGTGGAGGCCGACGACGTGATCGGAACGCTGGCGGTGGCGGCGGCCAAGCAGGGCATCGAGGTGATCGTGAGCAGCGGCGACAAGGACCTGGCCCAGCTGGTCAACCCGCACATCACCATCATCGACACCATGAACGGCAAGCGACGCGATGTGGCCGGCGTGGAGGCCGAGTTCGGCGTGCCGCCGCACCTGATGATCGACTTCCAGACCCTGGTGGGCGATGTCATCGACAACGTGCCGGGGGTGGCCAAGGTCGGCCCCAAGACGGCTGCCAAGTGGCTGCAGGAATACGGCTCGCTCGAAGGCGTGGTGGCCAACGCCGATGCCATCAAGGGCGTGGCCGGCGAGAACCTGAAAAAGGCGCTGGACTGGCTGCCGACCGGCCGCCAACTGCTGACCATCAAGACCGACTGCGATCTCAACGGCTGGGTGCCGGATCTGCCTGCTATTGATTCGATAGCTATCGGCGCAGAAGATACGCCATCTCTGCGCGATTTTTACGAGAAATACGGTTTCAAGGGCCTGGCCAAGGCGCTGGGCGGTGACGTACCGGCACCGGCACCGCGCAAGCCGAAGAACGCCGAGCCTGGCCTGTTTGACGAGCCGGAGGAACCGGTGGCCGCGGCGGTGTCCAAGGTCAGTTCGGTGTCCTACGAAACGATCCTGGATTGGGAGGCGTTCAACCGTTGGCTGGCGCGCATCGAATCGGCTGAGCTGGTGGCGCTGGACACCGAGACCACTTCGCTGGACGAGATGGTGGCGGAGATCGTCGGCCTGTCCTTCAGCGTCCAGCCGGGGGAGGCGATCTACATTCCGCTGGCGCACAACTATGCCGATGTGCCGGCGCAATTGCCGCGCGACGAGGTGCTGGCCAGGCTCAAGCCCTGGCTGGAAAACCCGGCGGCCAAGAAGCTGGGTCAGCACATCAAGTACGACCGCCATGTGTTCGCCAACCACGGCATTGAGGTGCAGGGCTACGCCCACGACACCATGCTGCAGAGTTATGTGTTGGAAGTGCACAAGCCGCACGGCTTGGCCAGCCTGGCCGAGCGTCACCTCGGACGCAGCGGCATCAACTACGAAGACCTGTGCGGCAAGGGTGCACACCAGATTCCGTTCAGCCAGGTCGACATCACCAAGGCGGCTGAATACTCCTGCGAAGACTCCGACCAGACGCTGGACGTGCACGGGGTGCTGTGGCCGCAGCTGCAGGCCGACGACAAACTGCGCTTCATCTACGAACTGGAGATCGCCAGCTCCGAGGCGCTGTACCGCATCGAGCGCAATGGCGTGCTGATCGACGGCCCCACGCTGGCGGCGCAAAGCCATGAGCTGGGCCAGCGCATCCTGCAGCTGGAGAAAGAGGCGCACGAGCTGGCCGGACAACCGTTCAACCTGAGTTCGCCGAAACAGATCGGTGAAATCTTTTTCACCAAGCTCGGCTTGCCGGTGGTGAAAAAAACCGCCACCGGTGCGCCGAGTACCGACGAAGAGGTGCTGGAGAAACTGGCGGAAGACTTCCCGCTACCGGCCAAGATCCTGGAGCACCGCGGCCTGTCCAAGCTCAAGGGCACCTACACCGACAAGCTGGCACAGATGGCCAACCCGCGCACCGGCCGCGTGCACACGCACTACGCGCAAGCGGTGGCGGTGACCGGTCGCCTCTCCAGCAACGACCCGAACCTGCAGAACATCCCGATCCGAACGCCCGAGGGCCGGCGCGTGCGCGAGGCCTTTGTCGCACCGCCCGGCTGCGTGATTGCCAGTGCCGACTACTCGCAGATCGAGCTGCGCATCATGGCGCACATCAGCGGCGATGCCGCGCTGCTGCTGGCCTTCCACGACGGCATGGACGTGCACCGCGCCACGGCGGCCGAGGTGTTTGGCATACCGACCAGCGCTGTCTCCAGCGAGCAGCGCCGTTATGCCAAGGTCATCAACTTCGGCCTGATCTACGGCATGAGTGCCTATGGCCTGGCCAAGAGCCTGGGCATCGACAACACGGCGGCCAAGAACTACATCGAGCGTTACTTCCAGCGTTTCTCCGGCGTCAAGCAGTACATGGACGACACGCGCGCCAGCGCCAAGGCCCGTGGTTATGTGGAAACCGTGTTCGGCCGCCGTCTTTATCTACCCGAGATCAACTCGCCGAACGGCCCGCGCCGCAGCGGTGCCGAGCGCGCCGCCATCAACGCGCCCATGCAAGGCACGGCGGCCGACCTGATCAAGCTCAGCATGGTCAAGGTACAGGAAGTGCTGGATGCCGAAAAGCGCGGTACCAAGATCATCATGCAGGTGCACGATGAACTGGTGTTCGAAGTACCCGAGAACGAGGTGGACTGGGTTCGCCATGAAGTCCCGCGCCTGATGGCGGGTGTGGCGCACCTCAAGGTGCCGCTGCTGGCCGAGGTGGGCGTGGGGCCAAACTGGGACAAGGCACACTGAACGTGTTTGGGGTCATCCGGAGCAAAGCATGCCCCGGATGACTTTACGCGGCACGTACCCGCAGCGTGCTTACTGCTTGCCAGGGTCCTTGAAGTTGGGCACTTCATCAAACTCGACGTTCTGCAGCTTGCCGCCGACCTTTTCCACTTTGCGGATGTAGATGGTCTGGATGATGTCGCGGGTCTGGGGGTCGATGCTGATGGGGCCGCGCGGGCTGGTCCAGCTCATCCCCTTGGCGGCCGCGACGAACTTGTCGCCGCTGGCGTCGCCACCGGTTTTCTCCAGTGTCTTGGCAATCAGCTGCATGCCGTCGTAGCCGCTGACCGACATGAAATTCGGACGGTAGCCAGGATAGGCCTTGTAATAGGCTTGGACATAGGCCTTGTTTTCAGGCGAGTTGTGCGCTTCCGAGTAGTGGAAGGAGTTCACCACACCCAGTGCGTTGTTGCCCATGGCGTCAATCAGGTCTTCGGAGGTCAGGTCGCCGGTGGCGATGATGCGGATGCCCGCTTTCCCCATGCCGCGCTCTTCGAAACCTTTCATGAAGGCGATGGTCTGCTCGCCGGGCGGCAGGAACAGGAAGACGGCTTCGGGTTTGGCATCCCTGATCCGTTGCAGGAAGGGCGCGAAGTCCGGGTTCTTGACGGGTGTGCGCACTTCGCCGATGACTTCGCCACCCGCGGCCGTGAACGTTTTCTTGAATTGTGCTTCGGCATCATGCCCGGGCCCGAAGTCGGCCACCAGCGTGTAGACCTTCTTGATCTTGTTCTGGGCAGCCCAGCTGGCAATGGGGGCAGTGTCCTGGGGCAGGGTGTGTGAAACCCGCAAGATGTACTCGGACTTGGTGGTGATCGACGACGTGGCCGCGTTCATGATGATCATGGGGGTCTTGGCCTGGGTGGCGATCGGTGCGACTGCGAAGGCCGAGGGTGTCAGACCAAAGCCGGCGAGCACATCGACCTTGTCCTTGACGATCAATTCCTGCGCGGCACGCTTGCTGATTTCCGGGGCCACGCCGGTGTCGTCCTTGATGATGAGCTCGACCTTGCGCCCGGAGAAAACGCCACCCGTCTGCTGCAGGTAGAGGCGGGCACCGTTCTCGATGTGCTTGCCATAGGATGAGAATGGCCCCGACATCGGCAGCACCAGCCCGATCTTCAGCGGTTCGGCCGCGACGGCCAGGGTGGATGTCAGGCACAAGGTGCAGGCAGCCAGGACGGCTGACCGGCGCGTGAAATTCTTCGGTTTCATGGTTTGTCTCCTTCTTGCTTGCGGGGGCTGGCGGCGCAGGATTACCCCGCCAGCTGAAAACGCTTTGATGTTTTGATTACTGCGCGTCCGGCTGCTGCAGCGGTGCAGCGCGTCGGAACGCCTCCAGTTCTGCGCAGGCCTGGTCGACGGCCACGATGTTCGGGTACGGTGCCAGGTCCACCTTGAAGCGGCGGGCGCTTTCCACTTGCGGGATCAGATAGACATCGGCCACGGTGGGCGTATCACCGAAGCTGTAGCGACCCCGGTGCTTGTCGGCGGCCAGCAGCGCTTCGTAGGCCTCAAAGCCGGCGCTGATCCAGGTGGCGCACCAGGTGTTCACGGCGGCCTCATCGCAGCCGAGTTGCTTGCGCAGGTATTCCAGGATGCGGCGGTTGTTGATGGGGTGGATGTCGCAGCCCACGATGGCCGCCAGCGCACGCACGTGCGCGCGTGTTTGCAGGTCAGCGGGCAGCAGCGGCGGTGTGGGGTGACGCTCTTCCAGCCACTCGATGATGGCGGGGGACTGGATCAACACCGCTCCGGGCTGGCCCGTGGTGCCTGGCAGCGCCAGGGCGGGCACCAGGCCCTGGGGATTGAGTGTCTTGAACTCGGCCTTCAAGTGTTGTTCGGTGCGCAGATCCACCGGCACATACTCGGTCTGCAGGCCCTTGAGGTTCAGCGCAATGCGAAGCCGGTGCGAGGTGCCGCTGCGAAAGAAGTTGTAGAGTTTCATGGCCGCCTTCCTTACGCTGCCGGACCGACGTTGAGCACGATCTCGCCCACACCCCCGACATGGCCGGTGATGCGGTCGCCGCTGACCACCGGGCCGACGCCTTCGGGGGTGCCGGTGTAGATCAGGTCACCGGGTTGCAGGTGGTAGAACAGCGAAAGATCCGCAATCAGCTCACGGATGTTCCAGATCAGTTTGTTCAGGTCCGACTTCTGCTTGACCTGCCCATTGACGCTGAGTTCGATCTCGCCTTGTTCCAGCACCACGCCGGGCATCGGCACGATCTCGGAGCAGACCGAAGACTCTTCCACATCCTTGCCCAGGTCCCACGGGCGGCCCTGGTCACGCGCCACCAGCTGCAGGTCGCGGCGTGTCATGTCCAGGCCGCAGGCGTAGCCGTAAATGAGTTGGTGCGCTGCTTCGGGCTTGACGCGAAAGCCCGGTGCGCCGATGGCCAGCACCAGTTCCATCTCGAACTGGTAGTTGCTGGTCTCCGAGGGGTAGGCCACGGTTGCGCCGGACGCCACCAGCGTGGACGGGGCCTTGGTGAAGTAGAACGGGCGTGCGGTCGTCTTGTCCACCGGGCGCCCCATTTCAACGGCGTGCGCATGGTAGTTGCGGCCGACAAAAAACAGGCGGTTGACGGGCAGGCGCTCGGTCTTGCCGCGCACAGGCAGTGAAGGCGTGGCGGGCGGCTGCCAAAGGTAGGTCGGATTCATGGATGGTCTTTTTTCAAAATGAGGCTGAGGGCGACGGCTTTAGCCCCGGTTCTCGAACACACCGAGTTTTTGATGCAGGGGTGTCTCGTCGGCAATGAACAGGAAAGCCGGCTGCTCAGACGACAGGTTGCGCAGCGTCACGGCCGTGTAGCCGGGCGCGCAGCAGGTGTCTGCCTCGTCCAGCGTGAACGTGCTGTCTTCGATCCGGGCTTCAGCCCGGCCTTCGATCTGGTGGAAGACCATGGCCGGCGAGCGCGCGGGCAGGCGCAGCGTCTGGCCGGGGCGCAGCATCAGGGCGTAGAAGCCCAGGATGTTCTGTGCATCCTGGCCCGTCTCCGGGTTGACGTAACTCACCTGCACGGCTTCCTGGTCCGGGCGGTCCGCGGCCAGCGCGACCAGGGCCGCACGTGCGTCAACCCACGGGTAACGCAGCATGGGATAGGCCTTGTTGCTGCGCTCGAACACCGGTGTCGGCATGACGCCGCCACTGCGGTAGGCCTGCTCGCCATGGCCGGGCTTGACCGGCTGGCGCTGCCCTTCGATGGCATACGAGGTCTCGGTGTAGTAGACGAGCGGCAGATCCAGCACATCCAGCCAGACCACCGGCGCTGTGCCGTCGTGGCCATGTTCGTGCCACAGGCCGGTGGGCGTGAGGATCAGGTCACCGCGGTGCATGGGGCATTTCTCGCCGTCGACCGTGGTGTAGGCGCCTTCGCCCTCCACGATCATGCGCACCGCGTTCGGCGTGTGCCGATGGGACGGCGCCCATTCACCGGGCAGCAGCAATTGCATGCCCAGGTACATGGCGGCGCTGGCCTGCATCTTCTCAAGGCCATGGCCGGGGTTGGCCAGCACCAGTACACGGCGTTCGGCCTTCTCCATCGGGGTCAGTTCGCCTGCACGCAGCAGCAAGGGGCGCAGCGACTGGTAGGACCAGAAAGTGGGCCTGGTTTTGCGTGTCGGCACCTTGGGTGGCAAGACGGCGCGCAGGCTGGGCCACAGCGGCACCAGGTTGAGTTTTGTCAGATCGTCGCGGTAGTCCTGCGGCAGGTCTTCGAGTCGGCCGAGTTCGTGGCTCATGTTCAGGTCCTGAAGTTGGGGCGGTGTGTATGGGGGCTGATGCGGTGGACACCGCGGAGCTGGTTTTGCCGGGTCACTGGTGTCGCCCTCTTGCGTGGGCGCCGTCAGGCCGCTTCGGGCGTGGGCGTTACGTGGGCAAGACAGCGTGGCCCGCATTCCCTCCGTGCAACCCGTCCGCCCATGTCTTCCCCAGCGACGAGAACGGTGGCAGGTGATTTTCTGGAAACTGTCACGGTGAAGTCCTTGAGTCCATGCGGGCTGAATAGAAAGCGTGCATATGGTACGTATGCTTACTATCAGTGTAGATTTAGAATCAAATCGATCAACCCCGTAAAAACCCTAGCGCTGTCACGATGACTCGTTCGAACATCGAACTGGAAAACCTGCCCGGCTTTCATATCCGCCGCCTGCAGCAGATTGCCGTCGCAGTCTTCCTGGAAGAGACGCAAGCCTTTGGTGTGACGCCTGTTCAATACGCCGCAATGGCGGCGATTCAACGTCAGCCGGGCGTTGACCAGCGCACGCTGGCACGCAGCATCGGCTTTGATGCCGCCACCATCGGCAGTGTGATCGACCGGCTAGAAACGCGTGGGCTGATGCAGCGCCAGGCCAATCCGAATGATCGGCGCGCCCGCCTGCTGACCTTGACGCCGGACGGTGCCCAGCTGCTGCGCAAGATCGAGCCCAGCATGCTGCGCGCTCAGGCACGCATGCTGGAGCCCTTGCCTGCAGGGCAGCGCGGTCTGTTCATGGTGATGTTGCGCCAACTGGTGGAAGGCAACAACGACTTGAGCCGGGCGCCCAGTGGAGCAGCGGCGAGCCCTGCCACCGAGGTGACGCGAGAGGTCACGCAGGCAGCCCGGAAAAAACCTTCAAGCACTGTGCCCAGGACTGCGCCCAGGAAGACCGGTCGGTCGGCCGTTCGGGCGCCCTAGCCCGTCTTCGCGCGCGGAAGTCACCGCCTTCAGCGCTGGTCTTTTTCGCGACCGGGGCTGGGTCAGGCTTCGTCCAGCAGCCGCACCTTCACGCTCTTGCCCTTGACCTTGCCGGCATTGAGACGGGCCGCGGCTTCGCGGGCGACGTGGCGATCCACCGCGACGAAGGTGCAGAACTCGGTGACGTTGATCTTGCCGATCTGCTCACGCGTGTAGCCGGCCTCGCCCGTCAGGGCGCCCAGCACGTCGCCGGCGCGGATCTTCTCCTTGCGCCCGCCCAGGATCTGCAGCGTCATCATGGGCGGCAGCAGCGGCTCCTGGCTGGCCGGGGTGAGCTCGTCGAGTTTGTGCCAGACCGATTCCTGCTTCTGGTACTGGTCGATCTTGCCGACATGACCCATCTCGTCCATGCTGGCCAGGCTCAGGGCCAGGCCTGTTTCACCGGCGCGGCCGGTGCGGCCGATGCGGTGTACGTGCACTTCCGGGTCGGGCGAGATGTCGACGTTGATCACCGCTTCCAGTTGTGTGATGTCGAGCCCGCGCGAGGCGACGTCGGTGGCCACCAGGACCGAGCAGCTGCGGTTGGCAAATTGCGCCAGCACCTGGTCGCGCTCGCGCTGCTCCAGCTCGCCGTACAGCGCCAGCGCGCTGAAGCCCTGTGCCTGCAGCAACTCCACCAGCTCCTTGCAGCGCTGTTTGGTGTTGCAAAACGCCAGGGTGCTGACCGGGCGAAAGTGCTGCAGGATCTGCGCCACGGCTTGCAGCCGGTTGGCGCGGGTGACTTCGTAGAAGCGTTGTTCGATCAGTGAGGCGTTGTGTTGCGCTTCAACCTTGACCTGCTGCGGATCGCGCAGGAACTGCTTGGCGATCTTGTCGATGCCTTCGGGGTAGGTGGCCGAGAACAGCAGCGTCTGCCGCGCGGGCGGGCACTGGCGCGCCACGGTGGCGATGTCGTCGAAAAAACCCATATCGAGCATGCGGTCGGCTTCGTCGAGCACCAGCGTGTTGAGCGCCTGCAGGTCGAGCGTGCCGCGTTGCAGGTGGTCCATGATGCGGCCCGGCGTGCCCACAGCAATGTGCGCGCCGTGCTCCAGCGAGGCGTTTTGCATGCGCATCGGCATGCCACCGCACAGGGTGACGATCTTGATGTTGTCCTGGGCGCGGGCCAGGCGGCGCAGCTCCTGCGTCACCTGGTCGGCCAGCTCGCGTGTCGGGCACAGCACCAGTGCCTGCACGGCAAAACGGCGCGGGTTCAGGTTGGCCAGCACGGCCAGTGCAAAGGCGGCGGTCTTGCCGCTGCCGGTCTTGGCTTGCGCGATCAGGTCGCGGCCCAAGAGCGCAATCGGCAGGCTGGCGGCCTGGATCGGTGTCATCTCGGTGTAGCCCAGCTGTTGCAGGTTGTCGAGCATGGCGGGGCTCAGCGGCAGGGTACTGAAGCTGGCTTTGTGGGGGGCGGCAGTGCTGGTCGGCTTGCCTGGTGTGGGGGTGGTCATGCCTCGATTATCGGGACTCGCTGCTGTGCCCCCTGCTGTGGGTGATTTGTGCGGGCTCGTGCAACGGTTCAGCCTTGCCCCTAGACTCGCTACTTTCGCCAAACCAAAACCAGGAGCAACCGATGATGAACCGCGATCTCGAGACCGAATTCAAGGCCCTGCTGCCCGGCCAGAGCACCGAGGCGGGCGCCACGCGCCGTACCGCGCTCAAGACGGCGCTGGGCGTGGGTTATGCCGCGTCCGTCATGCCCATCATGGCGCAGACGGCGATCAAGACGCCGACCGACGGACTGACGGCGGGCGAGGTGAGCATCGACGTCAAGGGTTTCAAGATGCCGGCCTACCGTGCCATGCCGGCGGGCAAGAAAAACCTGCCGGTGGTGCTGGTGCTGTCGGAAATCTTCGGCGTGCATGAGCACATTGCCGACGTGGCCAACCGCTTTGCCCGTGCCGGCTACCTGGCCATCGCCCCTGAGCTGTTCGTGCGCCAGGGCGATGCGCAAAGTTATGGCGAGATGGCCAAGCTGATTGCCGAGGTCATCTCCAAGGTGCCGGACGCCCAGGTGATGGGTGATCTGGATGCCACCGTGGCCTGGGCCGGCGCCAATGGCGGCGATCTGGCGCGCGTGGGCATCACCGGTTTCTGCTGGGGCGGCCGCCAGACCTGGCTTTATGCCGCACACAGCAAGCACATCAAGGCCGGTGTGGCTTGGTACGGCCGCCTCGTCGGCGACCGCACTGAGCTGACGCCCAAGAACCCGATCGACGTCGCCGGCCAGCTCCATGGCCCGGTGCTGGGGCTGTACGGCGGTGCCGACACCGGCATCCCGCTCGATAGCGTGGAGAAGATGAAGGTGGCACTGGCCGCGGGCAACGCCGCTGCCAAAGCTTCGCAGTTCGTGGTCTACCCGGAGGCGCCGCATGCTTTCCATGCCGACTACCGGCCCAGCTACCGCAAGGAGGCGGCCGAGGACGGCTGGAAGCGTTGCCTGGCCTGGTTCAAGCAGCACGGCGTGGCCTGAGTCTTGCATGGTGTCAGACCATGCACCGGTAGAAAGCCGCCTGCGGGCGGCTTTTTTGTCCACGTTCGGGCTTCGTCGCGAATTGGATGCGAAAATCGGCCCCTACCCTTGATGAAAAAGCGCAAGCAGCTATGGTTTTGATAGCAATTCTGGCCGGCACCCTGGCCGCCGGCATCGGCAGCGTCTGGCTGGCCGCCGCCCTGAGCTTCGGCGTGCTGTCACGCTACACGCAGCACATGCTGAGCCTGGCTGCGGGCGCGTTGATGGGCACGGCCTTTTTGCACCTGCTGCCCGAAGCCTTCGAGAGCGAGATTGCGCCGCACCGCTTGTTCATGACGCTGCTGGTCGGTCTGGTGTTCTTTTTCCTGCTCGACAAGGCCGAACTCTGGCACCACGGCCATGAACACCACCACACACCGGCCCATGAGCACGACCATGACCATGATCATCAGCGTGACCACGGCCATGCGCACACCTCGGGCGGCTGGACCGTGCTGGCCGGCGACAGCGTGCATTGCTTCGGCGACGGCATCCTGATCGCCTCCGCTTTCATCGCCGATCTGCGTCTGGGTGTGGTTGCGGCACTGGCCGTGCTGGCGCACGAGGTGCCACACCACATGGGCGACCTGCTGGTGCTGCGGCAAAGCACGGGCGACCGCAAGGCCGCGCTGCTCAAGGTCACGCTGGCCGGCGCCATTACAGCGCTGGGTGGCTTGATCGGCTACTGGCTGGTGGACCAGCTGCACGACTACCTGACCTACTTCCTGGTGGTGGCCTCCAGCAGCTTCATTTATGTGGCGCTGGCCGACCTGATTCCGCAACTGCAAAAGCGACTGAGCCTGCGCGAGACGCTGGCCCAGATTGCCTGGCTGCTGGTGGGCATTGGCTTGGTGACGCTGGTCAGCAGCGTGGCGCACGGGCACTGAAAGCTACCGTAGCCCGCCCGTAGCGGAAAAGACCCCAAAACCCGATATCTCACTCGTTGTCGTCCGCGCAGACGGACCCGGGCGTCGACATCCTGGCGCTGCTTTACAGAAGATTTACCGGATGGTCAGCATCCGGTCAACCTGTTGCCATTAAGTTTCATCCCCGTATGAAACTGATTTATGTGGTGCGCCGTTTTGGCCCGGTGGGGGGCATGGAGCGCTATGTCTGGGAAACCGCGTGCGAGATGCGTCTGCTGGGGCATGAGGTCAAAGTCCTGTGCGAAACGAGTCTGGCCGAACCGCCGCATGGCATGGCCGTGCATACATTGGGAACGTCGCCGGCGCGTCCGCGTTGGAAGGCGCTTTGGCGCTTTGCCAACAAGGTGGCGCAGTGGCTGGAGGCACATCCGCATCCCGGCTGGCTGGTCCACAGCCATGAGCGCTTGGGGTGTCATCACATCACGACCTACCACGGCCAGCCCTTTGCCACGGTGTTTGAGAAACACTGGAGCCGCTGGCTGTCGTTGCGGGTCGCGATGCAGTTGTACATGGAGTGGCGCGAGCTTGCCAGGGCCCAATGGATCGTCCCGGTGTCACAGCTCAACCGGCAACAGCTGGCGCATTACTATCCGAAATTCGCGCACAAGTTGACGCAACCGATCGAGCCGGGGGTTGCCGGCAACGCGCATCGCATGCCGCACAGCGTACCTGGCGATGGCGGTGTGATCGGCTTTGTTGGCAAAGAGTGGCAGCGCAAGGGCCTGGAATTTGCGGTCGCCGTGGTCGAGCGCCTGCGCCGGTGGCGACCCCATCTGATTTTCATGGTGCTGGGGCCGGTGGCGGCCGAAGTGCAGCCGCTGTTTACCCACTGGCAGGAGGGCTACGAACTGATGGGGTGGGCGCTGCCGGACTACGCCCGCTTTGACGTCCTGCTGCATCCGGCCAAAGCCGAACCGTATGGCATGGTCATTGCTGAAGCCATGGCGGCTCAGGTGCCGGTCGTGGTGTCGAATCACTGTGGTGCCGCTGCCCATGTCAAGCCGGATGCCGGTGCGGTGCTGGCATTGACCGATCCGGTCGATGCCTGGGCCGAGGCCATTGAACAGCAGTTGGATCGTCATACCTTGGTACCTTCTTTTGTGCGGACTTGGCGCCAGGTCGCCCAGGCGTATGAAACCCTCTACCAGGAAACGAGCGGCGAGAACGTGCTCAGCCAGTCCAGTGGGCCATGCGATCGCACGGACCACGGGCCGGCTCCGGTCTTGCATTCAAGGCCTTAGACCTTACCTGTAGCGGGCATTGAGGAGTTCAGGCGTGGATCATGTGATCAAAGTTTTATTCAGGCTGTTGCTGCGGGCCGTTCTGCTGCTGATGGGGCTGGTGTTTCTGGCCAGTCTGGTGGTGGCGGCCGTGCTGGTAGGGGCGTTGTGGCTGGTGCGTGCGTTGTGGGCGCGCCTGACGGGCCAGCCCGTGCAGCCGCTGGCGTTCACGCTCGTTCGCCGGGCCCAGTGGGCGCGTTTTTATCGCCCGGGCAGCGCGGCACGCGCCGATGACGCGGATGTGATCGATGTGGCATCCCGGCAAGTACCTCCCGCGCCCGACTCGCCGGGCCGGCTCGACCACTGAGCCGCGCCTGCGGTGCCGCAGCACGGGGGATGGGTCTTAGCGTGCCGACGTGCCGCGCAGCTGCTGCACGTCCAGCGTACTCACTGGCGGCGCCTGGTTGCCCCATTGCGTGCGGATGTAGGTCAGCAGGGTGGCCACATCGCCATCGCTGAGGTTGAGCACGAAGGGCGGCATGCCGAAGGGGCGCGGGTGCCCCGGGGTGGCCGGCGCAAAGCCGCCGTTCAGCACGATCTGCACCAGGTTGGCGGGTGAGGCCATGGTGACGGCACGGTTGCCCGCCAGCGGCGGGTAAGCAAAGCGGCCATCGGTGCCACGGCGGCCTTCGCCTTGCTCGCCGTGGCATTGCGCACAGCGCTTGTCATAAAGCTGTTCACCAGTTCCCTTCAGGCGCACGCTTGCTGTTGTGGTGCTGGCCACCGGCGTATCGGTACGCGGTAGTTGCTTCAGGTACAGTGCCATGGCGCGCAGGTCGGCGGCGCTCCAGTGCTGCGTGCTGTGCTGCACCACTTCGGCCATGGGGCCGGTCACCAGGGCGTTGCCGGCACGGCCGCTCTGGAACAGTGCCACGATGTCGTCCAGCGTCCAGTCCTGCACCCCGGCTTCGGTCGGGTTGGTCAGCGAGGGCGCATACCAGTTCTGCACCGGGATCAGGCCGCCTGCAAGGTCCAGCATGTTGCTGCTGGCGCCCAGGGCATTGCGCGGCGCATGGCAGGCGCTGCAGTGCCCGAGGCCACGCACCAGGTAGGCACCGCGCTGCACTTCCAGGTCGCCGTCGCGCTCAGCGGCCGGTGTGGCGCTACCTTCTTCGAAATACAGGGCACGCCAAACCTTGAGCGCGGCCTGGGTGCTGTACGGCCAGTCGAGCTGGTGCGCGGGCGCAGGCGTGGCCTGCGGCGGCAGGCTGCGCAGGTAGGCGTACAGCGCATCGCTGTCGGGGCGCGTGATGTGGGTGGTGTTGTTGTAGGGGAAGGCCGGGTACAGCCAGCGCCCGTCGCGCGACTGGCCGTGGTGCAGCGCGCGCCAGAAATCGTCCGCGCTCCAGGTGCCCAGGCCGGCGGGGCTGGGCGTGAGGTTGCTGCTGAAAATGGTGCCGAACGGGGTGGCAATGCCGCGTCCGCCGGCGTAAGGCACGCCGCCGCGCGGGGTGTGGCAGAGCTGGCAGTTGCCCAGCGTGGCCAGGTAGCGCCCGCGCTCAACTGTGGTGCTGTCAGTCGCTGGGGTGGTGGCCGAGGCCCTCACGGCAATGGGTGTCGCTGGCCAACTCAACCAGGCGAGCAAGCCGCCCAACAACAGGAGCAAGGCCAGCACAGGCAGCAGTCGGCCCCGGTGTGCGTGGCGCCAAGCGTGGTTCATGCGGGCGTTCATGGCCGGCCCCTTTTCGCCGCGGAGGGCGATGGTGCGTCAGCGCTGCCGCATTCCATGGGCAAGGGCGCGGGCAGCACCCGGGCCGGTTTCGGGTTGACCGGCAGCGGCTGGCTGGCCAGCCAGCCGCTCACGGCCGACACATCGCTGTCGTTCAGGCGCTGGGCGATGCTGGCCATGCAGTCGGGCGCATGGGCGCGACGCTGGCCGCTGCGCCAGGCGCCCAGCTGCGAATTCAGGTAGTCGCGCGGCAGGCCCAGTAGACCGGGAATGCTGGGCTGCACGCCGGTCAAGGCCGTGCCGTGGCATTGCACGCAGGCCGGCACCTGGCGGCTGGCATCGCCTCGCAATGCCAGTTGCTTGCCGCGTTGAAGCTCTTGCGCCGTGGCAGCGACCGGGCTGGGCGCAGGGTAGGGCAGGTCCAGCGCTGCAAAGTGCTCGGCCATTTCGTGCAGGTAGCTGTCGCTCAAGGGTTCCACCATGTGCGTCATCAGGCGGTAGCTGCGCCGGCCGTCGCGGAAATGCAGCAGCTGGTTGTACAGATAACCCGCCGGCTTGCCTGCGATACGGGGGTAGTAGCCATCGGGTGCGGCACGGCCCTGGGCACCGTGGCAAGCCGTGCAGGCCAGGGTGCGTTGGGCGATCGTGTCTTCAAACGCAGGCGGGGCGGCCAGGGTGGGCAGCGCCAAGCAGCTGGCCAAGGCGCTGAAGAGTGGGCCCAGCAGGCGGCAGCGGGAAAAGGTGCGGAACATGGTGCAGTGGAGACTCAAAAAATCAAAGGGGTGATGCGTTCACGCGGGCGGGGTCGAGAGCGGCGACGAAACTTGAGGTCATGCGTCTTGCGCGAGCCACTGGGGATTAAAGACCACCTCCCAAACATGGCCGTCGGGGTCCTGGAAGTAGCCGGCATAACCACCCCAGAAGGTGGCCTGCGCTGGCTTGATGATGACGGCCCCTGCCGCCTGCGCCTGCGCCATGACGGTATCGACCTCCGCCTGGGAGGTGACGTTGTGCCCGAGGCTGAGTTCGGTCGGGCTGGGCGCACCCAAAGGCAGGCCGGTATCCTGCGCCAGGCTCTTGCGCGGCCAGAGCGCGAGCTTCAGGCCCGGCTGCAGATCGATGAAGACCACGGCGCCCTGTTCGAACTCGGTGCCGATGATGCCTTCGGTCGGCAGGCCCAGGCCGTCGCGGTAAAAACGCAGCGCGCGCGCCAGGTCGTCGACGCCGAGGGTGATGACGCTGATGCGCGGCTTCATGGAGTGTGGTCCGGTTCAGCCCTGCGCCATCGGCCGGGCCGGGTCACTGCACCACTCGCTCCAGCTGCCGGCATACAGGGCACCACGGCCCAGGCCGGCAATTTCCATCGCCAGCAGGTTGGGCACGGCACTGACACCGCTGCCGCAGTGGTGCACCACGCTCGCCGGGTCGCGCCCGGCCAGCAGTTCGGTGAATTCGGCCCGCAGCTCGGCGGCCGGCTTGAACTTACCGTCGGGCCCGAGGTTCAGGTTGAACGGGCGGTTCAGCGCGCCGGGGATGTGGCCGGCTATCGGGTCGAGCGGCTCTACCTCGCCGCGAAAGCGCGGCGCGCCGCGCGCATCCACCAGGGTTTGGGCCGGGCGACCAAGTTGCTGCAGCACCGTGTCTGTGGTGGCGAGTTGGGCCTTGGGCGTGCTGGCGCTGAAAGTCGACGCCTTGCGCGGCAGGGCAGCGCCGGTCTCGATGGCGCCGTCGGCGGCTTCCCACTCTTGCAGACCGCCGTCGAGTACGGCTACCGCCTCATGGCCGACCCACTTGAGCATCCACCACAGCCGGCCGCAGTAGTTGGCGCCCTGGCGGTCATACACGACGGCATGCATGTCGGCCGTGAAGCCCAGGCTGGCCAGCCAGGCGGCGAACGCTTCGCGCGTGGGCAGCGGATGGCGACCGCCGTTGACCGCGTCGGCAGGATGCTTGGCGCTGAGGTGGCGGTCCAGGTCGGCACGCTGCGCGCCAGCGATGTGCGCCCGCAGGTACTGCTGTTCGCCCTCGGCGGGCTGCATCAACTCGAAGCTGCAGTCGAACACCATCAGCGGCTGGTGGTCGTTTGCCAGTTGCTGAAGTTGCTCGGCGGTGATGAGGGTGGTGTACATGACGAGTCCTTGTTCGATGTCAAATGGTACTGCGCACGGTCGATCATCTTGATGTGCCCGTGACTTAACCTAGGGCACCCGTGGAACCGGCTCCGCCGGTCCACTGGGTGCGCCCCCTCGAGGGGGGATGCGAGCCACACGCAGTGGGCGAGAGTCGGGGGTGCTTCTCTAGTGTTCTTCCGCAGGCGTATCAGGAATGGCGCGTTCACGCAGGAAGGTGGCCGCCACGCCGCTGGTGACAATGAGGCCGATGCCCAGCCAGCCCGAGAGTGGGATCTGGTCACCGAACAGCAGCAGGCTGTAGAGCGCAGCGAACACAATGCCCGAATACTGCAGGCTGGCCACCACCAGAGTGTGGCCGTGCGCATAAGCACGTGTCATGCACCACTGGCCGAGCGAGGCCAGCACGCCGATCGGGATCAGCCAGACGGCCGACTGCCACGTGATCTGCTGCCAAGGCGTGAAGCCGGCGAAGAGAATGCCCACGCCACCGGCCACCGTGGTGCCAATGGCGAAATAGAACACTGTGCGCCCGACCGGCTCACCCACGCGGCCCAGCGCCGTGACCTGCATGTAGGCCAGCGCCGCGCTCATGCCCGAGAGCAGGCCGATCAGGCCGGCAAATAGCTGGTTTTGGTCGATGGTGGGTCGCAGTGTCAGCACCACGCCGGCAAAGCCCAGCAGCACGGTAGCCAGCAGCGGCCCCTGGCGCTCGGCCTTGCCGTAGAGCAGGGCGCCGCCGATGATGAAGGCCGCCACCCAGATGCCGCTCATGTAGTTCAGCGTCATGGCCGTGGCCAGCGGCAGGTGGGCGATGGCGTAGAACCAGGCGGTCAAGGCCGCGCCACCGACCAAGGTGCGCCAGGCATGCATGAAAGGCACCGGGGTGCGCAGGGAGACGCCGCCGGTGCGCAGCACCACCGCCATGAAGGCAATGCTGATGAGGCCGCGGTAGAACACCAGCTCGAAGGTGTTGAAGGAGGCCGAGGCCAGCTTCACCCCCACGCCCATGGTGGCAAAGAAAAAGGCGCCGAGGACCATCCAGAGTGCTTGCATGACTCAATCTTGAAGAAGCGGGTGGGAGTCACCCGTGTTGTGGATCAGCCGCACGGTGGCGGTTGCTTGACGTTTAGGGCGTCAGTACGTCCACCATTTTAGGATTCACTTGGCCGGGGCAGGCCGTTGGCGTGAAATGCGTCGAGCGCGGCCAGAGCCGACCGGATCAGGGGCGACAAGGCCGGGTCGCTGGCCAGTGCTTCGGCGTTCAGGTCGCATGCCGTGACCGGAATGCGCAGGCAGGCCTCGGGGATGAGCTGCGCGTTCATCGTGCGCAGGATTTCTCGCAGGGCGTCGTCGGCGTGCTGGGCGCGGTGCGACGGATTGAGCACGGCAACGGGTTTGTGGGTGAACGGGACGAGGCCGACCAGCCAGTCGAGCGCATTCTTGATCGTGCCGGTGACGCCGTGGGCGTATTCCGGACTGGCGATCACCAACGCATCCGCCTGGGCGACCGCGTTCCACAGGGCTTGCACGGGCTTGGGAGCACAGGGCTCAAGATCGGGGTTGAACAGCGGTAGCTCACCCAAGCCGGCGAAGAGGGTGACTTCCATCCTGCCCGGGGCCAGGGCACGCATTGCCTGGAGCAGAGCCAGGCTTCTTGACTGTTGCCGCAGGCTGCCACACAAGGCGAGCACGTTCATGCCGGGTGCTCGCGTTGACGAAGTCACATCCCCATCTGCCGCCGGTACCACTCGTGGAAGTGCTGCATGCCATCTTCCATCGGGCTCTGGTAGGGGCCGACCTCGTTGTCGCCGCGCTCGAACAGGGCGCGGCGTCCGGCGTCCATGCGTTCGCCGATCTCGTCGTCCTCGATGCAGGTTTCCATGTAGGCCGCCTGCTGGGCTTCGACGAACTCGCGCTCGAAGGCCGTGATGTCTTCCGGGTAGTAGAACTCCACCATGTTGAGCGTCTTGCTGGTGCTGAGCGGGTGCAGCGTGGAGACGGTCAACACATGCGGGTACCACTCCACCATGATGTGCGGGTAGTAGGTCAGCCAGATGGCACCGCGCTCGGGCAGCTTGCCTTCGCGGTATTTCAGCAGCGCGTCATGCCAACGCTGGTAGACCTTGGAGCCGGGGCGGCCGAAGGCACTGGACACGCCCACGGTCTGCACCGAGTAGTTGTCCTTGAATTCCCAGTTCAGGTCGTCGCAGGTCACGAAGTGGCCCAGGCCCGGGTGGAAGGGGCCTACGTGGTAGTCCTCCAGATAGACCTCGATGAAGGTCTTCCAGTTGTAGTTGCACTCGTGCAGTTCAACGCGGTCCAGTGTGAAGCCGGCAAAGTCGAGCTCGGCGCGCGGGCCCATGCCGGCCAGGTCGGCGGCGATGTCGCGGCCGTTGTCCTCGAATAGAAGGCCGTTCCACTCCTGCAACTTGTAGTTGTTCAGGTTCAGGCAGGGGTCGTGCGCAAAGTGGGGCGCGCCAATGAGCTGCCCCTGGGCCGAGTAGGTCCAGCGGTGCAGCGGGCACACGATGTTGCCGCCGGCACTGCCCGGCTGGGTATGGTTGAGTGAGCCGCGGCCCTTGAGCATCACCGCCTGGCGATGCCGGCAGACGTTGGAGATCAATTCCACACCGGCGGGTGTGCGCACCAGGGCGCGGCCTTCGTTCTCCTGCGGCAGGGCGTAGTAGTCGCCCACCTCGGGAACACTGACAGCGTGCCCCACATAACGGGGCCCGCGCTGAAAAATCTGCGCCATCTCGCGCTGGAACAGCGCCTCGTCAAAGTAGCTCGAAACTGGTAGTTGGCTGTGCGCCTGCTGCAGTTGAAGACTTAAATCAGACATGGGGGACCTGACCTAAAGACTCCCCACAGGGAGGTACGCCCTCGGGCGTGGAAAACGGAAATAGCCTTGCCGATGCGGCAGGCCGGAGGAGGACTTGGGATTGTACCCCGGGGCCGTTGCATGCCGCGCCGAAGGGCTGATTCCGTGTACGTGTTACCGGATTTCGAGGACTTTTGCAGGCCCGGTGGCCCGGGAGGGCAGGGCGCAGCCTAAAATTGCAGGTTTTCACCTCGCACGCTTCCATGCCCAAGGCTCCCTCTTCTTCGTCCGCATCCAGCCTGCCCACCAGTTACGAGGCCGCACTCGCAGAACTCGAACAACTGGTCAGCCGGCTCGAATCCGGCGACATGCCGCTGGAGCAGTTGCTGTCGGGTTACCAGCGCGGGGCTGAACTGCTCAAGTACTGCCGCGACAAGCTCGAAGCGGTGGAGGCTCAAATCAAGGTGCTGGATGAAGGCACGCTCAAGACATGGACACCCGAGTGACTCAGCTGGCTGAATTGGATCTGCGCGCCTGGAGCGCCGAGCGGCTGGACCGCGTTGAGCAGGCGCTCTCGACCTGGGTCGCGCCCGATGCCCCGGCTGGCTTGGGGGATGCGATGCGTTATGCCGTGCTCGATGGCGGCAAGCGCCTGCGCCCCTTGCTGGTGCTGGCTGCCGCTGAGGCGGTGGGCGGCAACAGGCAGGCGGCTCTGCGCGCGGCTTGTGCGGTGGAGCTGATCCATGCCTATTCCCTGGTGCACGACGACATGCCCTGCATGGACAACGACGTGCTGCGCCGTGGCAAGCCCACCGTGCACGTGCAGTACGGCGAAGCCCGTGCCTTGCTGGCGGGCGACGCCTTGCAGGCCTTGGCATTCGAATTGCTCACACCCGACGACGGCAGCGTGCCCGAGGCCATGCAGGCGGTGTTGTGCCGGCTGCTGGCGCGTGCGGCCGGCAGTGCCGGCATGGCTGGCGGCCAGGCCATTGACCTGGCCAGCGTCGGCGTGAAACTGAACGAGGCACAGCTGCGCGAGATGCATCGCCTCAAGACCGGCGCGCTGCTGCAGGGCAGTGTGCTGATGGGCGCGAGCTGCGGCGCGTTGACGGCCGCTGAGCGCGAAGCCCTGTCGGTCTACGGTGCCGCCATCGGCCTGGCCTTCCAGGTGGTGGACGACATCTTGGACGTGACGGCCGACTCCGCCACGCTGGGCAAGACGGCCGGCAAGGATGCCGAACAGGACAAGCCGACCTATGTGTCCATCCTCGGGCTGGAGCGCTCGCACGTTTACGCGCAGGAACTGCTGGCGCAAGCGCTGGCGGCGCTTGATGCCAGCGGTCTGGCCGACACGCGTGCCCTGCGTTCCTTGGCCGACATGGTGGTCAACCGAGTCAATTAAGGGAGGAAATAGCCTACAGGCCTTGTCAATCAAGCGCAATCAGCTATCAAAAACATAGCGTATGTCGAATACCACTTACCCTTTGCTGCAGACCGTCAACGATCCGGCGGATCTGCGCAAGCTCTCGCGCCACCAGTTGCGCACCCTGGCGGATGAATTGCGCGCCTACCTGCTGGAGAGCGTGGCCAAGACCGGTGGTCACCTCAGTTCCAACCTGGGCACGGTGGAGCTCACCGTGGCGTTGCACTATGTCTTCAACACGCCGCACGACCGCCTGGTGTGGGACGTGGGCCACCAGACCTACCCGCACAAGATCCTGACCGGCCGGCGCGAACGTATGTCCACGCTGCGCCAGCTCGGTGGCCTGTCGGGTTTCCCGCAGCGTACCGAGAGCGAGTACGACGCCTTCGGTACTGCGCACTCCAGTACCTCGATCTCCGCCGCCTTGGGCATGGCGCTGGCAGCACGGCAAAAGGGCGAGGACCGCCATGCGATTGCCATCATCGGCGACGGTGCCATGACGGCCGGCATGGCCTTCGAGGCGCTGAACCACGGTGGCGTGGAAGACTGTCGGTTGCTGGTCATCCTGAACGACAACGACATGAGCATCAGCCCGCCGGTGGGCGCGCTCAACCGCTACCTGGCGCAACTCATGAGCGGCCAGTTCTATGCCGCCGCCAAGAACGTCGGCAAGACGGTGCTCAAGGGCGCGCCGCCGCTGTTCGAGCTGGCCAAGCGCATCGAAGAGCATGCCAAGGGCATGGTGGTGCCAGCCACCCTGTTCGAGAAGTTCGGCTTCAACTACATCGGCCCGATCGACGGCCACGACCTCGAATCGCTCATTCCCACACTGGAAAACATCAAGCACCTCAAGGGGCCGCAGTTCCTGCACGTCGTCACCAAGAAAGGCCAGGGCTACAAGCTGGCCGAGGCCGACCCGGTGGCCTACCACGGCCCCGGCAAGTTCGACCCGGCGGTCGGCCTGCAAAAGCCCGCTACGCCGCCCAAGCAGACCTTCACCCAGGTGTTCGGCCACTGGCTGTGCGACATGGCCGAGAAAGACCCGCGCCTGGTCGGCATCACGCCGGCCATGCGCGAAGGCTCGGGCATGGTGGAGTTCCACCAGCGCTTTCCGGATCGCTATTACGACGTCGGCATTGCCGAGCAGCACGCGGTCACGTTCGCCGCTGGTCTGGCCTGCGAGGGCTTGAAGCCGGTGGTGGCGATCTATTCCACTTTCCTGCAGCGCGCCTACGACCAGCTGATCCACGACGTGGCGCTGCAGAACCTGCCGGTGGTGTTTGCTCTGGACCGCGCCGGCTTGGTCGGCGCGGATGGGGCCACCCATGCCGGTGCCTACGACATTGCCTACCTGCGCTGCATTCCGAATGTGAGCATGGCCTGTCCGGCCGATGAACGCGAGTGCCGCCAGCTGTTGAGCACGGCCTTCGAGCAGAACCACCCGGTGGCCGTGCGCTACCCGCGTGGTGCGGGTGCCGGCGTCGCCACCGAAGCGGGGCTGCAAGGCCTGCCTTACGGCAAAGGCGAGATGCGCCGCCAGGGCAAAGGCATTGCCATCCTGGCCTTCGGCACCTTGCTCTACCCGGCATTGGCGGCTGCAGAAAAACTGGGGGCCACCGTGGTCAACATGCGCTGGGTCAAGCCGCTCGATACCGAGCTGCTGCTCCAGGTGGCGGCTGAGCACGAGGCGCTGGTGACGGTGGAAGAGGGCGCCGTCATGGGGGGCGCCGGCAGCGCAGTGAGTGAGGCCCTGCAGGCTGCAGGGGTACTCAAGCCGCTGCTGCAACTGGGCCTGCCGGATGTCTTCATCGAGCATGGCGACCCGGCCAAGCTGCTGAGCCTGCAGGGACTGGATGCCGCCGGGATTCAGGCCAGCATCGAACAACGTTTCCCTGAACTGGCCGCGCAGACGCGGCCTGCGCTCAAGGTCGTGGCCTAGGGATAACCATTGCCGTCCATCCGTCTGAACAGACCTGTTTCGGTTTAGACTTCGCAGCCTGTACTCCATGCGTTCATGAGGCGCATGGTCAGTTTTCAACCCAAAATCTGGAGATCGCCCCATGGATCGTCGTTCCATCATCAAGCAGGCCGGCATTGCCGGCATCCTGGCTGCAGGTGCAGCCCCGGCTGTGCATGCCCAGGCCGCCATCCGCTGGCGCCTGGCGTCCAGCTTCCCGAAGGCGCTGGACACCATCTTTGGCACGGCCGAGGTGTTCGCCAAGCAAGTCAGCGACATGACGGGCGGCAAATTCCAGATTTCCGTGCATGCTGGCGGTGAGCTGATGCCCGCCTTCGGCGTGGTCGATGGTGTGCAAAACGCGTCGGTCGAAATGGCCCATACCGCACCGTACTACTTCTATGGCAAGGACCCGACCTTCAGCCTGGGTTGCGCTGTGCCGTTCGGTATGAACGCACGTCAGATGGACGCCTGGACCAACGAAGGCAACGGCTTCAAGCTGTTGCGCGAGTTCTATGCCAAGTACAACATCGTGCATTTCGCCGGCGGCAACACTGGCGCCCAGATGGGCGGCTGGTTCCGCAAGGAAATCAAGTCGGTGGCCGACCTCAAGGGCCTGAAGTTCCGCACCAACCCCTTCGCCGGCAAGGTGCTGGAGCCCTTCGGCGTGGTGCCGCAATCGATCCCGGGTGCTGACCTGTACCCGGCCCTCGAAAAGGGCACGATCGACGCGCTCGAGTGGGTGGGTCCTTACGACGACCAGAAGCTCGGCTTCAACAAGGTCGCGCCCTTCTACTACTACCCCGGCTGGTGGGAAGGCGGCCCGCAGCTGCACTTCTACATCAACGACAAGGCCTGGAACGCACTGCCGGCCGAGTACAAGGCCATCGTGCAGGCCGCGTCTGCCTATGCCAATACGTCCATGCTGGCCAAGTACGACGCTCGCAACCCGATCGCCTTGAAGCAACTCGTCGGTTCGGGCACCAAGCTGCGTCCCTTCCCGCAGGACGTGATGACGGCGGCGTTCAAGTCGGCCCAGAAGATTTTTGCCGAACTGAGCGACACCAACCCCGAGTGGAAGAAGATGTACGGCGACTATTCCAAGTTCTTGGCCAGCGTGAACGCCTGGTTCCGCTACACGGAAGGTACGTACGACCGCTTCATGCAGTCGCAAAAACTGTAAGACGTCGCAGCGCGTCACAAGAAAAAGCCCTGCCGGATGTGAGTCCGGCAGGGCTTTTTACCTGGTGCCGACGTCTCGGCACAGGACGCGGCGACGGTCAGTTTCGTGCGGATGGGTTGGGCGGCAGCATTTGCTGCGCCACGCGTTCGGCAAAGGTGGTCAGCAGCCGTGCATCGGCCGCATTGAACCATGTGACGGCGCCATTGCGTCGGCGCACCAGCAGGCGCGGCGCCATCACGCGATCCAGCCAGCGCCAATGCACCAGTTTGAGTTGTGTCACTTCATGGACGCGGACCCGTTTGTTCCAAAGCCAGGTCTGCGTCAGCTGATCGCCTTCCAGCCGCGTGCGGCTGTAAACGATCCACCCGCCGACCCAAAGCGTCATGAGCCCAGCCAGTCCGAACAGCACCAGACTGCCGGTGGACCAGCTTGTGGCGCGCAAGGCAGGCAGGCTCCAGATGGCGAAAACCACCAGATCGATCAGCACGACCACGGTCGCCACGCGCAGCAAGGGCGGGTAGGCCGCACTTTCGAGCACGTTGCCGGCGTGTGCCCCTGAATCGGTTTCGTTCGACATCGGTGCGTGCCAGACCCGTCAGGGCTTGGCTTTGCCGTCGTCGGCCGATGCGGGCTGGTTGCCGAACGGGTTGTCCATGTCGATTTCGTTCTCCGGCAGGGGCGATTCGCTGTCGACCGGCATTTCGAGCTGCACCTTGTCCACGTCCACGACCACGGCCTTGTCCAGGAACACGGTGACGGTCTGCGGGAAAGCAATCACGATGGCCACCAGCAGCAATTGCATGCCCACCCAGGGAATGGCGCCGAGGTAGATGTCGCGCGACTCGACCTTCTTGGGCAGGGCGCCGTTCTTGAACAGCGTGTCGGCAATGCCGCGCAGGTAGAACAGCGCAAAGCCGAACGGCGGGTGCATGAAGGACGTCTGCATGTTCACGCACAAGAGCACGCCAAACCACACCATGTCGATGCCGAGCTTGGCGGCTACGGGGCCGAGCAGCGGCAGGATGATGAAGGCGATCTCGAAGAAATCCAGGAAGAAGGCCAGGAAGAAGACGAACACGTTGACGGCGATCAGGAAGCCCAACTGGCCACCCGGCAGGTTCGACAGCAGGTGCTCGACCCACTTGGCGCCATCGACGCCCTGGAACACCAGCGAAAACACGCGTGAACCGATCAGGATGAAGATCACCATGGCGGTCAGGCGCATGGTGCCTTCCATGGCATCGCGCAACAGTGCCCAGCTCAGTCGACGGTGGATGGCCGCCAGAATCAAGGAGCCGACCACGCCCATGGCGCCGGCTTCGGTCGGGGTGGCGATGGCATGGTCCATGAAGGGCAGGCCACCCATGGAGCCCAGCACGGCAAAGATCAGGATGGCCGAGGGGATGATGCCGCGCAGGCATTTGCCCCACAGCGCCCAGCCGTCCAGCGTGCGTGAACTGGCCGGCAGGCCGGGCACGTAGTCAGGCCGGAAGCGACTGAGCAGGAAGGTGTAGACCGCGAAAATCACGACCTGCAGGATGGAGGGGCCCCACGCGCCCTTGTACATCTGCCCCACGTCGGTGCCCAGCTGATCGGCCATGACAATCAGCACCAGCGACGGTGGCACCAGCTGCGTGATGGTGCCGGCAGCCGCCAGCACGCCGGTCGAATAGCGCATGTTGTAGCCATAGCGCATCATGATCGGCAGCGAGATCATGGCCATGGCAATCACCTGGCCGGCCACGGTGCCGGTGATGGCGCCGAGGATGAAGCCGACGATGATGACCGAGTAGCCGAGGCCGCCGCGCACCGGGCCGAACAGCTGGCCCATGGAATCCAGCATGTCTTCGGCCAGCCCGCATTTCTCGAGGATCGCGCCCATGAGCGTGAAGAACGGAATGGCGAGCAAGGTCTCGTTCGACAGGATGCCGAAGACGTTGAGCGGCAGGTTGGCCATGAAGCCGGCGGGGAACCAGCCCATCTCGATGGCGAAGAAGCCCGAGAACAAGCCGAGGGCAGCCAGGGAAAAGGCGACCGGGAAGCCGATCAGCATGATCACGACAAGCCCCGCAAACATGATCGGGGCGAAATTTTCCATCTGCATTTTTTATCCTGCGGTTGGTGCGATGACGGGGGCGGAGGGCTGCGTTGTCAAGCGGCTCATTGGAGCGGCTTTTCGTAATGCGTATCCATCTCGATGAGACCTTTGAGATAGGCAATGCGCCGGATGATCTCGGTCACACCTTGCAGGAACATGGCCGCAAAACCGAGCGGCAGCAGGAGTCCGACGGGCCAGCGGACCAGACCGCCGATGTTGCCCGACATCTCGCCGGTCTGGTACATGTTCCAGAAGAACGGCCAGGTCAGCCAGGTGAGCAGGCCCATTACCGGCAGCAGGAAGAACGTCAAGCCGAACAGGTCCACATAGACCGGTCCATTGCCCTTGAGCTTGCCGTAAATGATGTCGACGCGCACATGCTCGTTGTGCTTCAGTACGATGGGGGCACCCAGCATCACGGTGGCCGCAAAGAGGTACCACTGAATCTCAAGCCAGGAGTTGGAGCTGATGTCCAGTCCGTAGCGAATGAAGGCGTTGCTCGCAGAGATAAGCGCCGCGGCCAGTGAGGCGTAGGCCGCCAGTTTGCTGAGCCTGTCGCTGATCCAGTCCACAAGGCTGGTGAATTTTAGAAGGGCATTCATGCTCTCTCCAGGAAGGGTGATCCGGTGTTTGCCAATCCGTCAACAGCACGGGTTGTGCGCAAATGTCGGCGCGAACTGGCAAATCCTCTAATTTTAAAGGAGTCAAGACTGGCGCCTCCCCGTGTTAACACGTAGGCCTGTTTGAACGGGTCGACAGCTGGCGCGCCTGGCGGAATAATGGCCCATGTCCTACGAGTTGCCGGTTCCCTCGTTTTCCACCCTGGACGGTGCAGATCTGCGCCAGGCCGGGCGCGACCTGCTGTCCCTGGCCTTGATGGACGCACGCAACCATACGCTGCATCTGATCTCGCACTATGAAGAGGCGCTGGCGGCCGACCACCTGGCCGTGCCCCTGCTGCCTGAACTCAATCCGCCGCTGTGGGAACTCGGCCACATTGGCTGGTTCCAGGAGCGCTGGATCGGCCGCAACCTGCAGCGGCACCAGGGTCCGCGCTGCGATCCGCAGGCCACCCAACTGGCCTCACTCATGCCTTATGCCGACCTGTGGTGGGACTCCAGCCGGGTGCCGCACGACAGCCGCTGGACGCTGAGCCTGCCCTCACTGGCCGATACCAAGGCCTACCTGCTGGCAACACTGGAGTCCACACTCGACCTGCTGGCCAAGACGCCGGACGAGGACGATGCCCTGTATTTCTACCGCCTAGCCTTGTTCCATGAGGACATGCATGGCGAGGCCTTCATCTACATGGCGCAGACGCTGGGCTTGCCGCTGGCGTTGACCTTGCCGGCGCCGGGTGTGTCGCGCGAGCCTTTGTGGGTGCCGGCCACGCGCTGGCGCCTCGGGCTCGATGCGGGCAACGGCTTCACCTTTGACAACGAGCGGCCGGCACATGAGGTGGCGGTGCCGGAATTCGAGATTGACGCCCAGCCTGTCAGCTGGATGCAGTACGTCGAATTCGTGGCCGATGGCGGCTACGACCGGCCGGAATTCTGGCAGCCGGCGGGCTGGGACTGGTTGCAGGACAAAGCGCTACGCGAGGGCCGGCGTGCGCCGCGCCATGTGGAGCAGATCGGGGTGGCGCGCGGCGGCGGCCAGGGCGCGGTACTGCAGACCCTGTTCGGGCAGACCCAGCGCCGTGCTGGTGACCAGCCGGCCATGCACCTGAGCTGGTGGGAGGCCGATGCCTGGTGCCGCTGGGCCGGTCGGCGTCTGCCGACCGAGGTGGAGTGGGAGCTGGCCGCCCACAGTGCGGCGCGGCTCGGTTTTCGCTGGGGCACGGTGTGGGAGTGGACCGCCAGCAGCTTCTTCGGTTACCCCGGCTTTGCCGCAGACCCTTACCGCGACTATTCCGAACCCTGGTTCGGTACGCACAAGGTGCTGCGTGGGGCGTCGTTTGCAACGCGCGCCCGGCTGAAGTCGCCGAAGTACCGCAACTTCTACTTGCCAGGGCGCGACGACATCTTTTGCGGTTTCCGCTCCTGCACCCTCTGAGAGGCCGGCTTCGGTCTGGCGCCGGACGGCGACTTCTCGGTCCGGTAGTTCCACCACGGTAGCGTGCGTCGCAGCGACAGCACCTGACCGGCCTGATCGGCCAGCTGGTAGCCAGGCAACTGGTGCAGCACCTCCTGCCAACCCTGGCTTTGCAGCACATTGCACAAGGCCTGTACTGCCGGTTCGTCCAGCGCCGACTTCAGGCAGACCAGGTGGTAGTCCTCCTCCACCAGCGGCACGAAATCCAGGCCGCGTGCCCGTGCCGCGGCTTCAATCCCGAGCCCGGCGTCGACCTGGCCGGCCGCCACGGCCTGGGCCACGGCCGTGTGTGAGGGTTCGGTCAGCTCGTAGCCCCTGATCTTGCTGGCGCTGATGCCGGCCTGTGCCAGCAGCTCGTCGAACAGCACGCGCGTGCCCGTGCCCAGCGCCCGGTTCACGAAACGCGCACCGCTGCGCGCCAGGTCGTGCAACGACTGCAAGCCGAGCGGGTTGCCTTTGGCCACCATCAGGCCCTGGCTGCGCTTCGCGAAGCCGATGATCTTGTGCAGGCCGGGTTTGAGCAGCGGTTTGTAGGTCTGTTCTGCCAGCGAGCCCGGGCCCGGCTGGTGCAGGGTGTGAAAGCCCGCCATCACGCAGCGGCCTTCGTTGAGCGCGCGAATCGCGTCCACGCTGCCGGTGAAACGCACATCCAGATGCAGCTGGTGCTGGCTGGCCGCGTGCATGCGCAGGGCGCTCAGGGCATCGTCGTGGCTGGCATAGAGCGTCACCACGTGCACCGAGTCGTCGAAGGCGACCGCAAAGGCGCGCTCCAGGTCGGCACGCAAGGCTTCGATCTGCGGCGACAGCCGCGCTTGAGCCTGGCGTTCGGCCCACAGCAGCTTGTTGCCAAATTCGGTCAGCCGTGCCGACTGGCCTTTTTCCCACACGATCAGTTCATGCCCGAGCTCGCTCTCCCAGCGTTTGAGTTCACCCCAGACGTGGCGATAGGACAGTTGCAGCGTGCGCGCGGCGCCGGAGATCGAACCGGACTCCTGTACGGCGTACAGAAGATCGAACAGCGGGTTGCGGATCAATCCCGCACGGTCCTGTGGCTGGGAACCGAATGTGTAGTGAAACTGCAACCTATGCACGGTGATTCATATGGTGGGGAATTGATCGAGTCCGTACGATAACCCAGCCATGTCGACATTTACCGAAAGCGCGGTCACAGCGCTGCAACTCATCGTCTCCCTTGATCCCGTCCTGTTGGCCATCGTCGGCCGCTCGCTTGCCGTCAGCGCCACGGCCTGCGTGCTGGCTTGCGGCGCGGGCCTGGTGCTGGGCGCCTGGCTCGGGGTGGCCCGCTTCGCCGGGCGCAATGCCATCCTGACCTTGCTCAACACTCTGCTGGCCATCCCCTCGGTGGTGGTCGGCCTGGTGGTCTATTTGCTGCTGTCGCGTTCCGGGCCGCTGGGCCATCTGGGCTGGTTGTTCAACTTCCAGGCCATGGTGCTGGCGCAGGCCGTGCTGGTGCTGCCGATGGCCACCGCCTTGACGCGCCAGGTCATCGAGGATGCGGAAAACCAGCATGGCGAGCAACTGCGCTCGCTCGGGGCTGGCTCCTTGCTGCGCAGCCTGCTGCTGGCCTGGGACGAGCGCTACGCGCTGCTGACCATGCTGATGGCCTCCTTCGGCCGGGCCATCTCCGAAGTGGGGGCGGTCATGATCGTTGGCGGCAACATCGACGGCTTCACCCGTGTCATGACCACCGCCATTGCGCTGGAAACCAGCAAAGGCGACCTGCCGCTGGCGCTGGCGCTGGGCCTCTTGTTGCTGGGGGTGGTGCTGGTGCTCAACACCCTGATTTCCTTGGTGCGGCGCTGGCGCGAACGTGTCGAAGGTCATGCCAATGGCATCAAGGCCCGGGTGGAGGCGCTGGCATGACCTCCATCTTTGATTTGCAATCGGCCGGCGTTTCGTTCGGCCCGGTGCATGCACTCACGGACGTGACACTGCGCATCGGGCACGGCGAGTCGGTGGCACTGGTCGGCGCCAACGGCAGTGGCAAGAGCACGCTGCTGCGCCTGCTGCACGGTCTGCAGCGGCCCACGGCCGGCCAATGTGCCTGCAATGCGGCGGCACGGCAGGCCATGCTGTTCCAGCGCCCCTTCATGCTGCGCACCTCGGCGCGCAACAACGTGGCGCTGGCCTTGTGGCTGCGCGGCACGCCCTGGCAGGCCGCAAAAGAACAAGCGCTGGTGGCGCTCAAGCGTGTCGAACTGACCGACAAGGCGGGCCGGCCGGCACGCACGCTGTCCGGCGGCCAGCAGCAGCGCCTGGCCATGGCGCGGGCCTGGGCCCTGCAGCCCGATGTGCTGATGCTCGACGAACCCACCGCCAGCCTGGACCCGCATGCCAAGCGCGAGGTGGAGCAGCTGATGGCGGAATTCGCCAGTGGCGCCCAGCGCCAGGACGGCCGCCCGGTAACCGTGATCTTCGCCAGCCACAACCTGGGCCAGGTCAAGCGCTTGGCCACCCGGGTGATCTACCTGGAGCAGGGGCGCGTACAGGCTGACCTGCCGGTGCAGGAATTTTTCGACGTCGAGCGGCTGCGTGCCGTGTCGTCAACCGCCCATTTATTCGTCAAAGGAGAACAGGTATGAGCGCTTTCAAATCTTCATGGTCTTTCAGGGCTCCCGCGCTCGTCAAATATGCGCTGGCAGCTACGATTTCGATAGCATCTCTGGCTGCTTCGGCGCAGACCATCGTCATGTCGTCGACCACCTCCACCGAGCAGTCGGGCCTTTTCACCTACCTGCTGCCCGAATTCAAAAAGGCCAGCGGCATCGACATCAAGGTGGTGGCCCTGGGCACCGGCCAGGCGCTGGACATGGCGCGCCGCGGCGACGCCGACGTGGTGTTCGTGCACGACCAGGTGGCAGAAGAGAAGTTCGTCGCCGATGGCTTTGGCCTCAAGCGCCTGCCTGTCATGTACAACGACTTCGTGCTCATTGGCCCGAAGGCCGACCCCGTGGGCACCAAAGGCAAAGACATCGTGGCGGCCCTGAAGAAGATCAGCGCTGCCAATGCCCCGTTTATCTCGCGCGGCGACAAGAGCGGCACCCACGCCGCTGAGCTGCGCTTCTGGAAGATGGCCGAGCTGGCCGACAAAAAAGGCAGCGGCTACAAGGAATGCGGTTGCGGCATGGGCCCGGCGCTCAACATTGCCGCCAGCAGCGGCGCCTATGTGCTGGCCGACCGTGGCACCTGGCTCAACTTCAAGAACCGCGCGGATCTGACGGTGCTGGTGGAAGGCGACAACCGCCTGTTCAACCAGTACGGCGTGATGGTGGTCAATCCGGCCAAGCACCCGCAAGTCAAGCTGAATGATGCGCAGAAGTTCGTCGATTGGGTGGTTTCGCCCGCCGGCCAGAACGCCATTGCCGCCTACAAGATCGGCGGCGAGCAGCTGTTCTTCCCCAACGCCGGCAAGTGAGCCGGCGTGCAGCCCTGGCGACAAGCGTGGGTGACAGAGGGGATGCTTGACGCATGAACCTGTTCACCTCGTTGCGTTATGTGGTGGCCTTGCACGAGCACCGGCATTTTGGCCGTGCAGCGCTGGCCTGCCACATCTCGCAGCCGGCGCTGTCCAACGCGCTGCGTGCGCTGGAAGAGGAGTTCGGCACCGCCATCGTCAAGCGCGGGCGGGCGTTTGAAGGCTTCACGCCGGAAGGTGAACTGATCTTCCAGGCGGCGCAGCGCATCCTGCACGAGCATGAGTTGCTGAAGCAGGAACTCAAGAGCACGGACGGACATCCGCAAGGGCAATTGCGCATTGGGGCCGTGCCTTCGGTGATGCCGATCGCAGCGCGCTTTGCGGCCATGCTGCAGACGCGTCATCCCGGCATCCTGCCGATCGTGCGTTCGATGAGTTCACCCGACATCGAGACCGGGCTGGAGAACCTCGCACTCGACATGGGGCTGGGTTACATGGAGCGCCTGAGCCGGCGCAACATGCCGTTCAAGACCATCCCGCAGTACACCGAGCACTACTTCCTGCTGCGCCGTGCCACCGGCGCGGCTCAGGCGAGCATGCAGATGGGAAATGAATTGAGCTGGGCCGAGGCGGCGCGGCTGCCCTTGTGCCTGCTGACACCCGAGATGCACAACCGCACCATCGTCGATGCCGCCCTGACCGAAGCTGGCGCGCAAGTGGTGCCTGCCATGGAGACCGATTCGGTGCTGGCCCTGGCCTTGAGCGTGCTGGACGGCCAGGTCTGCAGCATCCTGCCCGGCGCGCTGGTCGGCGCCATCCGCAGCTTCGGCGAGCTGAAAGCGTTGCCGCTGCTCAGCCCCACGGTCACCACACCGATCGGCTTCATGGTGCTCGACATGAACCGGCCGTCGCGGGCACTGAATGCGGCGCTGGAGCTGGCCCAGGCCCCGACTTGGCTCCAGCATGCGTCAGCCCACAGCGGCCTGCTGGGAGCGTGAGATCACCCAGTCGTCACACGGCCACGGTACCATCCGGTGATGAACACCAAAGAGTGCGAGCGGGAGCGAAATCTTGACTGAGGCATCTTCGGGCCCAAGCCGATCCGGCGAGCGCCTGTCGCTGGCCGTGCTGCAGGCGGAAAACCAGCGCTTGCGCACCCGGCTGGAGGCGATGCTGAACGAAGCACGCCTGAACCAGGAGAAGATGCGGCGCTTCGACCAGCTCGAGCGCAAGGTGATTGGTGCGGCCAGTCTGGCTGAACTGATCCGGACGCTGCTGCAGGATTACAAGACGCTGTTCGAACTCGACACGGTCTCCCTCGTGCTGGTGGATCCGCAATACGAGGTGGCCCAGATCCTGGCCAGCCAGGCGGCCGGCATGCCGGAGGATGGACTGATCTTTCTGGACAGCGATCAACCTTTGCAGACGCTGTATGCCCACGCGGGTCGGCCTATCCTGACCCCCCACGGGCAAGCTCATGCCTTCCTCTTCGAGACCGAGGTGCCGGGGCTGGTCTCGCTCGCCTTGTTGCCCCTGGTGCACCACGGCCGCTTCATTGGCAGTTTGAATCTGGGCAGCAAGGACCGCCAACGTTTTCTGTCAGGCAGCAGCACCGACTTTCTGGAGCGGCTGGCCGCGCTGGTGGCCGTGTGTCTGGACAGTGCCTTGGCCACCGAGCGCCTCAAGCTCGCGGGGCTGACCGATGCCCTCACCGGTGTGCACAACCGGCGCTATTTCGAATCGCGTTGCCTGGAGGAAGTGGTGGCGGCGCGCCGCAGCGGCGCACCGCTGGTCTGCATGTTCCTGGACGTGGACCACTTCAAGAAGCTCAACGACACCCTGGGGCATCAAGCCGGTGACGAAGTTCTCGGCTACGTGGCCCGGCTGATCAAGGCACAACTGCGCGGCAGCGATGTGGTGGCGCGCTACGGCGGCGAAGAGTTTGTAGTGCTGCTCCCCGCAACACCGCTGCAGGCTGGGCTGGATACGGCGGAACGCATCCGGCGCATCGTGGCGGCGCAAAGTGTGCCGGCCAAGACGCAAGAGGCCATCCGTGTGACGGTCTCCCTCGGCGTTTCGATGCTGGACACCACCGCGACGGCCGAGGAGCCTTCTGCTCTCGTGGCCGACATGGTGTCACGGGCCGACAAGGCCTTGTACGAAGCGAAGGCCGCGGGGCGCAATCGGGTCATGTCGGCACCCGAAGCCTGACATCTCGCTGCAGTCCCCATGTCCCGTCGCAAGGGCACCCGCGAGCTGCTTCAGGACTGAGCACCTTGAGACGAGAAGCCGGCGCGTGACGCCGGTCTTCTCGCTCGCCGCAGGCTTTCAGTCGCGTGCCGACAGCAGCGTGCCTTCGCACACCCCAAAGCCGATGCGCGCGGCCCCGGCCTGGCTGCAGTGGCCGCGCAGTTGCACGGTGTCGCCGTCCTGCAAGAAGGTGCGCGTCTCACCATTAGGCAAGCTGATGGGATGCTTGCCACCGGTGGTCAGCTCCAGCAGGGCGCCGGCCTGATCCAGCGTCGGGCCTGACAGCGTGCCGCTGCCAAATAGATCGCCTGGCTGCAGGTTGCAGCCGTTGACGGTGTGGTGCGTCACCAGTTGGGCAATCGTCCAGTAGGCGTGGCGGTAGCTGGTCTGCACCAGGGAGTGCGGCGCCTGGCCGGCCTGCTTCATCTTGGCGGTCTGGATCAGCACCTCAAGCTGGATGTCCAGCGCACCGCTGGCGCGGTTGGCCGGTGTGTCCAGGTAGGGCAGGGGCTGCGGGTCTTCGGCGGGGCGGAACGGCGCGGTGCGGTACGGGGCCAGCGCTTCGAGCGTCACCACCCAGGGCGAGACGGTGGTGGCGAAGTTCTTGGCCAAAAAGGGCCCCAGCGGCTGGTATTCCCAGGCCTGGATGTCGCGCGCCGACCAGTCGTTGAGCAGGCACAGGCCGAACACATGGTCTTCGGCCTGTGGCATGGGAATGGGCTCGCCCAGTGCATTGCCCTGGCCGATGAAGATGCCCAGTTCCAGTTCGATGTCCATGCGCTGGCTGGGCGCCAGCACCGGGGCCGTGGCGCCGGGTGCCATCAGTTGCCCCTTGGGCCGGTGAAATGCCTGGCCCGATACGCCGATGCTGGAACTGCGGCCGTGGTAGCCGATGGGCACCCACTTGTAGTTGGGCAGCAGCGGGTTGTCGGGGCGGAACAGCTTGCCGACATTGGTGGCGTGGTAGACCGAGGTGTAGAAGTCGGTGTAGTCGCCAATGCGTGCCGGCAAGGTGTATTCCACCTGCGCTTGCGGCAGCAGCGCGGCTTGCAAAGCGCCTTGCAAGGGTGAGCCTTCGCGCAGCGAGCGCGACAGCGCCAGACGCAGGGCCGACCAGACGGCCGGGCCCTGGGCCATCAGCCCGTTCAGGGCCGGTTGCGCCAGGGCGGCCGTGACGCTGGCGTCCAGCCCCAGGGCCGCGCACACCGCGGGCTGGCCCAGGTCCAGCACCTGGTCGCCAATCGCTACGCCGACCCGAAACGCCTCTTGGCTGCCCCGGCGGCGGAAGATGGCAAAGGGCAGGTTCTGGACGGGGAAGTCGCTGGCTGCCTCATTGGCCGAGGCGACCCAGCTGCGCAGCGCCGGCTTGTGCGTCTCGTTGATCATGCCTTGCCGTCCTCGAACTCCAGCGAGTGCATCCAGGCCGCGTGCTTCGGCGCACGTTTGGTCTGGCTCCATTCGTTGAGCATGTCCCATTTCACGGCGGCAGCGCGGGCCACGAGCTCAGGCGTGCTGGTGTCCACGGCCAGTTCCAGACGGTGGCCGTTGGGGTCGAAGAAATAGATCGACTTGAACAGCGTGTGGTCGGTGATGCCCACCACCTCAATGCCATCGGCCTGCAGCCGCGCCTTGACCTGCTCCAGCACATCCAGCGACTTGACCTCGAACGCAATGTGCTGCACCCAGGCCGGGGTGTTTGTGTCGCGGCCCATCTCGGGTTGCAGGGGCAGTTCGAAGAAGGCCAGCACATTGCCGGCGCCGGCGTCCAGGAAGATGTGCATGTAGGGGTCATGCGCCTTGGTCGACGGCACCAGGTCTTCGGCAAAGGCGAGTTGGAAGTCCATGTTGAGGTACTTGGCGTACCACTCAACGGTCTGCTTGGCGTCCTTGCAGCGGTAGGCCACGTGGTGAATCTTTTGAATTTTCATGGAAGTTTCTTTTTCAAAGCTAATAGGTCCAACACGAGAACAGTGGTGCGGGAACAGGAGCAGCAAGGCGTCAGTTGGTCGTTGGCGCTTTGCTCCTCGGGAGTCAAGTAATGGTCACGGTGCTCAGGCATTCCTTCAATCACACGGGTCAAGCATGCTCCCCATATGCCTGGATTGAAAGAGGTGATCAGACCCACACCATTCTTCTGGAGAGCCGGTTCAATCGACTGATTAACCGGAATGGGAAAAGGCCTCCCCCTGCTTGCCAAACGCACTTCGAAGGAGTTATTGGCAGATAGTTCATTGACAGGCAAAAATCTCTCGAAGTGCACGTGGTCAGAGGGCATACCGGCTTGGGCTTCGCTGGCGCAGACATGTTCGATGAAGCCCGCAAGACCACAGGCATATAGATGGGTTCCGACCGCAGCCGACTGGAGGATGGCCGACAAGAGGATCTGAGCGGAAACATACGCGACGTCGATGTATCAATTGGCATTTCGGAGTGGAGCGTTGCAGGACCTGCCCTTTTTCCATCATCCCAAGCACAGCAATTGAAATTGCTTAGCCTTCAAGCTCTAGCCACATCTGGCGATCACGCTCGGCAGTCCAAATTCTCGGGTCCGAAAATTTAGTGGCCTCGTCGTAGGCACGAGTCACATCAAACGGCATGCAGTGATTGAAAATCACCCAATGACCGTACTTTGGTTGCAACTTGGCGAAGGTTTCTTCATAGACTTGACGTAAATTTTTGCCCGCTCTTGCACCCGCACTGACTGATTCGTACAAATCGCGTACAAAGTCCTGAGTGCCTTTGAGTCCAGCCTGAACCTGGTGGCCGTTCTGCAGTGCTGGGCCACGACCAGGTACCAACTTCTCAGGCTTGAGTGCGGCGATATTTGCCAGCGTCTGGGGCCAGTCCTTGAAATACGCATCACCGGCGTAGGGCGTAGCGTCGAACTCCACCAGATCTCCGCTAAAAAGGACTTTTTCTGAGGGCAGCCACGCCACGATGTCACCTTTGGTATGACCGCGTCCGAGTTGCAGCAGTTGCACTTCCAATTTCCCCATCCGGACCGTCATCTTGCCGTTGAAGGTCATGGTGGGCCACGTCAGGCCAGGTGGGACACTCTCCACGTTTCGGAACAAGCGAGGAAATCGCCCAATTTCACTGTCTTTGTCGAACTGCCCTCGCTCAACAATCATGTCGTAGGTGTCCTGGCTGGCAATGATCTGCTCGCCACCTTCTTCCATATAGGCAGATGCACCCAAAACACGCACGGCATGGTAGTGACTGAGAACCACGTATTTGATAGGTTTGTCAGTCACATTACGAATGTGACGGATCACGCTCCGAGCCATGATAGGCGTCGCTTGGGTGTCCAGCACCATGACTGAATCATCGCCAATGATGATGCCCGTATTGGGATCGCCTTCTGCGGTGTAGGCGTAGGCATGTTCTGACAAACGCTCGAACGAGACTTTTTTCTCTTCAAGGTCGGCTGCGGATGCAAATGTTTTAGTAGAGCTCATGGCGTCAAGTAATTGTCGAATTTTTTCGAAAAATCAGGTTCTGGAAAAGGCAAGAAATTGGGCCTCAATCTGCGCACCTATGGCTAGAAGTTCGGCATCTGCGCCCCGTGGCCCAATGATTTGGAGTCCAAACGGGACACCATCAAGCTCCCCGGGGAGGCTGACAGACGGATGGCCACTCAGGTTCGTCAAGTAGGTACAGTGGGCCCAATCAAGCCAGTCAATAGCATCCGCCTCCTCCGGGCATTCATCTCCAATAAGCGGGGGATCAAAAGCTACCGTCGGCAAGATCAAGATATCCACGGAATCGAACAGGGCATCAAGTTTTGAGCGAACCGCCTCCTGGACATCGATTGCTCGGGCAAGTCTTTCGCTATCAACTAGGGCGCCACGCTTAGCAAAGGCAACGAGTCCGGGATCAATCAGATCGCGACGCAACGGGTCAATTCGCTCGAAGGTCTCATAGCAACCTCGAAGATAGAGATCGTGAATTGCACTGGCCGCGGCTTGCCAGTCGGGACGGGCGATGGCCGATGCTTGACCGAACAATTCGACCATGCGAGCTTCATTTTCATAATGAAACTGCCGAGCACGCACACCTAATCGCGTCGAATCATCGATAGTGGCCCAACGGAGTCGGTGGGGCGGAGTACCCGTGCCGTATAAGGCACTCCACGCGACTCGCACGTCCGCAACAGTGTTGGCGTGCAACCCCCAGTGCCCGATTCGCTTAAATCCCTCCACCGCTGTGGTTGCAAGGGCAATGCTGTCACTGGGCTTGAAGCCCGCCGTACCTGTGAATGCGGCAGGAATGCGTACGGAACCGGCGGCATCTGTTCCGGTTGCGAGTAAACATGCCCCTTGTGCAATGCTCACGGCAGCGCCGCCACTGCTGCCTCCGGGAGAGAATCGCGGGTACCTCGGATTGCGCGTGATGCCAGTTCGGGGACTCTCGGTCGTCGCCTTCCAGGAAAACTCCGGAAGCGAAGTTTTACCGAGCGCAATCGCACCAGCGGCCTCCAATCGTGCGATCAGTGGACTGGATTGTTCAGCAATCACAGGCAGCGCGGCATTTGATCCGAAAGCAGTAGGCAAACCTCCAACATGCTGACTATCTTTCACTGAAAACGGAAAGCCATCCAGAGCAGATCGTGCCTGACCCGCTCGCCTCCGATCGTCGCTGGCAGCCGCTTGCAAGGCAAGCCTGGATGGATCAGCAACGTGTACCCATGCCCGCAATTCATCATCAGTTTCCTTGATTCGTTGCAAGCCTCGATCTACCAGCATTGCGGAACTAACTTGACCCGAAGCAAGTTGTGCCCGGGTATCGTCCATACTGATGCTGGAGAAGCAGCCGTACCTTGAAGCCATCTGAATCAACATCAATTTGTCGATGCCAATTGACGGAATTCTTTGAGAACCGCTGCAGGATTGGCGATCCCTTTTGCCTTCGAAGCATCCACCCATCGAGTCTCAAGAGACGAAACTCTGCTTTGTATTTGACTGACGAATTGGGGCGACGCCTTCACCACCGTTACCCCACCTGCTTGCATGTAGGCCATCCCTTTTCGATCTGCACGATCCCACGCCCTGCCCAGCTTGCGTGCAAGCTCAACCCCTGACAGCTTCTCAATCGTTTTCTGATCCTGTTCTGACAACGAGGCAAATCGCTTTGGATTCATCATGATGACAAAGCTGGTGTTGTACAGACCTCCAGGGAACGTGGTGGAGTGTTTGACCAATTTCTCCAGTCGATAGGCTTCGATCGATTCTGCTGGCAACAATGAGCCATCCATCACGCCAGAACTCAACAGCTCAAATGATTCCGGCGCAGGCTTCAGCGTTGCATTGATTCCAATTGCTTTGGAAATCTCGTTTGCCATCCCACCTCCGACGCGGAACTTTAAGCCTTCGAGGTCTTGAACCGAAAGTATTGAACGCTTTGCGTTATGAATGATTCCAGGTCCATGTGTGAAAACGGCTAGAACTTTCACACCTTGATGCTCGCGGATCTGCGCAAAGTGCTTGTCATGAATTTTCTGGTAGGCCACTGAAACCGCCTCAGCAGAATCGCCCAAAAACGGAAACTCAGCCATCTGAGTCAGCACGAAACGACCGGGCATGTACCCATGGACGGTGTAACCTAGGTCAGTCACACCATTGCGAACTGCGTCGTAGGTCCCTTGTGGCGATGCTGCGGGTTTAGGCAGCAACTGAAACGAAACGCGCCCCTCGGTTGCACGCTCGACCTCTTTCGCCCATTCCATCATCGTCACAGAAATTTCATGAGTCACCGGCATCCAAGTCGATGCCGTCATTTTTTGTGCGCTGGCAATCCCGGGCGCAAGAACGCTCAAAGAGATTGCGGCCAACAAAGTAGTACGGCGAAATAAAGCAAGCATAGAGGTCTCCTAGTTATGTGAAGTGGGGAAAATATCGACGTTTGTGTGAGATATGAAGTGGTTATGGTCGTGTTTAGTCCATCATGGACGGCAGCCATAGGCTCAGACTCGGGAAAGCCAAAAGGATCACCAACGCAATGACAAGCACGACAACGAGCGGCCATACGCCACGAAAAATGTTTGAAAGACCGACGTTGGGAAGTAGCGCGTTGAGCACAAATAGATTCATGCCCACGGGTGGTGAGATAAGCCCGATCTGAACCACCATCACAATCAGGATTCCGAACCAGACAGGATCAAAACCCAGTTGAACCACAATCGGGAAGAACAACGGGATGGTCAGAAGCACCATGGTCAACTCTTCCATCACAGTACCGAGAATCACGTAGATCAACATCATCGCTCCAACCACCATAATTGGCGGAAGACCTGCGTTTGTGATCAGATCTTTGAGATCATTAGGCATGCTCGTGTAATTCACGAAATTCGCAAACACAGAGGCCGCGATCAGCAGTGTGAACAACATTGCTGTGGTACGAGCGGATTCGATCAAGGTATCGAACAAAGTTTTCCAGGTAAAAGCACGACGAGCCATTGCGAAAAGGAATGCTCCAGCGGCGCCCATTCCAGCACCTTCTGTGGCCGTGAAAACGCCGCCATAGATGCCACCCAGTACTACCAACAAAAGAACCGCCGAACCCCAAATGCCCTTTAGTGCTTTCCAGCGCTCATCCCAGCTTGTTTTTTCACCAGGCGGCGCGTGCTCTGGGTCACGGCACGTCAAGTAGACCACTCCCATCATCAGCAGAACGGTAGTCAGAATCCCGGGGATGATCCCCGCAGCAAACAATTTGCCAATGTGGGTTTGAGTGATGATGCCGTATATGACCATGATGGTCGACGGCGGGATCATGATGCCCAGCGTACCTCCAGCAGCCAATACACCTGTGGAGAGCGCGTCGCTGTAACCCAATCGTTTCATAGGTGGATATGCGACCTTGCTCATCGTGGCGGCAGTGGCAATCGACGAACCACAAGGCCCTCCGAAACCTGCAGACGCAACGATAGTGGCATGTGCCAGCCCACCTCGGATGTGGCCGACAAAAGCATGGGCGGCAACAAATAGCTCTTCCGCTAGACCTGCTGCCGCCATGAAATTTCCCATTAGGATGAATAACGGGATCGTCGAGAGGATGTAAGCAAATCCGGTTTCATGGACGACCTGAGCAGTACTCGCCATGGCAGGAATCCATCCAATCGTTGCACCGATACCCACGAAGCCAACGAGTCCCATGGCAAACGCCAGAGGAATGCGCAGTATGGCCAATGCAAATATGGCGCTAAAACCCAGCAAAGATTCAGTCATACCGTACCACCTTCATTTCGTTTGCTGAGGGCCGGATTGACGGCAAACACCAAGTGAATGAAGCCGGTAAAAACACACAGCATTCCCATGCCGTAAATAAACGGTGACTTTGGAATACTCAGCTGTGAAGTGGTTTCTCCGCTGGAGGCAAAGTCGTAACCCGCATCGACCATGAGCCACCCCAGCGCGATCAAGGTGACTGCACAGGTTAGATTCACCAGTCGAGTCTGCAACTTGAGCAACCAGTCAGGCCAAAGAGAGTCGAGCGAATCAAAAACTATGTGCTCTCCTCGCTCTGAAACCAGGGGCAATGCACCAAAAATCACGATCACCATCAACAGCTCCGTCAATTCCAAGGAGCCCGGAATTGATTGCCCGACAAATTTCCTCCCCAACACATCAAAGAACGTCAAGACCATGATGGCAAATAAAGCTGTGCCAGCAAGCAAGCCAGACAGGTGATGAAATATTTTTTTCATTAGCGAATCGTTCGGAGCTGATCGGTGAAATGAATGTATGACCTAGTGCGAATAGAAACCGTATCCAGAGATACAAAGCAAACAACAAAGCACTAGGGATTTCCCGATATAAAAAGTTCATTTGCTGTATCAGAAGATACCAACAAACTTTATCAACACTGCGACGATTCGTTCCGTCAACAGAAGGAATCGTATGACGACCGAACAACAACTTTTTCGCTCCCTCATGGGACGAATGGTCACCGGCATTACCGTAGTCGCCACCCAAACGACAGATGGCGTTGTCGCCATGACTGCCAACGCCGTGACATCTGTCAGCCTTGAACCACTGATGCTTCTGGTTTGCGTACGCAACGAAAGTCGAATGCTGGCAACTTTGCTTGACGAGGGCCGGTTTTCGATCAATGTTCTATCAGCCGGTCAAGACAATATCTCGCGTCACTACGGGGGACGTCAACAAGCCGAATGTCCTGCATCTTGGACCTACGCTAGCGCTGGCGTTCCCATACTGGATGGTGCGAACGCAACTTTTCTGTGTGCAGTTGACTCGACTCACCGGGTTGGCGATCACACCGTTGTCTATGGAAAGGTTGAAGCCATGACAGGCGGTGACTTAGCTGCACCTGCTCTTGTCTATGCCGCAGGTCGATATGCAGACTTGCCGTTGGCCGCCTAAAACGTGACCCGAAATTGGTCCCACATTTTTTCTTGACGGAGATAATCATGAATACCCGATTAGCCACGACTGAGCCCAGCCTTGAGTTATTGCTTGAGCGTGCCCAGAGATTGATTCCAACATTGAAGAATGCGGGGCCATCGCACGATTCAAACAAGCGAATTTCATCTGAGGTGGGGCTTGCTTTGCGGGAAGCAGGGTTCTTCAAAATTTGCCAGTCCAAGGAAAACGGAGGATTTGGCATGCGCCCCTCCACGCTCTGGCGAGTGGCAAGGGAAATTGGCCGAGGAGACAGTGCTACTGCCTGGATTTTCAGTTTGGCAGGTCTGCATCCTTGGCTGGCAGGTATGTTTAAGCCACAAGCGCAAGACGATGTTTTTCCCGAAGGCAAGGAGGCCGTGGTCATTGCGTTGACTGGCAATGTTGGGCGAGGGGTGTCGGCACGAAAGGACGGAGACCACTATGTTTTGAGTGGGAAATGGACTTATGCCTCGGGAATTGACATTGCCGATTGGGCTGCGACTCTCGTAGAGGTGCCACTCGAGAACGGAAGCAGTGAAATGCGCCTACTTCTGGTCCCGCAATCGAGTTTTCGCATAGATCACGAAAGCTGGAATGTGTTTGGGATGAAGGGCACAGGAAGCAAAGATGTCTACCTCACAGACGAGCGCGTACCCTCCTATCGTTCGCTTCTGTGGTCAGACATTCAACAATTGAAGATACCAGGTGTTGAGCGCAACAAGGGCCCCATGTATCGCATTCCACATACGAGTCTGTTCGTGATGTCAGTGGCAGCAGCCATAACCTCAGCGGCTGCCGGTTTACTTGACGTCTACATCGAAACGATCAAGAAGAGAATACCTGCTGGCTTGAAATCACCCCAGGTCGAGGATCGGTTTTCTCTCGCTGAGCTTGGTAAGGCCGCCAGTCAAATAGATATGGCGTTCAATCAATTGATGCACGATGTTGATGAGATGTGGGACCAGGCAGTTGCCGGAGTTCCTTTCACGATAGAGCAGCGAGCTCGCTATCGAATCAATGGGGCGACAATTTGCGACACCACCTTGAATGCTTGTGATGCATTGGTTAGAAATTTGGGTGGAAGCCTTCTGCCAAATGGCCCCATCGAGCGTTATTTCAGAGATCTTCACAGCATGGCATCCCACTTTCTGATGCAGGCCAATCCATCGGGTGAGCTTCTTGGGCTCGCACTTCTTGGTTTGCCACTTCCATCGAATGCACGTATTTAAAGTTCCATCAACCTCATCCATCAAGGAAAACCATGAGCAACATTGAGCGTCTCCGCCTGCCCGAAAATGACCCTACTTTTGGGGGCAACAAAGTTTTTGATCTCTTTAAATATTCACCCGCAGTCAAAGCTGGGGGACTTGTTTTCATTGCGGGTCAGGTAGGTATACGTCCAGACGGCACAATCCCAGACACGGCTGAAGAGCAAATTCGACTTGCTTTCCAGCGTTTGGGGGCAATCCTCAAACATGAGGGTCTGGGTTTTGAAGACTTGGTTGAGTTAGTCACTTATCATGTCCGCATAGACGAACAATTGACTACTTTTCGTGAAGTCAAGGATGAGTTCATTAAGTCCGACTTTCCGGCATGGACGATCTTGGGCATTGCGTCACTCGCCCGTCCGACCATGTTGATTGAAATCAAAGCTGTTGCCGCAGCCCGTTAAACAATAACAATGTCCACACCAGCCCGATCAACCGAGACATGGCGACTCAACGATGCAGTAGCAGGTCCAATTATTCGGGCTGCCCACCTCGGTCAAAAGCGAACCTTTAAGAAAGAGGAATACATCTATCGACAAGGCGAGGTGGACACCAGATTCTTCTTCATTCTCCGCGGTCGTGTGCAGATCTTTACTGGACGCGAAGATGGCTCGGAATTTGTCCTAGAGGTGATGGGGCAGTGGGCCATTTGCGGCGAAGGTGCCGCATTTGACGGCCAACCTCGTTTTTCTTCTGCTGTCGCACTCGAAACCACCGAGGTCATTGTCTTTGATGCCAATGAAGTTTTTCGCTCATTCCAGGGGGCACCTGATTTTGCGATAGCACTACTTCGGATCACTTCCATGAAGCAGCGAATCCTGGGCATCAGAGCGCAGTATCTTGCCTCAGCAAGACCAGAATCTCGCATTGCAGAGCTTTTGCGCAGACTTGCTGATCTTTATGGCAAGAATCAGAATGGTGCGGTCTTGATTGATATTTCACTGACGCACGATCAAATTGCTGCCATGACTGGTACCGCTCGCGTCACTATTACACGCATCCTCAAAAAACTCCGAGAGCAAGGCGCAATTCAGACCCGGGGGAAACAAATCTGGATTCTGGATGTCACACGCCTGACTCTTTGATCCCGGTTGCGCCACGTCGACATTAACATTGCCATGGGTATCGTCGCCGTACAAAATCAAACACTGATCGACAACTCTGCCTTATTGCTCACCCTATGCATGCATCCATTCTCGCAGGTGGTCATGATCTTGGGCCACGCGTGGCCCATTTAGTTCTTTCAAGCAAAGTCCCAGCAGAAATTTTGACCAAAGGCTTCATGGCCCGTGCTTGAAGTCCAATGGGCAAGTCAGCAGACTTGTTGGCCTGATCTCCTTCTGGAGCAATAAGTGCATGATGCGCGTTGAAGGTCTGTGCCAGGCTGGTTGCAGTCATTGATCAGCAGTGGTTGGACATGCGCAATACGACCCACAAGAGACATTCGTCGCGATTGGTTACTGGACAGTTCCGGCGCGCTGCTCCTAGCGGCCATGACACCTTTTGAATTTTGCGCCACTACCGCACGGACACGGATCATTTCGTCCCGGTTTTTTGGTCTTCCCAAGAGGGGGGACGTTTTCCTGCTGCTTGAGATTCACCGTCCGCGTTGGGTGAGCCATTCGGGCAGCGTCTTCGTAGATGGAGGCGTTTTCTTCCGTTCGCTCCGTTGGTATGCACACCGCGAACGATTGCGCCCGGTGGTAGGTTCCATCGGAACTAATCTCTGCAACGACGCCGACGACGTTAGAAGCCTTAAAGGCTAACGAAGCTGCACTGGCCTTGTCATTTACCTTTGCCCAGTCAATTTGCTGGCCGTGTTGTTGCAGCCAGACAAAGAGCGACTCTCCGTCCCCCGCCAGAACAAAGTATCGGGCGGGATGCTGGTTCAGGGTCTGACGAAGGTCGGTGAGCATTTTGGCCAGATTTTTCCGGCCTTCCTCTCCTAGGTCACGGATATGACTCTCCGCCGAAAGCCAACCGTGTGCTCGGGCTACGTCAAGAGCATCAAGCAGCTTCAGTACCTCTTCAGGAAAGTCTTGCGTTGGAAACGGCCTGCTCTCCCAGTCTTCGCCCTCGAAGCTCCTGTCAACGATGTCGCTCATGCCGTCCCAGATAAGCATGTTCACCTTGCCGTCCTTCAGCTGCTCGGCAGCATCCTGATCGAAACGGTTCTTCTTCAGGTACGCGCCCAGGTGGTCAAACTCGTCGAAGAGATGAGCCTGACGCATCCCCGCCACTGCTTGCCGCACCTCCATGTAATGGGCGAACTCCCCGGGTGTGGGCAGGAGTCGCTTGAGTACAAACAGGTCGTCAATGGACAGCGAAACGAAGGCATGCTTTCCAAGTAGCGGCTCAACCTGCGGCAGTTCCTTGCAGTACGCTGAAAAGGGCGAGAATGACTCAACCGTTAGTCCAATCGGCACCATTACTCGGTAGTCGGAGCGGCGGACACGGCCGCACTCTTCGTATTTGCCGTCGACTAGGCGGTAGAGGAACACTTCATCCGCCGAATTCAGGTAATTGAAGAAGCGCTCACACTGCTTGTACGCTTTAAGCACCAAGTCCTGAATAGATTGGGCGTGGCGGCCGAAATCAAGCGCTGGCGATGCGATGGTGGCAGCCGCACCGGCCTTGGCCTCAACTAAAAACAGCACATCATCGACCAGGATGAGAGTGTCGTTTTCGGCCCACTGCTTGCTGACAGGATCCTTGTAGTAAATTTCCTGGAGAACTGTGGCACCGGGAAGCTGAGCGGCCAGAATGTCGGCGAAGGCAGCTTCGCTCATCGTCTTCTGACGATTCTCAAAGGTCTTCTTGTAGTCCGGTTTTCGCTGAAGCAGGTTGTAAAGAAGAGCACGATACCCCGCATCGCGGGTGAAACACGGATCGACGGCGTAGTAATCCGACGCAAGCTGGATTAAGGGTTTCTTCCGGGCCGGTAGTGTCCGGTAAGGTGTCCCCGCAAAATCGCCCGCGGCGAAGAACTCGGTTTCTTCTCCGCGCTGGTACGCCAAGTCTGCTAGAAGCGTCGGTGGTAGCTTCGTGTGGCGGCTCACGTTGGCGATACCGCCCCGAAACATGTCATCCATTGCCTGTTCGGCGGCTTTCGTCTCTTCCGCATTGGTCGCAACCCATGCCTCCATGACGTCTTCCAGAGGCTCGCCCTGTGCCGCAGCGAAGGCCTGAGCCGCCTCAAACTGCTTCATCATCTCCATAGTGGCGTCGGCATGCCCAGAACGCGTGGCGTCGGCCATGGCTTGAAAGCCTTCCGCGATATTGGCGGCACCAACGCCATACACTTCTTCTAGGACATCATTGTGAGGAGCAAGAACGTAGCGGTAGAACTCGCCTTCCAAAACTTGGTAGCGGTTCCCGCGCATCATGACCCAAGTGGATTTCGCGCGAAATTCAATGTCGGCGGTGTCGGGACCGAAGACTCCATCTTTGGTATCAGCAGACGTGGCCATGGCGAATAATATGGCCTGCTCTCGCAGTTTTCGGCCAAGTTCAAACAGCTCTGCGCACTTGGCTTCGTCGAATTTCATGTCCGCAGGAGCGGCATCTGACGCGAGAACCGCGTGCACGTACTCCAGCAAGAACTGGATCTCATTAATCAGGTCATCCGGGGCGTCCGTTTGGCATCGCTCCTCGGCCGCGCTTTGGTCTACCATCGCTTTCATCACGCGCTGTGCATAGATGTACCCGAGCAAATCATGCGGAGGCATAGCGACGATCAACTCACGCATGCGGGCGGATGTGGCTTCCATATCTTTCAAAATGGAAGCAGCGGCTTCTTTCCGTTTTCTATCGTCCATAACTAGTTATGCCTGATGTTTCTGAATCTGCAATTCCGCCGAGAGGGGTCGAAGCCGGGAGGTACCAAACGCACCCACTTGTTCGTAGAGTCGCATTTAGCCCAGGAAGCGCCGACGCGCAGACCTTCAGGGAATGAGCTCTCCCATACCCAGAGCGAGTAGGACGGCATCGAAAGCCTTGTCGCACTCCCCCGCCAACCACTTGAAGTGAAGGCGCAGCGTACCGTGGGTGGATCTTGCTAGCCTTTCCTCTTTGTCCTTTTCAGTGACCGAACTGTGAGCCCTGAGAGTGCTCCGCAGTCCGTGCAACCTTGCAAGCGGCGTAAGCGTGGTCTTGGCCTGGTCCTCGGACAGTCCGGTCGCAACCAGAATCGCCCCTAGAACCCGGAGCGACGCCCAGCTGGACTCCGCTTTCGCGCCCTTGTCTTCGAGGACCTTGCGCAATGGCTTGAGTTGGAACCCCTCGACCACTAGCTGGTCGAGAGCCATGATCTCGTTGGCCCACTCGAACGTCGAATCGGATGCCGGGTAGCGAGCGGCATTGAGATGCTCGGGGCTTCGTGGCAGCCACCATGCGGGCGGCGTGTCGTTGAGCTTGCCGATCTTGTATTTCAAGAGGTGAAGCGGGTCGTACTCAGAGCTGAACTCGCCCATGATGTCGTTTTCATGCGCGCGCTTTGAGATGGGGCCCTTCGGCCATTCATTGAACGATTGCCAGTAGCGCTGCTCTTCAATCGGGAGGCGTGCGAGATCGCCGATATAGGCGTGAACCTGTCCTGCCTCGTTAATATCGTAGCCCTTCAGATACCACGCGTTGCGGCAGCTGATCGTGCGGTCGTCGAGGGTGTATTTCTCGGGATCGGACTTGAAGCGGTGCAGGACATCCGGTCGGAAGAAGGCCGGCGATATCTCCCAAGGAAGGTCTGACTTCTGGAAGTAGTTGGAGAGGAACTCAGGAGCACAGGACGTTTCGACCTCGACGCCATTCTTGCGGTCGAAGATCTTGAAAGTCGCGTACTCGCGCCTGGTTGGGTTCGACTCTTCTTTCCACTCATCGATCAGTTGCTGCAGTGGGATGGCAGAGCGGACGATCATCCGGCCGTTCACGTAGCTAGCATTGGCGACGCCACCACCGTGATAGAAGAGGTCAGGAGCTCTCCGGTCAATTCGGTCGTGATCGCCCCAGCCGTTGAAGCTGCCTGGGACAAAGCGGGTGAAGTCGAACAGGAACACCAGCGCCATGTCAGCCAGCGTCATGTACGTCGAGAGATCTCTGGCGAGGATTGTGACGGCTACGAGGCTTTCGCGGCCGTTTCCGAGCTCAGCACCCAGGACGCGGATCACGTCTTCGATGTCACCGCGGTCATCGAGCCGACAGTAGGCATTGCGCTCAGGTACGAAGTGTAGGCCGAGCAAATGCACCAGTTTCTGGCTCAACTCGACAGGACTCGCTCCCTTTTGCACGCCGTCGAACGATCTGCGGAAGATCAGTTTCTCGCCGCCAGAGAGCGACTTGCCCGCGTGCCTCAGCGGCGGCTCAAGGGAGACCTTGTGCCCTTGGCCGGCTCCGTAGCTCTTCTGTATTACCCAGCTCTCGTCAGTCTGGACAAAGCCGTGCATTAGGTCCTCCTGGTCCGCAGGCGTCACCTGCTTAGCGGGCGCGAGCACGCCGTGTATCAGGACGGCCGGGCCACTCGCGTAGATGACGACTTCCTCGCTCAGTGCATTCGTCTTGAGGAACGCGACCGAATCTTCCGCGCTGACGAGCCAGTTGGCAGCGTTGTCAGCTGGAGCTTGCGCGAGGGCCTTTAGCGTCTCCAGGTTGAGTCGACGGGTCATGTGGAAACAGCCTTTCCGATCAGAAGTACTGTGAGGTTGCTTGATTTGACAGACTTAAGGCAGGCCTGCGACCGTGAAGAGCTCGGTCTTTAGCCAGGAATCCAACGTCGAAATTGTCACAAAATGAGTCGGCACTGGGTAGGGCGGGTGAACCATCCAGTAGTAGATGCCTCTGCTGACGTAGAGGTCCACATAGCGCTCCGGAGCAGTGGCAGGCTGTGGCCAGCCTAGGAGCTCAAGCAACCGGGTTCGATGCCGCTCCATGAATGCACTTCTGCGCAGCACCTTTCCGATCTGCCCCTTGTCGCCCTCCTTGCGTCCAAAGATCAAGTCGCGAAGTCGGCGACCATCCTTCATTGTGTAGGCAGGCTGGTTGTACTTGCACTCGACTGCGACCATGAGGTTGTGGTCGGGCCAGTACGCGAGGACGTCGTAGTCGCCCACATCTTCGAATCCTTCGGCCCGAAATTTTCGATAGAAGTCTATGCCGCGTATGACAAACGGGGTATGCCGGCGAAAGATCTCCTCTCCACGGAACTCCAGCCGCTTCTCAATGCTGGCTTTCACCCGATGAACGGCAGGTTCGATATTGGGCCAACCGAAATCGGCGGGCAGGTAGCCATCGCGCACCGACGACATCCAATTGAACATGCAGCGACTCGCCGCTTCCGCGCCCCAGCGCAGCTCATCTCCCACCTGCACGAGTGGCCGTATGGCGTATCGGTGAATCCGTTTTCTGTGCTCCCAGTAGGGCACTTCGAGCTCGTCAACGTCGCGGCCAGCGAGCCGCAGCACCCCAGTCTCTGAGAGGGTCAAAAAGGCAACGATGCGCTTTGCCTTCTCCTGTCCAAGGTCCTTTATCTCGGAGGCAAGCTTCCCCGCAAGTTGGTCTGGGCTGGCTCCGTAGGAAAGCGTCAGCTCCTTAGCAAAGCCGCGATGCTGTGCTTGGGCCAGCACGGATATGGACGTGAACAGGTCCGACAGGCTGAACCCAAGGTCGGTCTCAAAAGCGATGTTGAAATCGGCTGACTCCAACAGGGTCTCCGACTCTCCCTCGACCACGTCCTTGCGGTTTTCACCCAGACCAAGGCGTGTTTTGGCGTATTCACGCGCGAACCGAGTCTCTCGGTCGTTGGAACCGTCGGGATAGAAGACTTCAGGGATGAACGAATCGTCAATAGCGACGCCAGCAACATCCACCCCGTTGTGGAGGACGTCGCTCGCTTCGGCAAGCGACATGAGCCAGTCAACTTTGCCGACCAGTTCGCGGAGCACATTGGGAGTGACCTCGTCAAGTCCAGATGCCCGGTTGCTAACTGCCTTCTCCAGCAGGTACCGATAGTGACGAGCCAGAGTGCCGTACTGCTTACGCGCCTCTTCAACAGCGTCAACTCGGTCGTAGTCCACCTCGTGAGACAGGCTCTGGCGGGCTCTTTCAATCCGCGCCCGCTCGGTCGCTAGAAGTGCATCGTGCTGTTCGATGCAAGCTCGAATCAACTGAAGACGGTCAAGCTGAGCGAGACGTCCTTCGATGCGAAGCCTGAACTGGGCGCTGGCCAGGTCGATTTTCTCTTTGGCCTCCACCAGCGAGTATCGGCCAGGTGCCAGGCCCAGGTCTCGGATCACCTCAGCGAGTTGCTTGCGAGCCAGCTTGTAGTCCGACACCCTTGGAATGACCACTGATGGGTGATCGGGAACGTCGACGCGCCGAGTGGCAACCCGCAGCGTGTATCGTGCGAGCTCACCCGCTGTTGAAAGAACCGCTCCCTCCAGCCCCTCCGGCAGCGCCATGCCAAGGGCGTCATGGCTCTGGCGAATCGTCTCCGCAAGGCAATGTACCTCGAAACTCCCGTCGGCAGCGTTGGTCAAGCCTGCGAGTACCGCACGGACATCGACATCAAGGTGAATGACTGCTGCTTTGCCGTAGCTTCCTTCCGCCGCAGTGACGACCGGGCCTGCATTCTTAGCCGTGCCAGAGTCAGCTTCGCCATCACCATTGATGGTGCTAGACGCGCTGCGTTTGCAGACGAACAGAACATGGTCCAGCTGGAACAGTGGTGCGGCAGCTAGCAGACCACGGCATCTGAAAGAGCTGTCGGCGAGGATCTGGATGAACAGGTCGACCATGCGACCGTCTTCCAAGTCCAGGTCGTCATTGATTTCCAGCAAGGCTTGAACGGTGCAGTCGCCGACGAGAGTGGAGTAGGCAATGACCTTGTGGCCGCGCGAGCTCATCTCGATGACACCTTCGGTCCCTTCTTTCAAGCGCCAACTAGATGTGTGATCGGGAAAAGCCCGAGGAGCCCTTGACCAGAACTCAACAAGAGCCTTGAATCTCCATGAGGTGCCCCAACTCGGGTCGAGGCTGATCATCGTCGGTTCCACGGCGCCCTCAACCAGAACTTCGTCGGTGTCCTTGAATGAAGCGAACAAATCGGCAGGACCGCGGGAAAAGGGAGTCAGGGCCGACCGCGTCCCATCACAAAATGTCCAATATCGCTGCAGATCTTCCAGATTCTTCAGGCTGTCGAAGACGGTGATGAAATCTGCAAGCGGCAGGAGTCGCAACGGTTCGTCCGGAAGGTTGAGGAATCCCGCAGACGTAGCGGCCAGAGTAGGCACGAGAATGATGTGGAGCTCATCGGCTGACGGGCCGTTGACACCGTCGTTTGAGAGCAGGACCTCTGGACCTCCAATGATCTTAAAGCGAATGTTCTTTGCCTGCCGGGCCTTGGCCAGAACGCTGGCTGCCACTACCGACTGATCGTCAAGCCGTTCATGATCGCAAGCGCAAATGAGGTACACACCTGTCGGCGCAGAGGTTACGTTGCTGATGGGAAGTTCTCTGCATATCTCACCGTCGAGAATCAACATAACCGGTCCTGGCAGCGTGCCGTCAAAGCGCTCGAAGACAAACTGGCCCAGCCTCCGGTGCACCTGAGGGCTGACACCCGACGCTTTTTTCTTTGCCCAGTGGTCGATGACCGCCCCCGGAGCACTTCGTACCGCCATCGGGTACCAGGTCCCGGCGACGTTCACGCCCAAAAAGGGAACGGCATCGCCAGTGAATGCAGCATTGCCGAACGATTCCCACGACAGCGGCGCCTTGTAGCCACCGACCTCCCCGTCGAGAGAGGTTCCCGCGCGCTGGCGCCAGGCGGCGCTCTGTTGACCGATGTTCTGCAGTACGTCCCTGCACGAGAGCCAGAAATCTTCCGGGGGAAGCTCTACGTGGCCTCGTTCCGCATCGGCCACAGAGGACGGCGCGAGGTGTGGAATGGCTTCAATGATCAGCGCCTGCAGCGCGACGACCAAGTCCATCTGGGCCAGGGCATCTGGTACATCGGCGTAGGTGATTCGAAAGGCCTCGATGAAGTCAGGCACTCGCTCGATGCTGCTGCCGTAGAAGACCGGTACGAACCGGCCGCCGAGGCTTACCTTGGTTTGTCCCCAATCTGCCTCAGGAGAGAAGTCTTCAAGTGTAGGAAAGAAGGGCCAGGCTGCATAAAGTGCTTTGGTGAACTGCTGGAGATCGGCATAGCTCTCAATTCTTCTACCGCCGCGCCCTTCGAGCGGGGTATCCAAGAACACGCACCATGCGAACATGTGTTTGACGTGACTGCCTGCATTCGCCGGCCAGAGCTCGGACACGCCAATTGCAAGCGCTACGTCTGCGGCGTCGTACTGGCTAAGAAGGGAGCGGGTCTGCCTCACTTGAACAAGGAAGGCGTCCTTCAGCTCTTGGCGTTCGCCAAACTGGTCGTGCCAGTTCATCATCTGGCGGAGTAGGAAATCAGGATCCCCCTCGCTCTTGGCAAGTCGGCGCTCTCGCTTTTCTCTTGACTTTCTGCCCACGAGACCTCCCTGATGTTCTTGAAGACTCACCTGCTGGCGAGTTCTAGCTCTTATGGCGCAGCGGAGACAATACTAGCGCAGCGGTGCATGCGCAACGCTTACATGGAGTCAACGAACGCGGGCCGAGCCTTTGCGCAAACGCAGGGACTTCGCTGGGGGAATAGCCTCGGGGAGCCTTCGCTTTGCTCATATGAGCTGGTACACGCGTAACCTGCGATCACTGCGCCTTGTCTATTTGGCAGCTATGCGCTCCTAGCTGGTCAGAGCCAACGAACGACCGCTTGATGGCACTCAGCGTGAGTACGAGCTGCGCCAGCGTAGGACCGCAACCGCTGCGTAGCAGCCCCAAAGCGTTCAGGGGGTAACTTGCGCGTTACGTTGAAGGCTTCTAGTCAGCCATCTATCCAGCTGGTCTTTAACCGAAGATCTTTGCGGTGCGCTGATGGAGGCTCGCTTCTCGGTCACGCGTTAGCTTGGCCAACCACCATCAGGACTGCTTTTATTTCGGTCCGGAACCTGATGCGGTTTGGCCATTGACGTCTACAACTGCCGCTCTACCGACCGCGGTAGTTCACCTAGCTTTTCCAGCCGAAATCTCGACTGACTTCCAGCAGGGAACGACCGCTGCCGCATGTACAACTCTTTGAAATGGCACCCCATTGATCTCTTTCGTGCCGAAAGATGCGTCTGTCATCAACTTTGTTCAGCGGACGTTCGGTCGGTGGGAAGTCATCGTGCCAAGGGACTCGCCTGATATGACTCGAAACTGCCGAATAAATTCAACATGTATGCGCTCACTCACATTGATGGAGCGATGGTATTTCGAGTTCAGAGTTAGAAGAGAGGAGTTCAAAGTTAACTGAGAATCGACATTAACTCGCGGGAGTGTAACTTGCCCCGTCTTGAAAGCCGGCTAAAAAGCCTTATGATTAGCACTCGCTGGATTTGAGTGCTAACAACACCATCCAACAAAGTTAATGAGCGCCAACTTAGCTGTTGCTGCTTAGGATTTAACCACCCATTGTTTCAAACTCAAGGAGATTCCTGATGAAACTGCGTCCTCTGGCCGACCGCGTGATCGTGAAGCGCGTGGAAAACGAAACCAAAACCGCCTCCGGCATCGTCATCCCCGACAGCGCCGCCGAGAAGCCTGACCAAGGCGAGGTGCTGGCCGTCGGTCCCGGCAAGAAGAACGACAAGGGCGAACTCGCTCCCATGTCTGTCAAGGTGGGCGATCGTGTCCTGTTCGGCAAGTACAGCGGCCAGACCGTCAAGGTCGATGGCGATGAACTGCTGGTGATGAAGGAAGACGACCTGTTCGCAGTCGTCGAAAAATAAATCACGGCAATTTCCACCCCTTATTGAACTGAATTCGGAGAAATCAACATGGCAGCAAAAGACGTCATTTTCGGCGGCGAAGCCCGCGCACGCATGGTCGAGGGTGTGAACATCCTGGCCAACGCAGTCAAAGTTACCCTGGGCCCGAAAGGCCGCAACGTGGTGCTCGAGCGCTCCTTCGGCGCCCCCACCGTGACCAAGGACGGTGTGTCCGTGGCCAAGGAAATCGAACTGAAGGACAAGCTGCAGAACATGGGCGCACAGATGGTCAAGGAAGTCGCTTCCAAGACCTCTGACAACGCTGGCGACGGCACCACCACCGCTACCGTGCTGGCTCAAGCCATCGTGCGCGAAGGCATGAAGTACGTGGCCGCCGGCATGAACCCGATGGACCTGAAGCGCGGCATCGACAAGGCGGTTGCCGCCCTGATCGAGCAGCTGAAGAAGGCCACCAAGCCCACCACCACCTCCAAGGAAATCGCTCAGGTCGGCTCCATCTCCGCCAACAGCGACTCCAGCATCGGCGAGATCATCGCCAATGCCATGGACAAGGTCGGCAAGGAAGGCGTGATCACCGTGGAAGACGGCAAGTCGCTGCAAAACGAACTCGACGTGGTCGAGGGCATGCAGTTCGACCGCGGCTACCTGTCGCCCTACTTCATCAACAACCCCGAGAAGCAGGCTGCCCTGCTGGACAACCCCTTCGTGCTGCTGTACGACAAGAAGGTGTCCAACATCCGTGACCTGCTGCCCACACTGGAGCAAGTGGCTAAGGCCGGTCGTCCGCTGCTGATCATTGCCGAAGACGTCGAAGGCGAAGCCCTGGCGACTCTGGTGGTCAACACCATCCGCGGCATTCTGAAGGTCGTGGCTGTCAAGGCCCCGGGCTTCGGCGACCGTCGCAAGGCCATGCTGGAAGACATCGCCATCCTGACCGGCGGCAAGGTCATCGCTGAAGAAGTTGGCCTGTCGCTCGAGAAAGTCACGCTGGCTGACCTCGGCCAAGCCAAGCGCATCGAAGTGGGCAAGGAAAACACCATCATCATCGACGGCAACGGCGCTGCTGCTGACATCGAAGCGCGCGTCAAGCAGATCCGCGTGCAGATCGAGGAAGCCACCTCCGACTACGACCGCGAAAAGCTGCAAGAACGCGTAGCCAAGCTGGCCGGCGGTGTGGCCGTGATCAAGGTCGGTGCTGCCACCGAAGTCGAAATGAAGGAAAAGAAGGCCCGCGTGGAAGACGCCCTGCACGCCACCCGTGCTGCCGTGGAAGAAGGCATTGTGGCCGGCGGTGGCGTGGCTCTGCTGCGCGCCCGTCAGGCTGCTGGCGAAATCAAGGGTGACAACCATGACCAGGACGCCGGTATCAAGCTGGTGCTCAAGGCCATTGAAGCGCCCCTGCGCGAAATCGTGTTCAACGCCGGCGGCGAGCCGAGCGTGGTGGTGAACGCTGTGTTGGCCGGCAAGGGCAACTACGGCTTCAATGCTGCCAACGACACCTACGGCGACATGATCGAGATGGGCATTCTGGACCCGACCAAAGTGACCCGTACCGCACTGCAGAACGCCGCTTCCGTGGCTTCGCTGATGCTCACCACCGAATGCATGGTGGCCGAGGCTCCGAAGGACGAAGCTGCTGGCATGCCTGGCGGCATGGGCGGCGACATGGGTGGTATGGGCGGCATGGGTGGCATGGGCATGTAATGCTCCTTGCCTGAGGCTGCATGCCGTCGTTGCAAGGGTTTGCCGTAGCGCTGTTACTGTCTTCACCCTTGCGCCTAGGCCTGCAACCTCATGCTCCGTCGATAGCTGTTGCTGCTCTCGACAAAAAACAAAAAACCCGCAGTGCGCGAGCCCTGCGGGTTTTTCTTCGCCTTAACAATTTTGCTATCGATTCAGTAGCTGTCAGCGCAATATCAGCAAGACCCAGATGCCTATTCAGCTCTTAATTTCTTCAACAGACCGGCGCTGGACCCATCCAACCCGTCGGCGTTGCCGCTGTCCAGCCGTTGCTCCATGTCCTTGGCCAGCACCTTGCCCAGCTCCACCCCCCACTGGTCGAAGCTGTTGATGCCCCAGAGCGAACCGCTCACGAACACGCGGTGCTCCTGCAGCGCGATGATGGCGCCCAGGCTGGCTGGTGTCAGCTCATCCAGCAGCAGGAAGGTGCTCGGCCGGTTGCCCGGCAGATGACGATGACCACCGGCGTCCTGCTGCCCCAGCATCAGCGCCCGCGCCTGTGCCAGCGCATTGGCCAGCAGCTTGTGGTGGTGTTCCGGCAGGGGGTGTGCCACCTTTTTCACCGCGATGAATTCCACCGGAATCACATCACTGCCCTGGTGCAGCATCTGGAAGTAGGCGTGCTGGCCGTTGGCCGCCGGTTCGCCCCAGATCACGGGTGACGTCGCGTAGGGCAAGGCCTCGCCGTTTTCATCCACACGCTTACCGTTGCTCTCCATCTCCAGCTGCTGCAGGTAGGCCTGCATGCGGCGCAGACCGCTGTGGTAAGGCGCTACGCTGCGGCTGCTGAAGCCGTGGAAGTTGCGGTACCAGACGTCAAGCAAGGCGAGGCGCACCGGCAAATTGCGCTCCAAGGGCTCGCTGCGAAAGTGCTCGTCCATGGCATGCGCACCGGCCAGCATCTCGCGAAAGCGCTCCGGCCCAATGGCAATCGCAATCGGCAGGCCGATGGACGACCACATGGAATAACGTCCACCAACCCAGTCCCAGAAATCAAAAGTGGTGCCGATGCCAAATTCGCGCGCCGCCTCCACATTGCTGGTCAGGGCACAGAAATGCCGTGCGATATCGCGCCCGCCCTTGGCCTCGAACCAGGCCTTGGCCGAGCGCGCATTGGTCATGGTCTCCAGGGTGGTGAAGGACTTGGAAGCGATCAGAAACAGCGTGCTCTCGGGCTGAACCTGACGTAGCACCTGGCTGAGCTCATGACCATCCACGCTGGAAACGAAGTGGAAACGTTTCTTCTGAGCCACAAACGGGTCGAGCGCCAGCACTGCCATCTGCGGCCCGAGGTCAGAACCGCCAATGCCGATGTTGACGATATCAGTGATGCCTTCGTCATGGCGCACCATGTCGGCATAGGTCAGCATGACACTGAGAGTGGCGTGCACCTGGCCCAGCTCTTTGGCGATGTTCTTCGTCGCACTCTGCGCGGTATCCGCAAGACCCGTTGCCGGATAGCGCAGCAAGAAGTGCATGACTCGGCGCTGCTCGGTCGTATTGATGACGTCACCGGTGAACATCGCATCGCGGTGTTCCGGTACGCCACACTGGCGCGCCAGCTCCAGCAACTGCACCTGAACGGCGTCATCGACCAGATTTTTTGACAGGTCCGCAAATACATAGGGCGCCTGCAGGCTGAAACGATCAAAACGCTGCCCATCCGTTGCGAACGCTTGGCGCAGGTCGAAGTCACGTCCTTGGGCGTCGTACAACGAGCGCAAAGCACCCCAGGCCGGCGTTTGGTCACAACGTAAACGGCTCATGTCAGGCCGCCAGCATCAGCTGTTCGAGCTTGAGGGTATCGGCCGCAAAAGCGCGGATACCCTCAGCCAATTTGTCGGTCGCCATGGCATCTTCATTGAGTGCATAGCGGAACCCCGGCTCATCGTAGCTCACCAGGGGCAAGTCCATGGCACGTGCAGCCTGTGCATCCAACGCACGCACCACCGGCGCCTCGCTGGCCGCGAGTTGGGCCAGCAATTCAGGTGAAATCGTCAGCAGATCGCAACCGGCCAGCGCCGTGATCTGCCCGGTGTTGCGGAAACTCGCCCCCATGATCTCGGTGGCGATGTCGAAGCGCTTGTAATGCTGGTAGATGGCGCGCACTGAGGCCACACCAGGATCATTGGCACCGGCGTTGGCCGCCTCATCCCAGCCAGCGCCTGCCGTCTTCTTGTACCAGTCGTAGATGCGGCCGACGAAAGGCGAAATCAGCTGCACCTTGGCCTGACCGCAGGCCACCGCCTGGCAGAAGGAGAACAGCAGGGTCAGGTTGGTGTGGATGCCGCGCCGCTCCAGCTGCGCCGCCGCCTGGATCCCTTCCCAGGTGGATGCGATCTTAATCAGCACGCGATCGATGTGGATGCCCTGCGCCTGGTACAGCTCAACAATGCGCTCGGCCCGCGCAACGGTGGCCTGGGTGTCGAAGCTCAAGCGGGCATCCACCTCGGTGGAAACACGCCCCGGGATCAACGCAAGAATCTCGCAGCCAAAGCGCACCAGCAAGCGGTCCATGATTTCGTCCAGCGACCTGCCCCTGAATTGCGTCACCGTTTCCCTGAGCAACGGTTGGTAGTCGGCCTTTTGCACCGCCTTGAGGATGAGCGAAGGATTGGTGGTTGCATCTTGCGGCTTGAAGGCCGCAATCTGCCTGAAGTCCCCGGTATCTGCCACCACGGTGGTGAACTGTTTGAGTGCGTCGAGCTGGTTCATGGGCTTGAATTATGAGTGAAATAAAATTACGCTCGATCGCTTTTCTGTGTAACCATGACGCAGCGCCCGAAACAGGCGCGCAGGAGTCCGCATGCTGGATCGAATCAGGGCCTCGCTGCCCTCCCTGGCCCCCGCCGAACAACGCGTCGGCAAACTCGTCCTGACCGACCCGCGCGCCTTCGCCAAGCTGCCGGTCAGCGAATTGGCCGAGCGCTCCCATGTCAGCAAGCCGACGGTGGTGCGCTTTTGCCGCAGCATGGGCTATGACGGCCTCTCCGATTTCAAACTCAAGCTGGCTGGCACCGTCAGCGAGGGTGTGCCCTTCATCCACCGCAGTGTTGATGTAGACGACAAGACCAGCGATGTAGTGGTCAAGGTCATCGACAACACGGTCGCCGCCTTCCTGAAATACCGCAACGACGCGTCAACCGCGGCGATCGACAAAGCCGCCGCCGTGCTGGCCGCCACCTTCAAGACCGGCAAACGCATCGAGTTCATCGGTGCCGGCAATTCCGGCATCGTGGCACTGGATGCGCAACACAAATTCTTCCGCTTGGGCGTCAACACCGTGGCCTACAGCGACGGCCACATGCAAGTGATGAGTGCCTCGCTTATGGGGCCGGGCGACTGCCTGGTCATCATCTCGAACTCGGGCCGTACGCGTGATCTGATGGATGCTTGCGACATCGCACGTAAGAATGGCGCCACCACTATCGTCATCACCACCAGTGGTTCGCCACTGGCCTTGGCCGGTCACATTCACCTGGCAGCGGACCACCCGGAAGGCTACGATCGTTACAGCCCCATGGTCTCGCGCCTGCTGCACCTGATGATCGTGGACATCCTGGCCACCTGCGTGGCGCTGCGCATCGGCGGCAACCGTCTGCAACCGATGCTCAAGGAAATGAAGAACAACCTGCGCAACAAGCGCTACGCTTAGTTGCCTTGTGCCAACAAAGGCATCCGATGCTGCACCGCCCCATACCAGGCGCGTGCAGTTGTCCGGGTGTTGTCGCTGTCGGTCATGATGGCCATACCAATCAGAGCACCCGGCGGTTCGCCAAAAGCATGTATGAAATCAGCCCGGACATCACGCTCGTAATCCAGCCATTGGTTGAGGTGAACCCGTCCCGACTCGACCACCAGTTTTCGAATGCGATCGGTACGCGGGTTGACGATCACGCTGCCTGGTGGGCGCGTATTGCACCAGACATACATCAGCGTCGCATAAGGCATGGGCTCGCCCGTCAGCGCATGCGCCAATTCAGACAGCATGCTGTCCTTGAACGAAAAACGGGAACGATCGCCTTCAAAGGCCAGCACAATCCGCACTGGGGAATCTGCCGTGTCGCGCTGCGCCAGATCAGCCTGTGCAATCAGCTCGGGCACCTTCCACGAGAAGTTGAGTTTCCCTAAATCCTGTGGCTCAATATACACTTTCTGGCGCAACATGCTGGCCGAGGCATCCGCCCTTACCGCCAGGGCTTCCCGCCCTTCTTCTTGCGCGGACACATATTCAGTCGCCTGCTTGCCCGGCAGTTGCCAATGCTGCCATTGCTCGAAGCCCGACGTCTGATCAAGCTCCCCGCGTATTGGGGACATATTGGCAGACCGGGGCGAAACTGAGCAAGCCGTCACGAACAGCATCAAACTCAGAGCAAAGATTTTCAGCCACATAGCACAGTGATACTTTTAAACCCGATCACGTCATAAAAAAACCCTGCCGTTTTTCAACGACAGGGTTTTATTTTTCAAATTCAACTGCTGGTTAAACCAGCGGAAGAATTAGAACAGGTGACGCACACCAACAGCGGTGACGGTCGTCTTGGTGTCAGCAGCAACACCAGCGAAGTTACCGTCATACTTGTTGGTCACACCAGTCTTAGCATACAGAGCCGTACGCTTGCTCAGATCATAGGTGGCGCCCAGGATCCAGTCGTTGCCGCTCAGGCTAGCGTCTTCAGCACCAACGGTGGTACGGGTGGCGGTGTTACGGCCCCATGCCAGGCTGACAGTCGTCTTGCCGAAGGGAGCAGCGACGCCAATGTTGGTCTCGGTCTTCTCGTAGTAGGTGTCGATAGCGGTGTTAGCTTGAACCTTAACTTTGCCCCAGTTAGCGAACAGCTTGGCAGCGCCGAAGTCATAAGAAGCAGCCAAGCCTTGGCCCGTGCCCTTCTGCTCAACGCCAGTTGCTTGAGCCTTGGAGATATTCTCACCCCAAGCCAGACCCACGAACAGCGGGCCGTTGGCGTACTGTGCGCTCAGGCCGTTGTTGGTGACATTGGTGCCACCGTTCGCGCCTTGGTTGATAGTGGAAGCGTCGCTCGGAGCCAGCATCACGCGAGCGCTGAAACCGCTGAGGTTGGGGGTGGCGTAGTGGATACCATTGCCACGGACTTCAGGCGTGTTGTTGTCGAGGGGCGAAGTGATCGTCTTGATAACGTTCGGGGTCGTCAGGGCCGCACCGCCGTTGGCAACGCTGTAGGAAGTCAGCGACCAAGTGGTGATACCAGCGGCGTCGTTCACGTCACCACCCTTTTGGTTCAAGAAGAACGGGGTGTAGTAACGGCCAATGTTCAAAGAACCCCAGCTGTCGCCAGACAGGCCAACGGTGGAGATACGGTTGAAACCAGCACCAACAGTACCGCCGGCAACGCCAACGTCTTGCTCCAGGTTGAAGTTGGCCTTCAGACCGCCGCCCAGATCTTCAGAGCCCTTGATGCCCCAGTAGCTGGTGGCCAGGCCGTTGTTGGCGCCGCCGATAGCACGAGCTTCGTTCGTGAGAGCATTTTGGGTTTCAGAGGTCACGGAGTTTGCATAGCCAACGTCCAGACGGCCGTACAGGGTCACGGAAGACTGGGCGAAAGCAGCGCCGGTGGCAGCCAGAGCAGCCAGGGCAATCAGGGTCTTTTTCATGTTGAAAGTTCTCCAAAGGTTAAACAAGGGCTCCGAAGGGAGTTTCGGTTCCCCGGGCCAACCTCCTCATTAAGGAAGTTGTATGTATTGCACCAGAGCCCGGCACCTTTGGCAAAGAAAAACCAGCGCGAATCGCGTTATCGGTCCGGTTTCGTTGCACCACTGCAACAAAGTGCAACGCGAGTAGGTCAGGCCCTCTTCAAACCACAGACATCTCCACAATTATCTTTATTCATCTAAAATCAAGCCATCTTGAAAAAGCAGAAAATCAACATCACGCTGGATCCGGACGTAATTGCCTGGTTCAAGGCCCAGGCAGGCGGGCGCGGTTACCAGACATTGATGAACGCTGCTTTGCGCGAGGCCATGGACCGGACTTTGCTGGAAGACACCTTGCGCCGCGTCATCCGCGAGGAGTTGCAACCGATTCCGGCAGCCCCGCCCCCAGCAGCAAAGGAACCCTCATGATCGACGCCCTTCTGACCACGGCAGACACTGCTTTGCGCACCCTGTTCTCCACGCCGCGCGCGGCCCTGCCGACACCACAGCCGCCCCACGCCGCCAGCGCGCTATCGGAAGAAGAAAAGAAACTGGCAGCCGCCCTGATGCGCGTCAACCACGTGGGCGAGGTGTGCGCCCAGGCGCTCTACACAGCCCAGGCCTTTGCCACCCGCAACGACGCGTTACGCACCCACTTCACCCGCGCTTGCGTCGAGGAAACCGACCACCTGGCCTGGACCAAGCAACGCCTGGACGAACTGGGCTCACGCCCGTCACTGCTCAACCCACTGTGGTACGCCGGAGCATTCGGCATCGGCCTGCTGGCTGGCCGGCTCGGTGACCGCGTGAGCCTGGGCTTTGTGGTGGAAACCGAGCGCCAGGTGGAGGCGCACTTGATGAGCCACATGGACCGGCTGCCGGCAGGTGACACCGCTTCGCGTGCCATCGTGGCGCAAATGGCCGAAGACGAGGTGCGTCATGCGATTGACGCCCAGAAAGCCGGCGCCATGGAATTGCCGGAACCGGTGAAAAACGTCATGAAAGCCGCCGCCAAGGTGATGACGACGGTGGCACATCACATCTGAGCGCAGACCAACGCTACAAAAACAGTAGCTGCCAGCACAATTAAATCAAGCTCGATCAGCCAATTTCATACTGAATCAGAGTTCTAGCAGATCGAAGCTGGTCGTGATCTCGGCCGTCTTGCCCAGCATGATGCTGGCCGAACAGTACTTGTCATGGCTCATGGCAATGGCGCGCTCCACCGCCGCCGCCGGAATACCCTTGCCGCTGACGGTGAAGTGCATGTGGATTTTGATGAACACCTTGGGGTCGGTCTCGGCCCGCTCGCTGGTCAGTTTGACCGAACAACCGCGCACGTCATGCCGCCCGCGCTTGAGGATGAGCACCACGTCGTAGGCGGTGCAGCCGCCGGTGCCGGCCAGCACGGTTTCCATCGGACGCGGCGCCAAGTTCTGGCCGCCATTCTCGGGTTTGGCGGCGTCGGGGGCGCCGTCCATCATCAGCGTGTGACCGCTGCCGGTTTCGGCCAAAAAGCCCATGCCCGAGCGCGCGCCCGTGGCGCCGGTCCAGCTCACTGTGCATTCCATGGTTTTTCTCTTGTCAAAATGGAGGGGTGGTGTAGCGCAAATTATGACTACACTGACCCCTCCCATGAAAACAGCACGCCTCAAACCCGCCGATTACCTGAAAAAAATCCTGACGGCCCGCGTCTATGACGTCGCCGTGGAGTCGGCCCTCGAACCCGCCAAATCCCTGAGCCGACGCCTGCACAACAAGGTACTGCTCAAGCGCGAAGACCAGCAGCCGGTGTTCAGCTTCAAGCTGCGCGGCGCCTACAACAAGATGGCTCACCTGACGCCCGAGCAGCTCAAGAAGGGCGTGATCTGCGCCTCGGCCGGCAACCACGCACAGGGCGTGGCCCTGAGTGCGCACAAGCTGGGCTGCCGCGCCGTGATCGTGATGCCCACCACCACGCCGCAGCTGAAGGTCGACGCCGTCAAGGCGCTGGGCGGCGAAGCGGTGCTGTTCGGCGACAGCTATTCGGACGCCTACAACCATTCACTGGCACTGCAAAAGAAGCAGGGCCTGACCTTCGTCCATCCCTTCGACGACCCGGACGTGATCGCCGGCCAGGGCACCATCGCCATGGAGATGCTGCGCCAGCATCAGGGCCCGCTGGACGCCGTGTTCGTCGCCATCGGCGGCGGCGGGCTGATCTCCGGTGTGGCCGCCTACATCAAGGCGGTGCGGCCGGAGGTCAAGGTGATCGGCGTGCAGATGAACGATTCCGACGCCATGATGCAGTCGGTCGCCGCCGGCAAACGCGTCACACTCGATGACGTGGGCCTGTTCTCCGACGGCACCGCCGTCAAGCTGGTGGGCGAGGAAACCTTCCGCCTCACGCGCGCGCTGGTGGACGATTTCATTGCCGTGGACACCGACGCCGTCTGCGCCGCCATCAAGGACGTGTTTGTCGACACGCGCAGCATCGTCGAGCCGGCCGGCGCACTGGCAGTGGCCGCCATCAAGCAGTACGTGGCCCAACACAAGACCAAGGGCGAAACCTACGCCGCCATTCTGTGCGGCGCCAATATGAACTTTGACCGCCTGCGCTTCGTCGCCGAGCGCGCCGAAGTGGGCGAGGAGCGCGAGGCGCTGTTTGCGGTGACCATTCCCGAGGAGCGCGGCAGCTTCCGCCGCTTCTGCGAATCGATCGGCAGTCTGCCGGGCGGCCAGCGCAATGTGACCGAATTCAACTACCGGATCAGCGACGACCGCCGGGCCCATGTGTTCGTGGGCCTGACCACCTCGGCCAAGGGCGAAAGCGCCAAGATCGCGGCCAGCTTCAAGCGCCAGGGCTTCGACGCCATCGACCTGACCCACGACGATCTGGCACAGGAGCACATCCGCCACATGGTGGGTGGCCACTCGGCTCTGGCGCAGGACGAGCGCCTGCTGCGCTTCGTCTTCCCCGAACGTCCCGGCGCGCTGCTCAAGTTCCTTAGCCTGATGCGCCCGAACTGGAACATCAGCCTGTTTCACTACCGCAACCAGGGCGCCGACTACGGCCGCATCCTGGTCGGGCTGCAGGTACCGAAGGCCGACGACAAGGCCTTTGCCAAGTTCCTGGCCACACTGGGTTACTCCTACGTGGAGGAAACCCGCAACCCGGCCTACCGCATGTTCCTGCAAGCCTGAACATGAAGCACCCCCGTGGCGGCCCTGAGGCCACCTCCCCCCTCAAGGGGGCAACGCCAGTAGCCCGGCATAGCCGGTTCTACGGCGTTCCCCGGTTGGACCGTTCCTTGCGCCGCGCATCGTGTGCGGCGCGGTGGAGTAATTGATTTCAATGGAGACCCGCATGACCTACGAACTGATCCAGGTGCGTACCGAAGCCGACAAGGTCGGCATCATCACGCTGAATCGTCCCAAGCAACTCAACGCGCTGAACGACCAGTTGATGAACGAGCTGGGCCATGCGCTCAAGGCCTTCGACGCCGACCCGGGCATCGGCTGCATGGTCATCACCGGCAGCGACAAGGCCTTTGCCGCCGGTGCCGACATCGGCGCCATGGCCAGCTACAGCTTTGCCGACGTCTACAAGGGCGACTACATCACGCGCAACTGGGAACAGATCCGCGGCATCCGCAAGCCGGTGATCGCTGCGGTGAGCGGTTTCGCCCTGGGCGGCGGCTGCGAGTTGGCGATGATGTGCGACTTCATCATCGCCGCCGACAACGCCCGCTTCGGCCAACCCGAAATCAAGCTGGGTATCATTCCCGGCGCCGGCGGCACGCAGCGCCTGCCGCGCGCCGTGGGCAAGGCCAAGGCGATGGACTTGGCTCTGACCGGGCGCATGATGGACGCAGCCGAGGCCGAGCGCGCCGGCCTGGTCAGCCGGGTGGTCGGCTTGGACCGGCTGATGGATGAAACACTGGCGGCGGCGCTGCTGATCAGCGACTACTCGCAGGTGGCGGTGATGGCGGCCAAGGAATCGATCAACCGCGCTTTCGAAGGCACCTTGAGCGACGGCGTGATGTTCGAGCGCCGCCTGTTCCACGCCCTGTTCGCCACGGCGGACCAGAAAGAAGGCATGGACGCCTTCGTGGCCAAGCGCAAACCCGAATTTCGCCACCAGTGACAAACGGTCAAAGTTGACGCTATAATTTGAGGCTCTGGCGCTTTAGCTCAGTCGGTTAGAGCGATGGAATCATAATCCACAGGTCCGCGGTTCGAATCCGTGAAGCGCCACCAAACACCTGTCATGCCCCGGCCCCGTTCCGAGGCGTTGACAGACAAGCCACTGTCCCGCACAGTGGCTTTTTATTTTGTACTTTCAGCCTCTGGATGAACACCATGAACCGCTGTCTGCTCCGCTCCCGCCACCTGCTGGCGGCCTTGCTCGCCTTGTCTGCCGGGCTGGCTTGGCTGCTTCCGCTCCCGGCTGCAGCACAAGACACGATGCAGCGCCCCATCCCCATCGCCGCCAAGCGCGGTCTGCTGGTGGTCACCCAGCCGCCCGAGGTGCTGCTTGATGGCCGGCCCGACCGGCTGTCGCCGGGCACGCGCATCCGCGGCCGCAACAACCTGCTGGTGCTGTCGGCCTCGCTCGTCGGGCAGGAAGTGCTGGTGCGCTATGTGCGCGGCCCGGAAGGCCAGATCCACGATGTCTGGATCCTGACCGAGGCAGAAACCCAGGCCAAGCCCTGAGACGGCGCACCCGCGCCGGATTCAAAGCATTTCAGGGCATTAGCCCTCGTCTTCATCGCGCAAACAGCTATTGATTTGATAGCAAAGAGATTTCCCATGAGCAAAAAAGTTTTCATCAAGACCTTCGGCTGCCAGATGAACGAGTACGACTCGGACAAGATGGCCGACGTGCTGGGCGCGGCCCAGGGTTATGAGCCGACGCAGAACGTGGAAGAGGCCGACCTGATCCTCTTCAACACCTGCTCGGTGCGCGAGAAGGCGCAGGAGAAGGTGTTCTCCGACCTCGGCCGCGTGCAGCACCTGAAGAAAAAGGGTGTGAAGATCGGCGTGGGCGGCTGCGTGGCGAGCCAGGAAGGCGCCGAGATCATCCGGCGTGCGCCCTATGTGGACGTGGTGTTCGGTCCACAGACCCTGCACCGCCTGCCCGAGTTGCTGGCCGCGCGCGATGTGCAGAGGCGGCCGCAGGTGGACATCAGCTTTCCCGAGATCGAAAAGTTCGACCACTTGCCTCCCGCCAAGGTGGACGGCGCTACCGCCTTCGTCAGCATCATGGAAGGCTGCTCCAAGTACTGCAGCTACTGCGTGGTGCCCTACACACGCGGCGAGGAAGTGTCGCGCCCGTTCGAGGACGTACTGGTGGAGATTGCCGGCCTGGCTGAACAGGGCGTGAAAGAGATCAACCTGCTGGGCCAGAACGTGAACGCCTATCGCTCAACAATGGGCGGCACCGCAGAACAGGCCGACTTCGCTACCCTGATCGAGTACGTGGCTGACATCCCCGGCATCGAGCGCATCCGCTACACCACCAGCCATCCGAATGAATTCACGCCGGCGCTGATTGCCGCCTACGACAAGGTGCCCAAGCTGGTGAGCCACCTGCACCTGCCGGTGCAGCACGGCAGCGACCGCATCCTGATGGCCATGAAACGCGGCTACACCGCCATGGAATACAAGAGCACGGTACGCAAGCTGCGCGCCATCCGCCCCGACATGTCACTCAGCAGCGACTTCATCGTCGGCTTCCCCGGCGAAACCGAGGACGACTTCGCCAAGATGATGAAACTGATCGACGACGTGGGCTTCGACAACTCCTTCAGCTTCATCTTCAGCCCGCGCCCTGGCACGCCGGCGGCCAATCTGCACGATGACACGCCGCACGAGGTGAAACTCAAGCGTCTGCAGCAGTTGCAGGCCGCGATCGAGGCCAACATCAAGCAGATCAGCGTCAGCCGCGTCGGCACGGTGCAGCGCATCTTGGTGGAAGGCACGTCCAAGCGCGATGCGGACGAGCTGATGGGCCGCACCGAATGCAACCGGGTCGTGAACTTCGCCGCACCCGGGCCAATGGCATCAGCCAGCCTGATCGGTCAACTGGTGGATGTGACGATCACGCAGGCCATGCACTACTCACTGCGCGGCACGGTCTGCTGAATTCTGGCGCGCCCCTGGGCGCAACGTCAGTCAACACCTCAGTTCCTGAGCTTGTAGCCGGTCCGGAACACCCACCATACGAAAATCAGGCAGAGCACGAGAATCGCCAGGGTCATGCCGAAGCTCACGGCGATATGGACGTCAGCAATGCCGTAAAAACTCCAGCGAAAACCGCTGATCAGGTAGACGACCGGGTTGAACAGGGCAATGGTCTGCCACAGCGGTGGCAGCATGCTGATCGAGTAGAACGCCCCACCCAGAAAGGTCAGGGGTGTGACGATCAGCAATGGGACGACTTGCAGTTTCTGAAAACTGTCGGCCCACAGGCCGATGATGAAACCGAACAGGCTGAATGTGACGGCGGTCAACAGGAGGAAGCTGGCCATCCAGACCGGGTGGGCAATCTCGTAGGGCACGAAAATGCGCGCGGTGCCTAGGATCAGCAACCCGAGCATGACCGACTTGGTGGTGGCCGCGCCGACGTAGCCCAACAGCACCTCGATCCACGACACCGGCGCCGAGAGCAGTTCGTAAATGGTGCCGGACCACTTGGGCATGTAGATGCCGAACGAGGCGTTGGAAATGCTTTCATTCAACAGCGACAGCATGACCAGGCCGGGGATGATGAAGGCGCCGTAGCTCACACTGTCGATATCGCCCATGCGCGCGCCGATCGCCCGGCCGAAGACGATGAAATACAGCGAGGTGGTGAGCACCGGCGCAGCGATGCTTTGCATCACGGTGCGAAACGCGCGCGCCATCTCGAAGCGGTAGATGGCACGGATGCCATGCATGTTCATGCAGGTGTCTCCTTCGGGCTGTGCACCAGGCTGACAAAAATATCCTCCAGCGAACTCTCGCTGGAACGCAAGTCCTTGAAGTCGATGCCATGCGCACCCAGCGTGCGCAGCAATTCGGCGATGCCGGTTTCTTCCTTTTGCGTGTCGAAGGTGTAGACCAGGGCCTGGCCGTCGGCGGCAAGTTCCAGCGGCCAGGCCGCCAGTTCGGCCGGCAGGCTGGCCATGGTGCGTTGCAGGGTCAGGGTGAGCTGCTTTTTACCGAGCTTGCGCATCAGCACATGCTTGTCTTCCACCACGATCAGCTTCCCCTGGCTGATCACGCCGATGCGATCGGCCATGTCTTCAGCCTCTTCAATGTAATGGGTGGTCAGAATGATGGTGGTGCCGCGGTCGCGTAGTTCGCGCACCATGCGCCACATGTCGTGGCGCAGCTCGACATCGACACCGGCACTGGGCTCGTCCAGAAACAATATTTTCGGCTCGTGCGCCAGCGCCTTGGCAATCAGCACCCGGCGCTTCATTCCGCCCGACAGCGTCATGATCTTGGCGTCGCGCCTGTCCCACAGCGAGAGGTCGCGCAGCACTTTCTCCAGGTAGGCGGGATCGGGCGCGTGACCGAACAGGCCACGGCTGAACGTGATGGTGGCCCAGACCGACTCGAAGGCATCGGTATGGAGCTCCTGCGGCACCAGGCCAATGGCGGCCCGCGCCGCACGGTAGTCGCGCACGGTGTCGTGGCCGTCGGCACGGACGGTGCCTTCGGTCGCATTGACAATGCCGCAGATGATGTTGATCAGGGTGGTCTTGCCGGCCCCATTGGGCCCGAGCAAGGCAAATATCTCGCCGCGCCGGATGTCCAGATCGATGCTCTTGAGCGCCTGGAAGCCACTGGCGTAGGTCTTGCCAATGCCACGCACACAAACGATGGGGGCGGTACGCCCGGCGGGGTCGAATGCGGCAGGGGAGGAGATGGTCATGAAGGTGATGTCAACAGAAGACCAGAGGCATTGAGGTGGCGTCGGCGCCAGAACGTGTCAAAACGGCATCTTGGGCATGCCCTTCATGCCACCCATGCGCTTCATCATCTTCATGAGGCCGCCGCCCTTCATCTTCTTCATCATCTCCTGCATCTGCTCGAATTCCTTGAGCAGGCGGTTGACGTCCTGAACCTGCACACCAGCGCCCGCGGCGATGCGGCGCTTGCGCGTGGCCTTGATGAGTTCGGGTTTACGCCGCTCCAGCTTGGTCATGCTGTTGATGATGCCTTCCTTGCGGCGCAGGTCCTTCTCCACACGGTCGGTATCGACCTGACCGGCCTTGGCGGCCATCTGCGCCGGCAGCTTGTCCATCAGGCTGGACAGGCCGCCCATCTGCTTCATCTGCTGGAGCTGGGCCAGGAAGTCGTTGAGATCGAAGCCCTCGCCGCTCTTGACCTTGGCCGCCAGCTTTTGCGCGGCCGCCATGTCCACGCCGGCCGCGACCTGCTCGACCAGGGCTACGATGTCGCCCATGCCCAGCACGCGGCCGGCATGGCGTTCGGCGTCGAACACCTCCAGGCCGTCAATCTTCTCGCTGGTACCGGCAAACTTGATCGGCACGCCGGTGACGGCGCGCACCGACAGCGCCGCGCCGCCACGTGAATCGCCGTCGGTCTTGGTCAAGATGATGCCGGTGAGCGGCAGCGCGTCTTTGAAAGCTTTGGCGGTGTTGATCGCGTCCTGGCCCTGCATGGCATCAACCACGAACAGCGTTTCCACCGGGTTGATGGCGGCATGCAGATTGCGGATCTCGCGCATCAGTGCCTCGTCGATCGCCAACCGGCCGGCGGTATCGACCAGCAGCACGTCGAAATAATGCTTGCGGGCGTAATCCAGCGCCGCATGGGCAATGTCCACCGGTTTCTGATCCGGCGTGCTCGGGAACCACTCGGCCCCGGCCTGCGCCGTTACGGTCTTGAGCTGCTCGATGGCGGCCGGGCGGTAGACGTCGCCCGAGACGGTGAGCACCTTCTTTTTACGTTTCTCGATCAGGTGCTTGGCCAGCTTGGCCGTCGTGGTGGTCTTGCCGGCGCCCTGCAGGCCGGCCATCAGGATCACCGCCGGCGGCTGCACCGCCAGGTTCAGATCGCTGACGCCTTCGCCCATGGTGGCGGCCAGCTCGCGGTTGACGATGCCCACCAGCGCCTGCCCCGGCGTGAGCGAGCCCATCACCTCCTGGCCGAGCGCTTTTTCCTTCACGCGGGCGACGAAGTCGCGCACCACCGGCAGCGCCACATCGGCCTCCAGCAGGGCCATGCGCACTTCGCGCAGCATGTCCGTCACATTGGATTCGGTGATGCGGGCCTGCCCCCGGATTTCCTTGACGAGGCGGCTGAGTTTGTCGGTAAGGGCGGAGGCCATAGGGGGTATTCCGGCGAACGGAACCAAAGTTGGGTGTCAACGGCGAAGTGACACGGTGCAAAACGCTAAACTGTACCCATGATTCTAGCGAGTGCTTCCTGGCTCCCCGTAGCCCTGACCGTAGCTGCTGCCCTTGCCTATATCGCGCCGGCTACCGCCGTACGTCGCCTGGGCCCGCAAGCCTTGCGCCGCAGCATGATTGCGGCCTGGCTGCTGCATGGTCTGGTACTGGCCTTCAGTCTGCTAGGTACCAGCCCGCACTTCGGCTTTGCGCCGGCGCTGTCCGTCACCGCCTGGCTGGTCGCGGCTGTCTATGCGGTGGAAAGCCATGTCTACCCGCAACTGGAAACACGCTGGGCCTTCTCTGCCCTGGGTGCCGTTGCGGTGGTTTTGGCACTGTTGTTCCCAGGCCAGCCCCTGCACGCAGCGGCTTCGCCCTGGCTGCCCTTGCACTGGGCTCTGGGTATCGCCTCCTACGGTCTGTTTGCCGCGGCGGCAGCCCACGCCTGGCTGATGAACCGCACCGAAGAACGCATCCGCCTGGCGACCGACCCGCACAGCGGCCTGCCGCTGCTGACGATCGAGCGCCTGACCTTCCGTTTTGTAGGCGCCGGCTTCGTACTGCTGTCTGCCACCCTGCTGGTCGGCATTCTGTTCGGCGAGTCGCTTTACGGCACGGCCGGCGCCCACTGGAAGTGGGACCACAAGACCGTCTTTTCCGTGCTGTCCTGGCTGACCTTCGCCATTTTGCTGATCGGGCGCGCGCGCTTCGGCTGGCGTGGCCGGCGCGCCGCGCGCATTCTCTACATCGGCTCGGGCCTGCTGCTGCTGGCCTACGTGGGTTCACGCTTCGTCATCGAGATCATCCTCGGTCGCAGCACATGAAGTTTCTGCTGTTGCTCGTGGTTGTCGTCGCCGCCGTCTGGATGTGGCGCTCAGGCCGGCTGGCCGATGCAGCCTCAAAGCAAAAACCGTCGTCCCCACCGCCGCCGCAAGACATGGTGAGTTGCGCCCAATGCGGCGTGCATTTCCCTCAAGCAGACGCCGTCGCCGGACGCAACGGTTTGTATTGCTGCGTCGAGCACCGGCAACGCGCGGAGTCCTGAATGCAGCCGGCAGACGAGGTGCACTCCTGGTTTGGTCCCTCGCTGCTGGACACGGGCCTGGAACCTGCTGACAACACACTCCCGGAACTGGAACGGTTGTGGCGCGGCTTCATGACCGCCCGCGTGACGCTGGGTCTGGTGCTGCTGCTTCTGCAGATCACCCTCTATGGGCTGGGGCAGGTCAGCAACCTTTGGCTGCTGGGTGTTTGCGTTGGCTATTTTCTCAGTGCGCTGGCGGTGCGCATTGGCTCTCGCCCACGCCGCTTGGGCCGGACATTTGACCTGCAATGGGTCGCCGTCATTGGCATCGATGTGCTGGTGTTTGCCTCTCTGCAGTTCCTACACGGCAGCAGCATCAACTACACGCCGCTGTTTGCCCTGCCGGTGCTGCTCGCCTCGGTGCTGGGTTCCCTGCTGCTGGCCATGGGCACAGCGGCCGGCGTCACGCTGATGCTGCTGCTGCATGCCGTCCGGCTGTCGCTGCAAACCCATGGTGACGTCACACCGCACCTGATCCAGGCGGCCCTCACAGGCGCGGGCAGCTTCGTGATCGCCTTCCTGTCGCACCAGCTCTCCACCCGCTTGGCCAGCGAGGAGCGGCGGGCACGCCGCAGCCAGTCAGCCGCACGGATTCAGCAGCAGGTCAACGACCTGGTAATCGAATCCTTGAGCGACGGCATTCTGGTGGTCGATGCACGCGGCACCGTGCACGCGGCCAATCCGGCCGCACGTCAACTGCTGCAATCGGACAACCAACCGCTGCAGCCGCCTCCCTTCACGCTGAACGGCGAAACAGCTTGGCAACCCTTGATTGATCTGACGCAGCAAAGCTTTGCCTACCGCGGCATCCAGCAGGCCGACGTCAACATCCAGCATGCCGGGCAAGGACCGCGGCACATCCGGGTCCGTACGCGTCTGACGGCCACGCGCGGCAGTGGCGCCAAAAACCTGTGCGTCGTGTTCCTGCAGGATCAGCGCGAGATGGAAGCCCGCATGCGCACCGAGAAACTGGCCAGCATGGGGCGCATGTCCGCTGCCGTCGCACATGAGATCCGCAACCCGCTGGCCGCCATTGCCCAGGCCAATGCACTGCTGGACGAAGACCTCAGCGACCCCAAGCTCAAGCAGTTGACCGGACTGGTCCAGCAAAATGCCCAGCGGCTCGAAAAGATTGTGGAAGACATCCTGGACATCTCGCGCGTGCACAAACGTGGCGATGGTCACGGACAGACGTCAGAAACGCTGCTGCTCGACGAAAGTGTCGCACGCATCTGCCAGGACTGGGCGCAGCAGGTGCAAGGACAGCATGTCCTACACTGGAATCTGGCCACGGCCCCACTGCAAGTAGATTTTGCACAGGATCATCTGCGCCGCGTGCTAGTTAACCTGCTCGACAACGCTCGGCGCTATGCCAGCGGACAGGCCGAGTCCATCCAGGTCGCCACGGAGGTGACCGCACGGGGGCAAGTCACCCTGTCCGTCTGGAGCGAGGCCCCGCCCATGGAGCCATCGGTCGAGCGCCATCTGTTCGAGCCCTTCTTCTCGTCGGAGAGCCGCTCCAGCGGCCTGGGCCTGTACATCTGCCGCGAATTGTGCGAACGGCACGGCGCGACCATCGCCTACCAGCGCGTCCAGCGCATGGCACGAGGCACCCGCACGGAGGGCAATGAATTTTTCGTATCCTTGCGTCGCGCACGCTCGGCCAGCAAAGCCGTCCGCGCCGTCAACTCCACCGACACCCCATGGCACTGAACACTTCCACCGCCCCCGCTCACATCCTGGTGGTCGACGATGAGCCCGACCTGCGCACGCTCTACGAACTCACCCTGCTGCGCGAGGGCTATCAGGTTGATGTGGCCGAGAATCTGGAAAGTGGCTGGCAGCAGCTGAACGAGCGGCGTTTCGATGTGCTGATCACCGACATGCGCCTGCCCGACGGACTGGGCATCGAGCTGATCCAGCGTCTGCGCGCCCAGCAGCGCAACGAGCGCTGTGTGGTCATCACGGCCTATGGTTCGGCGGAGAATGCCGTCGAGTCACTCAAAGCCGGCGCTTTCGACTACCTGACCAAACCCGTCAATCTGCGGCAATTCCGTGCCGTCATTGCCTCCGCCGTCCAGGATGCACGCGCACAGCAAGCCAATGCCGCAACCACCCGTCGCACGACCGAGACCGGCACCTCCACGCCTCAAGCAGACCTCAGCCTGCAACGCCTGGTCGGGCCGTCAGCAGTCATGCGCGCGGTCAAGGAGCGCATAACCAAGGTGGCGCGCAGCATGGCACCGGTGTTGGTCTGCGGCGAATCCGGCACCGGCAAGGAACTGGTGGCCAACGCGCTGCATGCCAATAGCCACCGCGCAAGCGGCCCCTTCGTGGCGGTCAACTGCAGCGCCATTCCGGACACCCTGCTGGAAGCCGAGTTCTTCGGTGTCAGAAAAGGCGCCTATACCGGTGCCACGCAAGACCGCGAGGGCTTCTTCCAGGCCGCCAACGGCGGCACGCTATTCCTGGATGAAATCGGCGACCTGCCCCTGGCCATGCAAGCCAAGCTGCTGCGTGCCATCCAGGAGCGCTGCGTGCGTCCGGTCGGCGCGACCCAGGAAGAGCCGGCCGATGTGCGCATTGTCAGCGCCACCCACAAGAATCTGGCGGACGAAGTGCAAGCCGGCCGCTTTCGCCAGGATCTCTATTACCGGCTCAACGTGATCGAGATCGACATCCCGCCGTTGCGGGAACGGCGGGAAGATCTGCCCGCCTTGTGCGATGCGCTGCTCAAGCGGATTGCCGCCGAATCAGGGCTGCCCGTGCCAGCGCTTACTCAGACAGCACTGACGCACTTGGCTCAGCACCCCTTCAAAGGCAATGTGCGAGAGTTGGAGAACCTGCTGCACCGTGCCGTGGCCTTGAGCGATGGCCACGAGTTGCAGATTGAATCAGCGGCGCAAGCCGTGTCGCAGCCCCTCGAACCCACGACAACGTCCGCGCCGATCACAGTTGCCGAAGCAACCAGCACGCTACCAGACGACTTGCAGCGCCATCTGGACCTGCAGGAACGCGACATCCTGATCAAAGCCTTGCAGGAAACCGGCTTCAACCGCACTGCTGCCGCCGCCCGCCTGGGCTTGAGCCTGCGACAGATCCGCTACCGGATTGCCCGGCTGAACATCGACATGCCGCAAGACCATGACGCTGCCTCCGATGCCCCATAACGCCCCCCCTGCCGATACGCTGTGGAACGGCGGCTGGTATCGCTTCGCCCGCCGCTTGGCATCCCCCAACTTTGGCCCACGCCCGTCGCAGGCCGTGGTGGACTTGATCATCATCCACTCCATCAGCCTGCCACCCGGCCAGTATGGCGGTGACGAAGTGCAACGACTCTTCACCAACACCCTGGACTGGAACGCCCACCCTTACTTCCAAACGATCCAGGGGCTGGAAGTCTCCGCCCATTTCTACATCCGACGCAATGGCGAACTCTGGCAGTTCGTCAGCTGCGATGAACGGGCCTGGCATGCCGGCACCTCACACTACCGCGGCCGCGACAACTGCAACGATGATTCCATTGGCATTGAACTGGAAGGCCTAGAAGGCACCCCATTTGATGCCGCCCAATATGAAACCTTGGCCGGCCTGTGCGCAGCCCTGCCGCAGCGCTACCCCATCAACCACATTGCCGGTCATGAGCATATTGCCCCCGGCAGGAAAGCCGACCCCGGCACAGGCTTCGCGTGGGCCCATTTGCGGCAAAGTCTGGGCTGGCCAACTCAGTGTTTTCCCCAGGGCGTTGCATAGATGTCGCGCGGTTGAAAATATTTTTTCGCACCGGCGTGATGCGCCAGTCGCTCACGCACATCGATCGTGCATCACGCGATGTGCAAGCACCATGCGGCCATACAAGCAAAAATCCGTCGCATCGCCTGTGTTTTCTGGCTGTCTCGCAGCAACGCTTGATTTAGCTCGAGTTTCGGCCCGCTCTCGACATCCCGGCCACCCCATTTCACCGACTTGGTGCCAGCCGTCTTTCATACGTCTGACACAGTCACGCCATCGCGACGCGATACACTACCTGTAGTGGCTTGTATTCATACAAGACCCCATATATAGTGTTTCCTGTTTGCACCACGGCTGTTGTCGGCGGTGCATGAAAAGCCGGTAAACCAGACTGAAATAACCAATAAATTTGCGAAGACGAGGAACAGATGCAAACCGCCCTGAACACATCCACGCCCCTCAACACAGGTGTCCTGAACATGCAGACTCAGGAAAATGCGGCAGCCCAACCGCTCAATCATTACCAGATCATCCGACGCAATGGCGCCGTGGTGCCGTTTGAGCCCAACAAGATTGCCGTGGCCATGATGAAGGCTTTCCTAGCGGTGCATGGCACCCAAGGCGCAGCGTCTGCCAGCGTACGCGAAGTGGTTGATGAATTGACCCAAGCCGTGGTGCGCGCCTTGATGCGCTCGCGTCCCGGCGGCGGCACCTTCCACATCGAGGATGTGCAAGACCAGGTGGAACTCGGCCTGATGCGCAGTGGTCACCATGAGATTGCCCGTGCCTATGTGCTGTACCGCGAACGCCGCACCCAAGAGCGGGCTCGCCAGACCACCGCCGAAGCACCCAAGACGCCAGAGCTGCATGTTGTTGATGGCGACCAGCGCATTGCCCTCGACCTCGGTCGCCTGCAACACCTGATCGAATCAGCCTGCGCGGGCCTGGGCGCAGACATCAAGCCCGATCCCATCATGGCCGAGACCATGCGCAACCTCTACGACGGCGTCCCCATCGACGAGGTGTACAAAGCCGCCATCCTGGCCGCGCGCACGCTGATCGAAAAAGACCCCGACTACACCTACGCCACCGCGCGCCTGCTGTTCCACACCATCGCCAAAGAGGTGCTTGGACGCGACGTGCCGCCGTCCGAAATGGCCGAAGCCTATATCGACTACTTCCCCGGCTTCATTAAGAAGGGCGTGGAAAACGATCTGTTGGACGAAAAGCTGCTGCAGTTCGACCTCAAGCGCCTGGGCGCGGCACTCAAGGCCGAACGCGACCTGCAGTTCGACTACCTCGGCCTGCAAACGCTGTACGACCGTTACTTCCTACACGTGCGCAAATCGCGCATCGAGTTGCCGCAGGCTTTCTTCATGCGCGTGGCCATGGGCCTGTCGTTGAATGAAGTGGATCGCGAAGCCCGCGCCATCGAGTTCTACGAAGTGCTGTCCTCCTTTGACTTCATGTCCAGCACGCCCACCCTGTTCAACAGCGGTACGCTGCGCTCGCAGCTTTCCAGCTGCTACCTGACCACCGTGCCGGACGATCTGGACGGCATTTACGAATCCATCAAGGAAAACGCCCTGCTGTCCAAGTTCGCCGGCGGCCTGGGCAACGACTGGACGCGCGTGCGCGCCCTGGGCTCCCACATCAAGGGTACCAACGGCGAGTCGCAGGGCGTCGTGCCCTTCCTGAAAGTTGTCAACGACACAGCCGTCGCCGTGAACCAGGGTGGCAAGCGCAAGGGCGCCGTCTGCACCTACCTGGAAACCTGGCACCTCGACATCGAGGAGTTCCTGGAGCTGCGCAAGAACACCGGCGACGACCGCCGCCGCACGCACGACATGAACACGGCCAACTGGATCCCGGACCTGTTCATGCGTCGCGTGATGGAAAAAGGCCAGTGGACACTGTTCTCCCCGTCCAACGTGCCGGACCTGCATGACAAGTTCGGCGCCGACTTCGAGAAGGCTTATGTTGCCTACGAAGAGAAAGCCGCCCGTGGCGAGATCAAGCCGACACGCACCCTGCAGGCGACCGACTTGTGGCGCAAGATGCTGACCATGCTGTTTGAAACCGGCCACCCCTGGATCACGTTCAAGGATGCCTGCAATGTGCGCTCGCCCCAGCAGCATGCCGGCGTCGTGCACTCCTCTAACCTGTGCACCGAGATCACGCTCAACACCAGCGATACGGAAACCGCCGTCTGCAATCTGGGCTCCGTCAACCTGCGCCAGCATCTGAAGGATGGCCAGATTGACCATGCCAAACTGAAGAAGACGGTGGCCACGGCCATGCGCATGCTGGACAACGTGATCGACATCAACTACTACGCCGTCAAGAAGGCCCGCGACTCCAACCTGCGCCACCGTCCGGTCGGCCTGGGCATCATGGCCTTCCAGGATGCGCTGTATGAGCTGCGCATCCCCTACGCCAGCGACGCCGCAGTGGACTTTGCGGACAAGTCGATGGAAGCCGTCTGCTACTACGCCTATCTGGCTTCGACCGATCTCGCCAGCGAGCGCGGCCGCTATTCCAGCTACCAGGGATCGTTGTGGGACAAGGGTATCCTGCCGCCGGACACGCTGGACATGCTGGCGCAAGCACGTGGTGGCTACGTCGAAGTCGACCGTTCGGCCACCCTGGACTGGGACGCCCTGCGCAAGAAGATTGCCAAGGATGGCATGCGCAACTCCAACTGTGTGGCCATCGCCCCGACCGCCACCATCTCCAACATCATTGGCGTGGATGCCTCCATCGAGCCCTGCTTCGGCAATCTGTCGGTGAAATCCAACCTGTCGGGCGAGTTCACCGTCATCAACAGCTATCTGGTGCGTGACCTCAAGCGACTGGGCCTGTGGGACGACGTCATGGTCATGGATCTCAAGCACTTCGACGGTTCGTTGGCCCCCATCGACCGCGTGCCGCAAGAGATCAAGTCCCTGTACGCCACGGCGTTCGAAGTGGAAACCAGCTGGCTGGTCGAAGCTGCAGCGCGGCGCCAGAAATGGATTGACCAGGCGCAGTCGCTCAACATCTATATGGCGGGCGCTTCCGGCAAGAAGCTGGACGAAACCTACAAACTGGCTTGGCTGCGTGGCCTGAAAACCACTTACTACCTGCGCACCACCTCGGCCACGCAAGCCGAGAAATCCACCGTGGCAGCCGGCCGACTCAACGCAGTCTCTTCTGGTGGCGCAGCACAAGGCGGTGCCGGCATGAGCGCGCTCGAAGCCGCGGCCGCTGCAGCACAAGCACAGATGGCAACGGCCGCAACTGACATCAAGTTCTGCGCGATCGATGACCCCGGCTGCGAGGCCTGCCAGTAAATCGATGCCAGCTTCGCATGCAATGCGATGCTATTGAGCAACACAATTGAGCAGCGATGTGAATGAATACTTTTCATTTCATCTCGCTGCTCTCATAATTCGCTGATTGGAATCTCATATGTTGAACTGGGACGAAGAAGTCAAGCCCACATCGCAAATGCCTTTTGCACATGGCTCATCCAGCAGCCGTACGACCGAGCTTCCCCTGCAATCTTCTGAACTGCGCACGGCACAGGCCGTGAGCTTCACATCCACCACGACGGCTGTGCCTGCGGTTGCGCACCGCATCAAGGCGTCTGACAAACGCATCATCAACGGCCAGACTGACGTCAATCAGCTGGTGCCGTTCAAATACAAATGGGCCTGGGAAAAATACCTGGCCACCTGCGCCAACCACTGGATGCCGCAGGAAGTGAACATGACGCGTGACATCGCCTTGTGGAAAGACCCGAACGGTCTGACCGAAGACGAGCGCCGCATCGTCAAACGCAATCTGGGCTTTTTTGTCACGGCTGACTCACTGGCCGCCAACAACATCGTGTTGGGCACCTACCGCCACATCACGGCGCCTGAGTGCCGCCAGTTCCTGCTGCGTCAGGCCTTTGAAGAGGCAATTCATACCCACGCCTACCAGTACATTGTCGAGTCGCTCGGCCTGGATGAGAGCGAAATCTTCAACGCTTACAACGAAGTCCAGTCGATCCGAGACAAGGACGAATTCCTGATCCCGTTCATCAACGCGATCATGGATCCCAACTTCAAGACCGGAACCCAGGAAACCGATCAGACGCTGCTCAAGTCCCTGATCGTCTTTGCCTGCCTGATGGAAGGTCTGTTTTTCTATGTTGGCTTCACGCAAATCCTGGCACTGGGTCGCCAGAACAAGATGACCGGTGCTGCCGAGCAGTACCAGTACATCCTGCGCGATGAGTCGATGCACTGCAATTTCGGCATTGACCTGATCAATCAGCTCAAACTCGAAAATCCACACCTCTGGACAGCCGACTTCAAGACCGAGATTCGTGGACTGTTTGAGAAGGCGGTCGAGCTCGAATACCGCTATGCCGAAGACACCATGCCGCGTGGTGTGCTTGGCATGAATGCCTCCATGTTCAAGGGTTACCTGCGCTACATCGCCAACCGGCGTGCCACGCAGATTGGCCTGGAGCCCCTGTTCCCCAATGAGGAAAATCCTTTCCCCTGGATGAGCGAAATGATTGACTTGAAGAAAGAGCGCAACTTCTTCGAAACCCGCGTGATCGAGTATCAGTCGGGTGGCGCCCTCTCTTGGGACTAAGCAAAAAATATGGCTTCCAGAATTACACATGTCACCGACCGCTCCCCAGAGAGCGGCTTTGGCGTGTGCACCCGAGTTCATGGCGTTGGGATTGATCCCAGCGCCATGAATCGCTTCATGCTCTCCAACTGGCGTGAAGTGCTCTTTGTAACTTGATCAAGGAGAAAATGATGGCAACTGCAAAAAAACCGGCCGCAAAGAAGGCCGCACCGAAGAAAGCTCCGGCAAAGAAAGTCGCAGCTAAGAAGGCTCCCGCCAAGAAGGTAGCAGCGAAGAAAGCTCCGGCCAAAAAAGCCGTAGCCAAGAAAGCGCCTGCCAAGAAGGTAGCAGCGAAGAAAGCTCCGGCCAAAAAAGCCGTAGCCAAGAAAGCGCCTGCCAAGAAGGTAGCTGCGAAGAAGGCCCCGGCTAAAAAGGCCGTCGCCAAGAAGGTCGTCGCCAAAAAAGCTCCGGCCAAAAAAGCTGTAGCTAAGAAGGCGCCTGCCAAGAAGGCCGCTGCCAAGAAAGCTGCCGCCAAGAAGCCGGCTGCGAAAAAACCCGCTGCCAAGAAAGCTGCCAAGAAGCCGGCTGCGAAGAAAGCCGCGAAAAAGCCTGCTGCCAAAGCAGCGCCTGCCCCGGCTGCCCCTGCGGCTCAGACAACTCTGAACCCGCAGGCCGCTTGGCCGTTTCCGACGGCCAGCAAGCCCTGATTCAGCGGCTTAGCCTCAAGCCCGATGACCGCAAGGCATCGGGCTTTTTCTTCGTCACACCAACGCCACCATGCCTGTTTCCAAGCTGCCTTTCCTGCGAACCGAAAAGGATGGCGCGATCATCGTGGATATTCATGTCATGCCCAATGCACCACAGACCCAGATCCAGGGCCTGCATGACAACGCCTTGCGCGTTCGGCTGAAGGCACCACCGGTCGATGGCAAAGCCAACCTCGCCCTACAGGCTTGGCTGGCGAAAACACTGGGCATACCGCGCGCGGCCATTGAACTGGTTCGCGGCGACACCGCCCGTCGCAAGCAGCTTCGCGTGGCAGCCCAACATGTTGCCGCCGCCGACTGGGAGCAGCTGACACCCCCTGCCGTTGACTGAGGGTGGATTACAGGCCAAACGCCTTGGTGTCGACCGTATAGTTCTGCGGACCACGGTGCGCAATCTTGTGGGAACCCATGCGATTGCCAAGCTCGGCGCAACGCGCCAGCGACCAGCCCTGCTCCAAGCCGTAGAGCAAGCCACCGCGGTAGGCATCGCCGCAGCCTGTCGGATCAATCACTTCCGCTGCCTTGACCGGCGGCACCAGTGTCTTCTGCCCGTCGACCCAGACCTCGCTTCCCTCATGTCCGAGTGTGATGACCAGGCCGCGGACCTGGCGTGAAATCTCGGCCGGGCTCCAGCCCGTACGATCGCACAACATCTTGCCTTCGTAGTCGTTCACCGTCACCCAGCTGGCCTGTTCAACAAAACGCGCCAATTCCTTGCCATCAAACATGGGTAAGCCCTGGCCCGGATCGAAAACAAACGGAATATCTGCAGCCTTGAACTGCTCGGCGTGCTGGAGCATGGCATCGCGACCATCAGGCGAAATGATGCCCAGTTTGACATCAGGATGGCGATCGATGCGGGTCACATGGGCCTGCATCATGGCCCCCGGATGGAAAGCGGTGATCTGGTTGTTATCCTTGTCGGTCATGATCAAGGCCTGCGCGGTGTAGGTGTCGCCCATCTCACGCACGAACTGCGTGGCAATTCCCAGTTCGCGCAAGCGCTGCAGATAGCCGGAGCCGTCGTTGCCAACGGTTGCCATCGGCAGTGGTACACCACCCAGCGCCTTGAGCGCATAAGCGATATTACCGGCGCAACCACCGAAGTCGCGGCGCAGCGTCGGCACCAGAAAAGACACATTGAGGATGTGCAACTGATCCGGCAGGATTTGCTCAGCAAACCGACCTTCGAAATTCATGATGGTGTCAAAAGCCAGGGAGCCGCAGATAAGAGATGCCATGGTGATGTTGAAAAGTTTCAGGGATAAAAAGCAAGAACACGATAACCGGTAATGCGCTCTGCATTGCCATTGGTCGCGATGTTCAGTGCCAGGGAAACCGGGAACTCTGAGCCGGCGGCAAGCGCGGTTGAAGGTAGGCCCAAATCGCCCGCCAGAAAGACGCGCCGGATGAGCACCTGGTCCTGGGTGTCTGTCACCGACAACTCGAGCGCCGGCAACGCCACATCTCTTTCGGTCGTATTCTTGAACGTCAGGCTCAGTCGGTAGACATCCGCCCGAAGCTTGCTGAAAGACGAACTGTCAATCAACACCGACTCGATCTGGCGCCATGGTGCCACGCTGCATTGCATCAAAACGCACACCGCCTCAACCACCGGCTTAAACCCTGGTGCAACAACTGCAATCCTGTCGCGCTCGTGGGCGAACAACTGAACGAACAAAGTCAAGCTCAAGACTGTCGCAGCGACAAGCCAGGGAATGCGCCGTCGAGAACGCCCTCCGGTTTTGGTGCGCTCACGTGTCTTGCGCATGAAGGACGGGGCAACCGGTTCCGTCGAATCCGTTGCCTCAGACCGTGGCATCGAATCCCAGACGTCCGTCAGGACCGCTGTCTCCGGTCCATCAGGGTGCCAAACCGACTCTGATGCAGGCACCGCGCTCTGCTCCGACTCAACTGGGAAGGGCTCCGCCTCCACCGGCGGTGACCGATATGGCGCAGCATCGGATGCAAACTCACCTTCGGCTGGCGCCGCTGTCATCTCCAGCTCGATATCGACCGGTTCCGAAGGCAGCGCCTCGACCGCCAACGGATCCTGCATGTTCGCCGAGGCATCGAAGATCTCGTCACATTGGCCGCAACGTACCCAACCTTCGGAAATACGCAACTGGTCGGGCACGACCTTGAACATCGTCCGGCAGGCTGGGCATCGGGTGATCAGGCTCATGACCTCGGGATTGTAGAGCGCGGCCCCGAACCGATCAGAAGCTGGCTGTCATCAAAATCCAGCCGTCTTCCGCGTCACTCACCGTCAGCTGGCAATAGGGTGCATAGGCCAACTTCAGCTCTTCCGCCTGCCGCTCCAGAATGCCAGCCAGCACCAGCGAACCACCAGCCGCCACTCGGGCACAGAGCAAGGGCGCCAACACCTTCAACGGCGTCGCCAGAATATTGGCCAGCACGGTCCGATACTGGCCACTGACCGCATCCGGCAAGCCGGCATTCAGCGAAACCTCGTTGGCTTGGGCATTGAGCACGGTCGATGTAACAGCCGCCTCGTCAATGTCAACCGCATCAATCTCGGTCGCCCCATGCTTGGCGGCGCCAATAGCCAGAATGCCGGAACCACAACCGTAATCCAGCACACGGCCCAGCCCGCCCTGTTCGGCTGCGTGGTGCGCGATCCAGCGCAGGCACATGCGGGTCGTTGGGTGCGTACCCGTACCGAAGGCCAGGCCCGGATCGAGCCGGATGATGGTCTTGGCTTGTGCCGGTGGTTCATGCCAGGTCGGTACGATCCAGAAGTCCGGCGTGATCTCGACCGGGGAAAACTGTGACTGTGTCAGACGCACCCAATCCTGCTCGGGCACTTCGCTGATGCCGAGCAGGCGGCAACCGTCGAAGAAATCCTGCGCCTGCAGCAAAGTCGCTGCCTCGCCAGCAGCCGCTTCGGTCGGATACAGGGCCAGCACGCGCGAGCGCTGCCAGCCGTCCTGCGGCGGCGGCATGCCGGGCTCGCCGAACAAAGCCTGCTCGGCCTCGGTCTGGGCATCCGCATCTTCGACGCTGACGCTCAGGGCGTCGAGCGCATCAAGCGCCTCACTCAGGACCTCGACCCGCTCCTGCGGACACAACAGACTCAGTTCATGCATAGTTGGTGCTTAGCGCGTGTGGCGCGCCATCCACTCTTCAAGGTAGTGGATGTTGGTTCCACCGGCCATGAACTTGGCATCTGCCATTAGTTCACGGTGCAGTGGAATGTTGGTGCTGATGCCTTCGACCAGCGTCTCGCCCAGGGCGGTACTCATGCGCGCCATGGCCTGCTGTCGCGTGTCGCCATGGACAATGATCTTGCCGACCATCGAGTCGTAGTTCGGCGGCACGAAGTAATTGGTGTAAACGTGCGAGTCGACCCGCACCCCTGGCCCACCGGGCGCGTGCCACATGGTAATGCGGCCCGGGGACGGCGTGAACTTGTAGGGGTCCTCGGCATTGATACGGCATTCGATCGCATGACCGCGAATCTGGATGTCACGCTGCGTGAACGGCAAGCGCTCACCGGCCGCCACCATGATCTGCGTCTTCACGATGTCCACACCGGTAATCATCTCGGTCACCGGGTGCTCCACCTGGACGCGCGTGTTCATCTCGATGAAGTAGAACTCGCCGTCTTCATACAGGAACTCGAAAGTACCCGCGCCACGGTAGCCAATCTTCTTGCAGGCCGCCACGCACCGCTCGCCAACCTTGTCGATCAGCTTGCGCGGGATGCCCGGCGCCGGCGCTTCCTCGATGATCTTCTGGTGGCGCCGCTGCATGGAGCAGTCGCGCTCGCCGAGATACACCGCATTGCGATGCTTATCGGCCAGGATCTGGATTTCAATATGCCGCGGGTTCTGCAGGAACTTCTCCATGTAGACCGCAGGATTGTTGAATGCCGCACCGGCCTCAGCCTTGGTCATCTGCACCGCGTTGATCAATGCCGCCTCGGTATGCACCACGCGCATGCCGCGACCGCCGCCGCCGCCGGCCGCCTTGATGATCACCGGGTAACCGATGGCCTTGGCAATGCGGCGGATCTGCACCGGGTCATCCGGCAATTCGCCTTCCGAGCCCGGCACACAGGGCACACCCGCCTTGATCATGGCCTGCTTGGCTGACACCTTGTCACCCATGATGCGGATGGACTCAGGTGTCGGCCCGATGAACTGAAAACCACTTTGTTCGACACGCTCGGCAAAATTGGCGTTTTCACTCAAAAAGCCGTAACCGGGGTGGATGGCTTCGGCGTCGGTCACCTCCGCCGCCGAGATGATGGCCGGCATGTTGAGATAGCTCTGCGCGGAAGGCGCCGGGCCGATACAGACCGCCTCTTCGGCCAGCTTGACGTACTTGGCTTCGCGATCGGCCTCGGAATAAACCATCACCGCCTTGATGCCCAGCTCGCTACAGGCGCGCTGGATCCGCAGGGCGATTTCGCCGCGATTGGCAACGAGAATCTTTTTGAACATGAGCCGATGCGCCTTATTCGATGACGAACAAGGGCTGTCCGTATTCCACGGCCTGACCATTCTCGCCCAGGATCTGGGTCACGGTGCCAGCCTTGTCGGCCTCGATCTCATTGAGAATCTTCATCGCCTCGATGATGCAGAGGGTCTCGCCTTCCTTGACAACGGAGCCCAGCTCCACAAACGCCTTGGCACCCGGCGAGGCAGAGCGATAGAACGTGCCGACCATGGGCGACTTGACGGTATGACCGGTGACGACCGGCGCGGCAACAGGCGCGGGGGCTACGGGCGCCGCAGCAACCGGTGCTGCCGCCACGGGTGCCGCCATCGGAGCCGCTGGCATTTGATAGCCCTGAACCATGGCACCGCCGCCTTTGACGATACGCACCTTGCCTTCGGCTTCAGTGATTTCGAGTTCCGACACATTGGAATCGGACACCAGGTCAATCAAGGTCTTGAGTTTTCGCAAATCCATGGGATCACCAACATCTTTCTAAAGATTGCTTCAATTTACTCCGAACTGAAGCGATTTCCACCCAAATTTTGGGAATTCCAAAAAAGCAAAAGGGCGGACACTTGCCGCCCGTCATCATAAAGGATGCGCTACAGCCCCTACTGTAACTCACGCCAGTGCGCCAAATCGGCCGATGAGACTTTGCCGATTTTACGATCGCGAACCACTCCGTCAGCGCCCAACACCACGGTAAAAGGGAGCCCGCCACTCAGATTCCCCAAGGATTTGCTGAGGCCAACGCCCTCCATACCAGCCAAAGCAATGGGGAAAGTCAGAGGCTGCTTGGCCAAAAAATCGCGTACAGGAGCCATCTTATCCACCGCCAGACCAAGAATTTGCCAACCTTTGGCGGCATTTTCCTTGTAGAAGGCATCCAATAAAGGCAATTCTTCAATGCAAGGCGGGCACCAGGTCGCCCAAAAATTGATCAGTAAGGGGCGCCCCTGCAGACTCTGCAGTGCCACCCGCCCACCCGTCGGGGTATCAAAAGACAGCCGCCATAAAGCGGCCATAGCGTCCTCACTCACTGGCTTGGGCGAGAACTTCCACCAAGCCAGGCCAACGCCTCCCAAGCCGGCAGCCGCCGCAACCGCGGCATACAGCCAACGTCTCCTGGCAGGACTCAGATCATTTTCCGGATTCACAAAATTCCTTAAATAAATCAAAAATCATCCAATAAGCGCCAAACAGCATCCAAATTCCCGCGAGGAGTTCTATCTTTGGCGTCTCGCAACAACGCGCCGCGCAGGTCATCGAGATCATGAATCATCAGATGAACCCCTATTGACTCTCCAAGTTCCGGACAACGCGCATGAAAACTCAGGGCCTCCACCGGCTCATGGTGAAAGCCAGTCACAGTGCGCGGCTCATAGGGAACCCCCATGTCGATCAAGGCAATTTCCGCTGATTTTTCATCATCACAGAACAACTGCAGGTAAATATCCGACAAGCGGGTCGCCGTACCATGCCAGACCGCGCCGCTCAGATGCGGTCGGAATACGGTCAGCCGCTCCATCCACTGCAGCGCCAGTCGGCGCAGTGCCAGCAGTTCAGTCGGCTGGGTGTCGGCACAGAACACAGCAATATAGTCACGCACCGCATCCTCCACTTCGTCATTGCCGGGCAGTGGCGTACGCGGCGACAGGCCGAGCTGACGCACAGCACGGCGCTTGGCCGGCCCGTACTCCAGCCCTTCTTCCACCACCATCGGTGCCGCTGCAGCGGCAATTTCCTGTTTGCTCATGCCGAGGGTATTGTGCACCTGCGCTGGATCCCCGGAAGGCCGCAAGGACACCGGCAGCCACCCCCTAGAATCGGGAGATGCACATTCATATTCTCGGTATCTGCGGCACCTTCATGGGGGGATTGGCCGCTCTTGCCCGCGAGGCAGGCCACAAGGTCACCGGCTGCGATGCCGGCGTCTACCCGCCAATGAGCGACCAGCTGCGCGCCCTCGGCATTGAGCTGATCGAGGGCTTCGGCGCCGAGCAACTGGCCCTGCAACCCGACATGTTCGTGATCGGCAACGTGGTCAGCCGCGCCCGCCAAACCGACGGCAGCCCGAAATTCCCGCTGATGGAGGCCATCATGGAAGCCGGCCTGCCCTACACCAGCGGCCCGCAGTGGCTGGCCGAACATGTGCTGCAGAGCCGCCATGTGCTGGCGGTGGCCGGCACCCACGGCAAGACCACCACCACCTCGATGCTGGCCTGGATTCTGGAGGCCGCAGGTCTGCAGCCGGGTTTTCTGGTCGGCGGCGTGCCGATGAATTTCGGTGTGTCGGCCCGTCTTGGCGCGCCAGTTCGTCCCAACGCCAAAACACCGGCCGACCAGCGCCCGCTCTTTGTCATTGAGGCTGACGAATACGACACCGCCTTTTTCGACAAGCGCAGCAAGTTTGTGCACTACCGGCCGCGCACGGCCGTGCTCAACAACCTGGAGTTCGACCACGCCGACATCTTTGACGACCTGGCCGCCATTGAGCGTCAGTTCCACCACCTGGTACGCACCGTACCCGGCTCGGGCCGTGTCGTGGTCAATGGCCTGGAAGAGAGCTTGGTGCGCGTACTGCACGCCGGCTGTTGGAGCGAAGTCCGCAGCTTCGGTGCGGCAGTGAGCGACTTCACCGCGCGTGGCGAGCCGCACAACTTTGACGTTTTGCACCAAGGTCAGTTGGTCGCCAGGGTGGAGTGGGCGCTCACAGGCGTGCACAACCAACTCAATGCGTTAGCTGCCATTGCTGCAGCCGAGCATGTGGGTGTGGCGCCCGCAGTGGCCGCCCGCGCGCTGGGCGAGTTCCAGAACGTCAAGCGCCGCATGGAGGTACGCGGTAGCGTCCACGGCATCACCGTCTATGACGACTTTGCCCATCATCCGACCGCTATCCGCACCACGCTCGACGGCCTGCGCCGCAAGGTCGGGCCCGACAGCCGCATCCTGGCGGTGTTCGAGCCGCGCTCCAACACCATGAAGCAGGGGACCATGAAGACGCAACTGCCCTGGAGCCTGGAAGATGCGGATCTGGCCTTCTGCCATGCCGGCGGTCTGGGCTGGGATGCGCGCGAAGCGCTGGCGCCCATGGGAGAACGTGCGCAGGTGGCCGACACGATCGATGACCTGGTACGCCAGGTGGTTGCCAGCGCGCAAGCGGGCGATCACATCTTGTGCATGAGCAACGGCGGCTTTGGCGGTGTTCACCTCAAACTGCTGCAGGCCCTACAACCTGCGAGCCCCTGAGCGCGGCCGGCCATACTCGCTTGCCCTAATGGGGGAGGCGGGTAAAGATGCCGATAAGATGTCATTGGGTTAGATTTCTGTTTGCCTCCAGGAACAGCCATGACTTCCGACACACCGCCGAAAAGCAGTACCACCCAGGTGAAAGTCACACCGTTCGCTCCGCATGGGCAGGTTGACATCTGGATGGAAGGCAACCTGCACCACTACGAGGCCACCGGCCCCTTCAATAAGGAGCTGGTGGACTGCCTGGCAGTCGCCCAGTCGAATTTTCTGCAAGCACTGAAACCGTCCAGCCCCTGGGTCAGCATCTGCACCGTCAAGGACAGCGCTTTGGTCACCCCTGACGGCCTACAACGCTACGCCGAGTTGATCCGCCTGGCCCCGCCGGAACTCACCCCAGTGGCCACGGCTTATGTCATTCCCCACGACGTGGAGGGTGGCCAATTCATGGCACCCCTTTTCGCCAAAATTTTCGCCGATGCCAGCCGCCCGTTTCAGACCTTCGCCACCATGGCCGAAGCCCAAAGCTGGGCTCGGGCCATGATCGACAAGGCCGGTACGCCTTAGCGCTCCCGGCGTGCCTTGACAGCACCGGACAGGACTTCCAGCACTTCCAGCGAGTCGTCCCATCCCAGGCAGGCATCGGTGATGCTCTTGCCGTACTCCAGGTTGCCTGCATCGTCCTTGCCCGGCGTGAACTTCTGTGCACCGGCATGCAGATGGCTCTCGACCATCACGCCGAAAATATGCCGCGAGCCGCCCGCCATCTGGGCTGCAATATCGCGTGCCACATCAAGCTGTTTCTCATGTTGCTTGCTGCTGTTGGCATGGCTGCAATCCACCATCAGGGTGGCCGGCAGCTTGGAGGCCTCCAGCTCCTTGCAGGCCGCTGCCACGCTGGCGGCGTCGTAGTTCGGCGCCTTGCCGCCGCGCAGGATGACATGGCAGTCCTTGTTGCCGTTGGTCTGCACGATCGCAACCTTGCCGTTCTTGTGCACCGACAGGAAATGGTGGCCGCGCGCCGCCGCCTGGATGGCGTCAGTGGCGATCCGGATGTTGCCGTCGGTGCCGTTCTTGAAACCGATCGGCGCCGACAGGCCGGAGGCCAGTTCGCGGTGCACTTGGCTCTCGGTGGTGCGTGCGCCGATGGCGCCCCAGGAGATCAGGTCGCCGATGTATTGCGGCGAGATCACGTCAAGGAACTCGCTGCCGGCCGGTAGGCCCAGGCGGTTGATCTCGATCAGCAGCTGGCGCGCGATGCGCAGACCTTCGTCAATACGATAGCTTTCGTCCAGGTAGGGGTCATTGATCAGGCCTTTCCAGCCCACCGTGGTACGCGGTTTCTCAAAGTAGACGCGCATCACGATCTCCAGCGTGTCCTTGTACTTCTCGCGCTGCGCCTTCAGACGTCGGGCGTATTCGAGCGCGGCGGCCGGGTCATGGATGGAGCATGGACCGATGACGACCAGCAGGCGGTCATCCTTGCCGTGCATGATGTTGTGGATGGCGTGGCGGGTGTGGGAGATCAGGGTCTCCACGGGCGTTCCCTGGATCGGGAAGAAGCGGATCAGATGCTCAGGCGGGGGTAACACGGTAATTTCCTTGATACGTTCATCGTCGGTACGGCTGGTCTTGTCACCGGGATGGGCATACCAGGCATCACTGCCGGCTGGATTGGCTTTGGCGTTCATCGTGTCACTCCTTGTGCGTGAGGTTCGTGTGTGATCCGGTCAAAAAAAAACCGCCGGACTTGCCGGCGGTTTGGTGGAATTCGCTACGTTTCTTGTGGGTACGTTCAGAACTCTCTTCCGCCGACGGCGCTTGAGAACCAAAAGTAGCCAAAAAAGTAAGAACGGGTCGAAACCATGGGCATCAATATAGCACACCTGAATATCAGGCCGTTCCTCCAACTGTCAGGCCATCGATACGCAACGTAGGCTGCCCCACGCCCACCGGCACGCTCTGGCCTTCCTTGCCGCAGGTACCGACACCACTGTCGAGCTGCATATCGTTGCCGATCATGGTCACGCGCGTCAACGCATCCGGTCCGTTGCCGACAATGGTGGCGCCCTTGACCGGATACAGGATCTTGCCGTTTTCCACCCAGTAGGCTTCGCTGGCCGAGAAGACGAACTTGCCGGAGGTGATGTCCACCTGGCCACCACCGAAGTTGGTGGCATACAAGCCCTTCTTGATGCTGGCCACGATTTCATCCGGCGACTTGTCTCCGCCCAGCATGTAGGTGTTGGTCATGCGTGGCATCGGAATATGGGCGTAGCTCTCGCGCCGGCCGTTGCCGGTGGGGCGTACCTTCATCAGGCGCGCGTTCATGGCGTCCTGCATATAGCCCTTGAGGATGCCGTCCTCGATCAGCACATTGCGCTGGCTGGCATGGCCCTCGTCGTCAACGTTGAGCGAACCGCGCCGGTCGGCGATGGTGCCGTCGTCGAGCACCGTCACACCCTTGGCCGCCACACGCTGGCCGATGCGACCGGAAAACGCGCTCGATCCCTTGCGGTTGAAATCGCCTTCCAGCCCGTGGCCGATGGCCTCGTGCAGCAGCACGCCGGGCCAGCCGGGGCCGAGCACCACAGTCATCTCGCCGGCCGGGGCTGGGCGGGAGTCGAGGTTGGTCAGCGCGGCATCCACGGCCTCGTCAACGTACTGGCGGATGCGGGCTTCGTCGAAATAGGCCAGACCGAAACGACCGCCACCACCGGACGAGCCCATCTCGCGCCGGCCGGCCTGTTCGGCAATCACGGTCACACTCAGGCGGACCAGCGGCCGCACATCGGCTGCCAGCGTACCGTCGGCGCGCGCCACCAGCACCACGTCATACTCACCGGCCAGCCCCGCCATGACCTGCACCACACGCGGGTCGCGGGCGCGTGCCAGTTGCTCCACCGTTTCGAGCAGCTTGACCTTGGCCGTGCTGTCGAGCGTGGTTATCGGGTCCATGCCCGGATAGAGCGAGCGCGCCGAAGCGATCTTGGGTGTTCCGGCTTTCACGCGCGTCGACTTGGCCGCGCTGGAGATGGTGCGCACCGTATGGGCCGCATCGAGCAGGGACGCCAGTGAAATGTCGTCCGAATAGGCAAAGGCCGTTTTCTCGCCGCTGACGGCGCGTACGCCAACGCCTTGGTCAATGCTGAAAGATCCCGTTTTGACGATGCCCTCCTCCAGGCTCCAGCCCTCACTGCGCGTGTACTGGAAATACAAGTCGGCGTCGTCCACCCGGTGCGCGCGGATTTCGGCCAGCGCACGTGTGAGGTGGGATTCGTCAAGCCCGAAGGGCGTGAGCAGCAGATCCCTGGCAATGGCCAGGCGCTCCAGGGTGGGTTCGCGGGAAATCATGGCCTCATTTTAGGCCGCGGCGATCTCCGTCCCCTGCGTGGGGCTTCCGCCAGCCGCGCCCGACCTCAGGTCTGTACCAGGCGCTTGGATCGGGCGATCGACATCAGGATGCCCAAGCCCATGCCCAGCGTCACCATGGCCGTGCCGCCATAGCTGACAAAAGGAAGCGGCACCCCCACCACCGGCAGGATGCCGCTGACCATGCCCATGTTGACGAAGGCATAGGTGAAAAAGATCATGGTCACGCTGCCGGCCAGCAGGCGGGCGAACAGCGTGGGTGCTTCCAGTGCGATCGCCAGACCGCGCAGGACAAGGAAAATAAAACCGCTGATCAGCAACAGGTTGCCAAACAGGCCGAACTCCTCGGAGAAGGCGGCAAAGATGAAATCGGTGGTGCGCTCGGGAATGAATTCCAGATGGGTCTGCGTGCCTTGCATGAACCCCTTGCCGAAGACGCCGCCAGAGCCGATGGCGATCATGCCCTGGATGATGTGGAAGCCCTTGCCCAAGGGGTCGCGTGTCGGATCCAGCAAGGTACAGATGCGCTGTTGCTGGTAGTCGTGCAGCACCGGCCAACGCACCCCCTGCGCGCACAGCTGCGGCTCGAAGATCACCACCAGCAACAGGCCGATCACCACCAGCAAGACCGGCGGAATGATCAGCTTCCAGCTCAAACCGGCAAAAAAGATCACCGACAGGCCCGCGGCCAGCACCAGCAAGGACGTCCCCAAGTCAGGCTGCTTCATGATGAGCCCCACCGGAACGGCCAGCAAGAGCCCGGCCACCAGGAAGTCGAGCGGGCGCAACTGACCCTCGCGTTTCTGAAACCACCACGCCAGCATCAACGGCATGGCGATCTTCAGGATTTCGCTGGGCTGAATGACGATGCCGACATTGATCCAGCGCCGGGCACCTTTCTTGGTGATGCCGAACACCGCCACCGCAATCAGCAGGGTCACGCCCAGCATGTACAGCGGCACCGCCAGTGTCATCAGCCGCTGCGGCGGAATCTGTGCCACCACGAACATGATGAAGCCGGCAATCAGCATGTTGCGCCCATGGTCCAGGAAGCGCGTGCCATGGTCGTACCCCGAGGAGAACATGGTCAACATGCCCGCACAGGCCAGCAGAAAAATGGCAAAGGCCAGCGGGCCGTCAAAGCCACTGAACCAGGGCATTGCCCGCTTGAACAGAGAAGGTCTTTCAAATACAACCGCCATGGTGTGCGATTATCCAGCACATGCCCACCACCCATCTGCTTTATCTGCACGGATTCCGCTCTTCGCCCCGCTCCACCAAGGCGCAGCTGGTGCGCCAGCGCATCGAGGCACGGTATCCCAAGGTAACGCTGTGGTGTCCGCAACTGCCGCCCTCGCCGCGCGAGGCCATGGCGCTGGTCATGCAGGGCATCGCCGACTGGCCACGCAAGCACATGGCGGCCGTGGGCTCGTCGCTCGGCGGCTTCTATGCCACCTGGGTGGCTGAGCAAACCGGCTGCCGCGCCGCCCTGCTCAACCCGGCCGTCCACCCCGCGCGCGATCTGGCCCAGTACATCGGCGAGCAAACCAGCTGGCATGACCCGCAAGAGCGCTTTTTCTTCCGTCCCGAGTTTGTGGACGAGTTGCACGCCCTCAACTGCCCGGCCGTCACCCATCTCGAGCGTTACTTTGCCTTGATCGCCAAGGGTGATGAAGTGCTGGACTGGCGCGAGATGACGGGCCGCTATCCCGGCGCGCAAATCCGGCTACTGGAAGGCAGCGACCATGCCATCAGCGAGTTTGCAGAGCATCTGGACGACGTGCTGGCTTTTCTGGACCTCGCGACCTGAGAAGCCTTGCAACCATCCGTAAAACCGGCATCAAGTGCCGCCCGGGCAGCCCTGGCCCGACGGAAGGCCCCGATTTACTGGGACAATCGGCTCCATGTTTGCATTGTTTGACGAAGCCGGAAAATTCCTCGCCGGCAGGATCCTGTCCGAGGCCGAGGCCTCCATCCAGGTCGAGTTGGAGTCCGGCAAGCGCGTCAAGGTGAAAGCCGCCAACGTGCTGCTCAAGTTCGACAAGCCCAGCCCCACCGAACTGCTGGGCGCGGCCCAGACGCTGAGCCAGGGCATCGAGCTAGAACTGGCCTGGGAGTTCGCACCGGAAGAGGACTTCGGCTTCGCCGACCTCGCCAGCGTCTACTTCCAGGACCCACCCACCCTTCCCCAGCAGACCGCCGCCTTGCTGCGCCTGCAGGAGGCGCCGCACTACTTCCGCCGCGCCGGCAAAGGACGCTTCAAGAAAGCCCCGGCCGAAATCATCCAGCAGGCGCTGGCGGCGATTGAGAAAAAACGCGTGCTGCAACTGCAGATCGAGGACTGGGCCACCGCCCTGGGCCGCGGCGAGTGTCCACAGCCGATCCGCGAGCAGCTCTACAAGATTCTGTTCAAGCCGGACAAGAACGCGCCCGAATACAAGGCCGTGGTCGAGGCCTCGCGCGCCACCCACACCGCACCGCTGGACCTGCTGCAAAAGGCCGGCGCCATTGACTCGCCCTACCAGTTCCACTGGCGGCGTTTCCTGTTCGAGAACTTCCCCAAGGGCTACGGCTTCCCCCCCCTTGAAGCGCCCGAAATTCGGGACGAACTGCCGCTGGCCACCGTGCAGGCTTTTTCCATCGACGATTCGGCCACCACCGAGATCGACGACGCGCTGTCGGTGCAGGGACTGGGCGAAGGCACGGTGACGGTCGGCATCCACATTGCAGCGCCAGGCCTGGCCGTGCAACGCGACAGCGCCGTCGACAACGTCGGCCGCGCGCGCCTGTCCACCGTCTACATGCCGGGCTACAAGCTCACCATGCTGCCGGACGACGTGGTGCAGCGCTACACCCTGCAAGAGGGCCGCGACTGCCCGGCAGTCTCGCTCTACGTGGCAATCGACGAGACCACGCTGGAGATCCGTGGCCACGAGACGCGGCTGGAGCGCGTGCCGATCGCGCACAACCTGCGCCACGACCAGCTCGACACAGTGGTCACGGCCGAATGGCTGCAGAATCCCGCGCTTGAGCATCAAAATGGCACGCAGCCCTTGTCGCATCTGCGCGGACAGCTATCATTTTTATACCGCCTGGCCCAGCATCTGAAGGCACAGCGCGAGGTGGTGCGAGGCAAACCCGAGACCTTCAACCGGCCGGACTACACCTTCAAGCTGGTCGGCAACGGCGACGCCGAACCCAGCGGCCATGAACAGGTGGTGATTGGTACCCGCCAGCGCGGTGCCCCGCTGGACCTGATGGTGGCCGAGGCCATGATCCTGGCCAACAGCACCTGGGGCCAGTGGCTGGCCGAACACGGTGTGCCCGGCATCTACCGCAGCCAGGCCAGCCTGGCGCCCGGCGTCAAGGTGCGCATGGGCACCAAGGCACTGCCGCACGCCGGCATCGGCGTCAAGGCCTATGCCTGGAGCACCTCGCCGCTGCGCCGCTACACCGACCTGGTGAACCAGTGGCAGATCATCGCCTGCGCACGCCATGGCAAGACGGCAGCACTGGCCGCGCCCTTCAAACCGAAGGACGCCGACCTGTTCTCCATCGTCTCCGGTTTCGACGCCGCCTACAGTGCCTACAACGGCTACCAGGGCGCCATTGAGCGCTTCTGGACGCTGAAATACCTGCAGCAGAACGGCATCACCGAACTGGTGGCCACCGTGTTCAAGGACAACATGGCGCGCGCCGACGAGCTGCCGCTGGTGCTGCCGGTGCTCGGTGCGCAGGACTTGCCGCGCGGCGCCAAGGTGCGCGTGAAGCTGGGTGAGATCGACGAAGTGGCGCTCGATGTGAAGGGCACCGTGATCGAGCGGCTCGACAGTGCGCCCGAGGCCACGGTCGAGGAAGAGGCCGAGGACGAGGAGGCCGAACACCTGGCCGCCGGCCCGATCGAGATCGCCGTGGACGTCAACGAAGCTGAAGCCCCCGCGGGCGATAATCCTGCCCCGTGAACCTGCGCACCCTCAGTCCCCTGCAGCTGGCCCTCGGCATCTCGGTGGGCATTCATGCCGTCTTGCTGACGGTGCGCATCGTCGACCCCGAGGCCTTCAACCGCGTGTTTGAAGACACGCCGCTGGAAGTGGTGCTGGTCAATGCCCGCACCAACGAACGCCCCGACAAAGCCCGCGCCATCGCCCAGGCCACCATGGCTGGCGGCGGTGAGACGGAACGCGGCCGCGCCACCAGCCCGCTGCCCTCGGCACTGATCAGCGACAGCGGTGACGCCGTCGAAGAGGAAACGCAGCGCAAGCTGCAGACCATGCAGCAGCAGCAAACCCTGTTGCTGGCGCAGATCAAGCAGCAGATCGCGGCCCTGCCCAAGACCGACCCGACCCAGCCCACCGAGGCCTCCGAGCTGGCCGCACGCGAGGAAAAGCGCCGCCAGCTGATCAAGCTGCTGGCCGAGATCGAACGCCGCATCAACCAGGAAAATGCCCGCCCCAAGAAGCGTTACATCAGCCCGGCCACGCGCGAAGAGGTCTACGCCATTTATTACGACCAGTTGCGTCGCAACATTGAAGACCGCGGCACGGAAAACTTTCCTGAGGCCGGCGGCAAGAAGCTCTACGGCGAGCTGACCATGATGGTCACCGTCAACCATGACGGCCGCGTACTCGCCACCGAGGTGGTGGAGAGTTCGGGCAACCGCACGCTCGACCGCCGTGCCCAGGCCATTGCCAAGAGCGCCGGGCCCTTCGGCGCGTTCAGCCAGGCGATGCGCCACCAGGCCGAGCAGATTGTGGTGGTATCGCGCTTTCGCTTCACGCGCGACCAGACCCTGGAAACCCGCATCAGCGCCCCGGTGAGCAAGCCATGAAAGGCCTGTTGCGCTGGACCCTCCTGCTCGCGGCCGCGCTGCTGGTGCTGCAGCTGTTCTTTGTGGCGCGCATTGCCTTGATGGTGGTCGTCAACCCGCAATCCACCGCCTTCGAGCGCTCGGAGGCCTGGCGCCTTCTGAACGAGAAAGACAAGCTGCGCTGGCGCCAGCAGTGGGTGAACTATGCCGACATCTCCGATCACCTCAAACGCGCGGTGATCGCCTCGGAGGACGACGGCTTCACTTACCACGACGGCGTGGACTGGGACGCACTGGAGAAAGCCTGGCAGAAGAATGCCAAGGCCGAAGCGCAGGCCGCGAAGAAGGCCGCCAATGGCGCCAAAGTGGTGAAGCCGCCCAAGGTCGTCGGCGGCTCCACCATCACGCAGCAGTTGGCTAAGAACCTGTTCCTCTCGGGCGAGCGCACCTTCGTGCGCAAGGGCCAGGAATTCGTACTGACCTTTCTGCTGGAACGTCTGCTGAGCAAGCAGCGCATCCTGGAGATCTACCTCAACCATGTGGAGTGGGGCGAAGGCGTGTTCGGCGCCGAAGCCGCCGCGCAGCACTACTTCCGCAAGCCGGCATCCCGGCTCACGCCGCTGGAAGCGGCACGGCTGGCCGTGATGCTGCCGCGGCCCAAGTACTTCGAGAAACTGCCCAACTCCAGCTACCTGGCCGAACGCTCGGCCGTCATCGCGGCACGGCTGTCAAACGCCGAATTGCCATGAGAATCCTCGGCATCGACCCCGGCCTGCGCACCACCGGTTTCGGCATCATCGACGTGACCGGCCACCAGTTGAGCTATGTGGCCAGCGGCACCATCAGCACCATGCACCTGGCGCAGGGCGAATTGCCGGCGCGCCTGAAGGTGCTGTTCGAAGGTATCCATGAAGTGATCGCGCGCTACCAACCCGAGGCGGCCTCGGTGGAGATCGTGTTCGTCAACGTCAACCCGCAGTCCACCCTGCTGCTGGGCCAGGCGCGTGGTGCCTGCGTCAGCGCCCTGGTCACGCGCGACCTGCCGGTGGCGGAATACACCGCACTGCAAATGAAGCAGGCCGTGGTCGGCCACGGCCGCGCGCAGAAATCCCAAGTGCAGGAAATGGTGAAACGCCTGCTCAAACTGCCCGGCCTGCCAGGGCCGGACGCGGCCGATGCGTTGGGTCTGGCCATCACCCATGCCCATGCTGGACAGTCCATGGCCCAGCTGGCCAAGGCCACTCCCCTGGCACGCAAGACCAGCGGCATGTACCGCGCCGGACGCAGCCGCTGAGCGCCAGCGGCCTCAGATCTCGATGCCGGGTTTGTAATCCGCTGTCGGCACGGTCTGCCAGCGCCGCACCAGACTGGCCAGCAGCAGCGCCAGCGCACCGATCAGCATCAGTTCCAGCCAGGCGGACAACCAGCCATTGTCAAAAGCCCCAAACAGACTGGCGCGCAGTGCCTTGACGACCCAGGTGAAAGGCAGCCAGGCATGCACCGCCTGGAAAAAATCGGCGGTGAGTTCAATCGGCATCACGCCGCCGCCGGCCGCCAACTGCAACGTGAGCAGCAGAATGACCAGCAGCTTGCCCGCCTCACCCAGCGCTCGCAGCAACAGGTAGACGATCGCCAGGAAGGCTTGTCCGGCCGCCAGCATGACCAAGATGAGACTGACGTAGTCCGGCACGGCAATGCCCAGACCGAACACCAGCACCAGCAAGGTCAGGCCTGTCTGCACCAGCACCACCATGGCGGGGGCCGCAAATTTGCCGAGCGTTTTGGCCAAGGCCTGCGCACCGTCGTGTTCCCGGGCGAGCACACGCACGTTGAACAGGTACACCGACATCACCGCCCCCAGCCACAGTGCCATGGCGATCATATTGGGCGCAAAAGCGCTGCCGTTGTTGGGCACGGGCGCCATTACCTCCAGCGCAGGTTTGACGGAATCAGCCAACCCGCTCGCACTGCCGTCCAGCTTGCCGACCGATGCCGGCAACGCCGAGGCCACCAACTCAATGCCGGTACGCAGCTTGGTGGCACCGCGCAGCAATTCGCCACTGCCCTTGGCGAAAGCATCCAGCCGCGCATCTTCCGGCAGTTTTTCTGCCATAGCGCGCAACCCCTCGCCCAAGCTGCTTGCCCCATCGACCAGTTTGTCCGCCCCTTCTTCTACTCTGGCCGCGCCGCGCGTCAGGCGCGCATTCGCATCCAGCGCCTTCAGCAACCCGTCGTTCAACTGCTGACCGCCCGCGGCCAACTCTCCGGCGCCGGCTGAAATCTTGTCGCCAACAAAGGGAATGCCCGCCGTTTCCTGCTGCATCTGAACGGCGCCTTCGGTCAGCTTGAGCGCCCCGGCCTGCAATTGCTCCAGTCCTGCGCCCAGCTCGCGTTGACGCTGGTTCAGACGCTGGGTACCCGCCTTGAAGGCTTTGAGCTCGGCCTCAGGCGGCAAGCGGGACTCCATAGTGCGGATGCCCGCACCGACCTGTTTGAAGCCATTCGCCAGCTGCACCGCCGTACCGCTGTAGCGGGTCAACCCCTCGTTGTAAGTCAGGGCACCGGTACGCAACTCGGCCATACCGGCCTTCAGCATGTCCAGGCTTTTGCCGGTCCCGTCCGCCGACAGCAGCACCTGCTCCCAGCGCTTCTCGTTCAAGGCCTCATTGACCTGATGCCCCAGGTCGACCGCAAAACGACGCGCAAAACCAGCCGCTGCGTAGTTGTTGCCTTCGGACAGCACCACCGTCACGGTGCCGGCCCCGGCATACTCCCCGGGCACTGCACTGGCGCTGAAATCGCGCGGGATGATGATGGCAAACGCTAGGCTGCCGTGCTTGACCGCCTGGCGCGCTGCATCGGCAGCGTCCAGTTTGCGAAAGCCGAAGGTGGCGGACTTGATCAACTCGCTTGTCAACTCCGCACCCACATTCATGACGCGACCACGGTAGTCGAATCCCTCGTCCAGATTGACGATGCCCACCGGCAGATCGCTGGTCTTGGCATTCGGATCCCAGACGCTGGAGAGGTAGATCAGTGCATAGGCCGCCGGCACCAGCGCAATGGCCAGCACGGCCAGCCACAAACGCGAAAAGCGGCTGAACAATGCCAGATCGGCCTTCGCGATCTGCCAGGTGGCAAGCATGAAGCGGCTCAGTGGTTTTGCGGAGCTCATGGCGCTGATTGTGCTGGTTTTCATGCTCGCACAGCAACGCGCCCACGGTGCCACCTCATCTTTTACATAACTTCATGGAACGTCCGCCAGACCGGAGACCTCCCCTTGTCGTATCGGCCATCTAGCGTATGTTTTTGCGATGACAAATGCCGCATGGCGACCCGTACATGCCATCAAAATGAGGCCTACGCAGCGCGACACAGCAAGCTGCCAACAGCTTTATGCGATCCGCTCCAGGATCAGCACGGCAAAGAAACCGCCGGCAGCGATCAATGTCCACTTGAGTGTGAGCAGCCCCCAGCGCTTGTAGCGCGGTTGGCCGGTGCCGACATAAAAAGCGAAGGACACCGCCGCACCGATCAGCAGCAACAGAAGGAGCCAGCGAAACAGCAGCACTGCAGATGCCCTGTGTGAGGCCTACCAGGCACGCGCCAACTGGGCAAAGCCCTTCGGGGCCAGCTTTTCATCGGGGAAGGTCACGGTTTCCCAGGCGTCGGTTCGCGCCAGCAATTCGCGCAGCAGCTTGTTGTTCAGCGCGTGACCCGAGCGGAAGGCACTGTAGCTGGCCAGCAGCGGTCGGCCCAGAACGTAGAGGTCACCCATGGCGTCGAGGATCTTGTGCTTGACGAACTCGTCGTCGTAGCGCAGGCCACCGGCATTGAGCACCTTGTAGTCGTCCATCACGATGGCATTGTCGAGACCGCCCCCCAGGGCCAGGCCGTTGGCACGCATCATCTCGACGTCCTTGGTGAAGCCGAACGTGCGCGCACGGGCGATGTCACGTGAGTAGGAGTTGATGCTCATGTCGAACTCGACACGCTGCCCGGTGGAGTCCACCGCCGGGTGGCTGAAGTCGATCTCGAAACTGAGCTTGTAACCGTGGTAGGGGTCGAGCCGCGCCCACTTCTCAGCCGCCCCCTGGCCTTCGCGCACTTCCACCGGTTTGGTGACGCGGATGAAACGGCGGGGCGCGTTCTGCAATTCGATACCGGCACTTTGCAGCAGAAAGACAAAGGATGCCGCCGAGCCGTCGAGAATGGGCACCTCTTCGGCCGTGATATCCACATACAGGTTGTCCACCCCCAAACCAGCGCAGGCTGACATCAAGTGCTCCACCGTATGCACCTTGGCCCCCCCGTTGGACAGCGTCGAAGCCAGACGCGTGTCACTCACCGCCATCGCCGAGACCGGAATGTCAACCGGCTGCGCCAGATCGACACGCCGGAACACGATGCCGGTGTCGGGCTGAGCCGGGCGCAACGTGATCTCGACCCGCTGGCCGCTGTGCAGACCCACGCCAACGGCGCGGGTTAGGGACTTGAGGGTGCGTTGCTGCAACATGGATGAGATTTTAAGTGGGCGAGCACTTCCCCGCCCAATGCAATTTCAATGACCGCCATAGATTGACGGGATGGAAAGCGTTGCGAGCGGCCCGAGGTGAGACCGAGACGCACAGCCGTACGTGGGTACGGCGAGCATCGCAGGCCTCAGATCGGGCTGCGCAGCAGCTTTACACCCGTCAATCGGCTTGCTTGCGCAGGAACGCCGGAATCTCGAAATCGTCCATGCCACCGGAGGACAGCGCATCGACCTTGGCCGCAGCCTGGGTGCGATTGGTGCGCCAGACGCTGGGCGTGGCCATGGTCTGGTAGTCCGGCTGCGGCACGCCAGCAGTGGCCGGGGCCACGCCGGGCGTCATCATGCTGCCAGCGGTGCCACCGTTCGTGGCGCCCCCCATCGGCGTGCTGAGCGTAGGCACCTGGAACGGCACGTTGTCGGTCCCCGTGCGCAGCACCTGCAGCGGCGGCGCGGTACGGCGCATGCCCTGGCGGGACAGGCCGGTGGCCACCACGGTGACACGGATGTCGTCACCGAGCTCGTCGTCATAGGCGGTACCGTAGATCACATGGGCATCCGGCGAAGCGTAGGCGCGAATGGTGTTCATCGCCAGCTTGGACTCGGACAGCTTGAGGCTACCTTTGGCCGCGGTGATCAGCACCAGCACGCCACGCGCGCCGGAGAGGTCGATGCCTTCGAGCAGCGGGCAGGCCACGGCCTGCTCGGCAGCGATGCGGGCGCGGTCCGGACCGCTGGCCACCGCCGTACCCATCATGGCCTTGCCAGGCTCGCCCATGACGGTGCGCACGTCTTCAAAGTCGACGTTCACATGCCCCGGCACATTGATGATTTCAGCAATGCCGCCCACGGCGTTCTTCAGCACGTCGTTGGCATGGGCAAAGGCCTCATCCTGCGTCACGTCATCGCCCAGCACTTCGAGCAGTTTCTCGTTGAGCACGACAATGAGCGAGTCCACATTGGCTTCCAGCTCAGCCAGGCCGCTGTCGGCATTCGTCATGCGGCGACCACCTTCCCAGTCGAAGGGTTTGGTGACCACACCAACGGTGAGGATGCCCATTTCCTTGGCGACACGCGCGATCACGGGCGCCGCACCGGTACCGGTGCCGCCCCCCATGCCGGCGGTGATGAAAAGCATGTGGGCGCCAGCGACGGCGGCGCGGATGTCATCCTCGGCCACTTCGGCGGCATCACGCCCCTTCTCGGGCTTGCTACCGGCTCCCAGGCCGCTGTTGCCAAGCTGGATCACCTTGTGCGCACTGCTGCGCATCAGGGCCTGTGCGTCGGTGTTGGCGCAGATGAATTCCACGCCTTGCACTTCGCTGGCGATCATGTGTTCCACCGCATTACCGCCACCACCACCGACACCGATCACCTTGATCTGGGTGCCCTGGTTGAAGCCTTCTTCTTCAATCATTTCGATACTCATTTTTGATTCTCCTTGATGCAGTTGCCTTTGATTTCTGTTCGATAGCCGTGAATGCGGGTCATGAGGGCGGGCCGACGCACCGCCATCGGGGGTGAGGACTTCCACGTGCCAACCAGATCTTGTGTTGCATGGTCAGAAGTTCCCGATGAACCAGTCCTTGACGCGGCCCACCGCCGTCTTCATGGATCCATTTTTCTGCGCCACCTTGAAGCCGCGCATGCGCGCCAGCCGGGCCTCTTCGAGCAAGCCCATGACAGTGGCTGCGCGCGGCTGGGCCACCATATCGGACAAGGCGCTGGCGTATTTCGGGACGCCGCGGCGCACCGGCTTGAGAAAGATGTCTTCGCCCAGCTCGACCATGCCCGGCATGATGGAACTGCCGCCAGTGAGCACAATGCCGGAGGACAACACCTCCTCGCAGCCGGACTCGCGCAGCACCTGGTGCACCAGCGAAAAGATCTCTTCAATGCGCGGCTCGATCACGCCGGCCAACGCCTGGCGGCCGAGCATGCGCGGGCCGCGGTCGCCCAGGCCCGGCACCTCCACCTGGGTCTCGGGGTCGGCCAGCAGCTGCTTGGCAAAGCCGCTTTCGACTTTGATGTCCTCGGCGTCCTTGGTCGGTGTGCGCAGCGCCATGGCAATGTCGCTGGTGATCAGGTCACCGGCAATCGGAATCACCGCCGTGTGGCGAATGGCGCCGTTGGTGAAGATCGCCACATCGGTGGTACCGGCGCCGATGTCGACGCAGGCCACACCCAGTTCCTTCTCGTCCTCGGTCAGCACCGACAGGCTGGAGGCCAGCGGGTTGAGCATCAGCTGCTCCACTTCCAGGCCGCAGCGACGCACGCACTTGATGATGTTTTCCGCCGCACTCTGGGCGCCGGTGACGATGTGCACCTTGGCTTCCAGACGGATGCCGCTCATGCCGATCGGTTCGCGCACATCCTGGCCGTCGATGATGAACTCCTGCGGCTCCACCAGCAGCAGGCGCTGGTCGGTCGAGATGTTGATCGCCTTGGCGGTCTCCACCACACGCGCCACGTCGGCGGCCGTCACTTCGCGGTCTTTCACCGCCACCATGCCGCTGGAGTTGATGCCGCGGATGTGGCTGCCGGTGATGCCGGTGTAGACGCGCGTGATCTTGCAGTCGGCCATCAGCTCGGCCTCTTTCAGGGCCTGCTGGATGCTCTGCACCGTGGCGTCGATGTTGACCACCACGCCACGCTTGAGGCCGTTGCTCGGTGCAATGCCCAAGCCGGCCAGCTTGAGCTCGCCATTGGGCATCACCTCGGCCACCACTGCCATCACCTTGGCAGTGCCGATGTCGAGCCCGACAACCAGGTCTTTGTACTCTTTTGCCATATGCGGTCCTGTGTGTCTTTGTTTCTCGCTACGTTTGTTTGCTCTGTCGCTTCATGGATTCTTTTGCGCCTTCTGCGCTTCCGGCAGCACGGTGCTCACACCGCGCAATCGGATGGCATACCCTTCCTGGTGGCGCAGATCAGCCGACTCCAGTGACGTGACCGAGCGGCCATAACGCGAGGTCACCTGCGTCATGGTCCCCAGAAAGCGCTGCGTACGCGCCACCACCTCTTCTTCCGTGCCACGGCCGAGTTCGATCTCTGCACCGGTATCCAGCTTGGCGCGCCAACTGCCCCGGCCCGTGAGGTCCAGCTCCTCGATCGACAGCTCCAGGCGCTCGAACAGCGGCTGCAATGCGCGGTACATGGCGAGCGCCTGGGCCGACTGGCCTTGCGGGCCGTCCAGGCGCGGCAACTCCTGCTCGACCTCGTCCACATTGGCCTCGAACACTTCGCCATAGCTGTTCACCAGCGTCGAATCGCCCTCCATACCCCAGTAACCCACGGCCTGGTGCTCCTGCAGGATGACCTTGAGCCGGTTCGGAAATTCACGCCGCACCACGGCACGGCGCACCCAGGGCACGGCCTCGAATGCGTGCCGCGCCGCCACCAGATCGATGGTGAGGAAGGTGCCGCGCAACTGCGGCGCCACATTGGCCCGCAAGGTCAGCGCGTTGTTGTGGTTCACATCCCCGGTCACCGTGACCCCCCGGATGGCGAACAAGGGATGCGCCATCACCCAGCCTGCCGCAGCCCCCAGCGCCAGCAGCACGAACGCGACCAGCAGCAGGCTGCTGGTCAGGTTCATGAGCTTGACGTCCAAGGGGGCGGGCAGGTTGTGGGTCATGCACGCTCCTGCGGATGGTCGAGTGTGGCGGCCTGCAGCAGCCGCACGCACAGGTCTTCATAGCTGATACCGGCAGCACGCGCCGACATCGGCACCAGCGAGTGGCCGGTCATGCCGGGCGCGGTGTTGATCTCCAGCAGATAGGGCCGGCGCGTGCGGGCGTCGATCATCACGTCGGCACGGGCCCAGCCGCGGCAACCTAACACGGTGAAGGCCTTGAGCACAAGCTGCTGGATGGTCTCTTCCTCACCGGCGGGCAGGCCGCAAGGCACCAGGTACTGCGTGTCGTCAGTGAAGTATTTGTTCTGGTAGTCGTAGTTGCCACCGGGCGCCACGATGCGGATCACCGGCAGGGCACGCGCCTGGGCACCTGTGCCGAGCACCGGCACCGTGACTTCATCGCCACTGATGAACTGCTCGCACAGCACCTGCTCATCTTCCTGCGCTGCACGTGCATAGGCAGCGTCACATTCGTCGGCCGACATCACCTTGGTCAGGCCGATGGAGGAGCCCTCGCGCGCCGGCTTGACGATCATGGGGGCGCCGAGTTCAGCAAACGCCGCCCGGGTGGCCTCCGCACTCGCGACCCGAGACCACGCTGGCGTGGGCAGCCCTTCCGAACGCCAGATGCGCTTGGTCATGACCTTGTCGATGGCGATGCTGGAGGCCATGACACCCGAGCCGGTGTAGGGAATGCCCAGCAGTTCGAGTGCGCCCTGCACCGTGCCGTCTTCGCCGAAGCGGCCATGCAGCGCAATGAAGCAGCGCGCGAAGCCGTCGCGCTTGAGTTCACCCAGGTCTCGCTCGGCTGGATCGAAGGCATGCGCATCCACCCCACGCGACTGCAAAGCCTTGAGCACACCGCCGCCCGACATGATTGAAATGTCGCGCTCGGCAGACGCCCCGCCCATCAACACCGCCACTTTTCCCAGATTCACTTGGTCCTCGCTCACTTTTTCCCCGCCTGGGCCGCCTGGCCCTGCAACTCCACCACCTTGGCTGGCACCGCACCAATCGAGCCCGCCCCCATGCACATCACCACATCGCCGTCGCGCGCGTTCTCCGCAATGGCCTGCGGCATGGCGGCGATGTCATCCACGAAGACGGGCTCCACCTTGCCGGTCACACGCAAGGCGCGCGCCAGGGCCCGGCCGTCGGCCGCCACAATGGGCGTCTCGCCGGCGGCATAGACCTCGGCCAGCAACACGGCGTCGGCCTCACCGATGACCTTGACGAAATCCTCGAAGCAGTCGCGCGTACGCGTGAAGCGATGCGGCTGGAAAGCCAGCACCAGACGCCGCCCGGGGAAAGCACCGCGTGCCGCCGCCAGCGTGGCGGCCATCTCCACCGGATGGTGGCCGTAGTCATCAATCACCGTGAAACTGCCGCCGTTCTTGGCATTCACCTCACCGTAGCGCTGGAAGCGCCGGCCCACACCCTTGAACTCGGCCAGCGCCTTGAGCAATGCCGCGTCCGGGACATCCAGCTCGGCCGCCACCGCAATCGCCGACAGGGCATTGAGCACGTTGTGACGCCCCGGCAGGTTGAGCACCACCTCCAGATCAGGCAGCACCACGCCGTTGCGGCGCTGCACGGTGAAATGCATCTGGCCATCGACCGCGCGCACGTTCAGGGCGCGCACCTGCGCGCCTTCGTCGAAACCGTAGCTGGTGATCGGGCAGGACACCTCGGGCACGATCTCGCGGATCGCCGCGTCATCGGTGCACAGAATCGCGGTGCCGTAGAAGGGCATGCGATGCAGGAAATCGATGAAGGCTTTTTTCAGCCGGCCAAAGTCGTGGCCGTAGGTCTCCATGTGATCGGCGTCGATGTTGGTCACCACCGCCATCACCGGCATCAGGTTGAGGAAGGATGCGTCCGACTCGTCGGCCTCGACCACGATGTAGTCGCCCTGCCCCAGCCGTGCGTTGGCGCCGGCGCTGTTGAGGCGCCCGCCAATGACGAAGGTCGGGTCCAGCCCGGCCTCGGCCAGCACGCTGGCCACCAAGCTGGTGGTGGTGGTCTTGCCATGCGTGCCGGCAATGGCAATGCCCTGCTTCAGGCGCATTAGCTCAGCCAGCATCACGGCGCGCGGCACGATCGGGATGCGCTTCTCGCGCGCCGCCAGTACCTCGGGGTTGTCCCCCTGCACGGCGGTGGAGGTGACCACCGCGTTGGCACCGGCGATGTTGGCCGGCCCATGGCCAACAAAGGTCTTGATGCCGAGCGAGGCCAGACGCTTGAGCGTGGCACTGTCGGCCAGGTCGGAGCCGGAGATCTGGTAGCCGAGATTGCACAGCACCTCGGCAATGCCGGACATGCCGGAGCCACCGATCCCGATGAAATGGATGTGTTTGATGGCGTGTTTCATCGGCTCAACTCCTCACATGCCGCCACGACTTGGGCAACAGCGTCGGTTTTGGCAAGCTTTTTGGCCTCTGCGCCTTGTGAAATCAGCGCAAGGCGCTCTGTTTTTTGTAGCAATTCGGCCAATCTTTCAGGTGTCATGTCGTGTTGCGGCAGCAACTGGCCCGCACCCTGGTCAACCAGGAACCGAGCGTTGACGGTCTGGTGGTCATCCACCGCCGCAGGAAAAGGCACAAACAGGGCGGCAGCGCCGATGGCGGCAATCTCGGTCACGGTGCTGGCCCCGGCGCGGCAGACGATGAGGTCGGCCTCGGCAAAGGCCCGGGCCGTGTCGTCAATGAAGGGCGTCAGTTCGGCCTGCACGCCGGCGGCGGCGTAATTGGCACGCAATGCATCGATCTGCTTGGCGCCGCTCTGGTGCGTCACCTGCGGTCGCTTCTCGGCCGGAATCAGTGCGAGCGCTTTCGGCACGATGTCGTTGAGCGCCTTGGCACCCAGGCTGCCACCGACCACCAGCAGACGCAGCGGACCGGTTCGGCCAGCCAGGCGCGTGGCCGGGTCGGGCTGCTGGAGGAAAGCCGCGCGCAAGGGATTACCCACCCACTGCGCGCCCTTGATGGCCCCGGGGAAAGCGGTGAAGACGCGATCCGCCACACCGGCCAGCACCTTGTTGGCCATGCCCGCCACCGAGTTCTGCTCGTGCAGCACCAGTGGCTTGCCCAGCAACACACTCATCATGCCGGCCGGAAAGGTGATGTAGCCGCCCAGGCCCACCACCACGTCGGGCTTCACGCGGCGCAGCACCTGAATGCTCTGCCAGAAGGCCTTGAGCAATCGCAGCGGCAACAGCGCCAGCGTGGTCAAGCCTTTGCCGCGCACGCCCGAGAAGTCAATCGTCTCGAATGGAAAACCGCGCGGCGGCACCAGCGTCGCCTCCATGCCACTGGCATTGCCCAACCAGTGAACACGCCAGCCCTGGGCGCGCAAGGCTTCAGCCACCGCCAGGCCCGGGAAGATGTGCCCGCCCGTGCCGCCGGCCATGATGAGCGCGCAGCGCTGCGTCATACGCGCCCCCCATGCATGAGCCATGGCGCATTTCGCGCCATGCGGCGCTGCGCGCCGTCCCTATTTTGTTGAAACAGACAACTCATACACGGCCTCCGTGCATGAGTTGCCTGTTTTCGAAATCAATCCGCAGTACCACGGCAATGGCCACCATGTTCATCAGGATGGCCGAGCCGCCGTAGCTCATCAGCGGCAGCGTCAGGCCCTTGGTCGGCAAGGCGCCGAGGTTCACGCCCATGTTGATGAAGGCCTGAAAGCCGATCCAGACGCCCACCCCCTGTGCCACCAGACCGGCGAAAACCCGGTCCAGCGCGATGGCCTGACGGCCGATGTGCATGATGCGGCGCGTCATCCAGAGGAACAGGCCGATCACGGTCAGCACGCCAATCAGGCCAAATTCCTCGCCAATGACGGCCAGTAGGAAGTCGGTGTGCGCCTCCGGCAGCCAGTGCAGTTTCTCGACGCTGCCACCCAGGCCAACGCCGAAGATCTCGCCTCGACCAATGGCGATCAGCGAGTGCGACAGCTGGTAGCCCTTGCCCAGCGTGTGCTTTTCGTCCCACGGGTTGAGATAGGCAAAGATGCGCTCGCGCCGCCATTCGCTGAAGGCGATCATCATGCTGAAGGCCACCACCAGGACGGCAGCGATCAGGAAGAACATGCGGGCGTTGACGCCGCCCAAGAAAAGAATGCCCATGGCGATGACCGCGATCACCATGAAGGCACCCATGTCGGGCTCGGCCAGCAGCAACAGGCCGACCACCGCCACCGCCACGCCCATCGGCAGCACGGCACGGAAGAAACGCTCCTTCACGTCCATCTTGCGCACCATGTAGTCGGCGGCGTACAGCAGCACGGCAAACTTGGCCAGCTCCGAAGGCTGGAAGTTCATGATGCCCAGCGCGATCCAGCGCCGCGCCCCGTTGACACCCTTGCCGATACCGGGGATCAGCACCGCGATCAACAACACCAATGACGCCACGAACAGCCAGGGCGCCAGCTTCTCCCAGGTTTCCACCGG